>Ga0209254_10001281_pt1 | contig 22317 bp, 18 predicted proteins | sample FrelakmetDIP11DI_FD_187148 | JGI IMG/M metagenome (GOLD analysis project Ga0209254, IMG submission 187148) | Freshwater lake sediment microbial communities from the University of Notre Dame, USA, for methane emissions studies - DIP11 DI (SPAdes)... | ecosystem: Environmental > Aquatic >...
GACCGGACGCCCGGTTGCTTCGGCGCGCCTGATTGGCCGTCCGCGTCGCGCGGACGCCAACGAGGTCGCTGAAAATCCGCGCGCCCGCAGCGCCATGTTGCGCGTTCTGGAAAAAGCAGCGTGACGCGTCGACGTACTCAAACGGAACGGCAGCCAGAGTGGCGCTGGCTGGCTGCGGCAGGCGTGATCTGTGTCGGCGTCGCGACTTCAGGAGTGTGGATTGCTTCCATGGCTCACGATGTTCGCGGGCTCTTCATCGCGCTCGAGGCGAATCAGCAAGCGCAGGATCGTGCGCTTGCGCAGTACAGCCGTTTTCTGATCGAACGAGGTACGCTTTCTTCGTATCAGAACGTCGATCAGATCGCGGAGCGCCAGCTGGCGATGCGTTTTCCGGATCTCGTCGAACGGGTGGCACCGTGAGTCGTTGGCGCCATCTCACCGTCGTTGGGATCTTCATCGCGATGGCGTTGGGGCTGGCGGGGCGCATGACCTACCTCAATGTCACAGAGCGAACATTTCTGCAGGAGCAAGGTGACGCACGATCTTTGCGCTTTGAAATGTTGCCGGCAAATCGGGGGATAATCTTCGATCGCAATGGTGAACCTCTTGCGGTCAGCACACCGGTCGAATCCGTTTGGTTGGATCCGACGCGGACGAAACTGAACTCCACGGATATCGCCTCTCTCGCGCGCGCGATCGGATTGAACGAGCGAGAGTTGGCCGGGAAGATCGGGCGTTATTCCGGGCATGAATTCATGTTCGTCAAACGCCGTGTATCACCCGAGATCGCCGCGCGTGTGGCCGCGCTGCACATTGAAGGCGTGCATTTTCAGCGCGAATACCGCCGCTATTACCCGGCTGGCGAAACCGCGGCGCATGTCGTGGGTATCACCAACGTCGATGACCAGGGCCAAGAAGGCGCGGAGCTGGCTTACGACGGTGAGTTGAAAAGTGTGCAGGGGCGTAAGCTCGTGCTGAGAGATCGCCGCGGGCAGGCGGTCAAAGACGTGGAGTACGTGGCCGCGCCGCATTTTGGTCGCGATCTCGCGCTCAGCCTGGATTTACGCCTGCAATTCTTCGCGTATCGCGAGCTCAGAACCGCTATCGAAGAGCATCACGCGAAAGCTGGATCGGTTGTGATGCTTGACGCCCACACCGGGGAGATCCTGGCGCTTGCAAACGAGCCTTCATTCAACCCCAACGAGTTGACTCGTGCTGGGGCGGACGTGCGGCGAAATCGTGCGGTTACCGACGCGTACGAACCGGGCTCTACGGTGAAGCCGCTGACTGTGCTCGCTGCGCTGCAGTCAGGGCGGTTCGCGGAAGACTCGGTGATCGACACGACGCCAGGCTACATGCGCGTGGGCCGCATGCTCGTGAAGGATCCGATCAATCGCGGTCCTCTGTCGCTGGGCGAAGTCCTGGCGCGGTCGAGCCAGGTGGGTATAGCGAAAGTCGCATTGGCGCTCGACGAGCGAATGGTTTTCGACACATTCCTGCGCGCCGGTTTCGCGTCGCCGACGAGTAGCGGGCTGCCCGGCGAAGTCGACGGTAGAGTCCCCGATTCACAATTGAAGAACCCGGTCGTGCGTACCACCCTGGCGTATGGGTACGGCCTTACGGTTACGCCACTGCAGTTAGCGCAGGCATACCTCACGCTTGCGACCGGTGGCATTCGATTGCCCATTTCTATTCTGCGCCTGGATGCGCCGCCGGTCGGTGAACGAGCGTTTGAAACGGGCATCGTTGCTGCGATCGTGCGGATGATGACGGGAGTCGATTCGTTGCATGGCACGGCACCGAAGGCGCGCGTCGCCGGCTACACAATTGCGGGTAAGACGGGCACTTCGCGCAAAGTCGGACCGGGCGGCTATGACGAAGATCGGCACGTCGCCTTCTTCGCCGGGATGGCGCCGGCTGTTGACCCCCGGGTCGTAGTGATCGTCGTCATTGACGAACCGCAGGGCGACATATTCGGCGGCGGCGAAGTAGCCGGTCCTGTGTTTTCACGTGTTGTCGCGCGCGCTCTACGAATACTGAACGTGGAACCGGAGGCCGCATCATGACGGCAGTATCCGGGGCCCGGCGCAAGCGGCTGAGTGATTGTGTTAGGCAGGACCTGGGCGCGATTCTCATTCAAGGCGATCCGGATGCCTGGATTACCGGCGTCGCGATTGATTCGCGTAAGGTCCGCCCGGGAGATCTTTTCATCGCGACCCGAGGCGCTGCAAACGACGGTCATGACTTCATCGATGCCGCCGTAGCAAGTGGCGCGGCGGCGGTTCTGGTGGAGCACGACGCAGCTGTTGTCGGTACGACAATAATCAAGGTCACGGATTCGCGGCGTGCGGCCGGGCGGATCGCGGCGCGATTTTTTGATCACCCGAGTCGGTCGCTCGGGTGCATTGGTGTCACTGGCACGAACGGCAAGACCTCAGTCACGCATTTCACCGCGGCGTTGCTGAGCGCCTCCGGACTCGCCACCGGCTATGGCGGCACGCTTGGGTGGGGCTTTGCGGGACGCAGTTGCACTGCCGATCTGACGACCGAGGACTCGGTCACTGTGCAGTGCCGGTTGGCGAGCCTGGTTTCGGCCGATGCCGATTGGGTTGCCATGGAAGCCAGCTCCCATGCGCTTGATCAGGGACGGGTTGACGACGTCGACTACGACATCGCCGTATTCACGAACCTGACCCGCGATCACCTCGACTATCACGCGACGATGGAGCGCTACGCCGAGGCTAAGCGACGTCTGTTCGACTGGCCGACGCTGCAGGGTGGCGTCATCAACTGGGACGATCCCCAGGGTCGCATCATTCATCGCAATCGTCATGCGGCGATCAATCTGTTGCGCTTTGGCAGTACTCCCGATGCAGATCTGAGTTGGTCCGAGCTGACGTTTGGTGATGCGGGTGTTACCGGGATACTGACTACACCCTGGGGTCGGCGGGAGTTTTGTTTGCCGTTGTTTGGCGAATTTAACGTCGCCAACTTCGCCGCGGCTGCCGGCGCTGCGTGCCTGGCCGGCGCCGCGATCGATGATGTGATCGATGCGGCTGCACGATTGACCGCGCCTCCGGGGCGTATGCAATTCGTGCGCACCGCGGGCAAAGCGCTGGTCGTCATCGATTTTGCACACACCCCGGATGCGCTTGCCAAGGTGCTAACGAGTCTGCGGCGCCACGCTGTCGGACAGATCATCTGTGTGTTCGGCTGTGGTGGCGATCGAGATCGAGGTAAACGGCCGCTGATGGCGCGAGCGGTCGAGGCCGCCGCGGATCGTGCATGGATCACCAGCGACAACCCTCGGTGGGAAGCTCCGATCGATATTGCCGCCGAGATTGCTGGCGGATTTCAAGGACGCATCGTGTTCGACGTGGAACTCGATCGTGCAACGGCTATCGAGAGCGCGATCAAAAGTGCGCGCGCCATCGATGTTGTGCTGATCGCTGGCAAAGGGCACGAGGCGTACCAGGAAGTCGCCGGTCGACGTCTTCCATTCCATGACTCCGAAATCGTGCAACAAGTGCTTGGAGTCTAGTGGTGTTGTTAGACGAACCTGAGGTGACACTGCGTTGAATCGGGCGCGCCGACACACGGTGATCTTCGGCCTCGGCATCACGGGGTATTCGTGTATTCGATTTCTACGCGACACCGACCGTCTGACCGTGATCGACACCCGGCCGGCGCCGCCGTTCGCGGAGTCGACGCGTCTGGAGTATCCAGAGGTCGAACTAATTCTGGGCGCGCCAACTCCGACACACTTTGCGGATGCCGACCGGATCGTCGTCAGCCCTGGTCTGCGTACCTCGCATTGCCTGCTCCGGCGCGCGATCGATCGAGGAGTTCCGCTGGTCAGCGACATCGAATTGTTTCTCCAGCACGCCGCCGCGCCGGTTGTCGGCATCACGGGCACCAACGGCAAGAGCACCGTGACCGCGCTGACCGGCGCATTGCTTCGTGCGTCGGGGCTCGACGTCGGTATCGGAGGCAATCTGGGGGAAGCAGCGCTCGACCTGCTCCAGCCGAATCGTGATGTGTACGTGCTCGAACTGTCGAGTTTTCAGCTCGAGCGTTTGAATGCTGGATGGTTCGCGATTGCGGCGAATTTGAATGTGACTCCCGACCACCTCGATCGATACCCCGATGTTGCGAGCTACGCAGCGAGCAAGCAGCGCGTCTTCCAGGGCTGCGACGTCGCGATTTATAACCGCGCCGATCTGTTGACGTTTCCGAGCACGGTGGTCGGTCGATCCGAATCGATCGGACTAGATGCACCTTCGAAAAATGGTTGGGGAATCGCCGAATATGCAGGCCGGAGATACCTTGGCTATGCAGATCAACGTTTCAGCCTGGTAGACGATCTGGGTATGCGCGGTCGGCACAACGAATTCAACGCGATGGCGGCGATGGCGCTTGCTCGTGCCGCGGGAGCCGACCCAGCCTCGTCGAACTCGACGTTGGCTGATTTCAAAGGTCTGGACCATCGTTGTCAGACGGTCGCGGTCGTTGCGGGCGTCAAGTTCATCAACGACTCCAAGGCCACCAATCTGGGCGCGTGCCTGGCGGCTCTCGAGGGTCTCGGTGAGTCACCCAAACACATCGTGCTGATTGCCGGCGGCGATGCGAAGAATGCCGACCTGTCACCGCTGCGCGAGCCCATTGCCAGATTTGTGCGGCATGTCGTCACGCTGGGCAAGGACGCGGCCGCGATCGAAGCGGCGATTGCGGAAGCGGTGCCGGTACACCGGGTCGGGTCGTTGCGTGATGCCGTGGCAAAGTCACATTCACTCGCCCGCGGCGGCGATATTGTGCTGCTCTCGCCGGCGTGCGCGAGCCTCGACATGTTTGCGAATTTTGAAGCAAGGGGCCGCGAGTTCGAAAGTCTGGTCTTGGAGCTGAACCAGTGAGCCGCGAGTGGGATTTCATGCTGATCACGTTGTGGGCCGCCGCAGTGACGATCGGCCTCGTGATGGTCGCTTCAGCGTCGTTCCCGCTCGGCGAAGCGATGGGAGCACCGACGCGCTTCGTAGCGCGACATGCCGCTTACCTTCTTGCAGCAACCGTCGCACTGAGCGCATGCCTCGTGGTGCCGCTGCGCGTTTGGCAGGCGATCCATCGTCCGTTGTTGATCGCCGCGTTGGTGCTCGTGGCGTTGGTGCTGGTGCCCGGCATCGGCCACATGGTCAACGGGAGTCGGCGTTGGATCGGAGTAGGACCTTTCACCGTGCAGGCGGCCGAATTCGCCAAATTCGCGCTGGTGATCTACCTGGCGGGCTATCTGGCTAGAAATCAGGAGGCTCTCGTGGCCGATCCGGTCGCCTTAGTGCGACCGTTGGCGCTGGTCGGCATGCTCTGCGCGCTGCTGCTGTTGGAGCCGGACTTTGGATCGGTGGTGGTGATGGCGGCTGTGACCGCCGGTGTGCTGTTTCTGGCGGGAGCCCGGTTGCGTCACTTCCTGTTGATTGTGCTCGTGGTCGGCCTGTCGCTTGGCGTGCTCTCGGTATTGCAGCCCTACCGGTTGCAGCGGTTGGTGACGTTTCTCGATCCATGGGCGGTTGCGTATGGCAGTGGCTACCAGTTGACCCAGGCATTGATCGCGTTCGGTCGCGGCGATCTGTTCGGCCTTGGTCTCGGCGCAGGCATCCAGAAGCTGCTTTATCTTCCAGAAGCCCACAACGACTTCATTTTTGCGGTTGTCGCGGAAGAACTGGGACTCGTTGGCGCGTTGCTGGTCTTTGGTGTGTTGATCGCGCTGGTGCTGCGGATATTCCGTATTGCCGGCGCGGCGGTCGCGGATGGACGCGCGTTTGCAGGGTACCTCGCCTACGGCGTGGCACTGCTGCTGGGAGTCCAGTGTGTGATCAACGTGGGCGTGAACACGGGCACGTTGCCAACGAAGGGATTGACGCTCCCGTTCATCTCATATGGAGGCAACAGCCTGTTGTTTTGTTGTGCCCTCGTAGGACTGGTTCTGCGTGTGCGGCTCGAGCACGGGAGGACCCGCTAAGTGGTCATCCAGGTACCCGAGATGCGGCGCGTGCGACAGATCCATTTTGTTGGGATCGGTGGTTCCGGTATGTGCGGAATTGCCGAAGTCCTGTTGAACCAGGGTTATCGAATCTCCGGATCCGACATCGCGCGCTCCTCCACGGTCACTCGCCTCATTCAACTCGGCGCTGAGGTGTCGTTCGGACATTGCGAGGGAAATGTGCGGGGCGCCGACGTTGTGGTGGTGTCGAGTGCGGTCGCTGCTACCAATCCCGAGGTTGTTGCCGCGCATGCAGCGCGAATCCCTGTCGTCCCGCGCGCCGAGATGCTTGGTGAGTTGATGCGTTACCGACATGGGATAGCGGTCGCCGGCACGCACGGCAAGACCACCACGACGAGTCTGATCACATCGATATTTAAAGCGGCAGATCTGGATCCGACGTTTGTGATCGGCGGTTTGCTCAAGGGTACAGGCAGCAATGCCCAGTTGGGTGCAAGCCGGTACCTGATAGCCGAAGCCGATGAAAGCGATGCGTCGTTTCTGCATTTGCAACCGATGGTTGCCGTGTTGACCAACATCGATCGGGATCATCTGCGTACTTATGGCGGTGACTTCGCGCGCCTGTCGCAGACCTTCGTTGAGTTCGTGCATCGCCTGCCGTTTTATGGCGTCGCGGTGCTGTGCATCGATGATCCCCATGTCCGTGCCATTTTGGACATCGTGTCGCGGCCCATGCTGACGTATGGCATTGCCGAAGATGCCGATTTCCGCGCGACGCACGTCGTGGTTCGAGGTTTGGCGTGGACGTTTCGCGCGGAACGACCGGCGGGACACGCGCCGCTCGACGTCGTCATAAACCTACCCGGCGCGCACAACGTGCTGAATGCGCTTGCGGCCATAGCGGTGGCAACCGAAGAAGGTGTTTCGGACACGGCGATCCTTGCCGGCCTCGCTGCGTTTTCGGGGGTCGGACGCCGCTTCGATGTCGTCGATGGCGTTCGCGTTGCGGACAAGAGAATTACTGTCGTTGATGACTATGGGCATCATCCCACCGAGGTCGCGATGGTGATCGAAACCGCGCGCAAGGTGTGGCCGGAACGGCGTCTGGTGATGGTCTATCAGCCGCATCGTTTTACGCGTACGCACGACCTTTACGACGACTTCACTAAGGTGCTGTCGACGGTCGACAAACTGGTGTTGCTCGAGGTCTACAGCGCGGGTGAAGAGTATCTAGCTGGTGCCGACAGTCACGCGCTCAGCCAGGGTATCCGGGAGCGGGGCGCAATCAATCCGGTTTACGCGGCGGACCCTGCGGAGGCATACGGTTTGCTACCGCAGATACTCGAGGACGGAGACGTTTTGCTGGTTCAGGGTGCGGGAAACGTCAACCAATTGTCGAAGCGACTGCGAGGCGACCATGAAGGTTAGCGATCAGATGTCGCGTGGTCATTGCATTCTCGCAGGTGTCTTTCTGCTTGCGGTGACCGCAACGCTGCTCTTTCTATTGGGCGCGATGAATAGTCCGGTTGAAATCGTGCGCATCAGTGGGGATCTCAGCGTCCCCGAGCGTGCCGCGGTCAAGGTCGCGGTTATGCAGCGACTCAACGGCGGACTGCTGCGGGTGAATCTCGATGACGTTGTCGACAACGTACTCGCGCTCTCCTGGCCGCGGGAAGTGCAGGCACGCCGGGTCTGGCCTGGCAGCGTCGACGTGTCGGTCACCAAGGACCCGATCGCCGCCAGATGGGGCGCGGGCGGCGTTCTCAATAGCAGCGGAGAAGTAATCGACGCACCGGGGACGCCGGATTCGGAGCTCCCGCTAATCAGGTGCGCCAACGCGAACGGCGCCAGGGCGATGCAGATCTTCCAGATGTTGGGTCAGGTGCTGTCCGATACGCCGCTGAAGATCGCCGCCATCGAAGAAAATGGTCTCGGCGAATGGCAGGTGACATTCACCAACGATCTGACGGTGTCGCTTGGGCACGAGGAGCTACTGCAGCGGGTCGAACGATTTTATCGTGTTTATCGACAGGTGATAGAGCACCGCGCAGACGAGGTCGAACGTATTGACGCGCGGTACGGAAACGGTGTGGCGGTTAGCTGGCGTGACGGCGCGCGCGGGGTGGAGTTGGCATCGGCTTCCAACGCGATCGGGGTAGCTCACTAAATGGCGTCGGATAACGGACGGCGGCGCATCGTTGGCCTCGACATCGGTACCAGCAAGGTGGCCGCGATCGTGGGCGAAATCACCCCGGACGGTGACATCGAGATCATCGGGATCGGCTCGCACCGATCGCGTGGTCTCAAGAAGGGTGTGGTCGTGAATATCGAATCGACGGTGCAGTCGATTCAGCGCGCGATCGAAGAAGCCGAACTGATGGCCGGCTGTCATATCGATGAGGTGTACGCGGGCATAGCGGGCAGCCATGTTCGGAGCCTCAATTCGCACGGCATCGTCGCGATCCGCGATCGGGAGGTATTTCAGCAGGACATCGAGCGCGTCATCGACGCCGCCCAGGCGGTCGCGATCCCCGCGGATCAGAAGGTGCTGCACATTCTGCCGCAGGAGTACCTCGTCGATAGCCAGGAAGGAGTTCGCGAGCCCCTCGGCATGTCGGGTGTGCGGCTCGAAGCGAAGGTTCACCTTGTTACCTGTGCGGTCAACGCGGCGCAGAACGTCGAGAAATGCATCGAACGGTGTGGCTTGAAGGTCAAAGACATCATTCTCGAACAGCTCGCGTCCAGCTATGCGGTTCTTTCCGATGACGAGCGGGAGCTAGGTGTTTGCCTGGTCGATATCGGCGGTGGCACGACCGATATAGCCGTCTTCACCGACGGCGCGATCAGACACACTGCCGTAATTCCGATCGCTGGCGATCAAGTAACTAACGATATCGCAATGGCGTTGCGTACACCTACGCAGAATGCCGAAGAGATCAAAATCAAGTATGCGTGCGCGCTGACGCAACTTGCAGGTGCCAACGAGACGATCAAGGTGCCGGGCGTGGGTGACAAGCCGGCGAAGGAGTTGTCTCGCCAGGCGCTGGCGGAAGTCGTCGAGCCGCGTTACGACGAGTTGTTCACACTGGTTCAGGCGGAGCTTCGTCGCAGCGGATTCGAGGATCTGATTGCCGCCGGCATCGTGTTGACCGGCGGGTCATCCAAGATGGAAGGCGTCATCGAGCTCGCCGAGGAGATTTTTCACATGCCTGTGAGCCTTGGCACGCCGAAGCACGTGACTGGATTGAAGGACATCGTCAGGAATCCGATCTACGCAACAGGCGTCGGACTACTGCTGTATGGAAAACAACGAGAAGAGGAGATGCGAGATCGTGGCAAGAGTCGAACGTCGGGTGTGGTGAGTCGTTGGAAAACGTGGCTAAGCGAGAATTTCTGATAGTACCTTTCGGTAATCCCCTGAGGATGAGGAGTAGAGAAAATGTTTGAACTCGTGGACAGCGGACCGCAAAGCGCAATCATCAAAGTGATAGGCGTCGGTGGCGGTGGTGGTAACGCCATACAACACATGGTCAGTAGGGGCATCGAAGGTGTGGACTTCATCGCAGCCAATACCGATGCACAAGCGCTGAAGAGCATCGATGCGAAGACCACCTTGCAGATCGGTGGTGCCTTCACGAAGGGGTTGGGCGCCGGCGCGAATCCGGAAATCGGACGCCAGGCGGCGCTCGAAGATCGTGATCGCATTGCCGAGGTGCTCTACGGTGCGGACATGGTTTTTATTACAGCCGGAATGGGTGGCGGCACCGGCACGGGCGCAGCGCCGGTGGTCGCCGAGATCGCCCGAGAGCTCGAAATCCTGACAGTCGCGGTCGTCACAAAGCCGTTTCGTTTCGAGAAGCGCATGAGCGCCGCCGATAAAGGGATCGAGCAGCTCTCACGATTTGTCGATTCGCTGATCACGATTCCGAATGAAAAGCTGCTGGCGGTGCTGGGCGAACGGACCAGCATGTTGGCGGCGTTCGCAGCGGCAAACGACGTTCTACTGGGTGCGGTACAGGGAATCGCCGATCTGATCATTCGCCCGGGAATGATCAACGTCGACTTTGCGGATGTTCGAACCGTAATGTCGGAGATGGGGATGGCGATGATGGGCACCGGGCGTGCGAAGGGTGAGAACCGTGCGCGCGACGCCGCGGAAGCGGCGATTCGCAGCCCGCTGCTCGAAGACATCGATCTGCACGGCGCTCGAGGGATTCTCGTCAATGTCACGGCCGGTCCTGATCTCACGATCGGTGAGTTTCAGGACGTCGGCGAGACGATCGACGAGTTTGCTTCCGAACAGGCGACGGTGGTGGTCGGCACCGTGATCGACCCGGACATGAAGGACGAGTTGAAGGTAACCGTCGTCGCGACGGGTCTCGGTGGGCTCAATCGACCGAATGTGATTGTCGACCATACACCGCCGCCGGGGACGAACGGCGAGATCGACTACGCCAGGTTCGATCGTCCGACCGTGACGCGCCAGCAGGCGGCGCGGCATCACGAAAGATCGGCGGGTACCAATGAGGCGAGAGACCTCGATTACCTGGACATACCCGCGTTTCTGCGACGACAGGCGGATTGACGGCGGGAGTGTTTGGGAACCCGGTGCGCGGCGGTACGCATGGTGCCTGCCAACAGGCCAGTTGGGCCGCGCGGCGCAGCCTCGCGCGGTCAGCGTCGGGGTGGACTGAGTAAGAGTCGATGATCCATCAAAGAACATTGAAGAACACGATCCGGGCAACCGGGATCGGCGTGCACACTGGGGAAAAGGTTGTCGTGACACTTCGTGCGGCGCCGGTGGACTCGGGCATTGTGTTCACGCGTGTCGATCTGGATCCGTGGGTCGTGATTCCCGCTCTGGTCGGGCACGTCGGTGATACGACCATGGCGACGACTCTGACGAAAGGTGGGGTCCGTATTTCGACCGTCGAACACCTCATGGCGGCGTTTGCGGGCCTCGGAGTCGACAATGCGTGTGTCGAGGTCGACGCCGCCGAACTGCCGATCATGGATGGAAGCGCGGCGCCATTCGTGTTCCTGTTGCAATCGGCCGGGATCATCGAACAGGACGCACCCAAAAAGTTCATTCGTATCATTGAAGAGACGGTGTACACCGACGGCGACATTGAAGTTCGGCTGTCACCGTACGACGGCTTTCGTGTTAGGTATACGTTGCTGTATGACCATCCGGTCTTCCACAAACACACGAAGACAGCCGTCGTCGAGTTTTCCGGGACGACATTCGTCAAAGAGGTCAGTCGGGCACGAACCTTCGGTTTTCTTGCAGACGTCGAGAAGTTGCGCGCGATGGATCTTGCCCGCGGCGGAAGTCTTGATAACGCGGTCGTCGTCGACGATTCTCGTATCCTGAACGAGGAAGGCCTGCGTCTCGAAGACGAATTCGTCAAACACAAGATCCTCGACGCGATTGGGGATCTATACCTGTTAGGCCACAGCGTTTTGGGAGCGTTCTCGGGCCACAAATCTGGCCACGCCTCCAACAATGCATTGCTCAGACGAGTGCTCGCGAACCCGCTTGCCTGGGAAGTCGTGACGTTCGAGACTGATAGGGACGCTCACCCGATTTCATTTTCCCAGCCGGTCTTCGCCTGATGCGGGACTCTCGGTCACCGGCGCGAGCTCCGCGTCAGCCTGTGCCGCAAGTCGCAGAATCGCACTACACAACTCCGCATCATCGACCCCGTTGGCGAGTTCAAGGAGCGAAACCCTGTCGGGAGGACGTGGCATTCGGCGCTGCTTCGACGTAGTCGAGTCGGCGACCAGAGGCACTACTTTTAGGCGCACGTTGTTGACGGCAGTGAAGTCAGCGAGGCGATTGAGACTGTGCAGTAGCCCTGGAATCAGGAAGCGTAGTCGGGTCGCCCAGGCGGCGTTGTTGATGTGGACAGTGAGGACTTGATCGCGTACGTTCGCGACTCGGCATTCTGAAGCGAGATCCTGCGGGAGCAGGGCGCGCAGCTGGTCAGTCCACGCATCTTGTTGAGATGCGCGACCCAGCAAGCGAGAAAGCGCAGATGACTGGGGTTGGCGCGGCGAGAGAAGTCTGTCTATCTTTCGATTTGCCATGCGCGGGACGCAGGATTAACAAAACCGATGCAGATCATACTCTTCAGAGAAAAGAGCGGTCGAGCGCAGCCCCGTCGAATTCCGGGTCCGTTGCTCGTATTGATGGCGTTTGTAGTCATTGCCGGTCTGATTGGTAACGTGTTGGTCGCGACACGATTCCTGTCGAACGATCTGCTCGATAGCCAGATCATCGCCAAATGGCAGAGCAATCTGAACGGGCAGAGCCAGGCGCTCGAACGAATACAATCGCAGACGCGTGTCGAAATGGAAGCGGTTGGTCGCCGGCTCGCCACGATGCAGGCACGTCTGCTGCGCATCGAAGCGTTAGGCGAGCGTGTTGCTGAAGTCGCGCAGCTTGACCAAGGCGAGTTTCGTTTTGGGGAAACCCCGGCGCTGGGCGGACCCGAATCAGATCTTGAAGAGTCACCGGCCGTCCCCGAGTTTCTGCGTGCGGCCGACGTCCTGGCCGGGCAGATCAAGTCTCGTGAAGACGAACTCGAAGTGCTCGAGTCGTTGCTTGCGAATCAGAAGTTCCGCGAGCAGGTCGCAGTCACGGGTCGCCCTGTCAAAATGGGCTGGATGTCTTCCGGATTCGGTCGCCGTGTCGATCCGATCACCGGTCGCATGGCCTGGCATGCAGGCACCGACTTCGCGGGGAAGCCAGGCTCGGATGTCGTGGCTGTTGCGTCTGGCGTGGTGACCTTCTCCGGTGAGCGTATTGGCTACGGCCGTATGATCGAAATCAATCACGGTGCCGGCTACATGACCCGGTATGCTCATCACAACGAGCTGCTGGTTGCCGCGGGGGACGTGGTAAAAAAAGGCCAGATCATTGGCCGGATGGGCAGCACCGGTCGATCGACCGGTTCACATGTTCACTTCGAAGTCTTGAAGGACGGCCGTCAGGTAGACCCTGCGCGATACGTCGCGCGTAGTCGCCAGACCTGATCTCGCGGCGTATCCCGCAGCGCTCCATCGAAATCCGCTCCAAACGCGGTAACATGCCGCTTTTCTCGCGTCTAACCCGGTATGGTCAGCGGAATATTTCTCAAGGTCTTCGGCACTAAGAACAGCCGCGAGCTCAAACGCATGGGCAAGCTGGTTGTGCGCGTTAGCGATTTCGAGGAGCACGTTCATCGCCTGACGGACGATGAACTGAAGGCGAAAACGATCGAGTTTCGCCAACGACTCGACGCGGGCGCCGCGCTCGATGATCTGCTTCCGGAAGCTTTTGCGACAGTTCGCGAGGCCGCCCTGAGGGTGCTCGGCCAACGGCCATACGACACTCAGATCATCGGTGGCATCACGTTGCATGAGGGGCGTATCGCCGAGATGCGCACTGGAGAAGGAAAAACGCTGGTCGCAACGCTGCCCGCCTACCTGAATGCGCTGAGCGGCAACGGCGTGCACGTCGTCACCGTCAACGACTATCTCGCACGTCGCGATGCAGATTGGATGGGACCGGTGTTTAGAACCCTTGGGATGAGCGTCGGCGTCATTCAATCGCGACAAGATGTAGCGTCCAAACGCGAGGCGTATCTTTCCGACGTCACCTATGGCACGAATAACGAGTTCGGTTTCGACTATCTGCGCGACAACATGGCGTTCACGCTGAAAGACAAATTTCAGCGCGGCCTCAACTTTGCGATTGTCGACGAGGTCGACTCGATCTTGATCGACGAGGCGCGTACACCGTTGATCATTTCCGGTCCGGCGGAAGAGAGCACGGATCTGTATCACAAGATCGATCGTGTTGCGCCCAAACTGAAGCGCCAGGTTGGCACCGAAGACGAACCCGATGGCATCACCGAGCCAGGCGACTTCATCGTCGACGAAAAAAATCGCCAGATCGAACTCACCGAACGTGGACACACGTTTGTCGAAGACGAACTGGTGCGGCTTGGCTTGCTGACGGAGGGCGACAGCCTCTATGCCGCGACCAATCTGGGCCTCTTGCATCACATCCATGCAGCATTGCGTGCGCACAACCTGTTCAAGCGCGACGTCGACTACATGGTGCAAAACGATGAGATCGTCATCGTCGACGAACATACCGGACGCGCGATGCCGGGGCGCCGATGGTCCGAGGGATTGCATCAGGCGATCGAGGCCAAGGAGGCTGTGTCGATTCAGAACGAAACCCAAACCCTTGCGTCGACAACATTTCAGAACTACTTCCGCATGTATCGCAAACTGTCCGGAATGACCGGAACCGCGGATACGGAAGCGTTCGAGTTTCATCAGATCTATGGTTTGGCAGTTGTGGTGATTCCGACGCACCGACCTATGGTGCGCAACGACGCCAATGATCTCGTCTACCTGACAATCGAAGAAAAATTCGATGCCATCGTAGAAGACATCAAGCAACGCGTCACGGAAGGCCGCCCGGTACTGGTCGGAACCGCGTCGATCGAATCCTCGGAACGGTTATCGGCCGAACTCGACAAGCGCAGGATCCAGCACAGCGTGTTGAACGCAAAACAACACGAGCGCGAGGCCGAGATCATTGCGCAGGCGGGACGACCCGGCGTGGTCACGATCGCGACCAACATGGCCGGTCGCGGTACCGACATCGTGCTCGGGGGTAACTGGCAGGCGGACGTTGCGGCGCTCGACGATCCGTCGCAGGTGCAGATCGATCACATTCGGGCGGAGTGGCAGGCGCGTCACGATACCGTGGTTGCGGCAGGCGGGCTCCACATCATAGGCACCGAACGCCACGAATCACGACGCATCGACAATCAATTGCGGGGCCGTGCCGGCCGCCAGGGCGACAATGGATCGTCGCGCTTCTATCTGTCGATGGAAGATAACCTGATGCGGATCTTCGCGTCCGACCGGATACGCGGCATCATGCAGTCGTTGGGCCTGGAGGAAGGTGAGGCCATCGAACATCGAATGGTCACCAATGCGATTGAAAAGGCCCAGCGCAAGGTCGAAGGTCGCAATTTCGACATGCGCAAGAACCTTCTGGAATACGACGACGTCTCGAACGACCAGCGTCAGGTCATCTATCAGCAGCGTGATGAGCTGATGGCCTCGGAAGATATTTCGGAAATGATTGGTAGTCTTCGCGATGAGATCGTCGCCAATGTCATCGGTGAGTACATACCTGCCCAGAGTCTGGAAGAGCAATGGGACATCAGCGGGCTCGAACAGGCACTGCTGACGGACTTCAATTCGAACCTGCCGATTCGCCGCTGGCTCGATGCTGACGATTCGCTGAACGAGGACTCTCTGCGCAAGCGGATCCTCGAGCAGGTCACCGCCGAGTACGACGCTAAAGGGGAGCAGTGGCGACAACAGGGTGTAGAGATCAAGTTAGTCGAGAAGCAGGTGATGCTGCAAATTCTCGATCAGCGCTGGAAGGAGCACCTGGCGACGATGGACCACCTGCGGCAGGGGATTCACCTGCGTGCTTATGCGCAGAAGCAGCCGAAGCAGGAGTACAAGCGCGAGGCGTTTGAGCTGTTTCAAGAGCTGCTGTACGCCATCAAGCGCGAAGTCATTCGGTTGTTATCGCGCGTTCAGATTGAGCGTCCCGAGAGCGTCGAAGAAACCGAACGACGTCGGCGCGACGAGCTAGCCAAGCGGATGCGCTTCACGCACCCCGATGCGGGCGCGACCAATGGCGAGAGCGAAGTTGAAACGGTTGCGCCAAAACCCGAAACGTTTGTTCGACAGGAGCGCAAAGTCGGCCGCAACGAAGCGTGTCCCTGTGGATCCGGGAAAAAATTCAAACACTGCCACGGTCGGACTGCCTGATGGCGGTCAATCTGCCGGAGCTCGGCAAGCTCGACGCAATTCACGGCATCCAAATTGGTACCGCCTGCGCTGGAATCAAGCAGACTCAACGCGACGACCTGGTCGTCATGGCGTTGACTGCCGGAAGTCAGGTATCCGGGGTTTTCACTCAGAGCGCGTTCAAAGCCGCGCCGGTGCGGGTTTGTCAGCAGCACCTGGCGGTTGCGGCGCCGCGAGCAATTCTGATCAATAGCGGCAACGCGAACGCGGCGACTGGCGCGGCTGGCTTCGAAGATGCGCTCCAATGCTGTCGTTGGGTCGCGGATTCGTTGGGGGTTGAGGAACAGTCGGTGTTGCCATTTTCCACCGGCGTCATCGGGCAGCAATTGCCGCTGGCAAAACTAAGCGAAGGCATACCGACGGCCTGCGGAAGGCTTGGTGACGACTGGACAAGCGCCGCGCGCGCAATCATGACCACGGACACCGGGCCGAAAGCGCTGTCGCGTAAAGCGGTTGTTGGCGGCATCGAGGTGTCGATCACCGGCATTGCCAAAGGAGCCGGCATGATCCGGCCCGATATGGCCACGATGCTCGCCTATATCGGGACCGATGCAGCGGTGTCGAAGCAGTGTCTCGATGAACTCGTCCGCTACGCGTCGGATGCAAGCTTCAATCGAATAACGGTTGATGGTGATACATCGACCAACGATTCGTTCATCCTCATCGCGACCGGCATGGCCGGAAATTCCCCGATCGATTCGTCGGAACATCCGGGCTATGCGTCGCTGCGCGATGGGATCGTTGCCGTCGCGCGGGAGCTTGCGCAGCGGATCATCCGCGACGCTGAAGGTGCAACGAAGTTTGTCACCGTCACCGTGGCAGGTGGGCTTACAACCGCGGAGTGTCTACAGGTTGCTTATACGGTTGCGCAGTCGCCGTTGATCAAGACTGCGATGTTTGCCAGCGATCCGAACTGGGGGCGATTCTGCATGGCGATCGGGCGGGCAGGGGTGCCCGCACTGCAAGCAGATCGTGTTGCACTCTACCTCGATGACGTCTGCGTGGCGCGCGGCGGCATGATTGCGCCTGAATACACCGAGGCCGCGGGTGCGGGTGTGATGAGTCAGACTGAATTCGTGGTACGCATCGACCTCGGTCGCGGAACCGCGCAGGAAACGGTTTGGACGTGCGACTTCTCGTATGAATATGTCCGCATCAACGCGGAGTACCGTACCTAACGGCTCGGTTCAGTCTTGGTTCGCTCGTGAATTCTGCGATTCGTTTCGCTCCGGTGCGCGGGTTTGCGGCGCGTCGGGGGCGCAACGTAGTGAGCAGACGCGCGGGTCATGAGTGCTGCGCCTGACGCGCCAGATTCAGATAACGCTGATGCAGTTCTAAGACCGTTTTGTCGAGCAGCTCGAATCCGCCATCATTCAACACCACATCGTCGGCGCGCGCCAAACGCACAGCGCGGGTGGTTTGCGCGGCCATGATCGCTTTCACCTGAGCCTCGTCGTTTGAATCGCGCGCCATCGTGCGTTCGAGCTGCACGTGCTCCGGTACGTCGACCACCAGGATGCGGTCGGTGAGTCGCGACTGGCTGGTCTCCATCAGCAATGGCGAAACCAGCACGGCATACGGTGACTCGGCGCTTGCAAGCTCGCGCTGAAGATAGTCGTTGATCAACGGGTGCAGCAATCGTTCGAGCCATTGCCGTTGCGTCGGATCGGCGAAAACGCGAGCACGCAATTGGGCGCGATCGAGCGTGCCGTCGGCTTGGATGAGTTCGGCGCCGAAGTGTTCGCGGATCGTAAACAACGCGGGTTGACCTGGTTTGACGACCTCGCGCGAGGCGATGTCGGCATCAACGACTTTGACGCCGAGGCGTTTGAATCGATCCGACACTGCGGACTTGCCCGAGCCAATGCCGCCCGTTATCCCTACCACGAACATGCCGCAACTCTCAGCCGAAGACGAACGCGATTACCCTATCACGCTCCAGGAGCGTGACCCAGCCCGCGATCGCCAGGTACGGTCCGAATGGAATCGCTTCCCTGCTGCGGCGGACGAGCAGAAACGTTCCGCCCAATAAAATACCGACGATCGACGAGATCAGGACCAGCATCGGCAGGGTCTGCCAACCGAACCAGGCGCCCATTGCGGCGAGCAGTTTGAAGTCACCATAGCCCATCCCTTCCTTGCCGGTGATCAACTTGAACGCCCAATAGATCGACCACAGCACGAGGTATCCGACGATTGCGCCAACCACAGCTGAGGTGAGGTCGGTAAATCCACCCAGCAGATTTATGGTCAACCCGAGCCACAATAGCGGTAACGTGATCTGATCGGGCAGCAGCTGCGTGTCGAAGTCGATAAACGTCAGCGCGATGATGCTCCACGTAAACACAAGCGCGGCGGCGCCGAGCCAGGTGTATCCGTACACCGCGATAACCGCAATCGATGCGAACGCCGTTAGCAGTTCCACCAACGGATAACGCGAGGATATTGGCGCGTGACAGTTGGCGCACCGTCCGCGTAACAGTATCCAGCTGACAACAGGGATGTTATGTCGCGCGGGAATCGTTGTTGTGCACGTCGGGCATCGCGAGCGCGGGGTCATCAGATTAAACGTTGGCCCCGACTCCGCCGGCGCATCCAATTCGAGCACTTCGAGTGCTTGGGTCCGCCACTCGCGTTTGAGCATCACGGGCAGTCGGTAGATCGCGACGTTCAGAAAACTACCGACCGACAATACAACCCAAACGAACAACACGAATAGGAGCCAGCCTTGGCTCAGCAGAGGAGTCACTGACATACCAGAACAGTGGCGTTGGCGTCAGCCGCCGCCGACCACTCGACCCAACTGGAAGATCGGCAGGTACATCGCAATGATCAGGCCGCCGATCAGCACGCCGAGTACCGACATGATCATCGGTTCCATTAGCGCGGTGAGATTGTCGACAGCGTTGTCGACTTGTTCTTCGTAATACGAAGCTGACTTGTCGAGCATCGTATCCAGTGCGCCGGACTCTTCGCCGATCGCAACCATCTGGATGACCATATTCGGAAATACACCGGTGCTGCGCATCGAGAAATTAAGTTGCTGTCCGGTGGATACGTCGTCACGAACCTTATAAACAGCGTTAACGAACACGGAATTGCCGGTAGCGCCCGCAACGGAGTTGAGTGCGTCCACGAGCGGTACACCGGCTGCAAAGGTTGTCGACAACGTTCGTGCAAAGCGCGCGACGGCAGACTTTTCGATGATGTTGCCGACGACGGGCAGCTTCAATGCGATGCGATCGATGGCGTCACGCAGCGCCTTTGAGCGGCGCCGCGCCACTGTGAAGCCGGCGATTGCGCCGGCGATGGCGAGCAGGAAAAACACCCAGTACGCCTGAACCACCTCGGAGATGTGAATCACGAACATCGTGAACGCCGGAAGTTCGGCACCAAATCCCGCGAATACGGTTTCGAATTGCGGCACGACCTTGATCAGCAGGATGCCGGACACCACAACAGCCACAACGACGACCGCCAGTGGATAGGTCATTGCCTTGCGTACCTTGGCCTTCAGGCTTTCGGTCTTTTCCTTGTACGACGCGATGCGGTCCAACATCGTCTCGAGCGAACCGGACTGTTCACCGGCGTCGACGAGATTACAGAACAGATCATCGAAATAGACCGGATGCTTGCGCAGCGCTGACGCAAACGTGTTACCGGAAGAGACGTCCGAGCGGATCGCAAGCACAAGATCGCGGAGTTTCGGTTTGTCGACACCGTCGGCGACGATCTCGAACGACTGTACCAGCGGGACACCGGCGCGCATCATCGTGGCCATCTGCCGAGTGAACAAGGAGATGTCGGCGGAGTTGATGCTCTTGCCGCCGCCGAAACTGAGTCCGGCGCTCTTTTTACGGACGCGTGTAGCGGTGATGCCCTGCTTGCGCAGTTCTGCTTTCGCGATGTTGGGATTGGAGCTGGCGATTTCGCCCTTGGCGCGGCGTCCCTGCCTGTCAGTCCCTTCCCATACGAATAATGCGCTTGCGGCCATATGTCACCTGGACGATTTAGTGCCCGGTAGTCACGTTGTTGACTTCCGCTAGGCTGGTAAGCCCTTGCATCACCTTGATCAGGCCGTCGCGGCGCAAGTCCGGGTAGCCATGCGCGCGCGCCTGCCGGGCCAATTCAATGCTGTTTCCATCTGCCATGATAATCTGAGACATCTCGGGTGTAATTTTAACTACTTCATAAATTCCGACACGGCCTTTGTATCCCTCTCTGCACTTCTCGCAACCCTTCGGGTTTGGTACGAAGACCTGGAAACCCTTCTTGATGTCTTCCTCCGTGAAGCCCTCGGCGATCAGCGTGTCATGCGGGACGTCGATCGTGGTCTTGCAACCCGAGCACAGGCGTCGCCCAAGACGTTGAGCGATGATGAGGCTGACCGAGGTTGCGAGGTTGAACGCCGGGACCCCGATGTTGCGCAAACGCGTGAGCGTCTCGGCTGCCGAGTTCGTGTGAAGTGTGGACAGCACCATATGTCCTGTCTGAGACGCCTTTACCGCAATCTCTGCGGTGTCGAGGTCGCGAATCTCGCCCACCATCACCACATCGGGATCTTGGCGCAGAAATGCGCGCAAAGCCGCTGAGAACGTCAGCCCGACCTTGTGATTGACCTGCACCTGGTTGATGCCCTCGAGGTTGATCTCGACGGGATCCTCGGCGGTTGCGATATTGCGTTCAGCGCTGTTCAGAATATTGAGCCCGGTGTAGAGCGTGACCGTCTTGCCGCTACCCGTGGGTCCTGTCACAAGAATCATGCCTTGGGGGCGGAACAGGGCCTCCATGAAGCGTTGTTTTTCGCCTTCGCCAAAGCCCAGCTGATCGACACCCATCTTCGCGCTTGTCGGATCGAGGACCCGAAGCACGACCTTTTCGCCCCACAGCGTGGGGAGCGTATTGACGCGAAAGTCGATGGAGCGGGTTTTTGACAGTTTCATCTTGATGCGGCCGTCCTGCGGCATCCGACGCTCGGAGATATCGAGTTCCGACATCACCTTGAGACGGGCCGACAGTCGCGTGCCCAGATTCGATGGCGGCTTCGCAACCTCATGCAGCATACCGTCGGTTCGAAACCGCACTCGATACGTTTTTTCGTAAGGCTCGAAGTGAATGTCGGATGAGCCCATTTTGATTGCGTCGAGCAGCATCTTGTTGACGAAACGCACAATCGGCGTGTCATCGGTGGCGGATGCGCCGGGGTCGTCGGCGGGCCCGTCCTCGTCGAATGCCTCGAGGTCGAGGTCGTCGAGATCGTTGTCTTCCAGATCGCCCAGCGAGGTGTCGTCCTGGCGCGACAGAAATTGCTCGATAATCGTCGCGAGCTTGTCTTCCTCGACAAGGATCGGTTCGGTGTTGATCCCTGTGTGAAACTTGATCTCGTCGAGCGCTTGCAGGTTCGTTGGATCGGACACCGCAACAAACAGCCGCACGCCGCGCCGAATCAGCGGCAGCGCGTTGTGTTGCCGAATCAGTTTCTCTTTGACGAGATCCTTTGGAATCGACTCGAGGTCAAACGCGGAGAGGTCGATGATCGGCACGCCAAACTCTTCCGACGCCGATGTCGCGATCGAACGCGGATTCGCCAATTCATTGCGGATCAGATAGCTGACGAAGGCGAGGCCCGCCTTGCGGGCATCGTCACTGGCGGTCTGGGCGGTATCCGCGTCGAGAATCCCGTCCTCGACGAGGCGTCGAGCGAGTCCCGAAAGCGGTACGGTTTGTGTAGCCATTGACGATCGCAATCCTTGTCGGTTGGCTAATTCCTGGCCACTAACAGTAGTCGGGCTTACAGAACCAAGTCTAATCGCGCGTCACTAGAGTGTCGATAAAGCGGTCACAAAGGAGACATCCGACAAACATTCGGCCCGATCGTGTTCGGCGCGTGACGGTCAACGTCAGCTTGTGACGCCGCAAGCCACGTACGGCGCCAGTGGTCGATTGCTGTGGAAATCGTCGGTTTATCTACTAGACTGCGCTAAGGTGTTGAAGCAGTGGATAAAAGTGCTCAACACGCTGCGATTTGCGAAGACGGGTTGGCGTTGGCATACCGATTGCACCCTCTTCGTGGGCTGACGATGAATCGGAATGATCGAAAGTCGTCCGCTTTATCGTCCTGAACATGAATTGACGCTTTGGAGTATGGAGCTAACTACGATGAAACAAGCAATGCAGAAGGGTTTTACCCTTATCGAATTGATGATCGTGGTCGCCATCATCGGCATTCTCGCCGCTGTTGCGCTGCCCGCTTATCAGGACTACATCAAGAACGCGAATATGGCGAAGGTCTCGACGCATTACGACGAAGCCGGGCGATTCGTCGAAAACGAACTGCGCCGTGTTCAAGCGGGAATCGCGATGGGAACCCTGACGACCGTCGCCGCAGACGCCGAGGTGACCGCGGCCGCCCTGTTGGTCAAGCTCAATGG
>Ga0209254_10001282_pt1 | contig 22312 bp, 18 predicted proteins | sample FrelakmetDIP11DI_FD_187148 | JGI IMG/M metagenome (GOLD analysis project Ga0209254, IMG submission 187148) | Freshwater lake sediment microbial communities from the University of Notre Dame, USA, for methane emissions studies - DIP11 DI (SPAdes)... | ecosystem: Environmental > Aquatic >...
AAGTGGACGCAATTCACCGCGAAACGGGCACACTGACACGGCACCTGGCAGAGTAATCGCGGCCTGACGGCTCTTGGAACCTCAACGGCACCGCTGCCAACTCATACCCAACAACTTGATTTGCGTTGATTCGCGTTTATCTGCGGAAACACTGACTGCAAACCTCGCCGCCGAGGAGCGCTGCGACCGGGATCTGCACCGGCCAGGCTCGGCGACCGGGTCGACCCCGAAACGGCGCTCACTCACGTTTAACATCCGGAGCTTAAACCCATGAGTGAGTTCACCGACTATAAGGTTGCCGATTTGTCCCTGGCCGACTGGGGCCGCAGGGAAATGCACATTGCCGAGACCGAGATGCCGGGCCTGATGGCCCTGCGCGCGAAGTACCGCCAGTCAAAGCCCCTGACCGGCGCCCGCATCACTGGCAGCCTGCATATGACCATCCAGACCGCGGTGCTGATCGAGACCCTCGTGGAGCTCGGCGCCCAAGTCCGTTGGGCCTCCTGTAACATCTTCTCCACCCAGGACCACGCCGCCGCCGCGATCGCCGCCGCGGGCATCCCGGTGTACGCGTGGAAAGGAGAGACCCTGGAGGAGTACTGGTGGTGCACCGAGCGGGTCCTCAACTGGCCCGATGGGGGCGGCCCCAACATGATTCTGGATGACGGCGGCGACGCCACACTCCTGGTCCACAAGGGGGTGGAGTTCGAGAAGGCGGGACGGGTGCCCGCCCCCACCGTGGATGACAACGAGGAATGGACGGCCATCCTTGGTGTTCTTTCCCGCACCTTCGAGCGTGACCCCCGCCACTGGCACAACCTTGCGGAAGGGATCAAGGGCGTGACGGAGGAGACCACCACCGGGGTCCATCGGCTCTATGAGATGGCCCAAGCCGGGACCCTGCTATTCCCTGGCATGAACGTGAATGACTCCGTCACCAAGTCCAAGTTCGACAATCTCTACGGTTGCCGCGAGTCCCTGGTGGACGGTATCAAGCGCGCCACCGACGTGATGATCGCCGGCAAGATCGCCATGGTGTGCGGCTATGGGGACGTAGGCAAGGGCTGCGCCCAGTCGCTGCGCGGCCTCGGGGCTACCGTCTGGGTCTCCGAGATCGACCCCATCTGCGCCCTCCAGGCGGCGATGGAAGGCTTCCGGGTCGTGACCATGGAGGATGCCGCCCCCGTCGCCGACATCTTCGTCACCGCGACCGGAAATCTGAACATCATAACCCACGACCACATGGCGGCCATGAAGGATCAGGCCATCGTCTGCAATATCGGCCACTTCGACAACGAGATCGACGTGTCCAGCCTGGCCAAGTACCAGTGGGAAGAGATCAAGCCCCAGGTGGATCACGTCATCTTCCCACCCATGAGTGGGAAACCTGCCAAGCGGATCATCCTGCTCGCGAGGGGCCGGCTCGTGAACCTGGGCTGCGCCACCGGGCACCCGAGCTTCGTGATGTCCGCGAGCTTCACCAACCAGGTGTTGGCCCAGATCGAGATCTTCGCCCACAGGTCAAACTACCCGATCGGCGTCTATACCCTGCCGAAGAACCTGGACGAGGAGGTGGCGCGTTTGCACCTCGGCAAGATCGGCGCCCAGCTCACCACCCTAACCCAAGCCCAGGCGGACTACATCGGGGTCTCGGCGGAAGGGCCCTACAAGCCCGAGCGCTACCGGTACTGAATAAGGGCAGAGTACCGAGCGGCGGGGGCCGAGGGCGAAGAGGCAAGGCGCCACCGTTTAGCCGTCGGCTCCTCGTCGCCCTCGCGGCCCGAGGCGATTGAAATCCGAGGAGCAACCTTTAGCTCCAGACGCGGAGAATCAGGATGGGCGCCACTAGCTCCAGTCGACCTAGCTTCAGCTTCGAGCTCTTTCCACCTAAGACGACGGAGGGCATGGAGAAGCTCAAGACGACGGTCCTCGACCTCAACGCCCTGGGACCCGAGTACTTCTCAGTCACCTACGGTGCAGGGGGCTCTACCCGCGAGCGCACCTTCGAGACCGTGACCTGGCTGCGCACCCAGGGGATCGAGACAGCCCCCCACCTTGCCTGTATCGGTTCGCGGCGGGCGGACGTCCGGCAGATCCTGCAACACTACCGAGATCAGTCCATCCGCCGCATCGTCGCCCTGCGAGGTGATCTGCCCTCGGGGATGGGGATGGGGGGTGCCGGTGATTTCCGCTACGCGAACGAGCTGGTGGAGTTCATCCGCGCCGAGCGCGGAAACGACTTCCGTATTGAGGTCGCGGCCTACCCCGAGTACCACCCCCAGGCCCCCAATCCTGCACAGGATCTGGAGAACTTCCGGCGCAAGGTCCAAGCGGGCGCCGACGCCGCCATCACCCAATACTTCTTCAACGCGGATGCCTATTTCGGCTTCGTCGACCGCTGCCGCGACCTCAGCATCCAGATCCCCATCATCCCCGGGATCATGCCCATCACCAACTACACTCAGCTCGCGCGCTTCTCCGACGCCTGCGGCGCCGAGATACCCCGCTGGGTACGGCGCAGGCTCGAGGCCTACGGAGACGACGCGGACTCACTGCGCGGCTTTGGCCACGAGGTCGTCCTGCGACTTTGCCGGAACCTGCTCGAGGGGGGCGCCCCGGGGCTGCACTTCTACACCATGAACCAGAGTGCGCCCACCCTGCGGCTTTGGCGGGACCTCGAGCTCTCGACCCGCTGAGAGATTGTGAGAAAACCGCCGCGAGCAGCCCCCTGCCCCATCGAGGGCACAAGGAACCGCGAGACATATCAAGGGGATAAGCGAGGAGCGAACGAGCACGCGACGCCGTGATCGGGGCGCGCACTAGGTTCAATTGCAACCTCTGAGGTCGGCGGCACCTCATGGTGCCACCGGGTGGGGGAATGGAAGGCTGTCAGTCGTCGGCTACCCAATAGGGGGCCAAGGGAGGGCCGTCGAGGACCTCGAGGCCGTCGGATTGCGAAATCGCAAGTACAGGGTGGGCTTCGGCTGTTAGCGTAACTTCCCGGAACCATCCACTCCTCCTTCGACGGGCCGCACCCATGACCTTTTGGTGCGGCCTTTTGTTTTGTTCCGTTGCGGACCGGGCCGATCTGGACCCGAACGGCGCCCTCGCGCGGCGGAGCTCGGAGCCCGCCATCAGGATCGAATCAGTTGGAGTGGTCGAGGTAGTGCCGCAGCCCCATCACCCGATCCGGCGCCAGCAGGAGGGGCTCCGGGTTGCGAATGAGGGCATAGAAACGATCGGTCTGCCCGAGCAGCGGATGGACTGGGACGCAGGCCCGCCACCACTGGGCCTGGGAGAGCGCCCGGTCCCCGCTGTCGGGGAAGTACAGGGCACTGCGCCGACGCCGCAACCGGCTGACCACGCCGTCGGGGGCCCGGGAGGCGGCGGCGGCGGTGGCCTGAGCGTCGATCTCCCCCTCGGAGAACAGCAGCATCACCTCGGGCTGCCCGTCGACCTTCAACAGCCAATACCCTTTCGGATCCGCCACCGCGTAGTACTCCACCACGCCGCGCTCCTGACAGACCCGATGGAAAAAGCGGGCAAAGACAGGGTCGCCCCACACCGTAGGATCCGCTGCCTGAAGCACCTGGGTGATTAGGTCCGTTGCCTGCTCCAGGTAGGCATACTGAAAGCGCTCTATCGCCCGATTGAGCTCCTGGTCGAGGCGCGGGTGGAGCTTGGGCAGATAGAGATCGATCAGCCCTTCGTTGAAGGCCTGCACGGCCAGGGACTCGTCCGCTTGTCCAGTGAGTAGGATCCGCTTGCAAGGCAGATCGCCCAGTGCATGGAAGAGCTCGAGACCGGTCATCTCGGGCATCTGATAGTCGGCCACCAAGACGCTCACCAGACCGAAGCGGGCGCGATTGAGTACCCTCAGGGCAATCATGGTCTTGTCGAAGGCAACCACCTGTTCGGCAAGGTCCTGCCCGACCTCGCTCGGGTAGGCGTCCCACCAATCCAGATCCAGCCTCGCCTGCAGCCGACCGGCGGCAAACTCCAACAACAGCTCCCGGGGCGAATCGAACCGCAGGAAGGGAACCAGCTCACCCAGTCGCAGGGGCAAGAGGTTGAGGAACGCTGGATCGTCATCGACGAAGACCACCCGCGTCGGGTGGTAGAAGGGCAGACACTTCGGCGGTTTCATGGAACGGGCGTGTCGCTTGGCCGGTGCGTCGAGTGGGCTCACTGGCGCGCCTGTCGCCCCGGGCGGGGGGGCGGTATCGCTGGGGTTCGCCGGCTGAAACACATGGGGGGCATTCTACTCATGGGCAGCCGCGCAGGAGGGATCACCGCAGCGCAGGAGCTTGAGGTCCCCGTTGGTCTCGTCGTAATAGCTGACGACTGGCAGGCCGTCGAGCCCGATCGCGATGTCGGTGTGCCACCCGACGGACCCCCGGGTATCCGGGGCATGGATCCGAAGCCTGTCGCAGGCCGGATCGGCGCAATGAGCGATCCGCAAATCGGCGTGGCTGTGGTCGTGATAGCTGATGATGGGACTGCCGTCGGCGCCCAGGGCCATGGCCGCGTTGGAGCCCACCGAGCCCTCCTGGTCGATCACCTTAAGATCCGCCCTCGTACACTCCGGGTTCAAGCAACGCGCCAGTTTGAGGTCGTCGTTCAGGAAGTCCCAGTAGACGATCAGCGGACGCCCCCCCTTTGGAACCACGATATCGGTGCCAAGCCCGACCCCACCGGTGTCGATCACGCTCACCCGGGCCATGGAGCAGGGGGCGTTCTCGCAGTGGGCGACCTTGAGCTCCCGACGCGAGGTGTCGAAGTAGCTGATGATGGGATTGCCATCCGACCCGATCGCGACGGACGTGTAAGAGCCTACATCACCCGCGCGGTCCACCGCGACGATGCTGACCTCGGCGCAGGCGCGATCTCGGCAATGGGCCACCTTGAGGTCACCCCGACCCTTATCGTAGTAGCTAATAAACGGCAACCCGTCGCGACCGATCGCCAGGCTGCTGTGCTGCCCCACCTGGTCATCGCCGTCCAGGGTCCGCACCCCGACCGCCTCGCAACGAGGATCGGAGCAGCGGGCGAACTTGAGGTTGCGGTTGCCCCCGTCGTAGTAGCTCATGACCGGGTGTCCGTCAGCGCCCAGCGCGAGGGAGCTCGACCAGCCGAGGTCCCCCTCGGCGTCCACGGCAACCAAGCGGCTCGATCGACACTCCGCGTCTTCACATCGAGCGAGCTTGAGGTCCCGGTTCGTATAGTCCAGGTAAGCAACAAGAGGCAAACCTTCGGCACTCAGGGCGATGGAGGTGTCCCAGCCCACGTCGCCTCCGCGGTCCAAGACGACGATACGGTTCTTTGCGGCTGCGGAGGGAGGCTCGGGGTGAGCCGTCGCAGGGTCACGGACGACGATACTGACCATGTCGAACCGGCTGCGGTCGTTGCCCGCGACCACCGTCAAGGTATGCTTGCCAGGACCCACCTCAGAGGGGACAGGATCGGTCTCGAGTTGATCATTGCTCGCCGACCTGAGCACGAGGTACTCGGAGCCCAACCGTACCGTCGGCAGCCGACGGGTCCCGAAGTTCGTCCCATAGATGGTGAGACGGCGCGTCGAGGGATCGAAGGTCGCATCTGCGATCACCAGTTGAGAGTCCTGAGGCCGACCATCGACCGTGTAGCCCAGACCCGCGGTCTCGCCGTCCTCTGGCTCCTCACCCGCCCGGAGGCCCTGGGTGCCGATACCCGCGGCCAAGGTCACCGTCAGAGTCGCAATCGAAACCCAGCGCATCGAGTCACCGTCCGGCGTACGATCGGGTACCCTCGATGATGGTAGGCGCGAAGGCGGGCAGGGGTTGTCGCCTGGTTCTTGCTTTTTCCCGGGGCGGCAGTTCAAGGCGACGGGACGGTCGAATTCGCCGCCGGAATGCAGCTTAGGCCGCCGTCGATCCGCCCGCAGGCGGCTGGGTCCGCGCCCGCACCCGTGCTAGGGTTGCGCCCTGAATCCTGCGGAGGCACACCCCATGGCGGCCAAGTACCCCCTGATCCTGGTGGACGGCTCCGGCTACCTGTTTCGGGCCTACCACGCGCTGCCGAAGTTGAGCAACTCCAAGGGGGAGGCCACCGGTGCGCTGGTGGGCGTGCTCGCCATGCTGCGCAAGCTGATCGAGGAGCACCGGCCGGACTACATGGCGGTGGTCTTCGACGCCCCCGGCAAGACCTTCCGGGATGCCCTGTATCCGCAGTACAAGGCCCACCGGCCGCCCATGCCCGAAGACCTGCGGGAGCAGATCGCGCCGCTGCGAGAGATCATCCGCGCCATGGGCCTGCCCCTCTTAGCGGTCCCGGAGGTGGAGGCGGACGATGTCATCGGCACCCTGGCCACCCGTGCCGCCGAGCAGGGACTGGACACCCTGGTCTCGACCGGAGACAAGGACATGGCCCAGCTGGTGGGGGACCACGTGACCCTGGTCAACACCATGACCGGTACGGCGTTGGATCGCGCCGGGGTGATTGAGAAGTTCGGCGTGCCCCCCGAGCGGATCGTGGACTATCTGAGCCTGATGGGGGACAGCGTGGACAATGTCCCGGGGGTTCCGAAGTGCGGACCCAAGACCGCCGCCAAGTGGATCAGCGACTTCGGAGACCTGGACGGGGTCATGGCCCAGGCGGACCAGATCGGGGGCAAGGTGGGTGAGAACCTCAGGTCCGTTCTGGACCAGCTCCCCCTCTCCCGGAAGCTCACCACCATCCGCCGGGATGTCGCGCTGGACTTCGGACCGACGGACCTCAGGCCCTCCCCGCCGGACATCGAGACCCTGCGTGGCTGGTATCAGCGCATCGAGTCGAGGCGACTGCTGGCGACCCTGAACGGCGCTGACGGCGGTGAGAGGTCCGGCGCAGGATCCGAAGAGGCCGGCACCCGTGAGTCAGCCCGCTACGACCTGATCCTGACGGAGGCGGCTTTCGCGGACTGGATCCGACGCCTCGAATCAGCGGACCTCTTCGCCTTCGACACCGAGACCACCGACCTCGACTACATGCGCGCCGAGCTCGTGGGCGTCTCCGTCTCGGTGGAGCCGGGGGAGGCCGCCTACGTCCCCCTCGCCCACTGCTACCCAGGAGCCCCGGACCAGCTCTCTAGGGAGTGGGTGCTGCAGCAGCTGCGCCCCCTCCTGGAGGACCCGGACCGGCCCAAGGTGGGCCAGAACCTCAAATACGACATGAGCATCCTGGCCCGCCACGGGGTGGCGCTCAAGGGAATCGCCCACGACACCATGCTCCAGAGCTATGTGCTCGACAGCACCGCCACCCGCCACGACATGGACTCGCTCGCTAAGAAGTACCTGGACTACGACACGGTCCGTTTCGAGGACCTGGCCGGCAAGGGGGCCAAGCAGCTGCGCTTCGACCAGATCCCGGTGGAGCCCGCCGGACACTATGCGGCCGAGGACGCGGACGTGACGCTCCGCCTGCACCAGACCCTGTGGCCCAAGCTCAAGGACACGGGCAATCTTGCCCGGCTCTACACCGAGATCGAGGTCCCCCTGGTCCCAGTCCTCTCGCGCATGGAGCGCACCGGCGTGCGGATCGACCCACACCTGCTCAAGGACCAGAGCCACGAGCTGGCCCGGCGTATCCACGAGCTGGAGGAGCAGGCCTACACCACCGCGGGCCGCCGCTTCAATCTGGGATCCCCCAAGCAGATCGGCGAGATCTTTTTCCAGGAGCTCAAACTGCCGGTGGTGGCCAAGACACCAACCGGCGCTCCCTCGACCGCCGAGTCCGTGCTGGAGCAGCTGGCGGAGGAGGGACATGCCCTGCCCCGTCTGATCCTGGAGCACCGGGGGCTCTCGAAGCTGCGCTCCACCTACACGGACAAACTCCGCCAGATGATCAACCCGGACACGGGACGGGTGCACACCTCCTACCATCAGGCTGTGGCCGCCACTGGGCGACTGTCCTCCTCGGACCCCAACCTACAGAACATTCCGGTGCGCACCGAGGAGGGGCGGCGCATCCGCCGGGCCTTCGTCGCCGAGCCGGGGCACCGGATCCTGGCAGCGGACTACTCCCAGATTGAGCTGCGCATCATGGCCCATCTCTCAGGGGACGAACGCCTGCTCGCCGCCTTTGCCAGGGGCCAGGACATCCACCGGGCCACCGCCGCCGAGGTGATGGGTATTGCACCCGAGGAGGTGACCGGAGAGCAGCGCCGCTCCGCCAAAGCCATCAACTTCGGGCTGATCTACGGCATGTCCGCCTTCGGCCTGGCCCGCCAGCTCGGGATCGACCGGGGAGCGGCCCAGGACTACGTGGACCTCTACTTCAGCCGCTACCCGCGGGTGCGGGCCTTCATGGACCGCATCCGCGCCCAGGCCCGGCAGGACAAATACGTCGAGACCCTGTTCGGCCGCCGCCTCTACCTCACGGATATCGACCACAGCAACCAGGGCCGCCGCGCCGGCGCCGAGCGCACCGCCATCAATGCCCCCATGCAGGGCAGTGCGGCGGACATCATCAAGCGTGCGATGATCGCCGTCGACCACTGGATCGAGGCCGACCACTCTCCCCTGCGCATGATCATGCAGGTCCACGACGAGCTGGTCTTCGAGGTCGCGGAGGGCATGGTGGAGGCGGCCGCCGGACGCATCCGCGCCGAGATGGAGGCCGCCGCCGACCTTGCGGTCCCTCTCGTGGTGGACATCGGCATCGGGGACAACTGGGACCAGGCCCACTGATGCCTCAGCGAGCCCTGCCCTGGGTCGGTCAAGGAACTTTTCGCAACCTGCTACGCTCATAGGTATCGAGCAACGCAGTGCTCGGAGCCGTTTCCCCCCAAGCGGCTCCCTATCCCGGCAGCCCCAAGCCGGGAAGCGATTACCCCGAAGCTCCTCCCCCCGGACTTCGGGGTTTCTTTATTCTGAGCGGCGAGTGGCGAGTGGCGAGGGCCCAGGCTGTGCTTGCCCTGGCCTTCGGTCCCGGCCTTCGAACTCGGTCCCAAATCCGAACCCCCATGAGCCGATCCCAGGGCAATAACCCGCTGGATAATCCCAGGCGGGCGCGTTAGTCTCTATTCGAGCCCGTTCGCCCCATCCGCACCTTGGGGTGAGTGTGGCTGCTTCGCCCCCTTTGATAGAACGACTATTCGCCTTCGGGAGGGGACATGCCTTTGCAACAATCTCGACCCCCGCTGCCCGGTGACGACAAGCGCTGGAAACTGATCAACGCCACCATGCGCCGCAGCGGCTACGCGGGGCACGCCCTGATCGAGACCCTGCACAGCGTCCAGGACGCCTTCGGGTTCCTGGACGAGACGTCGATGCGTTTCGTCGCCGCCTCCCTGGATGTCCCCCTGTCGAAGGTCTTCGGGGTGGCGACCTTCTACCACCTCTTCATGCTCAAACCCAAGGGCCGCCATGCCTGCGTGGTGTGCACCGGGACCGCCTGCTACATCAAGGGGGCCGGAAGCTTGGTCGAGGCGATCGAAGGACGGTTCGGAATCAACCCGGGCGAAACGACCGAAGACAACCGCCTCTCGATCCTCACCGCGCGCTGCGTGGGCGCCTGCGGCTTGGCACCGGCCGCGGTGGTCGACGGCGACGTCATCGGCAAGCAGAGCGGCGACGACCTAGTCGCCAAACTCGAAGGGCTGGACTGACATGAACCTGGACGATCTTGCCGAGAAGGCCGAGGAATTCCGCACCGCTGAGGCGGCCGTCGAGCGCGAGGTGCGGGTGTGCCTGGCCGCGAGCTGCCAGTCCTCCGGCGCCCTGCCCGTCTTCGACGCCTTGACGAAAGAGTGCGGCGACGCGGGCGGCACCTGCAGGGTCAAAGGGGTGGGTTGCATGGGGCTCTGCTCCGCCGGCCCCTTGGTTGCCGTCGCGGACAAGGACTGTGACCTGGCTGGATCCGTGCTTTATCGGGACGTGACCCCGACGGACGCCGCCGAGATCATGGGGAGCGTCTGCGGCTCGCCCGTGGAGCGCCTGCGCTGCCCCATCGACCAACCCTTCTTCGCCCGCCAGCAGCGCATCGTGCTGGAAAACTCAGGGGTCATAGACCCAGACAGCTTCAAGGGTTATGTAGCCGTTGGTGGCTATTCCGCCCTCATCCAGGTCCTCAGCGAGATGACCTCAGCGGACGTGCTGCGGGAGGTCACCGCCAGTGGCCTGCGGGGACGCGGGGGCGGGGGTTATCCGACGGGGCTCAAATGGTCCTCGGTCGCCAAGATGCCCGCGGATCAGAAATATGTGATCTGTAATGCGGACGAAGGGGACCCCGGCGCATTCATGGACCGCGCCATCTTGGAGTCCGACCCCCACCGGATTCTCGAGGGCATGGCGATCGCTGCCTACGCGGTGGGTGCTAATAAGGGGTATGTCTATGTCCGAGCCGAGTATCCCCTCGCCGTCGAGCGGGTCCAGACCGCCATCCGCAAGGCCAAGCGCTCGGGATTTCTGGGCGGCAACATCGGCGAGACGCAGTTCAGCTTCGAGGTAGAGGTGCGCCTCGGCGCCGGTGCCTTCGTGTGCGGCGAGGAGACGGCGCTGATGGCGTCCATCGAGGGCCTGCGGGGTCAGCCGCGACCCCGCCCCCCCTACCCCGCCGAGGCCGGGCTCTGGGGCTATCCCACACTGATTAACAACGTGGAGACCTTCGCCAACATCACCCCGATCATCCGCAATGGGGGCGAATGGTTCGCCTCCATCGGCACCGAGAAATCCAAGGGTACCAAGGTCTTTGCCCTGGCCGGCACCATCCAAAACACGGGACTCATCGAGGTCCCCATGGGGACGACCCTGCGGGATATCATCGAGGTCATCGGGGGCGGAATCCCAGGGGGCAAGGTGTTCAAGGCGGTGCAGACCGGCGGTCCCTCCGGCGGCTGCGTCCCGGCCGAGTACCTGGACATCCCGGTGGACTACGACAGCCTGAAGACCCTGGGGACCATCATGGGCTCCGGGGGCATGATCATCATGGACGAGTCTTCGGACATGGTGGACGTGGCGCGCTACTTCATGGAGTTTTGCATGACCGAGTCCTGCGGCAAGTGCATCCCCTGCCGCACCGGCACCCAGCAGATGCACGGACTGCTCGACCGCATCGCCAAGTCCCAGGGCACGCAGAAAGACCTGGCCCTTTTGGAGGAGCTGTGCGAGGTGGTCCAGGCCACCAGCCTGTGCGGGCTCGGTCAGACCGCACCCAATCCGGTGCTCTCCACCCTGCGATACTTCAGGGACGAGTATGAGGCGAAGCTTTCCGGTCGCTGACGCGGATCCAAGGAGGATCACTAGGCGTCCCCTGCACAATCGCGAGCGTGATCTACCCGTCTTGGTTGACCACCAAACCAGAAGCAACCAGGAGCCAAGATGCCCCTACCCGCTCCCCAAACCAACGTCCGCGTCGTCACCCTCCAAATCGATGGGCAGGACCTGTCGGCCCGCGCCGACGAGACCATAATCGAGGTCTGTCGGGAGAACAAGATCCCCATCCCGAGCCTCTGCTACCTGGACGGCCTGAGCATCTGGGGGGCCTGCCGCTTGTGCATGGTGGAGCTGGCCGGACAGGGTAGACTGTTCGCCGCCTGCTCCACGCGGGTCACGGAGGGCATGCAGGTCACCACCATCAGCGACCGGCTCCAGCGCTACCGGCGCACCATCGTGGAGCTGCTGTTCGCCGAGCGGAACCACGTCTGCTCGGTGTGTGTCTCCAACGGCCACTGCGAGCTCCAAACCCTGGCGCAGCAATGCGGCGTGGACCACGTGCGGGTGCCCTACCGCCAGGCCCGCTATGAGGTGGATAGCTCCCACGAGACGTTTCGTGTGGACCACAACCGCTGCGTGCTCTGCACCCGCTGCGTGCGGGTGTGCGACGAGATCGAGGGGGCCCACACCTGGGACGTGATGGGCCGCGGGAGCGACTGCCGGGTGATCACGGACCTGGCCCGCCCCTGGGGCGAGAGCGAGACCTGCACGGGCTGCGGCAAGTGCGTCCAGGTCTGCCCGACCGGCGCCTTGGTGAAGCAGGGCACTTCCGCCGGCGAGATGGTCAAAGACCAGCGATTCCTGCCCATCCTGGCCCGCCGGAGACAACCCCAGTGAGCGAGAGCCCATCAACTCAGCGAAAGATCACCATGGCCACCGCCTGGCTCGATGGCTGCTCGGGCTGCCACATGTCCTTCCTCGATATGGACGAGCGCCTGGTGGAGCTGGTGCAGCGCGTGGACATCGTCTACAGCCCTTTGGTGGATACCAAGACCCTGCCGGAGCAGGTGGATGTTGGCATCCTGGAGGGTTCCGTCAGCTCGGAGGAGGACCTGCACAAGGCCCAGGATTTCCGCAAGCACTGCAAGCTTCTGATCAGCCTGGGGGACTGCGCGGTGAACGGCAACGTCCCCGCCATGCGCAATCAGTTCAAGCTGGAGGCGGTCATGGATCGGGCCTACCGGGAGAACGTCACCGTACACCCCGTGATTCCGACCGTGAACGTTCCCGCCCTCTTCCCCCAGGTCCGCCCCATCCACGGCTGCGTCGACGTGGACGTCTTCGTCCCCGGCTGCCCCCCCCACGCCGATGCCATCTGGTATGTCCTCAACGAGCTGATCGAGGGTCGCACCCCGGACCCGAGCGAGGTGACCCGCTTTGGCGCCTGAGTCCCTTCGCTGGATCCTCAGGATCCTCTGCATCCCCCTCCTGTTGGCCGCCGGCCCCCTGCGTGCGGAGGAGATCAAGAAAGAGATTCGCATCGATGGCCTGGAGGCCCGACTGGAGGGCCTCACCCGACGTGTCCAGGCCCTGGAGAGCCTGCTCAAGGAGGCGGGCCCCGGCCACGCCTCGGTGTCGGCCCCCAAGGGTGAGCCCGCCTGGGAGCTGGACGACTACAGCCGCGAAAGCCCCTTCCAGGTCATCCAGCGCAGCCTGGACCGGGAGACCGGACGCGTCGACCTGCTTCTCAGCGTGACAGCGGCCATCCCCGATCTGGCCAGCTGGGCCGCGGTGACCAAAGGCGACCCCGTGCCCCTCCTGCTGACCCCGGATCTGGGCGACGGCGGGCCCGCTGTCCCCCTACCCCTGCGCCTGGAGCGGGCGACCCGCCTCGAACCCGGCTCCCGGGTGCACGTGAGCGCCCAGCTGGAGCCTGGCATCGCCACGAGGGTGCGCCTGCTCCGAGTCGGACAAACGGCGCCCGCGGGCACCGACCCCGGCGCCGGACAATGATCCAGGGGGCAATCCAATGAGCGATCTCGAAAATGACGCCCTGGCGGTGGCCCTGCTGGAGCGCCTGCGCACCCAACGCCTGCCTCGCGCCATCGACATCAAGGAGAAGGTGGACTCCGGCGAGACCCTGGACGAGTACGACATCGCCTTCCTTGAGGAGGTCCTGACCGACGCCGAGCGGATCAGGCCCTATGTGGACCTCCAGCCCGAGTACCAGGACATCTCCGCCCGGGTGATCCACCTCTACCACGAGATCACCGAGAAGGCCCTGGCCAACGAAGGCGGCGCCGATACGGTCGGTGGAGGAGCCGGGGACTGAGCGACCTGCCAGAGGGGCGCGAAGCGTGATCGCTTGCCCACTCGCCGACCCGAACCTGTCATTTCCAAGGGTACCGACACCATGAGCCGCACCATCACCATCGAACCGGTCACCCGCATCGAGGGTCATGCCCGCATCACACTCCAGCTCGGCGACCAGGGGGAGGTGCAGGACGCCCGCTTCCATCTCACCCAGTTCCGGGGCTTCGAGAAGTTCTGCGAGGGCCGCCCCTACCGGGAGATGCCGGCGCTCACCGCCCGCACCTGCGGCATCTGCCCGGTGAGTCACCTGCTCGCCTCCAACAAGGCGTGCGATCACCTGCTCTCTGTCAGCATCCCGCCCACCGCGGAGAAGCTCCGGCGGATCATGAACCTGGCCCAGCTCACCCAGTCCCACGCCCTGTCCTTCTTCCACCTCTCCTCCCCGGACTTGCTGCTCGGCTGGGACTCGGACCCCGCCACCCGCAACATCTTCGGGGTCATGCGCCAGGACCCGGCCCTGGCCAAGGACGGGATTCGGCTGCGCCAGATCGGCCAGACCATCATCGAGACCCTGGGCGGCAAGAAGATCCACCCCACCTGGGTGGTGCCAGGCGGGGTCAACGAGGCCCTGACCCCCGATAAGCGGGAAGCCATGCTCAAGATGCTCCCCGAGGGGCTCGAGATTGCCAAGCGCACCTATGCCTTCTTCAAGACCCTGATCCCCAAGTTCAAGGACGAGGCCAGCCACTTCGGAACCCTCCCTACCCTGTTCCTGAGCCTGGTGACACCCAAGGGCAACCTGGAGCACTACGACGGCTTCCTCCGCATCAAGGACGCCCAGGGGCGCATCGTCGAGGACATGGTCCCCCCGGTCGAGTACGAGCGGCTCATCGGCGAGGCGGCGGAGGACTGGAGCTACATGAAGTTCCCCTACTATAAGCCGCTGGGCTACCCGAAGGGGATCTATCGGGTCGGACCCCTCGCCCGCCTCAACAATGCCGAAGCCTGCGGGACGCCCTACGCGGACGTGGCCCTTGCCGAGTTCCACATGCTCCAGGAGTCCGGCCCCATCGCCAGCAGCTTCCACTACCACTACGCGCGGCTGGTGGAGATCATCTACGCGCTGGAAATGATGGAGCGGCTGCTAAAGGATCCTCAGATCCTCGACTCCCGGGTGCGCGCCCGGGCCCGCAGCAACCGCTACGAGGGCGTTGGGGTAGCCGAGGCCCCCCGCGGCACCCTGATGCACCACTACCGGATCGACGACGATGGGCTCATCACCTGGGTCAACCTCATCATCGCCACCGGCCACAACAACCTGGCCATGAACCAGGGCATCCGCCAGGTGGCGGACGCCTACGTGGACGGCACCAACCTGAAGGAAGGCATGCTCAACCGGGTGGAGGCGGTAATTCGCTGCTACGACCCCTGCCTCTCCTGCGCCTCCCACGCCTTCGGCCAGATGCCGCTGGTCATCGAGCTCAAGGACGCCTCCGGCCGGGTGGTGGACCGCGCCTGCCGCAACTGACCGCCGTGGCGAACCCATCCCCCCGTAGGTCGGGCTTCAGCCCGACAACGACGCCCGAAGAAACCCGCAAGGCCCCAGTCGGACTGAAGTCCGACCTACTGGGGCCGAGCACCCTCGTCATCGGTTACGGCAGCCCCATCCGCGGCGACGACGCCATCGGGCCCCTGGCCGCGGATACCCTGGCCGCCGGGCCGCTGCCAAAGGGGGTCCGGGTGATCGCGCGCCACGTGTTGACCGCCGAGCTGGTCGAGGACATCGCCGCCGCCGAGCGGGTGATCTTCCTGGACGCCGCGGCGGTTGGAGCCCCCGGCGAGGTTCTCGTACGGGAGCTGCATCCCGACGCGACCGCCGTATCGACTATGGCCCACTTCCTGGACCCCCGGGAGCTGCTTGCCTGGTGCCAGACCCTCTACCAGCACGAGCCCAGGGCGTGGCTGGTCTCCGCCGCCGGCCAGAGCTTCGACTACGCCCATTACAGCCTGAGCTCCACCGCCGCCGCGGCCCTGACCTCCATGCTGGCGCAAGTCCGAGCCCTCATTCGCACCGGGAGTGTCTAGATGGACAAGGGGCGGCACACCCCTACGGCCCAGGCCGGAAAGGAGCCCCAAGCGGAGCGAGCCTTGTCGAATGGGCCGACGCCCACGGGGGGCGCGACAGGCGGCCGCGTATTGATAACCGTCGGCATCTCGCCGTTAGCGGCAGAACTGGACCAACCGACGCGCCATGAAGCTGATCGACAACGCCCTCTTCGACGCCCTCTGCACCGAGGCGCAGGAGGCACCGCGGCGCCGAGCCCACCATCTGTTCCATAGGTCACACGGGGAGCTCGTGCAGCGGATGCTGATCGCCCTCCAGCCTGGGACCTACTTCCGGCCCCACCGGCACCTGGACCCGCCAAAATGGGAGCTGCTGCTTGTGCTCAAGGGGGCAGCCGCCTGGCTGGGATTCGACGATGAGGGACGGGTCAGCGCCCGTCTGGAGGCGGGGGCGCACAGGGGATACAAGGGGCTCGAGTCCCCAGAGGGGGCCTGGCACGCCCTGGTCTGCCTGGCAACGGACACGGTAATCTTCGAATGCAAACCGGGGCCGTTCGCCCCCGTTGCGCCGGAAGACTTTGCGCCCTGGGCCCCGGCAGAGGGTGCCGAGGAGGCGGCCGACTACGTACGCTGGATGCTGCGAGCCCAGCCGGGGGATCGCTATGGTGGCCCCAGAGGCGACCGGGCGACCCATGATTGAACGCGACCCCGTCGCGAACCGTGGGTTTCCCGAATCGATCACTCGCCATCGCAGTAGCGGGCGGCGATGGCCTTGACCCGCTCGATGAAGGCCTGCATCCCCGCCTGGCGCTTGGCGCTCAGCCCAGACTCGAGACCCAGCCGCCGGATGAAGGGATAGGGGTCAGTCGCCAGGACCTCCTCGGGGGACTTTCCCTGAAAGGGCATCAGGAGCACGGCCGTCAGGCCCTGCACCAGGGGCCCCTCAGCCTCCGCCCGGTATTCCAGCTGGGACCCGGTGCCCGGGACCAACTGCCCCGTGAGCCAGGTCCGGGTATCGCAGCCCTTGATCAGGTTGGCATCGATCCGGTCCGATGCGGTCAGCGGCAGGAGCCCCCGACTGAGCTCGGAGATCAGCTCGTAGCGCTCCTCCCAAGTGTCCAGGTGCTCGAAGGCGTCGATGAGTGTGTGCGTGTCCATGGGAATGCGTTTTGGGGAATCTGATCGGAACCACATCGAGTCCGCCGGACTCAGGTGTTGGGTCGCGGACTCGGCGACAGGCCAGGAACCCGCCTGGACGGTCGACCAGCCGCCCGCGAGCGGCGAACGGGGATTGTGATCGACCGGCGCCATGGGAGAGCCCGCTCCGGCCTGTCCTATGGGGCAGTATCATAGACCCTGGAGCCCGCCCCTTCCCACGCGTCGAGCGTGGTCAGGATGACCGGGATCGCCGGGGGCTCCGGTTCCCCGGAATGGAGCCGCGCCAGCATTCCCCGGTGGGATGCATCCACGACCAGTGGCTCGGGACCACCCGGGATGCGCAGGGAATCCAGGGCGACGGCCCCATCCCCAATGTCCTCCTCCATCCCGGACCACCAGGCCTCAAGCTGCTGCTTGAGCTCATGTGAGCCGGTCTCCGCGAAGGCCACGTCGAGACCGGCGAGCAGCTCCGAGGGAGGTGCGACAAGCCGGCCCCCGATCAACCGCATGCGCACGAACTCCGGCCAGGGCCGGGCGTTCAGCTCCCGAAGGAAGTCGCTGCCAGGTCGGAGATCCACCTTGGCCGCACCGGTCCCATCCCGAAGTGCTGCGAACAGCGAGTAGCGCCGCCCCGGCACGGTGGGGAACTGGTCCCGCAGCTCCAGCCAGACCCGCAGGCGCGCCCACTCGGACCCCTGGTTGGGCGTCCCCGCGAGGACGACACCCGCCACGGGGGCCCCGCCTACCCGGGGCGGCTCGCCGACAGGGTATCGCCAGCGGGAGACGAAGTCCCGGGCAACCAGCCCGCCCATGCTGTGCCCAATGAGGACCATTGGACGCTCGGCGGGAAGGCTCGGCCACCGCTCCGCCAGATAGTCGGTGCTGCGATCCACCCCCTGGTCATTGGGGTACCGAAACTCCCAGGTGGGGAAGCCCGCGGCCTCCAACCGGGGGACCAGGTCGTCCCAGATCGTGCCCGGCTCGTCCAGGCCGTGGATCAGCAGAACACCGATCGCGCGGGGTTCGGCGGGAGCGACCCTCGGGTGGAGCCCATGCCAGCCGGGCTCCGGAGCCATCTGCTCCGGAAACCACGCCTGAAGCCGATCCTGCACCAGCTCCCGCAGTCGCCGCTCCTCTCCGGGATGGTCCTCCGCCCAACCGATCCAGAGGCCGGTGGCCGCGGCGAGGACGAGGAGCGCCAGGACAATGGCGCGCCGCCAAGTGGACTGGCGGCGGCTGTCGTTAGGCCGGGGGGCCTGGCTCACCGGAGCAAGGGCGAAAGCCCCCGAACTTGGCGGCGCTCAGGCCTCCGCGGTCTCTGGGAGCTCGTCGGCGGTCTGGGAGGTCCGGAACAGGAGCCAGAGCCCGAGGACCAGGGCGACCACCTCCGCGGTGAGGGTCAGCAGCAGGGCCATCACGCTTGCCACGTCCACCGTGGACACCCAGCTCGCCGCCCCGCCGACAGTTCCCGGGGTTGTCTGGATGGCCGGGATGCCGCCTTGGGGCGCCGCCAGGAAGTAGAACAGGAGCTGGCCCACCTCGAGGATCAGTACCACCATGGAGAAGATGGCACCAAGACTGCTGGCCACCAACCCGATCCACACGGTACGCAGGACCTTCGACTCGGTGGGGCGTGTCTCGGGATCCAGGAGGCGACGGCCCAGACCGGGATAGCGGTAGAACCAAATGGTGGTGAACAGGATCACCAGCAGGTTGAGGATGGTTAGATACTCCACGAGCGGGAGTCCGGCGCGCGTGCCGGACACACTGAGGCTGCCGGTGAAGAGAAAGATGTAAAGCATCAGGATGACTGGGAAGGAGCCCAGCACCACCTGCATCCAGAAACCGAGGCGCCCGAGGCGCCTGAAGGTGTTCGCCAGGCCCTCGATCTTGGAGCCCTGCAGACTATCGACGATGTTGTTCAACATAAGCACCTCGCCCCATTCGGCGGTTGGAATGATTTCGCGGCTGGCTGAAAGGACTCGGGTCGGGGAGCTGGGATCGACCGGCGCTTGACCTGGGCTTGACCCAACCGCTTCGAGTCGCGGCGTGATGCGCCCGGGTGGCCGGCGGATTCAAGTACAGATCCCAGGCGGTTGAAATCCGTTGGCGATCGTAGCTCAATTGGGGCTGCAATCCCACCTCCCCCAACAACTCGGCCCGGGTTCGGCATATCCCGCACAGGTCTACCAAGGAGCCGACACTTGTTGCGATGCCTTACCGTGAAAGTCGCGCCCAGCGCGCTCCTTTTCTCCCTCTCCCAGTGGGAGAGGGCCGGGGTAAGGGAGACGATCCTGGCGACTGCGACTTACAGTGTTCCGGGGTAGCGCGGGCGCCATGGTCGTTAGCTTCGCCCGGTCCGTGCGATCCACCAGGGCGGCCCTCGCCCTGCTGCCCCTGGCCCTTGTCTTGGCGGGGTGCCAGTCCCTCCAGGCGCCCACTCAGGGCCCCCTGGGCCTGGAGTTGGACGCCTCCATCCAGGTGCAGGGCTCCACCCAAAGCAGTGAGCGGAATCGGGCCCAGGCAGCCGCCGACTACCGCCGCCTGGCGGCGGCCCACCTGCCCGAGCTGTTGGAGGACGCGGCCGAGCGGCCGCTGGTTCCCCTCGTCGATGGCGTCGCGCCGGCCAAGGACATCGCGTCACCCCAAGACTTCACCGACATCGCGCCGGTGACTCGCCCCCACCTGACCCGGCCCGAGCTCCATCGCGCGGGTCTCGGCCTGCCGCTGGTGGGTCGCATTGCCCCCACGGACCCCAACGCCCCCCGCGCCGGCTATCACGTACCCCTGACCCTCGTGGCCCTGCCCAAGGCCCCGCCGAGCGCTTGCTGCGACGCGGCGATCGCGAATCCGGCGCGCGTCCAGACCGTGCGCACCGTCCACGGCGACCTGCCCCTCGCCATGGACCTGGAGACACCCCTGACCGCCACCAGTGCGACTGGGCCGAGGCTCGGGGCGGGGATCTTTAACTTGCTGCGTCCGGGGCACTTTGTCGGGCGCCCTCGCATCGTCTTTCTCCAGCCCTTCGATCCGGGCAAGACCCCCGTGGTCCTGGTCCACGGTCTGATGTCCACCCCCCGCATGTGGGAGCCCCTGGTCCTCGACCTGCTCACCGACCCCGAGATCGGCGCCCGCTGTCAGTTCTGGTTCTTCTACTACCCGACCGGACAGCCAGTCCCCCTCTCGGCGCTCCAGCTGCGGGAGGCCCTGGACGACGCGGTGCAGGCCCACGGGGTCAAACAGCCCATGATCCTGCTCGGGCACAGCATGGGCGGCATCCTCTCCCGAGCCCAGGTGTCCAGGCTCACCCTGGAGGACGCGCAGACCATGGTCCCCGACCTCGCCTCCCTGCCGGAAGGTAGCCTGGTGAGGCGCTCCCTCGTCTTCGAGCCGCGCACGGACGTTGCCCGAGCCATCTTCCTGTTCACCCCCCACCGGGGCAGCCGACTCGCCTCCAGCGGGCTGGGGGCCTGGGGGATCCGCCTGATCCGCCTGCCCGATACCCTGCTGACCGAGCTCGGAGCGGTGGCGAATCAGCTCACGAGCTCCGACCGCCCCCGGCTGCCGACCAGTATCCAAGGGCTGTCACCCGACTCCCAGTTTTTGGGGGTCCTGGATCGGACCCGGCCGACCGCACCCACCCACTCCATCCTCGGGGACCGCGGCCGCGGCGACGGTCTGGCAGGATCGGACGGGGTGGTCCCCTACCTCAGCGCGCACCTGCCGAGTGCCGAATCGGAGCTGGTCGTCCCAACCGGACACGGCGGCTTCGCCCACCCCCAGTCGGTCGCGGAGATCAAGCGGATCATCCGCCTGGCACTCGCCGAAGAAGACAAGCTTCAAGCCAGGGAGGCTGCCCACGGGTCGATCGCCCAGGGTCGTGGGACTGCTGGCGACCCCAGCGGGCGTCCCTCGCGGATCTCCCAGCGTCAGTAGAGCCGTCAATCGAGCGTCAATGAAGCGGCAGCAGCCAAGGCACCAGCAGGACACTCACCACCATGACGATCAGGGTGAGGGGCAGCCCGACCCGGATGAAATCAGCAAAGCCGTAGTTTCCCGCGGTCGTCACCAGCGTATTGATGGGTGAGATGGGGGTCATGAAGGCGCTGGAGGCCCCCAGGGCGACGATCATGGCGAAGGGATACGGAGATGCCTGGAGCTCCTCGGCCACCGCCAGGGCAATGGGAATCAGGAGCACCGCATTGGCCGTGTTGACGATGAAGAGTCCCAGCACCACCGTGACCAGATAAAGCAGGGCCAGGATGGCGTAGGGACCCGCCTCCCCCACCAGGGCCACCACCGCATTGGCGGCGAGGTCCACCCCACCGGTGCGGTCCAGGGCCAGGGCGAAGGGCAGCATGCCGACGATCATGATCAGGCCCTTCCACTGGATGGCGCGATAGGCCTGCTCCAGGTTGATGCAGCCAAAGAGCCCCATCAGCAGGCAGCCGATCAGGGCGGCCTGGACGTTCGGGACCCACCCCGTGGCCATCAGGGTCACGACCACGCCCAGGGTGAAGACCGCATAGGGGGCCTTGCGGCCCGCGGGCAGAACCTCGTCGTACTCCCGGGGCAGGTTCAGCACCACCAGGTCCTGCCCACCGCTCTGCAGGGCGCGAATCGTCTTCCAGCGCCCGGCGAGCAACAGGGTATCGCCCGCCTTCAGGCTTTGACCCCGCAGATTGTGCGGCTCCTGGGCTTCACGCCCCCGCCGCAGCCCCACCACCGAGAGGTCGGACTGGGCCAGAAGCTCCGCCTCCGCCACCGTCTTGCCGACGAATCGGGACTCATAGGGCAGCATCACCTCCACCATCCCCATCTGCTGGGAGAGGTCCGCGAAGTAGGTCCCCGTGCGGGGTAGAAGCTCCACCCCATACTCCCGCGCCAGGGCCTCCGCGTCCGCCTCGGGCCTGTCCATGTCGATCAGCAGGACATCGCCCGCCTGCAGCACCGTGTCGGGGGTGCGCGGCAGCAGGCGCCGGGCCCGTCCCCGACCCCGTTCGATCAGCAGCACCTTGACGCCCAACTTCTCGGGCAGATCCATCTCACCCAGGGGCCGTCCCAACAGCGGTGAATCTGGCCTCACCCGCACCCGGTACTCCCGGTCCGCCAACCGGTAACGCTCCACCAGGTGTCGGAGCTTGGGCCGGCCCGCCCGCACGCGCCGCTCCGGCACCTGATCCGGCAGCCAGCGCCGGGCGAGCAGCATGTAGAGGGTGCCGATCAGCAGGATGGGCACACCAAAGGGAGTGAAGTCGAAGAAATTGAAGCCCTCCGCCCCCGAGCGCATCACCTCGTAGTTGATCACCAGGTTCGGCGAGGTGGCCACCAGGGTCATCATGCCGCTGATCAGCGCCGCGTAGGCCATGGGCATCATCAACTGGCCGGCGGCGATGCCGGATCGGCTGGCGATCCGCAGCACCACCGGGATGAAGATGGCCACCACCCCGGTGGAGCTCATCACCGACCCCAGGAAGCCCACGGCCAGCATCAGGAGCACCAGCAGGCGCCAGGCGCTGTCGCCACCGCGGGTCACCAGCCAGTCCCCGATGGTCCGGGCGACCCCGGTACGGGCCAGCGCTTCCCCCACCACGAACATGGCCCCG
>Ga0209254_10001283_pt1 | contig 22312 bp, 17 predicted proteins | sample FrelakmetDIP11DI_FD_187148 | JGI IMG/M metagenome (GOLD analysis project Ga0209254, IMG submission 187148) | Freshwater lake sediment microbial communities from the University of Notre Dame, USA, for methane emissions studies - DIP11 DI (SPAdes)... | ecosystem: Environmental > Aquatic >...
CAGCGGCGAGAAGACGGCCTTTGCCTATTCGGACGACCTGTCTGCCGAGGCGCTGCTCGAAGCGGCGCAGACGGCGCGGGCGATCGCCCGCGCCGGCGGCGGCACGGCAGCGGCGCACGGCCTGCGCCCGCGATCGGTCGCGTCGCTGTATGCGGCGGTCGATCCGGTCGCCGCGCTGCAGGCCGTGGAGAAGATCAGGCTGCTCGAGCGCATCGAGCAGATGGCGCGGGCGCGCGATCCGCGCGTGAAGCAGGTGATGGCCAACCTCGCCGGCGACTACGAAGTGATCCTGGTGGCGCGGCTGGACCGCGTTGCCGAGGGGCTGATCGCCGCCGACGTGCGACCGCTGTCGCGACTGTCGCTGACCGTGATCGTCGAGCAGGACGGCCGTCGCGAGCAGGGCTTCTCCGGCGGCGGCGGGCGGGTCGACCTGGCGTACTTCGACGAGGCCGTGCTGCAGCAGTACGTGGCGACCGCCGTCGACATGGCCCTGGCCAATCTCGCCGCCCGTCCCGCGCCGGCCGGCGTGATGAGCGTCGTGCTGGGTCCCGGCTGGCCGGGCATCCTGCTGCACGAGGCGGTCGGCCACGGGCTGGAGGGCGACTTCAACCGCAAGGGTTCGAGCGCGTTCGCCGGCCGCGTCGGCCAGCGGGTCGCCTCGAAGGGCGTGACGGTGATCGACGACGGCACCCTGCCCGACCGGCGCGGCTCGCTGTCGATCGACGACGAGGGCACGCCGACCGAGCGCACCGTGCTGATCGAGGACGGCATCCTGCGCGGCTACATGCAGGACACGCTGAACGCGCGGCTGATGGGCGTGCGGCCCACCGGCAATGGCCGGCGCGAGTCGTTCGCCCACCTGCCGATGCCGCGCATGACCAACACCTGCATGCTCGGCGGCGACGCCGACCCGCAGGAGATCGTCCGCTCGGTGAAGAAGGGCATCTACGCCAGTAACTTCGGCGGCGGCCAGGTCGACATCACGAACGGCAAGTTCGTCTTCAGCATGGCCGAGGCCTACCTGATCGAGAACGGCCGCATCACCGCGCCGGTGAAGGGCGCCACGCTGATCGGCAACGGCCCCGATGCGTTGACCCGCGTGAAGATGATCGGCAACGACATGAAGCTGGACTCCGGCATCGGCACCTGCGGCAAGGACGGCCAGAGCGTGCCGGTCGGCGTCGGCCAGCCGACGCTGCGGATCGAGGGTCTGACCGTCGGTGGTACCGGCTGAGCGACTGCCGCGGGCGGGCCCGGGCCGTTCGCGTGCGGCCGGGACCGCAACTACAACCTTGCGCTGGGTCAATCGGCCGCCGACCGCGCCGGCATAATCGGCCCGGTGCGAGAGCCGCGCGTAAGACGCGGCCGGGCCCATCGTGGCGACCTTCCCCGTCCGCTTCCTTCCCCCGATCGTCTGGCTGGTGCGCCTGCTGGTGGGCGCCTACCCGCGCTGGATCGGCTGCGCGCCGAGCGCGGTGCAGCGGATCTACTTCGCCAATCACACCAGCCACATGGACACGGTCGTGCTGTGGGCGGCGCTGCCGGGCGAACTGCGCGCCAACACGCGGCCGGTGGCGGCCAAGGACTACTGGGACCGCGGCGGCATCCGCGGCCAGATCGCGCGTGACGAACTGAACGTGGTGATGATCGACCGCGCCCGCGACGATCCGAACGCCGACCCGCTCGAACCGTTGCGCGAGGCGCTCGAGAACGGCTTCTCGCTGATCATCTTCCCCGAGGGCACGCGCTCGCCGCAGCCGCTGCCCGGGCCGTTCCGCGGCGGGCTGTATCACCTGGCAGAGTCCTTCCCGGCGGTGGAACTGATCCCCGTTTACATCGAGAACCTCCATCGCAGCATGCCGAAGGGCGCTCTGCTGCCGGTGCCGACGATCTGCACCGTCCGCTTCGGCGCTCCGCTCGCCCGCATCGAGGGCGAACCGAAGGAAAGCTTCGTCGAGCGCGCCCGCGACGCGGTGGCCGCGCTGGCCGGCTGAAGGGGGCAAGCACCGTGGAACTGTCGCTGCAGCAGACGTTTCTCGCCGTCTTCGCCGGTCTGACGTTGCTGTCCGCGGGCGCCACCCTGCTGGTGCACCGCCTCGCGCTGCGCACGACCGACCCCATCAAGCTGACATGGATCGGCCTGCTGAACTCCCGCTTGCAGGCGTCCTGGCTGATCCTGCTGCTGTTCGCGGTCGGGTTCGCTCTCGGCGAGGTCGCGCTGGCGGTGATCTTCGCGCTCGCTTCGTTTTTCGCGCTGCGCGAGTTCGTCGCCCTGACCCCGATCAAGCCGGCCGACCACACGGCGCTGATCGTCGCCTTCTACGTGGTGGTGCCGCTGCAGTACATCCTGGTGGCGAGCGGCTGGTACCAGCTGTACGCGGTCTTCATTCCCGTCTATCTGTTCCTCATCCTGCCGGTGGTCATGGCCTGGCGGCACGACACCGAGCTGTACCTGCAGCGGGTGGCCAAGGTGCAGTGGGGCCTGATGCTCAGCGTCTACTGCGTCTCGCACGCGCCGGCCATCGCGACGCTGGAGCCCCCGGGCTACGAGGGACGCGGACCGCTGCTGCTGCTGTACTTCCTGCTCGTCGTGCAGCTGTCGGATATGTTCGCCGTGATGGCCAGCGCCAGCTTCGGCCGGACGCCGCTGCGCTCGAACCCGAACAAGAGCCGGGAGGGCGCGCTGATCGGCGGCTCGGCCGCCGGCGTGTTCGGCACGCTGCTCTGGTGGATGACTCCTTTCACATGGTGGCAAGCCGCGCTGATGTCGGCCGCGATCGTTTTCGCCGCCGTCATGGGTGGGCTGGTGCTCGCTTCCGTCAAGCGCAGCCTCGGCGAACGGCAATGGGATCAAGGCGTTGCGCTGTCGCGCGGGGTGCTCGAGCGGCTTGACGGCATTACCTTTTCGGCGCCGGTGTTTTTCCACCTCACGGTCTATTTCTTCGTTCCCTGAGCAGCGGCGCGGCCGTTGCGCCACGCGGTCTACCTTCGATCCGTCGAAGCCTTGGCAAACCTGCGCCGCGGGCGTTCAATACAGCTATCTCCAGCTGCACCCCGCAAGGAGTCGATCATGCGCCCCGCGTCGCGTTCTCATGCAGTCCTCGTTGCGCTGCTGGCTGCCGCCAGTGCAGCGGCCTGGGCGGCAGACGACGCGAAGCCGGCGGCCAGCCCGCTGTTGTACGGGCTCACCGGCGACCCGGCCGCAGAACGGTCGCTGCTCGCCGCGCGCTGGGCGCCGCCGTCCGCGTCGCTGCGCCTCGATGCTGCCGCCGGACTCGGCGCGCATGAGGTGCGCGTCCTGGGCAGCGGAACGACGCTGCGCGCCGGCTCGTCGCCATCGGCCGCCTACGGCGACGAAACACCGGTGGACTGGACCGTCGACCCGGTGCGAGCGACCTACCGCTACACGCTGCTCGCCGCGCCGAAGTGGGCGATGAAGCTCGGCATGTCGGCCAACCTGGGCGAGCCGGCCGGCACGCCGCGTCCGCCTCAGTTCGGCGCCGACCGGGCCGGCTTCGGCTCGCTGCCGCTGGTTCATGTGGCCGGCGTCGGCCAGTGGTCGCCGCGCTGGCGGCTCGCCTTCGCGCTCGACGGCCTGGCGACCGGACGCGGCCGCGCGCTCGACCTCGGAATGCAGGTCGATTACGTTTGGTCGCCGTCGATGTCCGTTTTCGGCGGATACCAGGTCACCGAGGCAGCCGGCGAGGCCGAGGATTTCTACGGCGCCGGCCTGAGCAACCGGGCCAACGTCGGCTTGCGCTACCGCTTCTGAACCGGGTTGCCGCACTGCAGCGGATCCGGTAAAGTGCCAGCCACTCGGGGTTTCGACTGACATGCGGCGTTCGTTCTTCGTTTTCTTCTACGGCTTTTTCCGGCCACTGGCGGAGAGAGTCGATCGGCGCACGTAGATAACCCGAACCCATCGACCCCAGCCGCCAGGCCGCAAGACCCTGGCGGTTTTTTTTCGCCGGGCGCCAGGCGGGCAGCACAGGAGCCCAACGTGGACGGAGCAAGAACGATGCGTTACATGACCGACGATCTGCGCATCCGCGAGATCAAGGAACTGTCGCCGCCGGCGCACCTGATCCGCGAGTTTCCGTGCACCGAGGAACTCGGCCGGGTCGTCTTCGGCGCGCGCTCCGCCCTGCACGCGATCCTGCACGGCATGGATGACCGGCTGATCGTGGTGATCGGACCCTGTTCGATCCACGACCCGAAGGCGGCGCTCGAGTACGCGCGGCGGCTGAAGGCCGAACGCGACCGACTGCGCGACGACCTCGAGATCGTGATGCGGGTGTACTTCGAGAAGCCGCGCACCACGGTGGGCTGGAAGGGACTGATCAACGACCCCGACCTCGACGGCAGCTTCCGCATCAACCACGGCTTGAGCGTGGCGCGCGAACTGCTGACGCAGATCAACGCGATGGGGCTGCCGGCCGGCTGCGAGTACCTCGACATGATCACGCCGCAGTACATCGCCGACCTGGTGAGCTGGGGGGCGATCGGCGCCCGCACCACCGAGAGCCAGGTGCACCGCGAGCTGGCCTCCGGTCTGTCGTGCCCGGTCGGCTTCAAGAACGGCACCGACGGCAATGTCCGCATCGCCGCCGAGGCGATCCGCGCCGCGCAGCAGCCGCACCATTTCCTGTCGGTGACCAAGGCCGGCCACTCGGCCATCGTCTCGACCAAGGGCAACGAGGACTGCCACATCATCCTGCGCGGGGGAAGATCGCCCAACTTCGACGCGGCCAGCGTCGAGGCGGCATGCCAGGAACTCGCCAGGAACGGCCTGGCGCAGCGGCTGATGATCGACGCCTCGCACGCCAACTCGAGCAAGAAGTGCGAAAACCAGTCGGCGGTCGCCGACGCCATCGCCGTGCAGCTCGAAGGCGGCGAGTCGCGCATCGTCGGCGCGATGGTCGAGAGCCACCTCGTTGCCGGCCGCCAGGACCTGGTGCCGGGCAGGCCCCTCGTCTACGGCCAGTCGATCACCGACGCCTGCCTCGGCTGGGACGACAGCGTCGCGCTGCTCGACCGGCTGGCCGCCGGCGTGCGCGGCCGCCGGCTCGCCGCCGCCAACGCGTCCGGCAAGTAGCGCTGACGCGGGCCCCACAACGATGTCCGAAAACGGCGAGCCGCGGCTCGCCGTTTCGTTCATAGTGCGGCCATGCAGCTCGATCCCGACGCCTGTTTCCGCGCCGCCCGCGCCCGCGACGCGCGCTTCGACGGCCGCTTCTTCGTCGGCATCACCAGCACGCGCGTCTACTGCCGGCCGGTGTGCGGCGCGCGGCCGGCGCGACGCGAGAACCAGCGCTACTTCGCCAGCGCCGCCGCCGCCGAGGGCGCGGGATTCCGCCCCTGCCTGCTGTGCCGGCCGGAACTCGCTCCGGGCCTGGCGCTGGTCGACGCGTCGCGGCAACTGGCTCGCGCTGCCGCGAGCCTGATCGACGACGGCCTCGCCAGCGAAGGCGGCGTGAATGCCGTCGCGCGCCGCCTCGGCGTCACCGACCGGCACCTGCGCCGCGTGTTCGAGGCCGAGTACGGCGTGACGCCGGTCGCCTACGCGCAGACGGCGAGGCTGCTGCTCGCCAAGCGGCTGCTCACCGACACGCAGATGCCGGTCACCGACGTCGCGCTCGCGGCCGGCTTCGGCAGCGTGCGACGCTTCAACACGCTGTTCGCCTCGCGCTACCGGCTGCGACCCACCGCGCTGCGCCGCACGGTGGCACGCGCCCCGGCAGTCGACTTCCACCGCTTCGTGCTATCCACGCGCTCGCCGTTCGACTACGCGCGCCTGCTTGCCTTCTTCGCCGCGCGCGCCGTCGAGGGCATCGAGCAGGTCGAGGGCCGGCGACTGCGCCGCTCGATCGCGGTCGAGGGCGCGGACGGCACGTCGCTCGCCGGCTGGATCGAAGTCCGGCCGGCCCCGCGCGGGCCGGGCATCGAGGCGCGCATCGACGCCCGGCTGGCACCGGCGCTGCCGCGCGTGCTGGCCGCCTGCAAGCACGCCTTCGATCTCGACTGCCAGCCGGACGCCGTTGTCGGCAGCCTCGGCACGCTCGCCGCGCCGAGGCCGGGACTGCGGCTGCCCGGCGCCTTCGACGGCTTCGAGACCGCCGTGCGCACGGTCCTCGGCCAGCAGGTGACGGTGCAGGCGGCACGCACGCTGGCGCGCCGGCTGCTCGAACGCTTCGGCACGCCGATCGATACGCCGTTTGCCGCAGTGAGGCGGGTGTTCCCGGCCGCCTCGCGACTCGCCGACTGCGACCCGGCCGAGGTCGCGCGGCTCGGCATCATCGCCCCGCGCGCGCGGGCGGTCGTCGCCCTGGCCCGCGCCGTCGCCGATGGACGGATCAGCCTGGCGCCGAGCGCCGATGCCGAACGAACGATCGCGGCCCTGCGCGAACTGCCGGGCATCGGCGAGTGGACGGCTCAGGCGATCGCGATGCGCTCGCTGCACTGGCCCGACGCATTTCCCGGCGGCGACATCGGCGTGATGAAAGCGCTGAAGGAAACGCGCAGCGCGCGGATAGCGCGGCTGGCCGAGCCGTGGCGCCCCTGGCGCGCCTACGCGGTGATGCACCTGTGGTCCGCACTGGAGGAATCATGACGACGCTCTACACGGAGATGAAGAGCACGCTCGGCACGCTGCAGCTGACCGCCGAAGACGGCGCACTCACCGGCGTGCACTTTGCCGGCCAGGCACACGGCCGGCCGCGGCAATTCGACTGGCAGCGCGCCGACGACGACCCGGTGCTGGCGCAGGCGCGTCTCGAACTCGCCGAGTACTTCACCGGCCGTCGCGCCCGTTTCGACGTGCGCCTTGCCGCGCGTGGCACGCCGTTCCAGCACGCGGTCTGGCAGGCGCTGCTGCAGGTGCCGTTCGGCGCCACCTCGACCTACGGCGCGATCGCGCGGGCGATCGGCCGGCCGAGCGCGGTGCGCGCAGTCGGCGCCGCGGTCGGCGCCAATCCGATCGGCATCGTCGTGCCCTGCCACCGCATCATCGGCCGCGACGGCACCCTGACCGGCTACGCCAGCGGGCTCGACCGCAAGGCGAAGCTGCTCGCGCTCGAAGGCCACGCGGCACGGTTCGAACTGTCGTCGTAGCCGCCGTGGCGAAGCAAGCAGCGGCCTGCCCGTGCGTCCCGTCGACATGAACTCCCGCCCGCGCCGCGGCCATCGTCCATGATGCAAAGACGCGACCTCGTCGACCTGGTACTGCTCGGCGCTGTCTGGGGCGCGAGCTTCCTGTTCATGCGCATCGCCGCGCCGGCGTTCGGGCCGGTGGCGCTGGTCGAGGTGCGCATGCTCGTCGGCGGGCTGTTCCTGCTGCCGCTGCTGGCGCTGCGCGCCGGCCTGCCGGCGCTGCGCGAGCACGGCCGCCGCATCGCGCTGGTCGGCGTGCTGAACTCGACCGCGCCGTTCCTGCTCATCACCTACGCGATGCTGACCCTCACCACCGCGATGGGCTCGGTGCTCAACGCCACGGTGCCGATGTGGACCGCGCTGGTGGCGGCGCTGTGGCTGGGCGAACGCGCGGGGCCACCGCAATGGCTCGGCCTGGCGATCGGTGCCGCCGGCGTGCTCGTGCTGGTCGGCGACCGCCTCGATTTCGATCCCGCCGGCGCCGGCTGGACCGAAACGGTCGCCATCGGCGCGGCGCTGCTCGGCATGCTCCTCTACGGCGTGTCGGCCAACGTCGCCAAGCGGACGCTGGCCGGCGTGCCGACGCTGGCCACGGCCACGGGCAGCCAGCTGGTCGCCGCCGTGCTGCTGGCGCCCGTGACGGCGTTCGCCTGGCCGGCGCAGGCGCCTTCCGCCGGTGCGTGGGCGGCGGCGATCGTGCTCGGCCTGCTGTGCACCGGGTTCGCCTACGTGCTGTACTTCCGGCTGATCGCCCGCATCGGCGCGATGCGCGCCGCCAATGTCACCTACCTGATCCCGCTGTTCGCCACCGTCTACGGCATGGTCTTCCTCGCCGAGCCGCTGACGCTGCGCCTGCTCGCCGGCGGCGCGATCGTGCTGGCCGGCACCGCGCTCGCGCTCGGCGTCGCGCCGCGACTGGCGCTGCTGCGCCGGAACTGACTACTGGTTCTTGCGCTGCTGCCACTGCACGTCGGCGCCGCCGGCGAAGCGATTGAGCACGCGCGCCAGCACGAACAGCAGGTCGGAGAGGCGATTGACGTACTGGCGCGGCGCGGCGTTGATCGGCTCGGCCTTGCCGAGCGTGACGATCGCCCGCTCGGCGCGCCGGCACACGGCGCGGCAGACGTGCGCCAGCGCCGCGGCGCGGCTGCCGCCGGGCAGGATGAACTCGGCCAGCCGCGGCAGATCGGCGTTGTAGTGCGCCAGCCGCGCGTCGAGCCGCGCGACCTGTGCCTCCTTCAGCATCGTGTAGCCGGGGATGCACAGTTCGCCGCCGAGGTCGAAGAGATCGTGCTGGATGTCGAGGAGATCGGCGCGCACCGCATCCGGCAGCGTCTCGGCAAGCAGCACGCCGATGGCGGAGTTCAGTTCGTCGACGTCGCCCATCGCCGCTACGCGCAGGCTGTCCTTGGCAGTACGGCTGCCGTCGCCGAGCCCGGTCGTGCCGTCGTCGCCGGTGCGGGTGGCGATCTGCGAAAGTCGGTGGCCCATCCTTGCTGCTCCGTGTTCGTGGCGGTCACCCGGCGCGGTGACGATCGCCCGCATGTTAGCCGCGACGGGTCACCGCGCCGGGCGCGGGTAAGCTTGCCGCACCGTGGACGGCGGTGCCCGCCCATCGACTGGAGAGCCCGATGAATGCCCCGACTGCCCTGCGCCAGGTTGCCCGGCCGCTGCCGGAAGCCTTCGTCAGTGCGCTGCGCGCGCGCTTCGGCGAGCAGTGCTCCACCGCCGCGGCGGTGCGCGAGCACCACGGTCGCGACGAGTCGGCCTATCCGCCGATGCCTCCCGATGCCGTGGTCTTTGCCCGCTCGACCGAGGATGTCGCCGCGCTGGTCGCGCTCGCCGCCGAGCACCGCGTGCCGGTGATCCCCTACGGCGTCGGCTCTTCGCTCGAAGGGCACCTGCTCGCCATCGAAGGCGGCGTCAGCGTCGACCTGTCGCAGATGAACCAGGTGCTGACGATCAATTCCGAGGACCTCACCGTCACCGTGCAGGCCGGCGTCACGCGCAAGCAGCTGAACGACGAGATCAAGCACACCGGCCTGTTCTTCCCGATCGATCCCGGCGCGGACGCCACCATCGGCGGCATGGCCGCGACGCGCGCCTCCGGCACCAACGCCGTGCGCTACGGCACCATGCGCGAGAACGTGCTCGGCCTGACCGTGGTCACCGCCGAGGGCAAGGTGATCCGCACCTCGCGGCGGGCGAAGAAGTCGAGCGCCGGCTACGACCTGACGCGCGTCTTCGTCGGCAGCGAAGGCACGCTCGGTTTTATCACCGAGGCGACGGTGCGCCTGTACCCGCAGCCGGAAGCGATCGCCGCGGCGATCTGCTCGTTTCCGAGCGTGCAGGCGGCGGTGACGACGACGATCGCCACCATCCAGATGGGCGTGCCGATCGCGCGCTGCGAACTGCTCGACGCGCTGACGGTGCGCGCGGTCAACCGGCGCGACAAGCTCGGTCTGCCCGAGCAGCCGCTTCTGCTGTTCGAGTTCCATGGCACGCCGGCCAGCGTCGAAGAGCAGACCGCGACCGTGCAGAACCTCGCCCGCGACCATGGCGGCCACGACTTCCAGTGGGCCACGACGCCCGAGGACCGCACGCGGCTGTGGTCGGCAAGGCACAACGCCTACTTCGCCTGCCTGCAGCTGAAGCCCGGCAGCCGCAGCTGCACGACCGACGTCTGCGTGCCGATCTCGCGGCTGGCCGAGTGCATCAGCGAGACGATCCGCGACACCGAGGCGAGCAGCCTGCCGGCGCCGATCCTCGGCCACGTCGGCGACGGCAACTTCCACTGCGCGATCCTGGTCGACCCGGCCAGCCCGGAAGAGATGGCGGAGGCCGAGCGCCTGAACCAGCGCATCGTCGAGCGGGCGCTGAGAATGGACGGCACCTGCACCGGCGAGCACGGCGTCGGCCTGCACAAGATGGACTTCCTGCTCGAGGAGCACGGCGCCGACGCGGTCGAGCTGATGGCGCGCATCAAGCGGGCCTTCGATCCGCTGAACATCCTGAATCCGGGCAAGATCGTGCGGGTGTAGGCCGGGTTCCCGCTTCGCCGGCTCCGCACCGACGCCGACGGCAACGACAGTCTCGACCTGCACACCGCGCCGGCCCAAAGCGAACCGTTACCTGTCGCCCGAGGCGCTCGCCCCGCCCGCGACCGCCGCGGTGTCCCGGGCGCCGCATCGTTCCCGCTCCCCATCGCCGCGCACCGCGCGATGCGCCCGTACGGGATCAGTCGTCGGAGCGAAAGCCGATGCGCGCGTGCGAACCGTCGCAGAACGGCTTGTTCGCCGAACCGCCGCACCGGCACAGGCGCGCCGATTCCGTGCGCACCACCGTGCGTCCGGTGCCGCTGCAGATCTCGACGTTGCCGCTGACCTGCAGCGGGCCGTTGGCGAGCGGGCTGATCGTCAACGGTCCGCCGCGCTCGGCAAGCGGCTCCGAGGCGAGCGTGGCGGGCTCGCCGGTGGCCGCGAATCCGGCCACTGCATGGCTGCCGTCGCAGTAGGGCTTGCGGTTCGATTTCCCGCATCGGCACAGCGTCGCGCGCAGCTCCGTGCCGGCCGGCAGTTCGATCCGCGCGTGCACGGCATACGGTCCGTTCTCGCGAACGCGCACGACGTTCACGCTCGGCGCCGCTTCCTGCGCTCCGCCGTCGTGGCGTTCGTAGGCGATCGCGCCGGACGGGCAACTGTGCGCAATGCGCACGCAGTGCTCGACCGTCGTGGCCTCCGGATGAATCCACGCGCCTGGCGTGTTGGCGAGAAAGACCATCGGCGCCTCGAGCACGCAGTGCCGCGAGTGAATGCAGCGGCGACCGTCGAAGTGAAGCGTGATGGCGTCGCTGCGGGCGACCTCGGGCACGTAGTCGGCCGCCTGCGCCTGCGGCAGTTCCGCGGTCGGCGCGGTGACGGCAGGCGGCGCCGCCGGCACGGCGAGCTCGGCCACGCGATCGACCGCTTCGCCCAGGTCCGTCTCGAAGCGAACGTGCATTTCCTCGAAGCGTCGCGCGAGCGCGTCGAGATCGCGGGCGACATCGGCCAGCGGCACGGCGGGCGCCAGCCGGCGCGCCGCGGCGGCCAGCTCGGCCGAGCGCTCGCCGAGAATGCGCGCCGCACACTGCTGCACCAGCTGGCCGGACGAACCCGGCAGTTCGAAGTTCGGCGCAGCGGTCGCGCCGGGCCTGGCCGCATCGACCGGCAGGCGCGTCGCCGCCTCGGCGACCCGGCTCATGGCCGACATCAGCGCGGTGGTCGAAGTCGCCAGCGCGAGGCGCAGGTCGCGCGGCAGCGGCGCGGGCGCAGAGACCTGCGACAGGGCCCGGATCATCAACGCGTAGATCGAGTTGGCGAGGTCGACCACCTGCGAGGTGAGCGGCTCGACGATGCGCACCCGGTCGCGCTCGATGCCCGCCTCGCCGAGCATCGGGTTGCGGACCACCGGACGGGCCGGCTCGAACGCGGGGCGCGCGGCGCGCAACTGCCCGAGTTCCCGCCTGATCGCGCTGAACCGGGCGAAGTGCGAATCCTCGCGGTGTGCCGGCGCACCCTCGCCCTGCAGCACGATCTCCTCGATCGCGCGCTGCGCCGAGGCCAGATCGGTGATCCGGAACAGGCCCGGCAGGCCGAATTCCTCGCCGCCGACCTGCGCCTGGCCGTGGCCGACGAACACGCGCTCCTCGCCAAGCTGTTCGGTCAGGCGCGCCAGGCCCTGCAGCACGCCGTGATACAGGTGCCCCTGGCTCGCGTAGTCCTGCGGCGACGGCGCCAGCATGCCGGGACGCGCAATGCGCCGGTAGTGCGCGCCGTGGCCGAAGCCGACGCCGTCGGCGATCTCGATGCCCTCGGGGCGCTCGATGAACATGAAGTGATCGAGGGCCGCTTCGCCGAAGGGCGCGAGGTTCATCACCACATCGGCCGGGAAGTGGCCGGGCCGCACCGGGAATGCCGGCCGCCACAGGTGCGGCGCCGCGCCGATCGCCGCGAGCAGGTTGTTCACCAGCGACAGGTGCAGCATCTCCTCGAGCGCAACGCGGGCGAGCGAGCGGCGCCAGCGTTCGATCGCCTCGAGTTCGGCCGCCGTCACGTCTTCCACGGCATCGCGCTTGAGTGTCCACTGCGCGTACAGGTAAGAGCACATGACGGTGTGCTCGAATTCGGCCGCCTCGCACAGCAGGTAGATCAGCTCTTCGCGATCCTGGACGATGATCTCTTCGGGCATGGCGGGTCGAGATGAGGCTGCTGTCGTCCGGGACGCGGGTTCCGTCGCGGTCGCAATCGACTATCGCGAGACGCAAGGGTGCACCGCCCGCCGCGCAAACTCAAGCGATGCCTGGCCAGGCCGGTCGGTTGCCGGCCAGCACTGGACCGAGTAAGTCCCCCTTCGATGTGACGGCTCAGGCGCGACGGAAGGGCAACGGCCGCAGCGGCCGGCGGGCGCCGGGTGGTCTGCCGCCCTCATCGCGACGTCTGCTTTCGCGGCACAAGTCCCATGCAACTGCCGGCACGCCGCCCGGCCCGAAGGACAACGCTGCTGCGGCGCGCAACCGGCTCGCGGTTGCGTACGCGATTGGGCCATTGTCCCGCCGGTCGCAGGCGACGATGATCGGCCCGGCAGCGTGAAGTGCGCTGCCAAAGGAGCAGAAAATGACACGCAAGTACATCGACTGCCGCGCGTTTCCGAGCGACATGAACTGCACCATCGCCCTGTGCGCCGACTCGGAGAAGGAACTGCTCGAAGCGGCCGTGCAGCATGCGGTCTCGGTGCACAAGCACGAGGATTCGCCCGAACTGCGCCAGCAGTTGGGCAAGATGTTCAAGGACGGCACGCCGCCGCTGTAACGCGCTTCGACCGTTAGCGGGGAGCAGTCACCTTGACCGCCTTCAACGTCGTGCGGTTCCGGGTCAAGCCCGGACGCGAAGCGCAGTTCATCGACGCCCACCGCAACGCAAAGCGGGACTTCGCCGGGAGCAGGCGCTTCCTGATGATCAGAACCGGCGAGCGGACCTACTGCGTCATCGGCGAGTGGGACAGCCAGCAGAGCCTCGTCGAGGCGCGGCCGGGGATGATCGCGCTCCTCGACACCTTCCGCGACACGCTGGAAGACCTCGGTGGCGGGCTCGGCGTGACGGACGCCGTGTCGGGCGAGGTCGTCCTCGAAATGTAGCTCCCGGCGTCGGCTCGGGCCGACGCCGCGGCATCAGGCGACTTCCGCGGCAGCGCGTCAACCGCCACGCGCCTGTCAAGGGCGCCATTGCGCGTGGTAGTCCGCGAGCAGGTCGGCGATTCCCCGGCCGATGGGCTCGTAGGCCTCGTCGGGCAGGTTGGCGAGGGAAACGCGCACGGACATCTTCGGCGCGTCGAAGCCGCCGCCGTCCAGCAGCACGATGCCCCGCTCCTCGGCCAGGCGGACGACGAAATCGATCGGCTCGAAGCCGGCGACCAGCCAGTCGACAAAGGCGCTGCCGTAGCGCGCCCGCGCCAGCGCCGGGATGTCGAGCGAGGCGTAGTAGTGCGTGAGCAGCGGGTCGTCCGGAGGAACCAGCCCGGCGCCCCGGTACAGCCGCTCGAAGCGATCGCGGACGATGGCGCGCGCCACGCGCTTGCGGCCCTGGTCGCGATCGAGCAGGCCGTCGAGCGCGAACAGCGTCATCTGGACCTGCTGCGACGAGGACAGGCCCGCGGTGTGGTTCAGCCCGATCGCGCGGCTGTCGGCCACCATCCGGTCGATGAACTTCATCGCTTCCGGCGCCGTCGACACCGCGCCGTAGCGGTTGCGCGCCGCCGCCAAGGCGTCGCCCGACGCCGCGGCGAGGCGCGCGTCGAGCGCATTCGACGGCTGCAGGCCGACGACGCCGAGGCGCAGCCCGGTGGCGCCCCAGAACTTCGAGAACGAATACAGCACGATCGTGTTGCCCGGCGCGACCGCGGCGAGCGAGCGGAAGCCGTCGATGAACGACGCGTAGACGTCGTCGGTGATCACGATGAGGTCGGGCCGCTCGCGCACGATCTCGCCGACGCGCGCGACCGTCGCCGGGTCCATCGCGACGGCGGTGGGGTTCGACGGGTTCACGGCGAGGAAGGCCTTGATGCGCGGATCGCGCAGCTTGTCGATCTCGGCGGCCGGGTAGCGCCAGCCCGCGTCCTCGTCCTGCATGACCTCGACGATCTCGAAGCGGTATTCGGGCAGGCGCGGCACCTCCAGATACGGCGTGAAGATCGGCGTGCCGAGCGCGATGCACTCGCCCGGCGCGAGCAGCCGCGAGTGCACGAGCGACTGGAATACGTAGGTGATGCCGGCGCTCGCCCCTTCGACCGCGAACAGGTCGAGGCGGCCGGCCGCCGCGTCGCCGGCGAAGAGCTCGGCGACGAGGTGATCGCGCACCAGCGCCTCGGCATGGGCGAGCATGCGCACCGGCAGCGGATAGTGGTCGCCGAGGATCGCGTCGACCCATTCGCCGACCAGAAGGTCCGGATCGAACCCGTGCGCGTCCCGTGCGTAATCGATGCCACGTTCGAGAAGCGCGCCGCCCGGCGCGGCGGGACGTTCGGCGAGGAAAGCCCGCAGGCGCCCGGCGATGCCGCGCTTCTTCGGCAGGCCGCCGAAGTCGGCGTCGAGCGCCACGCGCCCCGCCTCGGCCACCGCAAACTCGCCGAGACGGAAGAACGCTGCCCGCGGCTCGAGCGCGATCCAGTTCGGGTTGCCGCGCCCCGCATTGAGCATCAGGCGCTCGCCGCGGTGCTTGGCGAGTTCGACCAGCTTGTTCTTCAGCTCGAACGGGCTGAGGCCCTCGTAGCGCCGCTCCTCGGTCCTCTCCATGGCGTTCCTCTCGTCGACGGGAAGCCTCCGAATGCTCGCACGAAGCGGCGACACCGCAGGCGCGGCGCGGAGCGCTGCGCATGAACGCGATCGACGCCATGGCGCGCGTCCGCTTCGCGGCGGACCACGTTCTGGCCGGCGAGCTCGGCAGGACCACGCCGACATCACGGTCTTTGCACAGGCCGCTCTCTCGACAAGGCTGCGCAGCGACGCCAGAATTTGACGCCGGCATCGCGGAGCAATGCCGGCCGGGTGACGGCGCCTCGGGCGGCGGCGCGTTCGTTTCGCCCGGATCCCGGTCTTCCGCCGTCAATCGGGAAGGAGACACCCCCATGGGAAACAAGGTCGACGTCGTCGTCCGGGGCGGCTTGGTGATCGACGGCACCGGTGGCGAGCCGTACCAGGCGGACGTTGCGATCTCCGCCGGCCGCATCTGCGCAATCGGCGGGAACGTCGGTCGCGCTCGCGAGGAGATCGACGCCCGGGGGATGGTGGTCACCCCGGGGTTCGTCGACATCCACACCCACTACGATGGCCAGGTCACGTGGGAGAACCGCGTGATCCCGTCGTCAGCGCATGGCGTGACCACCGTCGTGATGGGCAACTGCGGCGTCGGCTTCGCACCGTGCCGGCCCGATCAGCACGACCTGCTGATTCGCCTGATGGAGGGTGTCGAGGACATCCCGCACCCGGTACTCGTCGATGGCCTGCCGTGGACCTGGGAAACCTATCCGCAGTACCTCGATTTCCTGGCGAACCGCCGCTATGACATGGACGTCTGCGGCTACGTGCCGCATGCGCCGGTGCGCGTCTACGTCATGGGGCAACGGGGCGCCGATCGCGAGCCGGCGAGTGCGGAGGATCTTCGGCGAATGGCCCGGATCGTCCGCGAAGCGGTCGACGCCGGGGCGATGGGGTTCAGCACCTCGCGAACGTTCTTCCACCGGTCGAGCGACGGCAAGTCGACACCGAGCTTCGAGGCCGCCGAGGACGAGCTGATGGCGCTCGCCGGTGCGCTGCGCGACGCCGGGACGGGCGCGATGCAGTTGATCACCGACTTCGACGACCCGGAGGCGACGTTCGCCCTGTTGCGCCGGATGGTGCAGCACGCGGGCCGGCCGCTTTCGGTGTCGCTGCTGGAGGGCGGCTACGGACCGATGACGCTGCGCTGGCGCGACGTGCTGGACTGGGCGGCGCAGGCGACTTCCGACGGACTGCCCATCAAGGCGCAGGTCCTGAGTCGCGCGATCGGCGTGATGCTCGGCCACGAACTGACGCTCAACACCTTCTACACCTGCCCAACGTACGTCGAGCTGGCGCGGCTGCCGTTCGCGCAGAAGGTTCGCGAGCTGCGCAGGCCGGAAGTGCGGGCGCGCATCCTCGCCGAGTCGGCCGATCCCGATCCGGCGATCGTCCTCGGCCGGCTGGCCCGCGAGTTCGACCACATGTTCACGCTCGGCGACCCGCCGGACTACGAGCAGCCGCTGGAGCAGAGCATCGCGGCGAGGGCGAAGCGCGCCGGGGTGACGCCCGAGGAACTGGCCTACGAGCTGATGCTGGAGCGCGACGGACGAAACCCCCTGTACGTGACGCTGTGCAACTACGAAGCCGGATCGCTCGAGTCGTCGCTCGAAATGATGCAGCACCCCGGCGCCGTTCTCGGCCTGGGCGACGGCGGCGCCCACTGCGGCACGATCTGCGACGGCAGCTATCCCACCTTCATGCTGACCTACTGGGTTCGCGACCGGACGCGCGGCGGCCGGCTGCCGCTGCCGCAGGTCGTCAAGTGGCTCGCCCATGACACGGCGCAGGCGGTCGGACTCGATGACCGCGGCCGGCTGGCGGAAGGCTTCAAGGCCGATCTGAACGTGTTCGATCCGGCCAGCCTGCACTTGCACGCGCCGGAGGTCGTCCACGACCTGTCCACCGGCGGCCGCCGGCTGCTCCAGCGAGCCGACGGGTACTCGGCCACGATCGTCTCGGGCGAGATCGTCTATCGCGACGGGGCAGCGACCGGAGCGCTTCCCGGGCGCCTGGTGCGCGGCGCGCAGAGAGCGCCCTCGGCCGTCTGAGATCGACTTCTCAATCGTCCGCCGCGCGGGGCAGACCGCAATAGCGAGAACGACCGCTGCGGATCGCGATTCGCCAATCGATGCCGCGACGCTCTCGTCGTTCTCTTCGCTCCGCCATTCCTCGTCGGCAAGCGATCGGGCGCAGCGATCGGCTGACGCCGGCGGTGCGGGTGCCGCGCCGATTCAATAGCATGGACGCCATGGTCGCGCGCCTGCTGCTCCTCGTTGCCATCGCCTTGCTGACGGGCTGCCAGAGCCTGTACTTCGAACCGGCGGGGCAGGCGCCCGAACCGCCGCCGCGCCACTCGCTTGCCGAGTGGCCCGACCGCGAATACTGGTCCGCCGTGGTGTTCAACGGCGAGAAGATCGGCTTCTCGCACCTCGCGCTCGGTGCCGCGCAGGCGCCGGACCTGTTCGAGATCCGCTCCGAGGCGACTTTCGTGCTGCGTTTCCTCGGCTTCGACAAGCGGGTCAACCTCAAGGCGACCGACCTCGTCCGCCCGGATCTCGACCTCGTCGCCTTCCGCTACGAGTACGTCATCGACGGCAGCGCGGTCACGCTCGATGGCGAGCGCAGCGGTGATGCCCTCGCCGTCACGATCAGCCGGGCCGGTGGCATCGACCGGCAGGTCGTCGAGGCCCGCGGGCCGCTTTACCCGGTCGCGGCCACCGTGCTCTACCCAACGGTGCACGGCCTGGCCGCCGGCCGCGAGTTCCGCTATCCCGTCTACAGCGGCGAACTGCAGAAGATCAGCGAGATCACCCAGCGCATCGTGGCCTACGAGCGCAGCACGTTGTTCGAGGGCGCCGCTTTTCGCGTGCAGACGTCGCTCGAGGGGTATCGGGTCGAGACCTGGCTCAGCCCGCGCGGCGCGCCGCTGCTCGAAATCGGCCTGAACGGCGTGCTGATTTCCGGCCTCGAGGACGAAGCGCGCGCCCGCGGCTATCTCGCCGCGGCAAGCCTCAACAAGTCGGAGGCGCTGATCGAGTTCGCCCTGGTGCGGCCCGAGCAGCCGATCGCCGCGCCGCGCCAGGTCACGATGCTGCGCGTTGCGCTGGCCGGCGCGACCCGGACGGTGCCGTCCGATGCCACCCAGCGCTGCGCAAGCGAGGGCGCAGAAACGGTGTGCACCGTGCGCACGGGCGCGGCGCCGGAGCCGCCGGCTGCGGCCGCGACCGCGGAGCCGCGCCACCTCGCCTCGACGTTCGCCGTCCCCGCGCGCGACCCGGCGATCGTCGCGACGGCCCATGAGATTGTCGCCGGCGCGAGCGAGGCGCGCGAGCAGGTGCGCCGGCTGGTCGCATGGATCGGAGCCAATGTGCGCGTGTCGCCCGCGGACGTGTGGACCGCGGTCGACGTGCTGCGTAAGCGCGAGGCGGAGTGCCAGGGGCACGCCTACCTATACGCGGCATTTGCCCGCGCGCTGGGGATCCCGACGCGCGTGGTCAACGGCATCGTGTACTCGGAAGACTTCGGCGGCTTCCTGTACCACACCTGGGTCGAGAGCCTGGTCGGCGGCCAGTGGTTGCCGATCGATCCGACCTTCGGTTCCGTGCCGGCCGACGCCACGCACGTCAAGCTCGTCGAAGGCGAGATGCTCGCCGAACTGACGCCGCTGGTCGAATGGATCGGGCGGCTGAAGCTGCGGGTCCTCGCCGTCGAGCGCGGCGGCTGAGCACGGCGGACCGCCGACCGTCAGTGTTTGCCGCCCAGCCCGAGGTAGCTGTCGATCACGCGCTTGTCCGAGGCCAGTTCGCGCGCCGGGCCTTCGAGGGCGATCTCGCCCGTCTCCAGCACGTAGGCGAAATCGGCCACCTGCAGCGCCGCGCGCGCGTTCTGCTCGACCAGCAGGATCGAGGCGCCGCGCCGCTTCAGCTCCTCGATGATGTGGAAGATCTCGCGCACGATCAGCGGCGCCAGGCCCAGAGACGGCTCGTCGAGCATCAGCAGCTTGGGCCGCGCCATCAGCGCGCGGCCGATGGCCAGCATCTGCCGCTCGCCGCCGGACAGCGTGCCGGCCAGTTGCGCGCGGCGCTCCTGCAAGCGCGGGAACAGCGCGTAGACCTCCTGCATCGTCGCTCCATGGTCGCGCTTGCCGTGCCGGTAGCGCTGGAACGCGCCGAGCAGCAGGTTGTCCTCGACACTCATCTCGCCGAACAGCTCGCGCTTCTCCGGCACCAGCGTCATGCCGCGCGCGACCAGCCGCTCGATCGGGTTGCCGATGCAGTCGAGGCCGTCGAAGCGGACCTCACCGCGCGCGCCGCCGTTGGCGGGAAGCGCGCCCATGATCGCCGCCAGCATCGTCGTCTTGCCGGCGCCGTTGGGGCCGATCACCGTGACGATCTGCCCGGCCTCGACCTGCAGATTGGCGTTGGTCAGCGCCGCCACCTTGCCGTAGGTGACCGAGAGGTCGCGAACGCGCAGCACGGGGTCGCTCATTCGACCCCTCCCAGGTAAGCCTCGAGGACCTTCGGGTCTTGCCGCACCTGTTCCGGCAGGCCCTCGGCGATCCGATGGCCGAAGTCCATCACGGTGATGCGGTCGACCAGTCCCATCACGAAGTCCATGTCGTGCTCGACGAGCAGGATCGACATCCCTTCGGCCTTGAGTTTGCGCAGCAGTTCGGCCAGCGCGCGCTTCTCGAGGTAGCGCAGGCCGGCGGCCGGCTCGTCGAGCAGCAGCAGGCACGGGTCGGCGCACAGCGCGCGCGCGATTTCCAGGATCCGCTGCTTGCCGAGCGGCAGCGAGCCGGCGGCGTCGAACATGTGGTCGGCGAGCCCGACGCGCTCGATCTGTCGCGCCGACTCGGCCAGCACGCGCGCCTCCTCGCGCCGGTCGAGCCGCCACGCGCCGGTCAGGACGCCGGCGAGCAGGCCCGGATACTCGCGCCGGTGCGCGCCGATGGCGACGTTGTCGAGCACGGTCATCGCCGGCAGCAGCTTGACGTGCTGAAACGTGCGGCTCATGCCGAGCCGCGAGATCTGGCGCGAAGTTCGGCCGGCGATCGGCTGGCCGCGAAAAACAACCTCGCCGGAGGTCGGCAGCAGCACGCCCGAGATCAGGTTGAACACCGTGCTCTTGCCGGCGCCGTTGGGCCCGATCAGCGCGACGATCTCGCCCGCCGTTACCGACAGGTGCATGTCGTTGACGGCAACCAGACCGCCGAAGCGCTTGGTGGCGTCCTTCACTTCGAGCAGCGTCTCGCCCGCGGCGGGAAGCGGCCGGCGCTCGAGCGGCGGCACGCCCGGGTCGATGCGGCGCGGCCGGGTGCGCACCGGCACCCAGCGCGTCAGCACCGGCCACAGCCCGTCGCGCGCCCGCTGCAGCACGACGATCATCACGATGCCGAAGACGATCACCTCGTAGTTGCCGGCCTGGCCGATGAGCCGGGTCAGGATGTCCTGCAGCCACTGTTTCGACACCGCGATCACGGTCGCGCCGAGCAGTGCGCCCCACACGTAGCCGGCGCCGCCGACCACCGCCATGAACAGGTATTCGATGCCCTGATGCAGCGAGAACGGCGTCGGGTTCAGGAAACGCTGCATGTGCGCGTAAAGCCAGCCCGAGGCGCAGGCCATCTGCGCCGCGAGAACGAAGATCACCAGCCGCGAGATCGCCGTGTTCACTCCCATCGACTCGGCCATCACCATGCCGCCCTTCAGCGCGCGGATCGCGCGGCCCTCGCGCGAATCGAGCAGGTTCTCGATGGTGACGATGCCGGCGAGCAGGAACAGGTAGATCAGGTAGAAGATCTCCCGCGCACTGTCGATGGCATGGCCGAAGACCTCGATCGGCGGGATGCCGCGCAGCCCGGTGAAGCCGCCGAGGAACTGCATGTTGCCGAACAGGAAGTAGATGCTCGTGCCCCAGGCGATCGTGCCCAGCGGCAGGTAGTGCCCCGACAGGCGCAGCGTCAGCATGCCGACCACTCCGGCGAAGGCCAGCGTCAGCAGCAGCCCCGCGGCGAGTGCGAGCCAGGCCGACGCGCCCATCCAGGCCAGCCAGGGCGGCGGGTCCTGCATCGTCGTCAGCACGGCGGTGGCGTAGGCGCCGAGGCCGACGAACGCCGCCTGCCCGAACGAGGTCAGCCCGCCGACGCCGGTCAGCAGCACCAGGCCGAGCGCCACCAGCGCGTACAGGCCGATGTAGTTGGCGAGCGTGACCTGGAATTCGGAGCCGAACACCGGCACCAGCCCGAGCAGGACCAGGAAGATCAGAGACAGTACGCGCGGGCTCATCGTGCCGCGGCGGTCATTCTTCTTCCTCGACGTGGTGCGCGGTGAGCGAGCGCCACAGCAGCACCGGAATGATTAGCGTGAAGACGATCACTTCCTTGTAGGCGCTCGCCCAGAACGACGAGTACGACTCGAGCAGGCCGACCAGCACCGCGCCCACCGCGGCCACCGGGTAGCTGACCAGGCCGCCGATGATGGCGCCGACGAAGCCCTTCAGCCCGATCAGGAAGCCGGTGTCGTAGTAGACGGTGGTGATCGGCGCGATCAGCACGCCGGAGAAGGCGCCGATCAGCGCGCACAGCAGGAAGGTGAGCCGACCTGCCAGCGCGGTCGGGATGCCCATCAGCCGCGCGCCCTGGCGGTTGACCGCCGTGGCGCGCAGCGCCTTGCCGTACAGCGTCCGTTCGAACAGCAGGTAAAGCGCGACGATCAGCCCGGCCGAGCAGCCGATCACCCACAGCGTCTGCAGGCTGACGGTGAGATCACCCAGGTCGAATCGCCCGTCGGTGAACGGCGGCGTGCGCGATCCCTCGGCGCCGAACGCCACCAGCCCGAGCCCGACCATCACCACGTGCACCGCCACCGAGACGATCAGCAGCACCAGCACCGAGGCCTCGGCGAGCGGCTGGTAGGCCAGCCGGTAGATCATCGGCCCGAGCGGCACGACCACCGCCAGGGCGAGGGAGATCTGCACCGGCATCGGCAGGGTGGCGATCGGCAGCGCTTTCAGCAGTCCCCACAAGGCCAGCGGCAAGGCCAGGTTCCAGCCGGCGATCGGGCCGAGGCGGCGCCACGCGTGCGCGCGCAGCGCGGCGATGCCGTCGACCAGCGCCACCGCAACTCCGGCACTGACGAGCAGCCAGAGCGTGCCCGGCAGCTTGCCCGCCTGCAGTGCCACCAGCGTCAGCGCGCCGTAGGCCACGAACTCGCCCTGCGGGATGAAGATCACCCGCGTGACGGCAAAGGCCAGCACCAGCGCCAGCGCCAGCAGCGCATAGATGGCGCCGTTGGTGACGCCATCCTGGCCGAG
>Ga0209254_10001284_pt1 | contig 22292 bp, 18 predicted proteins | sample FrelakmetDIP11DI_FD_187148 | JGI IMG/M metagenome (GOLD analysis project Ga0209254, IMG submission 187148) | Freshwater lake sediment microbial communities from the University of Notre Dame, USA, for methane emissions studies - DIP11 DI (SPAdes)... | ecosystem: Environmental > Aquatic >...
GGCACGCTCCTGTTGGGCAATGTGCCGTTCGGTGCCGTGGCGCCCTATCTCACACTGGCCGCCGGCACTTACGATCTCAAGATTACCGCGCCGGGCGGCACTCCGACACTGATCGATCCCGCGCCTGTGGTGCTGAGTTCCAACAGCATCCAGTCCGTGTTTGCCACCGGCGATGTGATCAATCAGCCACTGGGGATCTTTGCGTGGCCCAGCAATCAGCCGGGCTTCTTCGTGCCGCTGATGAATAAGATCATCTATCTGCCGGTGATCCGCCGTTAACTGTCGGCTTGACGATTGAGTAGCTGCAACCAATGCTAAAAGTGGTCTCGCAACACGTTGTCGCGAGACCACTTTCTTTTCCATGCGGGCCGGCTTGCAGCATGCGACTCTGCGAATGTGGTGTGGGCGACAAGCTGCAATCTACGGAGACAAAAGAAGCCCGCTGGATTTCGCTACATGATATCCAGCGGGCTATCACTTCGTGTGTGAATCTAGCTCTTGGCTTCGTCAGCCGGCTTCGCTTCTTCGGGCGCAACCGTCGCTGTAACCTTAACCGCCGCTGTGCCTTCACTGGTTGCCACCAGCTCGCTCGCTTCGATCTTCTTGTCGCTCACGGCGACGCGGCTGGCTTCCAGGCCGGCATCCGATTCGGTGAGCGTGTAGGCGACCTGGCCACTCTCACTCAACTGCTTGGCAATATCGGCCGACAGACCCTCCGTCACCACATCGGCGCCCGCTTCGGCCATGGCGCGCTCGACATCGGCTACCCACGTGTACTCGATCACCGCGACGATGGCCGATGAATTCGGCGTCAAGCCTTCACCCAGCTTCTTCATGCGAGCGTCGCTGAAGCCGCCATCGCTCATCTTGGCCGCCAGACCGCCGATCCCTGAGTTCGCCCCCAAACTGAAATGCACGCTCAGCCGCAACCATCTTGACTTTCCGCACCGCTAAGGTTACGATTAGTCACAACATCCGCGGGAGAAACGGTATATGAGCGAATCAAGGGCTGACGGCGATCGCGTGGTGCTGGCCACAACGCTTATCCTGGCGGCGATTAGCGTGACGATGTATTTCATCGTGTACTTGACGTTATTCCAGTTTCAAGTACTGAATGACACTGGAAGAGCCTTCTCCATCCTGGCAATGGTGATCAGCGCCCTCGCCATGCTGCTCGCCTGCTATCTGGCACTGACCAGCCGCGGCCGATCGCTGGCTTCGCCCGGCATGAGTGGTTTGGGTTGGGTGCTGATCTGCGGCGGCCTGATGATCGGCGCGCCCGCCGTGGGAATTGATGCGGCGTTTCCGGGCAGCGGTTTTGGCGGCGTGCCCGCTGCACTGTTCTTGATCATCGCCGGCGCAGCCGTGCTGCAGGCCGAGCGCAACATGCGGACTAGCGGCCAGGCTGCACCAGACGATCGATCGCGCTTGAATTAACTCAGCCATCACACGGAGGTCTCTTCTGGACGAACTGGAACTTGCTCACAACATCGTCAACGCCATTGAAGATAAACAGGGCGAGGACATCGTACTACTTGATTTGCGCAGACTGTCGCCGCATGTGGATTACTTCATTGTCTGTAGTGGCACCAGTGAGCGACAGTTGAAGGCCATTGCCGACGGTATCGAAGAATACACGCTCAAGACCGGCGATACCAAGCCGCGCCGCCGCGAAGGAACGGCTGAATCCGGTTGGATTCTGATTGACTATGTCGGCGCAGTCGTGCACATTTTCTCGGTCAGTCAGCGCAGGTTTTATCAGCTGGAACAGTTGTGGAAAGAAGCACCGATCGTCGTCAAGATTCAATAATCTGCATGAAGGAAGGCTTCAAATGAGATCTCTACCATCCGATCAAATGGCTGTGGATACCACCGCCCATGAAGGCGAAATCCAACTCGTCTTTTCGCAAGTCTATTTGCTGATGACGCTGGGATTGGTCATCACCGCGGTAGTGGCCGCCTGGGTGAGCTCCAGCCCAACCATGCTGCGGCTCATCTATATGAATTGGTGGGTGCCGCTGGCGCTGTTTGTCGTGCAGATCGTTCTGGTGATCGCTTTGACTGCCACCATCTCGCGCCTATCAACCGGTGTGGCGGTGGCGTTGTTCGTCGGCTATGCAGCGCTGCTCGGTGTGTCGCTGTCGGCTATCTTCGTGGTCTACACCGATGCTTCCATTGCCACGACGTTCTTGGTCACTGCCGGAACGTTCGGCGTGATGAGCGTCTTTGGCTTTGTCACCAAACGCGACCTGACCAAACTGGGCAGCCTGCTGATTATGCTGCTGATCGGGTTCGTATTGGGCAGCCTGTTGAACATCTTCTTGCGCAGTTCAGCGTTGTATTGGATTCTCACGTACGCGGGCATTGCCATCTTCGTTGGCTTGATTGCATACGATACGCAGAAGATCAAGCGGCTGGCAGCCGGCGGGTTGGCCGCAGGCCGCCGGCGCGGCGGCATCGTCGTGATGGGCACGCTAGCGTTATATCTCGATTTCATTAACTTGTTCCTGCTGCTGCTGCGCATTTTCGGACGCAGCCGCTAAACTAAAAGACCCGATGGGCCGAGACAACCCAGCGGGTCTTGTGATCAACGCGACCTTATTCGTTTATCCAGGGATCATTCGCGCGCGGCCACGAAACCAGTTCTTCATCCTTGAAATATAAAGGAATCTCATAGGCTGCCGTTTCCGCCCCGTCTGAGGCGTGAATCAGATTGCGGCCGATCTCTACGCCGAAATCCGCGCGAATCGTGCCCAGATCGGCATCGATCGGGTTGGTGGCGCCGCACGTGCGCCGGACGATCTCGATGACGCGCTTGCCCTCCCACACCTGCACCACCACCGGGCTGCTGGTGATGTACTTGATCAAACCATCGTAGAAAGGCTTGCCCTTGTGCACTGCATAGTGCCGCGCGGCCAGTTCGTCATCAATCTGAATGAGCCGCATGCCCACCAGCTTGATGCCGCGCTGTTCCAGCCGGCCGGTAATCGGGCCGATGAGACCGCGCTGCACAGCATCGGGCTTGAGAATCACCAACGTTCGTTCCACAGAAGACTCTCCTCAGAAAGTGCAATGTTTAGACTTCGCTCAGGGCGCGGCGATACTGCTCCAGCGCGCTCGTCAGCCGGCCAGACTTCATGTACACGTCGCCTAGCATGCGATGCCAGTCCGTCTGATCGTAGATGTCAATGATCGTTTCGAGGTCAGCCATTGTCTCTTTGGTGAACACACCAGCATTGACCAGTTCCAGATACCCGGCATACGCACCTTCGCGGTTGCCGGTGGCCCAATAAGTACGTGCCAGATCCAGACGAGCCGCATGATCGTGTTGGTTCTGGTAGATGCGCGCTAACAGTGCTTCCACTTCCGCTGAAACAGCCGCCGGTTCCGGTGTTCCCAACGGTCCGGTTTGCGGCAGCGCTCCCAACGGTCCGGTCTGGCGCAGCGGTCCTGTTTGAGGCCGTTTACGCGTCTGCGGCAATTCACTCGCGGTTGCAACCGCCGCCGCAGTCGCTTTCTCAGCTGCTCTAGCCCGTGGTGACAAATACGGGTGCGGTAGGTCAGCGATCGGCCGTTCCCCGGTATCGGAGGCGCTCTGCACCCACCAGTCCAATGGCAACAGCGTAGACGTTTGAACCGGCGCGGGTGGCGGCGGGATTGCGGCAACTTCAGCCTGAGCGGCAGTCTGCTCCAGCGCTGCCATCTCGGGGACAAGGTTCTGCGTCGATGGTTCTGCTTGAGCCTCGACTGGCTGTTCTCCGCCTAAAGCAGACAACAAGCCAAGCGCGGCAGCCGCTTCAACCAAAGGCGCATCCGGCTCTTCGGCCTCTACTTCAACCTCATCAAAGATCGTTTCAACAGGCTGTTGGGCGCGCAGCCATTCGGGCAATTCATCAACTGGTGTCTCTTCGACTTGCACAGCTTCTTCTGCAAACAACGCTGCCAGGCCTGCTTCGGGCGACTCCTCGCTGGGACGCATGGCGCGCAGCCATTCTGGCAATTCACTCGCGGGCGTCTCGGCCACTGCTTCTTCTGTCGGGCGCATGGCCTGCAGCCATTCAGGCAGCTCGTCTTCGGGCGCTGGCGCGACCACATCTGTCGTCTCCAGTACTTCAAGGACTTCGGCGGCAGGCGGAGATTCGATCGGCGCAACTGACTCCACAGGCGCGCGCCTGCCCATAATCGCGGCCATACGCACATCGGCTTCTTGTTCGGCCTGCGCACGCAGTTCGTCTTCTTTCCCCTCGGCCAATTTCGCGAGAAAGGCCAGGGCATCGTCGGCGCTGGGCATTTCTTCTGGGACTTCGACGGGCGGCTCTTCTTTCTTCGTGGCAGTCACACCGGCGGCAATTGCTGCTGTGCCCAACGCAGCCGCTGCAAGACCGGCAGTGGATGTTTCTTCTGGAGTAGATGCAGGGGCCTTGGGCTCGCTCGGCTTGCGGCCCATGATCTCAGCCATGCGCGCATCGGCTTCTTGCTCAGCCTGCGCACGCAGCTCATCTTCTTTGCCTGCAGCCAGCTTCGCCAGGAAGGCCAGGGCATCATCGGCGCTGGGCATTTCTTCCGGGACTTCCGCTTTCAGCGCCTGCACCTGTATTTCAGGCTCGGCAGTTTTTTCTTCCGGCGTCGACGTCATAGCAGCAAGTCCAGCCGCTACGGCAGCCACAGTCGCGGCAGGCACTGTCATCTTGATGGGAGTGGGCTTCTCATCAGCCGCCAGTGCAGGTTCGGCAGGCTTGCGCCCCATGATCTCGACCATGCGCGCGTCGGCTTCCAATTGGGCTTGCTCGCGAAGCTGATCTTCTTTGCCCGCCGCCAGCTTCGCCAGGAAGGCCAGGGCATCATCGGCGCTGGGCATTTCTTCTGGGATTTCCGGTTCGGTTACTGTGGCGGCAACACCCAACGGGACAGATGGTTCAGCTTCACTCGCGATCAGTTCTGCGGGTTGAGCAGAATCGATCGGTGGCTGCAACTCTGCAGTTGGCTCAACTTCTTCCTCACCAGCTTCATGTGCAGCGTACAAAGCCGCACCAGCGAGACCTGCCAGGCCCGCGGCGGCTTTGCCCACGCCGAGATCGAAGTCCGGCTTTTCTTCCTCAACTTCCAGTTCACCGCTCGAAGCACGCAACTGTGACAACCAGTCGGTCTCTTCACTGGCGACGGGTTCCGCCTCGAGTGTTGGTTCAGACGTCTGGAGACGCGCCAGCCAATCGGGAGTTTCGGTATCCTCCAAAGAAGGAATCTGCTCGGAGTATGGAGCAGGTGGGGCTTCGTGCAGCCGCGCCAGCCACTCAGGCTGTTCCTCTTCCTGGGGCGGCATCTCTTCAACAGCTTCCGCGGGTTCTGGTTCACGATCGATCAACGCCCCGGCCGCTACGCCCGCCACGGCCGCTCCGGTGAGGGCCGCCAGCCAATCGGGAGTTTCGGTATCCTCCAAAGAAGGAATCTGCTCGGAGTATGGAGCAGGCGGGGCTTCGTGCAGCCGCGCCAGCCACTCGGGCTGCTCTTCTTCCTGGGATGGCATCTCTTCAACAGCTTCCGCGGGTTCTTGTTCACGATCGATCAACGCCCCAGCCGCTACGCCCGCCACGGCCGCGCCAGTGAGGGCCGCCAGCCAATCGGGAGTTTCGGTATCCTCCAAAGAAGGAATCTGCTCGGAGTATGGAGCAAGCGGGGCTTCGCGCAGCTGCGCCAGCCACTCGGGCTGTTCCTCTTCCTGGGGCGGCATTTCTTCGACGGGCGTCTCTGCCCCAATCGATCCGAAGCGAGTAATCCAATCGGGCCCAGGTTCATCAGCAGGCTGCACGGAAGCTTCTGCAGGTTCTTGTTCGCGGTCGGTCAACGCCTCGGCCGCTACCCCCGCCACGGCCGCTCCGGTGAGGGCCGCCAGCCAATCGGGAGTTTCAGTATCTTCCACAGCAGAAACCTGCTCGGAATAGGGTGCGGGCAGTGTTTCGTGCAGCTGCGCCAGCCATTCGGGCTGCTCTTCTTCCTGGGGTGGCATCTCTTCCACGGGCGTCAGCTCGCCGGTTTGACCAAGTTGGGTGATCCAGTCAGGTATCACTTCGTCAGAAGGTTGAACAGCGGTTTCGGCTTGCCCACCGTCACGATCGGCCAACGCCTCGGCCGCCACACCCGCTACGGCCGCGCCGGTGAGGGCCGCCAGCCAATTGGGCACTTCAGCCTCGGCGGCGGCACCCGATTCACCGGTCAGGCCCTGCAACCAGTCGGGGATTTCTGTGGCCACATCTGGCATGTGCAAGCCCGGCGACAAACGCGCCGCATGCATAGAATCCGGCTCTTCCACCAGCGGCTGCTCAAGATCGGACAGGCCGCGCAGCCAATCGGGAATCTCTTCGGTCTCGGTCATGAGGAGCGGCGCCTCCAGCATTTCAGCCATCGTCTGCAGCTGCAGCCGATCGACCATGACCACCTTCCAATACAGTGGGCCCATGCCGCTGAATAACCGTTGGGCATACTCGTTTTCAGGATCGACGGCCTCCGCGCGCTGTAGCGGCTCATCGCTCTCGCCGTTTGCGCCGCTGGCACGTAAAATGGCGCCCAAGATCAAATTAGCTTTCAAACAATAGGGCAGCGTCGTCGTGATCTGCTGGGAGCGCTCGGCAGCGTCCAGGCGCTGATCGTCGCGCCACAACACTTCGGCCAGCTGCACTTGCAGGTCGATCCGATCGGTCTGTTCGGCCAGAAGTTGCCGCAGATCGGTGATGGCTTCCGCGTTCAAGTCGCCCGCGGCATACATGCGCGCCAGCGCAGCGCGTGTCAGCGGAATGCGCTCCGGCGAATCACCATCCCGCCGCGCGTACAAGCGCCGCAGCTCGCCCTGAATCAGGGCATTGCTCGGCGCAATTTCGAAGGCACGTTCCATGTGCCAGATGGCCGGCTCCAGCTCATTGTTGCGATCGTGGATGATGCTGAGCCCGACGCGTGCCACAAAGTCTTCCGGATCCACGCTAAGCACCCGCTGAAAAACATCCTGCGCCGCCCGATCGTCTTCTTGCTCAAGCAGGGCTTTGCCCAGCATCCGATAAACCTCGACGGCTTTCGGATACTGTGTGAGGATGTGGCGGCAGTGCTGCATGGCGTGATCGAGCGAACCGTGCTCGATCAGATCGTCAATCTCGTTCAGATAGTCGCGGAACGCTACTTCGGCCATGGTGTCTCGCCTGTTAGATGAGGTGAAGTCATTATGCTATGGTTCAATGTTTTGTGCAAGTGAACTTAAGTAACGGGCACAGGAATCTGCCCGCAGGCCGCGCGATCTACTTCGAGGGCAATCCGTGCAATGCTCGCAGCTGATCCAAGTATTTCTCGTCGAACGGTTTTTCAGCATAGCGCGCCGGCCCAACCGGATCGGCAACAGATTCATCGCCTAACATGGCAGCGAACGACGCAATGACTCCATAAGCCAGACCATTCAGGCCATAGCCGCCCTCCAGCGTCATGACTAACTTGCCGCCACAGAGTTCGTCGGAGAGTTGCACCAGAGTGCGCGTCAGGTTGAAGAAGCCCTGCGTGGTCATCAGCATTGAACCCAGCCGATCGGTCCAACTCGGATCATAGCCCGCGCTGACCAGAATCAGCTGCGGCTGAAAACGCCGTGCGATCGGCACAAGCAGATCATTAAAGATCCAGCGCATGGCTTCATCGCCCCAGCCGGGCAGCAACGGCACATTAACGCTGTAGCCCACACCGGCGCCTTCACCCAACTCGTCCCAATTACCCGTGCCGGGATAGATCCCCCATTGATGGGTAGAGCAATACAATACGTTGGGATCGTGATAGAAGATGGCGTTAGTGCCGTTGCCATGATGCACGTCGAAGTCAACGATCATGACCCGATCGATTTCAAATTCTGCGCACGCGGTCGCAGCCGCAATGGCAATATTGTTGAATAAACAAAAGCCTTCACCGTGATCGGCAAAGGCATGATGTCCTGGCGGGCGCACCAGCGCAAAGGCGTTCTTGAGCTCGCCGCGCAGGACGGCGTCGACACCCGTGACGACTGCGCCCGCAGCCAAAAGGGCCGCATCATACGATCGGGGCGCGACGTAGGTCTCATCGCCCATTCCCATCAAGCCGCCGCCGCCGTGCTCGGCAACCGATTGCACGCGTTCAATGTGGCGAGTATGATGCACGCGTGCTAGCCGCTCGATCGAAATCGGCTCCGCCGTTAGCGCCACCAACCGATCGCGCATGCCCGTCTCATCGAGCGCGTTATTGATCGCTTCCAGCCGCTCGGGGCCCTCCACATGGCCGTGCTGAAAGTGCCGCAAGTAAAGTGAATCGAACAGATAACCGGTGACCATGCTGTCATTGTACTTGACGTCAAACAGGCAAGTCAAGTGAAAATAAAAGGCCTGACAGATCTCATCGACCTGTCAGGCCTGCTTCGCTCCACACGCCGCCGCACTTAGCCCTGCGGCACTTCCTCCTTAAGACTAGCCACCTTGCGCTTGGATTGGCGGACAGCCCAGTACAGCATGCCGACAAACACGATCATCACCGCGATGATGCGCGGATCGCCGGGCTGAAACGCCACGATGATGGGGGCCGCGATCAAACTGACGAGGTTCGCCACTTTGATCATCGGGTTCAGCGCCGGGCCGGCCGTGTCCTTCAACGGATCGCCCACGGTATCGCCCACCACACCAGCCTTGTGCCGCTCAGAACCTTTGCCGGTATTCTTAGCCAGATCGCGCGGTTCGTCTTCGATGGATTTCTTGGCGTTGTCCCACGCACCGCCCGTGTTGGACATGAACACGGCCAACAGCTGCCCGCTAAGGATGATACCTGCCAGGAAACCACCCAGCGCTTCCACGCCCAGGCCCATACCGATCACCAGGGGCGCGATAACGGAGATAGTCGCCAACGGAATGAGTTCCTTCTGCGCCGCGCTGGTGGAAATGCCAACCACGCGCGCATAGTCCGGCAGAACGGTACCTTCCATGATGCCCGGAATACGGAACTGACGGCGTACTTCCTGCACGATCAGGCCCGCCGCGCGACTTACAGCGCGGATCGACAGCGAGCTGAACATCCACGGCAACGCGCCGCCCAGCAGCAGGCCGATGAAGACACCCGTCTCTGACACGCGGATGAACTCCATCCTGGGCACACCCAGGCGCGCCTGGGCAATGCCAACGTCGGTGATGAAGGCAGCGAACAGGCTGACGGCCGCAATGACCGCCGACGCAATGGCCACGCCCTTAGTAATGGCTTTCGTGGTGTTACCCACGGCGTCGAGGTCGGCCATGATCTGGCGCGCCTTTTTGGTTTCTTCATCTTCCATATCGTGCCAGGCCATCTCACCGATACCATTCGCATTATCCGAGATGGGTCCGTACGAGTCCATGGCCACGTTGTTGCCGGTGTGGCTCAACATACCGATACCAATCATCGCCACGGCGTACAGCACGTAGAGCGAGCCGCCGGTCATGCCAAAGATGTTATCCTGGCTGTACAACACCATTGCCATGACGAAGCTGATGACGATGACGATCAACGCCCACACGCTCGACTCCATACCGACTGACAAACCGGAGAGGATTGTCGTGGCGGGGCCGGTTTCCGTCGATTCGACAATTTCTTTGACGGGCGGTCTCTTCGTCGAGGTGAAATATGAAGTCAACGGGTTGAAGGCCACAGCTAGGCCTACGCCAATAGCCGTGAGCATGCCCATGCGCCAATCATTCGCGTAGGTCAGCGCCAACACGAACGCCCAGAAAATCGTGAAGACACTGGAGACTTCATACGAGCGGAACATCGACTCTTCAGCATCATGCGCGCGCAGGAACTTGATCGGGATACTCTCCCAGATCGGCACGGTGAACGTTCCGATAATCGAGCTGATCACGCCGATGGCGCGGATGATCAACGGGAAGATGATCCACATCAGGTTGCCGGTCAGCGCGAAGAGCGTTAAGCCGAGGATCAAGCCGGAGACGATGGTGACTTCATACGACTCGAAGATGTCTGCGGCCATACCGGCGCAGTCACCCACATTATCGCCCACCAGGTCGGCGATGACGGCCGCGTTGCGTGGATCGTCTTCGGGGATGTCCTTCTCGACCTTGCCCACCAGGTCCGCGCCGACATCTGCGGCTTTGGTAAAGATGCCACCGCCCACGCGCATGAACAAGGCAATCAACGTACCGCCAAAGCCGAAGCCGAGCAGCACATCCGGCGCCGCCGGCCCAAAGATGATGAAGATGGTGGTACCACCCAACAGGCCCAAGCCGTCGGTCAGCATACCGGTTATGGTGCCGGAATAGTAGGCAATCGATAGCGCTTCGTTGAAACTGCGCCGCGAGGCCGAGGCGACGCGCACGTTCGCCTGGATCGCCATGCGCATCCCTAGCTGGCCGACCATCAGCGAAAAGGAAGCGCCCATGATGAAGGCGATGGCGCGGCCGATGGAAATCCACAACTGCGCATCTTGGCCAAATTCCTTCTCCGCCGCTTCCGTAGGCGGCACAACAAACACGCTCAAGAACATGACAACTGTCAGGACTGCGATGAGCGGCAGAATCGTGCGCAGCTGGCGATTCAAATAGCTGTCCGCGCCGATGCGGATCGCGTTCCACACTTCCTGCATCTTGGCCGTGCCCTTGTCTTTCTTGAGCACCCCGCCCCGCAGATACCACGCGTACGCCAGGCTGATAAAAGCTGCTACGAGTACGCCGACGATTGCGATCTGTTCAAAATCATTCAGACCGAATCGAGTACCCATACCGAAGATGTTCACACTGCCTCCTTATCACACTGAAGTTTGCGATCGGCCCTAGCTGCAGAGGTATGGACCGCGTCGTTTTCTGAGGGGAGCGAGAGGATCAGAATCGTCACATCCAGAAAGATGGCTTGAAGTGCTGTAAGGCACTCAATGCGCCAAGTGTATTTTAGGCCGCACCCGCACTCGGTCAAGTATCACATCTCACTAACGGTGGAGTGGCCTATAACATATCATATTTTGGCGAGAAGCACAATACAATCGCAGGATTTTTCTGCAAGCGAAATCCTGTAGAGCCGAAACTCTCTTGAGCAGTATTCAGGTGTCATCACTGCCCGCCAAGCCGCATCATTTCAGCCAGGTTTTGATCAACAACCTGGCTACAGGCGGCATCGCGACTCAGGGAATGGGTCTGCCTGATCAACACGGCGCACTTGAGCCAGTTGTCATCAAGGAAAGAAACTCAACGCGCCGGTGCACTTCATTTCGTATCGGTGCACGCCCGCCGTCTCCCGGCCACCCGATTGAGCCGATTTAGCACATAAGGTTAGCACTTAAGAGATTTCTACGAACCTGTACTACCTTGTAAGAAATAATGTTAGAGACGAGTTTCACGGTTCTCATATGGATTTTAACTTAACGCTTGACAATGACTCGTTAATTGTTGTACTATGTACTCAGCGCAGTATCAGTCCAAAATAGGCGACCTGCGTCCGAGATTTAAGAGCACGATGTGCCAGCACAGGGAGCGCACATGGGTGCTCTTTATTTCTGTAATTTTGCGCCCCCGTTCGGGGACCATCGTACACTGGGTGAGTAATTTGGCAACTTTAACGAAAAAAGCAAACAAAGTGCCTGTAAAGAACAGGGTGCTTAAGCAGCCCAATGATAAGGGCAAGGATCAAAAAGACACGCTCTCCCGCGAGTCGTTAATCGTGGAAGATGTTGTTCTCAGCACGGCGGAGGAGCAGCTGCTGGCGATCGGGCGCGAACGCGGCTACGTCACGTACGACGAAATTCTGGAACTGTTCCCCGAGGCAGAAACCAATATCGATCAGCTGGACGAGATCTTCGCCACGCTGACCGAACATGGCATTGAGATTGGCGAGGCACCGGAAGAGGAAGGACCCGAAGAGGAAGAAATCACCGACGAGTTGGACGACGGTACCGTTGCCGCCATTGAGACGGACGATACCGTGGGCCTGTATCTCAAGGAAATCGGCCGAATCCCCCTGCTGACCGCTGAAGAAGAAGTGTCGCTGGCCAAGCGCATCGAACGCGGCAAGCATGCCATGAAGCGCCTGCAGAAAGATAGCCTCGCGGTTAAGAAGCGCGAGGACCTTGAAGTCGTTTTGATCGATGCCAAAGCGGCACGAGAGCATTTGATTACGGCCAACAGTCGCCTGGTCATCAGTGTTGCCAAGAAGTATATCGGGCGCGGGGTACCGTTTCTCGATCTGATCCAGGAAGGAAACATCGGCTTGATTCGCGCCGCGCGCAAGTTTGATTACCATCGCGGCCACAAGTTCAGCACCTATGCCACGTGGTGGATTCGCCAGGCGGTGACACGTGCCATCGCCGATCAGGGCCGCACGATTCGCGTGCCGGTGCACATGGGCGATCAGATCAATAAGCTGATTCGCGTCAGCCATTCGTTGACGCAGGAATTGGGACGCGAACCCAATCCCGAAGAACTGGCGACCGCCATGCAAGTGCCGGTGAAGAAGGCCGAGCAGATGATTCAGGTGGCGCGCCGCCCCATCTCTCTGGAGACGCCCACTGACGAAGACGAAGATTCTGTGCTGGGCGACTTCATCATGGATGAAGATTCAGTGGCACCCATCGATGCCGTGACCAGCAATATGCTGCGCGAGCAAATCACCGAAATCCTCAACAGCCTGCCGCCGCGCGAAGTGCGCATTCTCCAGCTTCGCTATGGGCTAGTCGACGGTCAGTCTTACACGCTGGAGGAAGTCGGCAAAAAACTGGGGGTTACGCGCGAGCGCGTACGCCAGATCGAAGCCCAGGCGCTATCGCGCTTGCGGCACCCGACGCACGCCCGCAAGCTGCGCGACTACTTACGCGAATAACGATCGACTGCCTCACGCTTTGCTGCTGAGGCAGTTCGATTTCTTGGCACCCACCGGATAAGCGGCTGATCCTGTTTTCGGCTATACGCCTTCCACCCTCAGTTTGGCACTCCACTGAAGATCGGTATTAATGTAGACGCAGCGTCATAAAGGCTGTCATCAATCATTCACAGTTTCAAATAAGGAGACCTGCCGCCATGTTCACGTCACTCCACCGCCCAACAGTGCTTGCCACAATGAGAATCTGCCTAGTGCTTGGTTTACTGTTGCTGCCGTTTGCGACCTTAGCCACGCCGGCACACGCTTTGCCAACGGATGCCGCTCCGAACAGTCAATCTGACAACCAGGATAACAATGTCGTAATTTTGAAAGAGGTTCAGAATCCAGACGACACCACGACAGTCACCGTGCGCATCTACGCCACGCCCAACGATCCCAACGCGCCCAATACCAATTTCTATGTATCGCAGGATACGTATATTGCCTCTGGCAATCCCACTGGGAACTATGCCTCAGCCACGAATCTGGGAATTGGCTATAACGGTGCAGGCCCGCAGGCCATGCGGATGCTGCTGCAGTTCAATTTGAGCAGCATTCCGACCTACGCCACTGTCAACAGCGCCACCATCTTCCTATACCAGGTTGCCGCTTCCGGCGTCGCCAACATGGGGTTCCAGGCGCAATATGCCGTCTCGCCCTGGAACGAGTACAATGCCACCTGGAACAACGCCAACTACATTGGAGGCTCACCGCTCCCCATTGGCAATTTCCCCAGCACCCTCGGTTGGTTGTCTTTCAACAGTGTCAACCTGATCCGAAGCTGGGTGAGCGGCGCTGAACCCAATTACGGCCTCATCGTCACGGGCAACGAAGACCCAGCGGCCAATAGCAGCCGCTATTTCTATTCCAGCAATGCGAGCGGCAACCGGCCCTACGTCGACATCAACTACACCACCGGCTGCGCTTACACGACGCCGCCGACTTCGTCCGTCAATTCGCTGCCCGCCACTTCGCCTAATGCCTTCACTGTGAGTTGGACCGGCGCGGCCTATACACCGCCCGGCTGTGCGGCGAATGGGATTTTCTCGTACATTGTCTGGTATCAAGTCAACAACGGGGGATTCATCAAATGGCTCGACGGCGTGTCCTATACTTCCGCCCAGTTCAACGCGGCTAGTTTTGGAATCGGCAACGGAGCACTTGTAGGATTCCGTTCGCAAGCCATCGACAATTACGGCAACAAGACACCCGCCGGTAATGCCACGGCGTCGACGACCATTCAGTCGGTTGATCCCGGGGTAAGCATGACACCACTGCCCACTTGGACGACAAGCCCTAACTTCACCGTGAGCTGGACGGGACAACCCCACGGCGGGCCGGCCATCACCAGTTACAACTTTGAAGTGAGTATCAACAGTGGCGGCTGGCAGCGTTTGCTGAGCAACACTCCGCAAACATCTTTCCAGTACACCGGCGCGCAAAGCGGCAGCAACTATCAGTTCCGCGCACAAGCCAGCAATAACAACGGCGCTACGTTCGGGCCCTGGAGTTCCTCCACCAGCACCACCGTTGACACGATTGCTCCCACGGCCACAATGAACTCGCTGCCGCAATACACGACGTCAACGTCTTTCTGGGTGTCCTGGTCAGGTAATGATAGTGGCTCGGGCATCGCCTCCTACAACGTGCAATATCAAATCGATGGAGGAGCCTGGCAGACGGTAATCCAGAACACCCCTCAGACTTCGTTCTATATCCAAAATGCCCAGACGGGCCAGCTGTGGGGCTTCCGCGTTCAAGCAGTGGATACTGCCGGAAACGTTCAGCCTTGGTCCAGCTCTGCGCAGGCGAGCACGACCATCTTCGCCAATCCGATCGCAGCGGTACTATCCTTCAATCCGCCGATTCTGCAATCCACAGCACCTGTAACCAATAGCTTCCCGGTGAAGTGGCTGGCCGCCACGCCGCCAGGAACTTTCGTGACTGTGGTGACAGTCACGTATCGCTTCAACTATGGCTCGTGGACGTTGTGGTCAACCTTCCCGGCCACGCAAACGGTTGCATCCTTCAACTGGGTTAATACCGGTCTGGGCGATGGCATTTATCAATTCAAAGCGACAGCCGCCAACAATGTGGGTGAACCGCCGTTTGAACTGCCTGAATCCTACTGGCAATCGATCATTGTCGACATGGCCGGCAAGTATCAGGTGCGCGCCTACCTGCCCATTATCCTTAACAATGCGACGTCCCCATGAAATAGGCGCTCGAGTATTGATCGTGAATTCCACCGTCGCGTCCTTCCTGAGTGATGCTCAGAAAGGACGCGATGACTTAGTCGTCGTTGTGGCAGATCTTCATGAGCTCATCCGACAATACTTACATACAGCTTGAGCAGCACTTTGCCGAGTGGGCGCAGACTCAATCTGCCATTCGAGCCGTCATCGTCGTCGGTTCGCGGGCCCGATCGGATCATCTCGCCGACCAGTGGTCTGATGTTGATCTGGTCGTCTTTACCAGCGATGCGCCCGTGTATCTGCGCGACCCCGCCTGGCTGAATACTTTCGGCACAGTGATGATCGCTGTCCCGAACGCCTTTGGGCAGCACGATCGAGAGTGGATTGCGCTATATGCCGATGGCACTAAGCTGGACGTTGCTTTCCTCTCGATCGATCCGGCGGCAACCCCGACATTACAACACATGCTTGACGTTTTTCCTTATCCGGTTGTGCTGCAACGCGGCGTGCGAATACTCGTTGACAGGACCGGCCTGTCAAGCACACTACGCTTACCCGAGATCGACGCACTGTCGCTGCCGGATCAAGCCGAGTTCACGGCGCTGACCAATCGGATGGGACTCGACGCGATCAAGACGGCCAAGTTCATCAACCGTCATGATCTCTGGCGCGCCAAGCAAGTGTGCGATAGTGATCTGAAACAGCACTTGCTGACACTGTTGGAATGGCGAGCCGCGGCGCAACCGGATCAACGCGACATCTGGTACGACGGACGCTTCCTGAGCGAATGGGCTGATCCGCCAGCAGTCGCTGAATTGCCCGCAACATTCGCCGCCTACGAGGTAAAAGATCTGCAGCGTGCGTTGTTTGCCACACTCGATCTGTTCCAGCGGCTTGCCCGTGACGTGGCCCGGCAACTCGATTATGCTTATCCATCTGAAGTCGATCGAGTGGTTGACGATCATATCCACTCGGTGTTGCAAGGCAATCTATGACGGCACCCACCTGGTTGATCTACGGCGCGAACGGGTACACGGGCGAGCTTATCGCGCGCGCGGCGGCGAAGCGCTGGCTCAAGCCCATCCTGGCGGGGCGCAATCGCGCTGCCATCGAGGCGCTGGCCGCTGAGCTTAACCTCGAACATCGCATCTTCGCGTTGGACGATCCGAAAGCGATCGAGGCTGGCCTGAAAGAATGCGATGTTGTGCTGCATTGCGCCGGGCCATTCTCGCACACTGCCAAACCGATGATTGAGGCCTGCCTCCTCACACATACGCACTATCTGGATATCACCGGTGAGATCGCGGTGTTTGAGATGGCAGTCACGTATGACGCGGTCGCCAAGGTAGCCGGCATCATGTTGTTGCCGGGCGTCGGCTTCGATGTCGTGCCCACCGATTGTCTGGCGGCCGATCTCAAAGCGCAATTGCCGTCAGCCACGCATCTGGCACTGGCCTTTCGCGGACTCGGCTACACCTCACGCGGCACGACGCGCACCGCGCTGGAAAGTATGTCCTCGGGAGGCATGGTGCGCCGTGACGGAAAGTTGATCCCGGTCCCCATGGCGTGGAAAACGCGCCACATCGATTTCGGCAACGGCAAAGGTTTGACTGCGACGATCACCGTCCCGTGGGGTGATGTATCCACCGCATACTACACCACCGGCATTCCTAACATCGAAGTGTACGTGGCATTCAAGCCGTGGTTTAGACGGCTGGCTAAGAGCAGCCGTTACTTCAGCTGGCTAATTGGCTCGGCGCCCATGCAGAGTTTTCTCAAGTCGCAGATCAAGGCCATGCCGCGCGGCGCGACGCCTGAGCAACGCGCCCGCAGCATGAGCTATGTGTGGGGCGAAGTGCGCGACGATAGTGGACGTGTCGTCACGGTTCGATTCACGACACCCGACGGCTATACCTTGACTGTGCTCACGGCCTTGGCGATCGTCGATCAAGCGTTGGGCGGCCACCATCCGATCGGGTTTCAGACGCCCGCCGGAGCTTACGGCCCGCAGTTGATCTTCGACATGCCCGGCGTCGCCCGGCTCCCCTGATCCAATCACCCACCTTGGGGTGGATGACAGCGCCACTACACTGTGGCATCCTTCACCTGTCAAGATAATTCTGTCCCATTGCGGGCTTCCGCAATTTAGTTTATACTCTGCTCCGTTTAGCCAAGGGAGAGAGGCTGAAGAAATCATCTATGAAGGAGTTTCAGCATGCCTCTCGAAAAACGCAACATCTACCGTATGCCGTGGTCGAAGAACGACAACCCGATCGGGTGGTTGGAAGTCACCGACATCTGCAACCTGAAGTGCCTGGGCTGCTATCGACAGAAACTGACCGGCGACAAGACGCTGGAAGCGATCAAGGAAGAGATTCTCTTCTTGAAGAAGTGGCGCAACGTCGATAACCTCTCCATCGCAGGCGGCGAGCCGTTGATGTACCCGCGGATCATGGAAGTGGTGTCGTTCGCCAAAGAACAGGGCATCAAGCCCATCATGCTGACCAACGGCGTCAAGCTGGATCGTCAAACTGTCGTGGAACTGAAGAAGGCGGGGCTGGCGGGCTTTACGATCCACATCGACAGCAATCAGGGCCGGCCGCAGTGGCGCGACAAGAACGAAGTGGAAACGAACGAATTGCGCCAGCACTTCGCCGATATGATTTACGACGTCGGCGGCCTGTATGTGATCTTCAACAGCACCGTGTATCCGTCCACGGTGCAGTACATTCCCGAAATGGTGAAGTGGGCGCAGAAAAATATCGATCGGGTCCACGGCGTGGTCTTCATCTGCTTCCGCACTGCGCCGCTCGATGAAGAAATCACCTATCAAAAAGGCGACGAAATCGTCGATGCGCGCCATCTGGGTTACGTCAGCGAAGTCACCCCGGATCACGACATCACGTCGTATGAAATCTACGATCTGCTGCGCGACAGTATTCCCGAGTATGAGGCTTCCGGCTATCTGGGCGGTACGTGGAAGGTCGATACGATCAAGTGGCTGGCCGGCGCGCAGATCGGATCCCGCAAGAAAATCTTCGGCTCGATCGGCCCCAAGACGATGGAGATCGCGCAGGCGGGACATCACTGGTTCACCGGCCGGTATCTGGCCTATTTGGGCGAATCGAAAGTGGGCCGCAAGATCTTCTTGACCTCGTTCGTTGATAAGACCGTGCGCGCCGCGCACAAAGAATACTGGAAGAATTTGCTGCGTCACCCGCTGCAAGTGTTCGATCCGGTGTTCGTGCAGAGCATCGGCATCATTCAAGCGCCGGACATCATGGCCGACGGAACCGCCGATATGTGCGACAGCTGCCCGGACATGACCTATTACAACGGCGAGCTGATCAACTCGTGCCGCATGGACGAGTATCGCCTGTTCGGCGGCTTCGTTACTGTGGTCAAGCACGATCACGACGAAGTGACGGTGCGCTAACCGGCCGTTGAAACTGATCAAGCGCCGGATTTCTTGCGAGAGATCCGGCGCTTTGTTTTGCGGCATCTGCCGCCGTGCCTGTTGGGACGATGCGCGAAAGATGAAGGACCTTCGGCGAAATTAGTCAAGCGGAAAACTCACGGCGAGGGCGTTAGTCTGCTCTTTGCGGCAAAGGCATTGCATCACACTCGTAAGAGTTGACGTTTAACGTCTCGCGTTATACAATCTCCTCATGATCAGATCGTTCAAGTCCAAAGAAACCGAGAAAATCTTCAGCCGCGAACGGTCGCAGAAACTGCCGGCAGACATTCAACAAGTGGCTCTGCGCAAACTGCGTATGCTCAACCGTGCGGTGACGTTGCAAGATTTACGAGTACCGCCTGCCAACCGGCTAGAGAAATTGTCGGGCGACCGTGCGGGTCAATACAGTATTCGCATTAACGATCAATGGCGCCTTTGCTTTGACTGGGATGCTGGCGATGCTCAGAACGTCGAGATTGTGGATTACCATTAGGGGGAATAGCATGTCTAGAAAAGACCTGAAACCGGTTCATCCCGGTGAAGTGTTATTCGAAGAATTCCTAAAGCCGATGAATCTTAGCCAGAATCGCTTGGCGCTCGACATCGGCGTTCCGCCTCGTCGCATCAATGAAATTGTCTTGGGGAAGCGGAGTATTACGGCGGATACCGCGTTGCGACTAGGGCGCTATTTTCAAATGTCGCCACAGTTTTGGTTGGGCCTGCAAATGGATTACGATTTGGATGTAACGGCAGATGCGCTTGCCAGTCGGTTAAATCGCGAAGTGAAGGCTCACGCCGCAGCCACTTAAGCATGACTTGTACCCAGATAGGTAGTGGGCTAACCCGGCGTGCAGCCGCCCCCTCCGCTTCGCTCCCGCCTTACCCGCCGCGTTGCGGCGGAGGCGCGCTTGGCGGGGCAGGCCGCCCAGCTGCCAAGGTTGAGCGTTAGTTTTGACGGTTGGCGATCGGGTCAGTGGCGGGCGGCTGACGCCGAGGGCGTTAGGTGCGCACGATTGGGCATAAGCACCCCTGCTAGGGTGGGGCTGAAGAGATAACCACTGAGAGGTCAGGTATGTTTGTAAATGCCAGAGCTATCATTGAACGCGACACCCCTTCGGGCACGGAGATCGTTATCCAGACCCGAAACAAACCCCAGGAAGGCGGAACTTCCATAGAATTGCCAGGCGGACGAGTAGAAGAATTCGAGTCGCTCATCCAGGCCGTGAAGCGCGAGGTTCTTGAGGAGACTGGCCTGACCCTGACGTACATCGACGGGGTCGTCACCAGAGTCAAGGCGCAGACCAAAGATACACAGGTTGAATGCATGCAGCCCTTCGCTGTGTACCAAACCACACAGGGGCCCGTGGATTCAATGGGGGTTTACTTCCGCTGCCAAGCGGAGGGCAGCCTGCTCGCGGTGGGAGACGATACCCTCCATCCGCAGTGGGTGCCGATCGAGTTGATCGCGCAGTGGATGGCGCGAGACGCCGGGCGATTTGGCTGGATAGATCGGGCGGGGTTGCTCTTCTACCTGAAATACAGACAGTTGCTTTCGTAGCGGCAGGTTGCTGCCCAACATCGCGTGCAGCCTGTTACTGTACAATGTTGAAGGAAAGCGACAGAATCAGGCTTGAATCGCTGAGCCCGACTGCCGATCCTGCCAGAGTTAGGCCTTAGTTCTGAAGACAGTCGTTTGGGTGGGCGGCGGCGTCAGCCTCAACCGTCACAAATCCCTCCGCTGAAACGAGACCAACGCCAGCAACAGAATCACCGCCGCATAAATTACGGCGTAAATCAAGATCGTCGCATCCGGGGTCCCCTGCCCCAACAACATGTAGCGCAGCGGATTGATCCCCTCGGCCATTTCGCTCAGCGCCGCGCGCCATACCATCTCACTGGGCATCACCAATGATACGATATCACCGATCTTGATCGCTGCGTTGCTGCCGATCAACGTGCCGAACGCACCGATGAAGCCGCCGATAAACGCGACGATGAATAAGCCGAAGCCCAACACACCATTCGCCAAAGTTGAGAGGCGCGTGCCGCCTAGAAAAGACACGCTCAAGAACACCAGCGCTTCAAGCATCATCGCGCCCCAACCCAGCGCGGCATTGGGCAGTACGTACCCCGTGATCGCCGCCGTGATCGCCACGGTGCCGCCGACCAACAGCAGCGTGCATGCGCCCAGCAGCAGCACAAAACCCAGCCACTTGCCCAGCACAATCTGGCTGCGTCGCAGCGGCTTCACCGCCAGCGATTGAATCGTGCCGCTGCCGATCTCACCCGCCAATGTATCCATCGGAATCAATACGGCCAGCAGCACGATCAGGAAATTCGCCGCATACAGCGCAAACGTCGCCAGAAAACTGTAGCCCGTCTTCAGATCGAATCCATTGCGTGACGCCGAGGGACGCACGCCGAAGCGCGCAATCTCATCTTGAATGAAGCTCAGCCCCAATGCATAGAGCACCAGGAACAGCACACTGAGGATCAACAATCCCCACAACACCTTGCGTCGCGCCGCCTCACGCAGCGTGAGCTTAAACATCACCACCACCGACTTCATAGCCCACCACCCGTCCCAACGATTTGCAGGAACATCTCTTCCAGTGACGCGTGATGCGGCGTCAACGCATATAGATCCAGCCCTTGTCCGATCAGCCAGCGCGCCAACTCAGGCAAGGCAGTTTGATTGGGCATCATCAGATGAATGCGATCGGTATCGAGGCGCACTTCGGTGCCGAATTGCGCCAAGCCGCGTTCCAACTCCGCCCGATCGGCGCTTAGCGCCCCAACGCGTATTTCCACTTGTGTCGCGCCCTGCTCGATCTCTTTCAACGCGATCGACTTGACCACCGTGCCGTGCTTGATGAACACGACCCGATCACAGGTGATTTCTACTTCGGACAAGAGGTGTGAGTTGAGGAAGACCGTCGTACCTTCGTCACGCAGTTCGCGGATGATGTCGCGCACCAGAATGCGCCCGATCGGATCGAGGCCCGACGTCGGCTCGTCGAGGAAGACCACGGCGGGTTGATTCAGCAGGGCCTGTGCCAGGCCCACGCGCTGCAACATACCTTTAGAATAACCGCGCAGTTTCTTGGTCGCGTGCTCTTCCAGCCCCACGCGCTTCAACAACGCCGGGACGCGCTCTTTCCGATCGGTTTCATCGAGGCCGTAGAGTTGGGCGTGTAAGTCGAGGAACTCACTGCCGTTCAGCCAATCGTGAAAGCGGAAATGCTCCGGCAGGAAGCCCACACGCGATCGGGATTGCGGATCGCCGATCGGTTGGCCCAGCAGCTGCGCTTCACCGCTCGTCGGTTTCGCCAATCCCAGCAGCATTTTGATCGAGGTCGTTTTGCCGGCGCCGTTCGGACCGAGGAAGCCGAACACTTCCCCCTGTCCGACCTGCAAATCCAGATCGGCGACAGCCACTTTGCGGCTATATTCTTTGCGTAGATGTGATGTTTCGACAGTGTATGTTGCACTCATAGGGTTCTCCACGAAAGGATAATACCACACGCCTTGCCCGTCCCGTGCATTACACACCCAAAAAGACCGCCGCGTCAAACACTCAGGTGTGCCGTGTGCACGCATGTTTTTGTCAATCGAAAAGTAGGCCATTTGATGGACGAAAAATAGGCCACAGCGTGTTGAATTGCTAAGAGCCTATCTCTAAACCTGCTCTGGAAGTAAAATGCAGGCATGACAAAAACAACGCAACTGACGCTCACGCAATACGCCGACGTCGCCAGCTGGGA
>Ga0209254_10001285_pt1 | contig 22291 bp, 20 predicted proteins | sample FrelakmetDIP11DI_FD_187148 | JGI IMG/M metagenome (GOLD analysis project Ga0209254, IMG submission 187148) | Freshwater lake sediment microbial communities from the University of Notre Dame, USA, for methane emissions studies - DIP11 DI (SPAdes)... | ecosystem: Environmental > Aquatic >...
CGGCATTAAATTTGTTTATAAGTTGTTAATAATTGTGGTTTTTTATTGGGCAGACATCAATATCTTGTCGTAAATTTATATAAGTCAAAATCAATTTTATAATGTCTCTGAATTTCAGCGGTTTAGAATTAACAGATAAAACTATTATCATTGTTGAAGATGATGTTCCTTCGATCAGATACTATGAAACTCTTCTTCAAAGTTCAGGGGCGGAAGTAGTAAAATTCCGTACAGGCAAGGATTTTGTTGATTTTATAAATAACAAGGATGCAAAGGTTGACCTGGTGATAATGGATTTTCTTATTCCTCTGATCAACGGAATAGATTGTACAAGGATGTTCAGGAAAACAAGGAAGAATGTTCCTGTTCTTATGATAACAGCTTATTCTTCAGAACAATCAAAATCCGATGCATATATTGCGGGGTGCAATGAATATATCCTGAAGCCGGTTTATCCTGAAAATGTATATTCCCTTCTTGAAAAATATCTTAAACAGGAAGTTCACAATTCTGTTTACTACCGTTCCTGAGCCACTTATTCCACTGATTTTTGCTGCTTGCTGATATATTCAGCATAGTAAGCTTCGAGCTTTTGATTAATCTCATCGGCCAGCTCTTTTCTGTCGTTCGATTCACATAAGCCGGCTGTTTTTGCTGTAACCTGAAATGCTGATTGTATCTCATAGTCAGCAGAACTTACTACGTATGGATTTTGTTTAAGGTAATAATTCAGTCTTTCATAATAATAATCACTGATTTCCCTGGCCATCTCAACAGCCTTGTCGGCTTTCCCCGCAGCAAAGTAAGCATCAATCAGGTCGGAATAATAAGGGTCGTATGGGAAATTGGCAACAGGAAGCATTTCAAGGCAGCGGTCAAGGACTTCAACGGCTTTTTCATTTTTCCCCTCAGCGGCAAGAGCTTTGGCAAGTCTGGCATATATCAGCCTGGCTTTAATCACAATTAATGTCCTTACATGATTATAATCGAGGTTCACATCAGGATCGTTCGCCCCGCCCCATATAAATTTGTTCATGACATTTTCAAACAGAATTTCCGAATCTATCCTTCCATAATCTGCCCAGCTTTTATTCTGCGATTTTATCGGAACGAGCCGGAAGGCAAGCCCCTCAAGCTGGAAGTATTCTTCAAGCCCGAGAGCGTCATTATGATATCCTGTTACAAAGTAGATGGGCCGTTTCCAGTTATTGTTAGCAAGCATATCAAGAACCATCAGCTGGCTTTTAAGTATTGAACTGCCTTTAAGCTTAATGTCTATATAAGGCACTATTTTCCCGGCGTCTTCCGGCCTTACGGTTCCTGAAGCTAAAACTGCAGAAGAATCGACCGGAATTCTGATCGTCCTCGAGGGTATGACATCCAGTAACTCTGTAGGTGATATCTGTACTTTTGTTGCCTTATTTTCACTGTTGATATAATCAATGACTGTAGATATACTGACCGGGTCCTTTGTCTTCTCAACTATGAAGATCTGGTTATTTACCCCGTCGTAATATTTCTTTGCAGGAAGGGAAACCGGAAGAGGATCTGATTCATAGGTTTTCCTTTTCATCTGGTTGATATACCAGTCGGTATTTAGGAGCATCAGATTACATACGCGGACATCCGTTCTTTTTCCCTCAACTTCCTGTGCATACCACAGGGGGAATGTATCGTTATCCCCGTTTGTAAAAAGTATGGCATCCTTTGCGCAGGAATTCAGGTAATTAAATGCAACATCCCGGCCTAGGTAGCGGCCTGAGCGGTCATGATCATCCCAGTTTTGGGTTCCCATTATCACAGGAACTGCAACAAAGCAGAGTGCCCCTGCGAGAGGTGCCGCAATTTTTTCTCCTGTCAGCTTTGAGATGATTTCAAAAAGAGCAAGCACTCCAAGGCCTATCCATACTGCAAAAAAGTAAAATGATCCTGTATAGGCATAGTCGCGTTCCCTTGGCTGGTTGGGATACTGGTTCAGGTAAAAAACAATGGCCATTCCCGTCATGAGGAACAGCAGTAATGTTGCCCACCAGTTCTTATAATCGCGGTTAAGCTGGTAAAATAATCCTATTATTCCAAGAAGGAATGGCAGAAGATAATATACATTTCTCGATGTGTCGTTTTTCATCCCCGGGGGCAGGTCGGATGTACCGACCCTCTGATCATCGAGGAATCGTAATCCTGTTATCCAGTTGCCGTTTACAGCTCCCCCGGTTCCCTGGGTATCATTCTGCTTACCTGCAAAATTCCACATAAAATATCTGAGATACATATACCCGAACTGGTATGTGAACATGAACCTGAGGTTTTCACTGAACTTTGGTTTTCGGATAATTTCCTTTTCGCCCGACTGGTTGGTTACGCTTACCGGGGTGCCTTTTATCCTGCCCCACTCCCTGTACATGGGTTCATGTTCACTCTGATCGCTCCACATACGGGGAAAAAGTGTAATAAACCGCTGATCGTATTCACGTTCGAGGTTATAAGCGCTGATTATATATTTGCCGTTTTCAAGCACATATTTAGGTTTCCCGTCGGTGTAATCCGTTACCGGAGCATTAAAATAGGGTCCGCTGAAAAGCGGACGCTGGCCATACTGCTCCCTGTTCAGAAAATACAGAAGGCTGAAAGGATTATCGGGCTGATTTTCATTCAGCGGAGTATTCGCATTAGATCTGATAACAATGATAGCGTTAGATGAATATCCGATCATTATGACCATTACTGCTGTCAGAAGTGTGTTTAAAACCACACGGTTTTTTCCGGCCAGGTACCATATATAACCTGCAATCGCTGCCAGCACTACCAGGTTAAGAAATAATGACCCTGAAACTATCCACACCCCTGTCAGGAATAACGCACCAATGGCAAAAGCACTATTTCTGATATCGGAGGTTGAAACTTTAGATTTTATTGCAAGAATGAAAAACAGCGTCAAAAGAATGAAATGGAAGATCATTCCGCTGTTTGGCGGTAATCCGAGCCGGTTGACAAATAACAGGTCGAGTTTTGAGGATATTGTCACAACTCCCGGCATGATTCCCCACATAAGCAATGAGAGAAACAGTACTGAGATCCCCAGTGAGGTCAAAAATCCTTTCCAGGTAAACTCATATCTCCTGAAATAATATACCAGTACAATAGCAGGAAGAGTTAAAAGATTAAGAAGGTGGACGCCTATTGAAAGCCCCATCAGAAAAGCAATCAGAATGATCCACCTGTTTGCATATTTTTCATCAGCCACATCTTCCCATTTTAATATTGCCCAGAAAACAACTGCTGTAAAAAACGATGATGAAGCATAAACTTCACCTTCAACAGCCGAGAACCAGAAGGAATCTGAAAAAGTGAATGCCAGTGATCCGACAATCCCGGCAGCCATAACTGCCATGATCCTTGTCATATTATTTAAATCATCCTCTATTTTGATTATAATTTTCCTTGCGAGGTGTGTGATGGTCCAGAATAGAAACAGAATTGTAAAAGCACTTGCCAGAGCCGACATTGAGTTAACCATGGCGGCAACGTTCGAAGTATTTCCTCCTGCAAAAAGAGTGAAGAACCGCGCCATTACCATAAATACCGGGTTTCCGGGAGGATGACCGACTTCAAGCTTAAAGGCCGATGCAATGTATTCACCACAGTCCCACAGACTAGCCGTCGGTTCAATTGTCATAAGATAGGTAAATGCTGCAACGGCAAAGATTGCCCAGCCGGTTATATTGTTTATCAGCCTGTATTTCTTCATCCGTTTTTACCTTGTTTTGTCCGTAACCAACTCCTAATGATTGACCGGTGAAATTAGTAAATTTTTCATATTATGGCTCAGGATTGAGAGACTCACTTATTTTACTATTTTTGAATAACCAATTTTGCATGAAAACCCTTTCGTTTTTATTTTGTGCCTGTTTCCTTTTTTTCTTTGAAGTTGCTTCCGCCCAGTATTATAGTACAGGGCAGGATCCGGGCTCATTAAAATGGCTTCAGATAAAAACCGGAAAGTTTAAAGTCATTTATCCCGAATCGTACGGAGAAGCAGGTCCAGATTTTGCCAGGTCGCTCGATGATGCCTATTCAAAGCTTTCAACCATCTATCCTGAAATGAAATTCAGGATCCCGGTCATAATACATAATTACACCACAGAATCCAACGGGTATGTTTCATGGGCACCGAGCAGGATGGAAGTATATCCTACACCCGAGCAAAACTCCATTCCTCTCGATCCGAACACACAGCTGGCAATTCATGAGCTGACTCATGTGCTCCAGATGGAATCGCTCAATAAGGGTTTCACTAAAGCATTGTCATATATTGCAGGCCAGCAGGTGCCCGGGATAGTATCATCCCTTCTGCCGCTATGGTTCCTGGAAGGTGAGGCTGTTTTTACCGAATCGGTTCTTACGGAATCGGGCCGGGGAAGAAGCGCCTCATTTCAGAAACAGTTAAAAGCGTTGATGGTTGAAAAAGGGAGTGTTTACAAATACGATAAAATAGTTAACGGTTCATTCAGGGATTTCGTTCCGAATCACTATCAGTCGGGATATCAGATGATGGCATGGTCATATTCAAAGTATGACCCCCTGATGTGGAGAAAAGCGCTGGATCTTACCGCAAAAGCTCCCTTTACAATCAATCCTGTTAATTTCAGCCTCAAAAAAACAGCTTCTCTAACCAAAAAGAAACTGTTCATTGAGGCTTTTGATACGCTTAAAACACTCTGGACCAAAGACGACCGGGAATCAGGAAATGAAGCTTATGAATCTGTGAACCCGGCCAAAGGGAAAAATTATGTCAGTTATTATTCCCCGGTCCTTGCAGGAAGAGACAGCATCATTGCAATAAGGACCTCGCTGTCTGAATCCCCTTCTTTTGTGCTTATCAGACCCTCGGATAAAACTGAAAAAAAAATACATATACCCGGTTACAGCTACCCCTGGTTTATTTCATACGGAAAGGGCCGGCTCGCCTGGGTTGAAACTCATACTGATCCACGATGGGAGAACAGGACATGGTCGGTAATTAAGATCATGGATCTTAAAACCGGAAAAACCAGCCAGCTGGAATCCAAAACAAGGTATATGTCGGCATCCATATCGTCCGACGGCAATTATATTGCAGCAGCCGAGAATACGATTGACAACAGGAATAATCTGGTGATACTGGATGCGTGGAACGGATTTAAACTGCATTCTGTTCCTGCCCCCGGGAATGCATCGCTCCAGAGACCTCAATGGGATGAAACAGGCAAAATTCTGTCTGTGATTTATCTGAATAAACAGGGAGAGGGGATAATATCATACAGTTTAAAGGACAAAACCTGGAAGACTCTGATAGAGCCGGGGCATGATGATATACAGTCTTCCTATATCAGAAATGATTCGCTGTTCTTCGTGAGTTCCTCTTCAGGAACTGATAATATCTATTTATGCAGACCTGATAAATCGGTTGTACCTCTTACAAGATCAAGATTCGGTACCAGCGATCTGAACCTGAATGGCTATCTGTTATTGTTTTCAGATTACTCTTCCTCTGGTAATGAAATATGTTATATAACTCTGCCTACGGGTGCAGCAAATGAAGAAAATAAGGGAAGTGAATCGTCATATCTGATCAACCGGTTTAAGCCTGGGCAGAAACTTCCAGATGAGGTTTCTGATAATATTTATACACCTGTGCCTTACAGAAAATGGAAAAATCTTTTCAGATTTCACAGCTGGATGCCATTCTATGCAGATATTGAAGAAGTAAAGAGCGATCCTGCGTCAATTACCCCGGGCTTTACATTGTTGTCGCAGAATAACCTCAGCACCCTGGTTTCATCATTTGGTTACGAATACTCTGATAGCAGACATAAGCTGCATACCAGTATCAAATGGCTTGGCTGGTACCTTGTCTATGAAACCCGCATGGATTTCGGGGATCCTGTTTACGTGGAGAAATTCTCAGAGTCAGTTGATGATCCTGCTGACATAACGAACGGATACGAATGGACCAATACGTTGTCGTTGCCACTGACATTTCAGGGTGGCAGGTTCACTAAATACCTTTATCTGGGAGCATCTTCGACCTTCAGGAATGACTATATTTATGTGAAAGAAAAAGCTGCCTACGACAAGGGTCAGAACGACCTTACAGGAAGGTTATATTTTTCAAATTATCAAAGGTCGGCGTTTCGTGATATATATCCAAAATGGGCCCAGACACTTGACATAGGTTATTCATTTTACCCTTTCGACCAGGATATATACGGTGATATTCTAACTGTGAAAACATCCTTTTATCTGCCGGGCTTCCTTAAGGACAATGGTATCAAATTACGCCTTGAGGCAGAAAAACAGAATCCGGAAAAATATATACTTGGAAACAGAACGCATTTTTCAAGGAGCTATGATAATATAATCTCGAAAGAGATCCAGTTTGGGTCGGTCGATTATTTTATGCCTCTGTTTTACCCCGATTTTAATTTATCAAGCTTTCTTTACCTTACAAGGATCCGGTCGTCGTTCTTTTATGACTACACACGCGGGACAGGAAACTATATTTTCGAGGGTGGCTCACGGGAATATCATGATTACGCTGAAACATTCACATCATTCGGTATTGAGCTTTTGGGAGATTTTTACATCTTCAGGTTGCCGTTTATGATATCAGCCGGAGCAGAGGCTTCGTGGAGGTACCTGGGTGAGTATCCTTACCTGAAGTTCCTTATTAACATAGATTTTTTCGGAATGACAATAGGAAGAAAAAGGATCTGATCAGAATTTAATTAAAGGGCTCTGGCCGTTGTCTTTATCAGATCCCATGCTTTTTCGACATGTTCCATTGTTACGTTTGTCTGCCCGGTTACCATACGAAGGGTATAGATGCCATTTATGACAGTATGTGTAAGATAGATCTTTCCTGTATCGTTAAGCCTGTGGTTAAGCTCTTCGTTTATTTTGTTCACCTCATTGTCATTCAATCTGGCCGGTCTGAAACGAAAACATACCACATTAATCGTCAACGGTGCAAGCATCTCAAAATCTGGCTCATGAGAAATTAATTCTGAAAGCTCTGCTGCCAGTTTTATATGGTACCGGATCTTTTCCCTGAGACCTTCGACGCCATACATCCGGATAACGCTCCACAGTTTCAGCGCCCTGAACCTCCTTCCCAGAGGGATACCCCAGTCGCGGTAATCATTTACAGTGCCCCGGGTCCTTGTTTTCAGGTATTCAGGCAGTATTTCAAAGGTCTTTATCAGGTGTTCCGGATTTCTTACAAAATAGGCAGAACAATCAAAGCCGGTAAACATCCATTTATGCGGATTAAATACCAGCGAGTCGATATATTCCCTTCCATCGAGCATCCACTGGAATTCAGGCAGAATAAGAGCCGTTCCGGCCATTGCCGCATCTACATGGAGCCATATATCATTTTCGGCACAGATTTCACCTATTGCCCTCAGCGGATCAATGGCAGTAGTCCCTGTTGTACCCAGGGAGGCAATAACACAGCAAGGATGGTATCCTTTTCTTTTATCTGCTTCAATTGCCTCCCGGAGCTTTGAGGGATCCATGGAGAAGTCCTCTTTCACCGGCAGCTTTACCAGATTCTTTCTTCCTATACCGCATATCTTTACAGCTTTTTCGATTGATGAATGTGTCTGCTCAGAACAGTAAACCCTTAATGTGCCTGCTTTGCCGGCACCTTCTTCATTTATCACGAACCCTGACAATTTTTCGCGGGCAGTAAGAATTGCCGCAAGGGTTGATGTTGAAGAAGTATCCTGAATAACGCCCTCAAAATATGCCGGAAGGCCAATAAGATCGCGGAGCCAGATCATCATTTTCTCTTCAAGCTCCGCAGCCGCAGGGGATGTCTCCCAGATCATGCACTGGGGACTTAAAGTTGAAATTATCATTTCGGCCAGTATCGAGGGCGGACTGGTATTGGCTGGAAAGTAGGCAAAGAAATTAGGGCTCTGCCAGTGCGATATTCCAGGCATTATAATCTCTTCGAAATCCTTCATAAGGTCATCGAACGGTTCTGGCATTAAAGGCGGGCCAGCCGGAAGACGATTTATTATTTCTCGCGGCTTTACATGCGATTTAACCGGATATTTTTCGACGTTTTCCATGTAACCGGCCATCCACTCGACCAGCTCATGGGCATGTTTCCGGAATTCCTCGGTAGTCATCGGAATTTGCTTTATTTTACCGATTCGGCAAGAAGAATGATCTTGTTGGCCCTGACTTCAATTACTCCTCCGATAATCTTAAACTCTTTCTGAATATCAGCCTGGTCAACAATGAATACAGATCCGGCCTCGAGAGTGGAAATTATCGGAGCATGGTCTTTAAGAACCTGGAAAGAACCCTTTTTGCCCGGTACCCTCACAGATTTTATTTCCCCTTCATAGACTTTTCTGTCAGGGGTTATTATTTCGATTTTCATTTTTAGTTATGTTGCTGGTTGCTTTTACTGGGTACTGGGTACTGGGTGCTGGGTGATTTAACCAGTAACAAGCACCCAGCAACCAGCAACCAGACTATTTCGACTGAGCAAGTATTTTTTCTCCTTTTTCAATGGCATCCTGAATTGTGCCAACAAGCATGAATGCCGATTCAGGATACTTGTCAACACTTCCGTCGAGTATCATATTGAATCCCTTGATCGTATCCTCGATTGAGACCAGAGCTCCCTTGATACCGGTGAACTGTTCAGCAACGTGGAACGGCTGGGAAAGGAACCTCTGCACCCTTCTTGCCCTGTGTACCACAATTTTGTCTTCTTCCGAAAGTTCATCCATACCCAGAATGGCAATTATATCCTGAAGTTCATTATATCTCTGAAGCAATTCCTTGACTTTCTGAGCACAATTGTAATGAGCCTCTCCAACGATGCTGGCAACAAGTATCCTCGATGTTGAATCGAGAGGATCGACAGCAGGGTAGATTCCAAGTTCCGAGATCTTCCGGCTCAAAACAGTGGTTGCATCGAGGTGAGCAAATGTTGTGGCAGGGGCCGGGTCAGTAAGGTCGTCAGCCGGAACATACACAGCCTGTACCGAAGTGATTGAGCCATGACGGGTTGATGTAATACGTTCCTGCATTACCCCCATCTCTGTGGCAAGAGTCGGCTGATAACCAACGGCTGAGGGCATACGGCCGAGAAGAGCAGATACTTCAGATCCTGCCTGGGTAAAACGGAAAACGTTATCCATAAAAAACAGGATATCCCTTCCTTTACCTTTCCCGTCGCCATCTCTGAAATATTCGGCAACTGAAAGTCCGGAAAGGGCAACTCTTGCTCTTGCTCCCGGCGGTTCGTTCATCTGTCCGAAAACAAGGGCAAGTTTTGATTCTTTCAAAGCTGCCATGTCAACTTTCGAAAGGTCCCATCCCCCTGATTTCATATTATCAAGGAACTCTTCCCCATAAGTTATTACACCTGCTTCAAGCATCTCGCGCAGAAGGTCATTACCTTCCCTTGTTCTCTCTCCCACACCCGCAAAAACCGATAATCCTGAGTACGATTTCGCAATATTATTAATAAGCTCAAGTATAACAACTGTTTTACCTACACCGGCACCTCCGAACAGGCCTATTTTCCCTCCTTTAGAGTATGGCTCAATAAGATCAATTACCTTTATGCCTGTATAAAGTATCTCCTTTTCAGTTGAAAGATCTTCATATTTGGGCGGTTTACGGTGAATCGGGTACCCGTTTTTCTTATCCAGATTCCCAATTCCGTCTATAGCCTCACCGGTAACATTCATAAGACGTCCTTTGATCTGTTCCCCCACGGGCATTGTTATCGGTAATCCGGTAGCCACAACCTCCATTCCTCTGCGCAACCCGTCGGTTGAGTCCATAGCTATTGTCCTGACAGTGTTTTCTCCGATATGCTGCTGGCATTCCACAACAAGAGTTGAGCCATCCTTCCTCTTTATTTCAAGAGCGTCATAGATATCGGGCATTTCAGAACCTTGCCTTTGAAAAGTTACGTCAACCACTGCCCCGATAATCTGGCTGATTTTCCCTGTATTATTTGCCATAGATCCTATTTGTTTATAGAGGTTTAGAATAAATATCCAATGCTGTTATTATCAGTTTTAAATTAGTCTGTTACTTCTTTCAACGGTCACGCCCGGCCAGTGATCCTGTCATAAGCATCAGCTCCTCCTTGCGTTCCGGAGGAACTCCTGTCTTTTCAAGAAAGCTTATAGCAGCCTTGAGATAATCGCCGGCGAGGATTTCTGAGATATGCCTTATATCCAGCTGATCAAAAATTTCTGTTGCCATTTTTATCCTCTCTTCAGGATCCCATGTTTCAGATGAATATATTTCCTGAAGTTTTTTTCTCTGTTCCCCGGTAGCAATTTCCATCGCCCTGACAAAGAGGAATGTCTTCTTGCCGGCAACAATATCTCCTCCGGAGACCTTTCCAAATATTTTTATATCACCGTAAGTGTCAAGCAAATCATCCTGAATCTGAAATGCCAGTCCAAGATTTTTGCCAAATTCATAAAGAGTCTCAGCATCTTTATCATCGGCACCGCCGAATATAGCTCCGATTTTTGCTGATGCTGCAATCAAAACTGCGGTTTTCAGCTCAATCATCCTCAGATACTCTTCAAGCGAGACTATTGTAGCTTTCTCAAAGTCCATATCGAGCTGTTGTCCGATGCATACCTCAATCGCAGCCTTATTGAAAACGCGGAATACCTTTTGTAACAGGTGAGGAGGAGCCTGCAGGAAGCATTCATTGGTAATAAATGCCATAACATCGCCCGAAAGGATTGCCTGGTTAAGGTTCCATTTGTTGTGCAGTGTTGCAAATCCTCTTCTGACCATGGCTTTATCCATTATATCGTCATGGATAAGAGTAAAATTATGAAATATCTCCAGTCCGGTCACCGGTATAACTGCTTCATCTACTTTATCGTTGAAAAGATTACACGCCATCAGTGCAATGACTGGACGCAATCTTTTACCTCCCATGGAAAGAACATATTTCACCGGGTCAATAAGCCTTTCTGATTCCATGTTATATGAAAGGTTTACCAGCGAGGTATTAACGATTTGTTTCAGTCCTGACTGATTGTACATGCTCCTCTATGCATCTAAAATTTATATATTCATCCTTTCAATGCCTCGGCTCCGCTTACTACTTCAAGTATCTGGTTCGTAATTGCAGCCTGCCGTGCCTTGTTATATTGCATTGTGAGTTCACGGATCATTGTGGTAGCATTATCTGTAGCTTTATGCATTGCTGTCATTCTTGCTCCGTTTTCCGATACAAAAGAATCAAGCACTGCCTTATAAAACTGTATTTTAAGCCATTTAGGGATAAGTTCTTTTACAATAGCTTCCTTATCAGGTTCATAGATATAGTCGGCAGTCAGGGATGCCTTTCCTTTTTCAGGAGTTGGCGAAACCGGTAGGAAAACCTCATTTGTGAGCTGCTGAACAGCAGCATTTTTAAAGCGGTTGTAAATGATTACAACCTTGTCGAACTCTCCTTCGATAAAGCTTTTCATCACCTTTTCGGCTACAGCCGAAGTCCTTTCAAATGTAACATCATTAAGAAGATCATTAAATTCTCCTGCTATACCAAGCTTCTGTTTTCTGATATAATCAAATCCTTTTTTGCCGATTGACAGAAACCTTATATTTCCTTTTTTGTATTGTTCAAAATAGTTATCGGCGATGACTCTTTTTGCTTCCCTTATCACATTTGTGTTAAATGCACCGCACAGACCTCTGTTTGATGTTATTGCAACGATCAGTATCTTTTCAGGAGCTGCGTTTCTGCCATAAATATTTTCAACTTCCGCTTCAGCCAGATCCTGGTTAAGGTTGTTCAATATATCATGAAGCTTATTTGCGAAAGGCCTCAACCGCACAATTTTATCCTGCGCTTTCCTCAGCTTGGCAGCGGCAACCATCTTCATTGCAGAGGTGATCTGCCGGGTTGACTTTACGGAAGTGATCCTTATCCTTATAGCTTTTAAGTTCGCCATTCAAGATTTATTAATTCAAATTTCGCTGCCCGTTATGGTTTATATTTTTTCACAAAGTCAAGAGCTGTTTTCTCGAGAACATTCGTAATGTCGTTGTTAAGGGTCCCTGCACTCAGCAGGTCAAGTATATCTCTGTGTTTCAGCTCGAGATACTCAAGGTATTCAGTTTCAAATTCCCTGATTTTGTTTAAAGGAACATCCCTGAGCAACCCCTGGGTTCCGCAATATATTATGGCGATCTGTTTTTCGACCGGGACCGGAGCATATTGCGGTTGTTTAAGGATTTCGACGTTCCTCGCGCCCTTGTTCAGAATAGCAAGTGTTGAAGCATCAAGATCGGATCCGAATTTCGAGAAAGCCTCCAGTTCGCGGTACTGTGCCTGATCGACTTTAAGTGTTCCGGCAATTTTCTTCATTGCCTTTACCTGTGCATTCCCTCCCACCCTCGATACTGAGATACCGACGTTAATTGCAGGCCGGACACCTGAATTGAACAGAGTTGATTCCAGAAAGATCTGACCGTCGGTGATCGAGATAACATTTGTCGGGATATATGCTGAGACGTCACCTGCCTGAGTTTCGATGATTGGCAGAGCTGTAAGCGACCCTCCTCCTTTTACCATATGGCGGATTGATTCCGGCAGGTCGTTCATCTGCCTGGCCACCTCGTCCGATTCAATGATCTTGGCGGCTCTTTCGAGAAGCCTTGAATGCAGGTAGAAAACATCCCCGGGATATGCCTCGCGACCTGGGGGCCGGCGAAGAAGTAACGAAACCTCTCTGTACGATACGGCCTGTTTCGACAGGTCGTCATAAATAATAAGAGCATCACGTCCCGTATCGCGGAAAAATTCTCCGATTGCAGCTCCGGCAAATGGCGCATAGAATTGCGAAGCGGCTGGATCAGAAGCTGTTGCCAGGATTATTACTGAATATTCAAGAGCTCCGTTCTCCTCCAGGGTTTTTGCAATATTGGCGACTGTTGAGCCTTTCTGTCCGACCGCAACATAAATACAATATACCGGCTTCCCTTTTTCGAAATTGGTTCGCTGATTAATTATAGTATCAATTGCAATAGCGGTTTTCCCGGTCTGGCGGTCACCGATTATAAGTTCGCGCTGTCCTCTTCCAATTGGTATCATGGCATCGATAGCCTTAAGTCCTGTCTGAAGGGGTTGTTTTACCGGCTGCCTGAAGATTACACCAGGGGCTTTTCTTTCGAAAGGCATCTCGAAAAGCTCTCCTTCAATGGGACCTTTGCCGTCAAGGGGCTGGCCGGTGGGTGTGATGACCCTCCCAAGCAATCCTTCTCCTACCATAATGGAAGCTATTCTTCCTGTCCGTTTTACAATGTCACCTTCATTTATTTCCTCAGTCGGTCCAAGCAGAACGGCACCGATATTATCTTCCTCAAGGTTGAGAACAATTGCTTCAATACCATTTTCGAATTCTATCAGCTCATTTGATTCAGCATTTGAAAGCCCGTAAATGCGGGCAATTCCGTCACCAACTTCAAGAACAGTGCCGACCTCTTCAAGATCAACGCCGGTTTGAATTCCTTCAAGTTGCTGTCTGAGGATTTTTGAAACTTCTGCTGGTTTAATATTTGCCATATTATATTTACTTAATAGATCTTATTATCAAGGTTAAAATAGGTGCACATGGTTATCCGACACCAAGTTCCTTTCTGATTTTTCTGAGTTTATTCCTGACACTGGCATCAATGTAACTATCATCTACTCTCAGAATGAATCCGCCGATAATGGTTTCATCAATAGTTTCTTTCAGGTCAACTTTAGTTTTAAAAAGGTTCGCAATCAGGTCAGAAATCTGTTTTTTAATATCCGGATCAACCTTTACTGCAGTGGTAAGGAGAGATTCGGTGATATCGTTGTATTTCATAGTATCGTGGACAAATACTCTTGCAATGGCAGGCAGAAATCGTTCTCTGCCGTTCTTAACGACAAGTCCGATCAGGGATAGCGTAAGCTTATGCACATCCTTTGCCAGGAGATTTTCAAGTATTTCTGTTTTTTTGGAAGGCCTGATAACAGGATTGGAAAGGAACTCTTTTATTTCAGGATTAGCGCAAACATCCTTTAAAAGGATCATATCCCGGTTAATTCTTTCAAGGATCTTATTTTCGAGCGCTGCCTGGAATAAAGCTCTTGAGTATCTTACTGATATTCTGCTATCGTTCATTTATAAAAAGCTATTTTAGTTTTTGTTTAAATTAACTTCTTTAAGATAGTTATCAATAAGTTTTTGGTGTTCACCGGTCTGTTTGAGTTTTTCTCCCACGATCTTCGAGGCAATTTCGATTGAAAGGCTTGCCACCTGCTCTTTAATATCTGAGAGAGCGATTGCCTTTTCCCTTTCAATACCGACCCTGGCTTTCTCAACGAGTTTTTCAGCTTCCTCGGAAGCCTTTCCCTTGGCTTCAGCGATCAGTTTATCGCGCACATCCCTGGCTTCTTTAAGAATCCCTTCGCGCTCTTCCCTTGCTTTTTTCAGAATGGCTTCGTTATCGCTCTGAAGCTTTACCATTTCATTCCTTGCTTTTTCAGCAGAGGCCAGGGATCCTTTGATCATTTCATCCCTTGCTTTAACTGCGCTAAGGAGTGGTTTCCATGCAAATTTGGACAACAACAGGAAGAACAATCCGAAGATAATAACAGACCAAAAAACAAGACCTATCCCCGGAGAAGTAAGACTGCTGGATAAAAGTACCATATTGTATGTATTAAATCAGTTTAAATTAAATGAAGGCCTGCAACCAACCGTTGCAGGCTTCATAATCACTTCTCTTATTTTGTAATAAGAGCAACAACAATGGCGAACAGGGCAGCCCCTTCAATAAGAGCTGCTGAGATGATCATAGCAAGCTGGATCTTCGAATAAGCTTCAGGTTGCCTTGCTATGGCATCCATTGCCGAACCTCCAATCCTGCCGATACCGAGGCCTGCTCCAATTACTGCAAGACCTGCGCCGATTGCTGCAAATGTACTTCCTGTCATGATTCAAAAATTAGTTAAACAATTATTACTATTGATGTTCTGCCGGCATTGCCATTCCAATAAAGAGGGCTGACAGCAGAGTGAAAATATACGCCTGAAGGAATGCCACAAGGAGTTCGAGGCAATCCATGAAGATCACAAATAATATTGATACCGGGGCAATTGCAAGCGAATCGAATATAAATATCAGACAGAGCAGGCTCAATACAATGATATGTCCTGCAGTTATGTTCGCAAACAGACGGATCATCAGAGCAAAGGGCTTTGAAAACAACCCGATTAATTCCACTGGTATCATTACCGGAAGCAACCATAGCGGAACACCCGGAGCAGCAAAAACATGTTTCCAGTAAGTTTTATTTCCGCTGAACTGTGTTATTAAAAAAGTACATATGGCAAGCACAAATGTAAGGGCAATATTTCCTGTAACGTTTGCACCGAAAGGAGGGGGAAAAGGTATCAGCCCCATTATGTTGTTTATCAGGATAAAGAAGAATACGGACAAAAGATATGGCATATATTTTTCATACCTGTGCTCCCCGATATTGGGTATTGCAATATCATCACGGACAAAAAGGACAACCGGCTCGAGAAAACTCTGTATCCCTTTCGGATAACTTATGCCTGTCTTCTTATAGGAACGTCCGAGCGATATGAAAAGAATCAGCCCGATAAGAGCTGCACCCATCATCCCTACTACCATTTTGGTCACAGATAAATCGAGTGGTCTGTTCGCTTCGTCTGCAACGCCGGATTCACTGACATTTACTATTTTGCCCTTCAGGTCACCCTCTTCAACAAGCTTATATCCTTTATATTCGTGGCCATGCGCCAGCTTTTTTGAAGAAAAAACATCAAGTCCTTTATCTTTTGAATACAGAATCACCGGTAGGTAAATTGCAACGCTTTCCCCGTTTTGTTTTGTAAGTATATGCCATTCGTGCGAATCGGCAATATGATCAAGTATAAAGGAACTTGCATCAAATTCCACCTCCGATCCGTCTGTTCTGTGATCCTCCTGTGCAATAAGGACAACGGAGGACAACGAAAGGAGCAAAACGAACAAAAAATCTTTAGCAAATCGCATCTTGAAATCGGTAAGTTTTTATAAAGATTTGCTCTTCAGTGTCTTCAACATACATATTATTGAATACAAAGAGAATGCTAAATATAAAACAAAAAATAACAAAAGATCAGACGGGTCCGTTTTTTTTAAGACAAAAAACCAGACAAGGGCAAGAACCATTTCGAGAAGCATTTTGACAACAATTGCGGCAAGAATGTGTATTGTCTGACTGCTGACTTCTTTCTTTTGTCCTCTGTAAAATATTAAGAGTGAAGTAAGGGTAATTGAAAAAAAACAGATCGTCAAAAAGATTATTTCACCGAAACTGAGAGTTATGCCTGTATGGTCAATCAGCAGGTACCCGGCAAGAAAGATCAGTAAATCAATCAGCAGAAGGCCGAATAAATATTTCTTAAAATCACCGGGATAAAAGGTCACTTAATGAAATCTTTGACTGCGACATAAATCCCTGCAAATACTCCTAACAGGGAAAGGATAATTGTAAAAACAGGGGTAGATAAACCAAGAACTTTATCCAGTTTGACTCCTCCCCATGTCATTACTGCAATTATGGCTATCATCTGAAATGCAAGGCCCGAGTATTTGCCAAAATCCTGTAATCCTTTACTTTCCTGATTTGTCGGGGCTTTTTTCTGGTTCTTTTGTTTTTGAGAAAGTTTCAGCTTCATTATTTTCGCTTTCACTCATTTTACAGTTTCCCGTGAATTTTGCTCCCGGTTCTATTGAAAGTTTGAAAGTAATAATATCCCCGGTAATTTTTGAATCAGTTTTCAGGGTAAGCAGCTGGCTCACAGAGAGCCTGCCATCAACCGCACCAGAAACTTCCGAGTTTTTACAATAGACTTCGCCTTTTACTTTTCCGGTTGGTCCTATTACAACCTTTCCTTTTGTGGAGAGGTTTCCGGCGAGAAATCCATCGATCCGGATATCGCCATTGGATTTTATATCCCCGGTAATTTCTGTACCATTACTGATAAGGTTTATAGCGCTGTTGTCAGTTTCGTTGAACTTTCCCATTTTTTCCCAGAATTATACATACAAACATAATAACTCACAAATATAAAAACTATTGCAAGGATAATTACATTGTTGACGGATGAATTGGGGAATTAAAAGGGGGCGTAAAGATTAGGCAGTAATCCTATTTAGGGTCGTATGCCCACTTGAGGTACACAGAACCCCACGTGAAACCTCCGCCAAACGCAGCAAGGATGATCTTGTCTCCTTTCTTAATCTTATTTTCATAATCCCAGAGACATAACGGGATCGTAGCGGTAGTTGTATTACCGTAATTCTGAATATTAATCATTACCTTTTCCGGAGGCAGTCCCATTCTTCTTCCCGTGGCATCGATTATCCTGAGATTTGCCTGATGCGGAACAAGCCATGCTATATCCTCAGCCTTTAGCTTATTGCGTTGCATTATCTCTGCGGCTACATCAGCCATATTGATTACTGCAAATTTAAATACACTCTGTCCTTCCTGATAAATATAGTGCTCACGGGCGTCGACAGTTTCATGTGAGGCTGGTTTAACTGATCCACCAGCTTTCATATGGAGATATTTTTGTCCGGATCCGTCTGTATGAAAAATATAATCCATAATACCATAGCCATCTTTGGCTGGTTCAAGCAGGACAGCTCCGGCAGCATCACCGAAAAGAGGACAGCTTGTCCTGTCGGTATAATCTGTTATTGCCGACATTTTATCTGCACCAACAACGATCACTTTTTTATATCGTCCGGTTTCAATATAGGAGGCACCGGTCTGTAAGGCAAAAAGAAAACCGGAACATGCGGCATTAAGGTCAAAACTGAACGCATTCTTAATCCCTGCTTTATCCGAAATAATGTTTGCTGTTGCGGGAAATGCCATATCAGGAGTGACTGTGGCACAGATCAGAAGTTCAATATCCTCAGGTGAGGTCCTGGTTTTTTCGAGCAATCCTATTACAGCATGCTCACCAAGATCTGAACTTCCCAGTCCCTCTCCTTTCAGTATTCTTCTCTCCTTTATTCCGACCCTCTGCATAATCCATTCGTCGGAAGTATCAACCATTTTTGAAAGTTCATTGTTGGTTAGCCTGTATTCCGGAACCCACGCATGAATTCCGGTTATGGCAGCCCGTATTTTTCCCATAATTAAATAGCTTCAATAATCTTCTGAGCAAGATTGGCTTTTACAACAGCCCTTGTCTGAAGTATCATGTTCTTTACAGCTTTTCTTTTTGAAATGCCATGTCCGATAACAACATTGGCATTGACTCCAACAATGGGGGTTCCACCAATATTTTCAAAATTGAGGCGGTCAAGAAACGGATGAGAGACGTTGATTTTTTTTGTAATTGAATAAATGGCTTCTGCTTCTTTAAGAACAATATTTCCGATGAATCCGTCACAAACGACCACATCGGTAATGTTCTCATGGAAAAGAGCATGTCCCTCGACATTTCCTTCAAAATTCAGACCCGGATGCTCTTTCATAAGCTCATAAGCCGCCTTCACTGTTGAAGTGCCCTTCCCTTCTTCTGCACCGATATTGAGAAGCCCCACTGTCGGATTCTCTATTTCAAGTACAAATCTGGCATAAAGACTTCCAAGTATGCCGTATTGAACCAGTACTTCGGGTTTGCAATCAGGATTTAAGCCGATATCCAGAATAACAGAATCACGTCCGTCAATGCATGGCAATATGGTAGCCAAAGCCGGTCTTAAGACTCCCTGAATAACATTGACTGTATAGCTTGCACCTACAAGCATTGCCCCTGTATTTCCTGCGCTGCAGAAACCATCGAGAAGTCCTTTTTTAAGCATCATATAGCCTACCGCAATGCTTGAATCCTCCTTCTGCGGAAAAGCCTTTGCAGGATGATCGCCCATTTCAATAACCTGTGTGGTAGGAACTATCATGAAAGAAGAAATTGGTATCTTCATTTCATCAAGTTTCCGGTTAATTGATTTCTCGTCTCCCAGAAGCACTATGGTTTCATTAGCAGATAAATGCTTCAGGGTATCCGCTGCACCCTCAATTATAGCGTCAGGTGCAAAATCACCGCCCATTACATCAACGCCAATTTTCATTTTGTTACTGTTTAATTAACAAGATCAGGCTGTTGCCTTTTTCTCAATGGCAAGCTTACCCCTGTAAAAACCGCACTCAGGACATACCCTGTGATACTGCACAGAAGATCCGCAGTTGGAACAGGTCCCTACTGTGGGAGGTGTGGCTTTATAATGAGTTCTGCGTTTATCTCTTCTTGTTTTCGAATGTTTGTGTTTGGGATGTGCCATTTTACTCTTTTTTAATTATCATTAATCAGTTTTCTCAATTTATCCCACCTGGGGTCGTTAACGTCCTCTCCCTCAATCAGGTGTTCGTTCAGCTTCTGCAGCATAACCGGATCACATGTGCTGCTGCCGTCTGCATTATCGGGATGAATTCTCCGGATCGGAAGGGCAAGATAAACAAATTCGTAAATATACTGCTTCAGATCCAGTTCAAATTCGTCCCGTGGTATTGTTATAATGTCAGGATCGATCTCATCCTTGTCATTTCCAAACTTTACAAGTAACCTGTTCGCACATTCTACGGGGTAATCGAACATCCCTAGACACCTGTCGCAGCATGCTCTGACTTTGCCCGAGATCGAAACATCCAGGTCAAGGTGTGAAGAGTTTTTTTCAACATTAACAACAGCCCCAAGCTCGCCTTCCTTTATTTCCGACTCATCAAACAAGTCGAAAAATTCCTTGGTAATCTTAAATTCAAATACGTGATGCCCATCTTTAATTCCACTTACTGGTACGGCAAATAATCGTGGCATCTTTTCAAATTTTGGTGTGCAAAAATATAAATCCTTCTTCAATTAAAAAAATTATCAACAAAAAAGTAACATTAATTGCCTAAAAAGACTGTCTGCCGGTATTTTAACTCACTTTACCGATTTCTGCTAACAATTATGTAAGTTCGGGTGTATTTTTGGCAATGAATAACTGCAAATGTCATGAAAAACAGGGAATTATTTTTCGAAAAGCATAAAGAACCTCATCCAATGGTCGGAGTCGGCCTTTTCCTGATTGCTCTTGGTCTGGCCCTCCTGGTGGCAACAAATGATTTGCTCAACCTGGGCAGCGTAAAAGAATATTTCACCTGGGAAACCGCACTTGTATTTATTGGCGCTTTGCTTTTACTTAACCTGCAATTCACAGGAGGATTGATTCTTATTGCCCTGGGCACATGGTTTTTCATTGACAATAAGGACTACGAACTGCCGGAAATAATAAAATCGATATACTGGCCGTCGGTTATTATTCTGGTTGGACTTGGCGTTATTATTTCATCCTTATTCAAAAGAAAAAAAAGAATTAATTAATTTCAAAAACTAAATTTAAACACATGGAAACACAGGGAGATTTCAGAGAAGAGAAGCGCCATTTAAAAGACGACAATGGAAAGATGCGGCCGGAGCATCATAATCTGACAAGCAACAAGGCTTTTATCGGAGTGATACTGGTATTTGCAGGATTGTTTCTTGTAATAAGAAATACAGGTTTCTTTCCTGATTTCATTGATAACGTAATATTCAGCTGGCCGATGCTGCTTATTGTGATAGGTCTTGTTATGACACTAGGAGCCACCGAAAAAACGGCAGGGATAATTGTAATGGCTGTTGGAGGATTCTTTATGATACCCCTGATATTCCGGGAATCTTTTCATATGTACAACATGTTCTGGCCTTCTATTTTCATAATTGTCGGAGTAATCTTTATTGTATCGAGAGGCAAAAACTGGAACCGTGCAAACCTGAATTCAAAAGGGATCATCGGCGACGATTATGTCGATTATGTAAATGTTTTCAGCGGAGGAGAACGCCAGGTTATATCCCAGAACTTCAGGGGTGGAAAAATATCAGCTGTTTTCGGCGGGATCGAACTTGATCTCACCAAGGCAGGTCTTGCACCCGGCGTTTCCGAACTGGAAATCGCATGCGTGTTCGGGGGAGCTACCCTTATTGTTCCCGATGACTGGTACATTACAATTGACGTAACTCCTATACTGGGAGGATTCAGTGATTCAAGACGACTTAACCCCGGAAGGACAATTGATTCCTCAAAGCATCTGCTTATAAAAGGAGCTGTTATATTCGGTGGAGGAGAAATTAAGAGCTATTAATTCTACTCCGGATGAAGCATCCCGTTCTTAATAACAGGGCAAGGCTGGTAATTTGGTGGCTGGTTTGGCTATTCGTTACGTCGGGCCAGCAGCTTTTGTATTATTATGCCTATGGCCGTTTTACAACCGCTGCTATTCCTGACGCGATAATTTCCCTTGTAATATACTCGGGAATAGGCTTGTCGCTATGGTATCCCTTCAGGTATTTAATTACATCCGGCAGCAAAACCAGCTCTATCGTTGTCAACCTGGTTTTAAGCGGAGCAATATCCGTAACCCTGTGGATTCTGATCACTAAATATGTTGTATTACTTATTCTTCCTGAAACCAATGACTACCTGGCTTACTGGGTGGCAACTTTCCCTTACAGGATTGGAACAGGTGTTTATATTTTCTGGCTGATAGTACTTGCCTACTATCTTTTTTTAAATCTTTACAATCTTTCGGAAAAGAATATAAAGGAAGCCCGGCTGGAAAGCCTTGTCAAGGAGACAGAACTTAAAATGTTAAGGTCGCAGATCAATCCCCACTTTCTCTTTAACAGCCTTAATTCAATAAGCTCGCTGACTATAACAGCCCCGGAAAAAGCAAGGGAAATGGTCATCAATCTTTCGGAATTCATGCGGTATGCACTTTCGAAAAAAGACGAACAGCCTGTTTCGCTCAGGAGCGAGCTTGAAAACCTGAGGTTGTACTTCGAAATTGAAAAAGTCCGGTTTGGCGACAGATTATCAACCGAGGAGGATATTCAGGAGAAGTGCCTCGAAGTAAAGATGCCCGTAATGCTGCTTCAGCCACTTTACGAGAATGCAATAAAACACGGGGTTTATGAAAGTACTGAACGTGTAAGCATAAAAACCACGATTTCGTGCAATGGTGAATTTGTTGAGATTATAATAAGCAATAATTATGATCCGTCTCCATCGTCAGTAAAAGGAACCGGCACCGGCCTGATAAATGTTTCCAGAAGGCTTGACCTGTATTACAGGAAAAGAGCATCGATTAA
>Ga0209254_10001286_pt1 | contig 22288 bp, 13 predicted proteins | sample FrelakmetDIP11DI_FD_187148 | JGI IMG/M metagenome (GOLD analysis project Ga0209254, IMG submission 187148) | Freshwater lake sediment microbial communities from the University of Notre Dame, USA, for methane emissions studies - DIP11 DI (SPAdes)... | ecosystem: Environmental > Aquatic >...
ATCCCTCCTGCAGAGGGGCGAGGTCCTCAAGCCTGGTGATGACCTCGACCTTGGTTATCATCGATCCTCCACCACGCACCCAGGTACATATATGGCTTTCATAGGAAGCCTCGCGACCGGCTCACTTTCCCTTCCCCGTCTTCCGCCTGATGCCCCGCGAAACCGCGCCCAAGGGATCCTTCTTGACCGCCTGGCGATAGGCGCGGTAGCGCGCCCTCTTGGCCTCGCGCGCTATCATCTTCTGCACCCTCTCCCAGGGCACCTCGGACAGGCTCCTCTGCGGATAGGAGGAGATCCCATAGCCGCCCAGGGTGGCCCACTCCTCCAGGTTCGCAGGCTCCTTGAACCCGTGCGCCTTGGCCACCTCGAAGTACTCGGTCCCCGGGGTGGGAAGGAACAGGCTGAAGTAGAAGCCGTCCGCCTCCAGCTCCCGCAGGAGCTTCTCGGTGTCCTCGAAGTCCTTCAGGGTCTCCCCGGGCATGCCGACCATGAGCATGGCGTTGCCTTGGACCCCCGCCCGGTGGATGATCCGGAAGGCCTCCACGATGTCCTCCTTCCTCACTCCCTTCAGGACTGTTTTTAGCAATCGGTCGGAGCCGGTCTCCACCCCCACTAAGAGCTCAACACACCCGGCGGCCTTCATCTCCTGCACCAGGGGCTCCTTGATGTCCCGGGCGCGGATCTCGCAGTTCCAGGCTATGTCCAGGCCCTTCTCCCGCAGCAGTCGGCAGAATTCCAAGATGCGCTTCACGTCCCCCGCGAAGAGGTCGTCGTCGAAGATGATGGCGCCCACGCGCGGCTCCAGCTCTCTCAGCGTCTGGATCTCCTCCACGACCTTGGCCGCGGAGCGGGAGGTCCATTTGTACCCCCACATGGTCTTGGTGTAGCAGAAGGAGCAGGTCCCAGGGCAGCCTCGGCTGGTGACCATGGGCATGGCCATGCGGCCATGGAAAGGTATCAGGAACTTGTCCAAGGGCAGCACTGCCTCCCACCAGGGCATCGGGAGCGAGTCCAGGTCCTTGACGCGCTCCCGGTGTGGCGTCCTGACCAGCTCCCCGTTCTTGAGGAAGGCCACTCCCTTGACGTCTTCCAGGGGGATTTCCAAGGCGAGGGAGCGGCAGAGGTCCATCATGGTCAACTCGCCCTCGCCCACCACCACCGCGTCCACCGGCGCCTGGCGCAGGCACAGGTCCATGAGCACCGAGGGGAGCGGCCCTCCCCACACCACCTTGGCCCCCATGGCCTTCGCCCAGGCGCTCACCCTCTTGGAGCGCACCGCGCTCGATCCCATTATCACCGTGAATCCGACGATGTCGGGCCTGAAGGCCCTAAGGGCCTCCTCTTTGGAGAGGTCCAGCGCCTCGTTGCTCCAGTCGAAGATGGCCACCTCCATTCCGTTCTGGCGTAGGTAGGCCCCTATGCTCATGATGCCCAAGGGAGGGCTGACGATGATGCCTTCCTCACCCTGCTCGAAACCGACGTTGACCAATGCGACCTTAGTGAGCGCCAACCAGCATCGCCTCGCATAACTCAAGGTACCTGCTGACGTAAGTACCGGGGGCATGATGACGCTGATATCTGATAAAGGCATTCTTCGCCAGGCCATCCCTGGTCTCGGGCTCGCTCAGGCGCGATGCCGCCTCCGCCAGGGCGCGGGGCGTTAGCTGGCTCACCGCGCCGCATTCAGGGTCCGCCACCAACTCCGGGAGGCCGCCCCGTGGGGAGACGATGAGAGGTGTCCCCAGGGCCAAAGCCTCGATGCAGGCCAGAGGAGAGTTCTCATTCCCGGTGGAGGGGCACATGAGCGCCCTGGACCCCGCCACTTCCGACCACAACGAACGCCCGGTCAGGAACCCCTTGTACGAGATCCTCCCATCGGTCCGCCTCTCCGCCTCCTTGACCATCGGCTCCAGGCTCCCGCGGCCCATGACATGCAGCCCCGCCTCCACTCCCTGGCCCTGGAAGGCCTCCAGGAGCAGATCCAGGCCCTTGTTCCTCTCCAGCACGCCCACGAAGGAGAAATGCCCCTCCACCTCCCCTCCCTTGAAATCGGGGGAGGGGGCGAAGTTGGGCAGTACCTCGGACCCCAGTCCAAGGAAGGAGCTAAGGCGGTCGGCCATGAATTTGGAAGGCGCGATGAGGAGGTCGATGGCCGCCAACGCCCTGCCCATGCGCCATGACCTCCACAGCTGGGGCGGACGACCTGTGGACAGGGTGCAGGACGTGCACCTCTGCCTGGTGCAGGTCTCCATCCCCCGGTACATGAGGTCGCTGCGGGGACAGATGAGCCAGTAGTCGTGGGCAGTGTAGACCGCGGGGGCCCGGCGACCATCCAGCACGCCTGACCCTAGCAAGGATATGTTATGGTGGTGCACCCAGTCGGGCCGGACCTCAGAGACGAGGCGTTCCAGCTCCCGCTCTGCCCTCCGGTTCCTGCCGGTGAGGTAGGTGCCGACGGCGGACCATTTCCCCCATCTCCCCTCGATGGGATGCACTCCTGGAGGAGCCTCGATCTCGTCAGCAATCTCGCCCTGCTTGAGGCGATAGGCGTCCAAGCTGTGCACCACGTGGACCTCGTGCCCCCTCGCCTCCAGCTGCTCCTTGAGCATCTTGACGTGGGTGGCATCGCCCCCCAGGTGGTAGGGCGGGTAGAAGGTGGAGGTCATGACGATGCGCTTGCTCTCCATGGGAACCTCAATGCGCGTGCTTCATGCGGTAGACGAGGTAGTTGCGCAGGGCCTTGGTGGCGTACCTCGTCGCCAGGTCCAGGTCCTCTGGCTCGCGCATGACGTGGCCGATGTTGCGCAGCCACCAGCGCGGATTGAAGTACAGCGAGCGGTAGGCCATGTTCCTGGCCCGGTTCAGGTCTGCGGGCGTCAGCGCCTCCGTGCCCACCACTGCGTCGTCCTGGTACAGCTTGCGGAAGTCCACCGCCACGGCGCCCTTCTCCCCGTATACCATCTCATAGAGCTTGGTGCCTGGATAGGGCACGGCCACGTTGAACTCGGCGCTGTTGGGCATGGTCTCCTTGACGAAGTCGATGGTCTCGTGCACCGTGTCCCAGGTCTCCCCTGGCAGGCCCAGGATGAAGGAGGCGAAGGTCTTGATGCGCGCCTGCCTGGCCCAGAGGATGGCATTGCGCGCCTGCTGCACGTTGATGCACTTGTCCGCCTGGTCCAGTATGGCCTGGCTCCCCGACTCCACGCCGTAGGATATGCCCCGGCACCCGGCCTGGCGCATGCGCTTGAGCAAATCCAGGTCCACCAGGTGGATGCGGGTGTTGCAGTACCAGCGGATGTCCATGCGCTCCTCGATCATGGCGTCGCAGAGCCGGAGGACGCGCTTCTTGTCCAGGGTGAAGGTCTCGTCGAAGAAGGAAACGGTGCGGATGCCGTAGCGCTCCTTGAGGAAGCGCAGCTCCTCCATGGTCTTCTCCGCGGACTTGGGTCTCCACTTGGTCCCGGCGACGGTGCAGAAGGAGCATTTGAAGGGGCAGCCCTTGCTCGTGTACATGATGGTGTAGGGGCGCCCGGCGGGCGCCGTGACGAAGTAGGGGTCCAGCGAAGGCAGGAGGTCGAAGGCCGGGATGGGCAACGAGTCGTAGTCCTCCAGGGGCTTGGCGTCCGCGTTCACCTTGATCTCGCTGCCTGAGCGGTAGGCGATCCCCGCGACCTCATCCATGGGAGAGCCCTTCTGGATCGCATCCATCAAGGACGGGGCCACGACCTCGTACTCCTGCCGGATGTAGAAGTCCAGGTCCGGTGCCTGGGACATGACCTCCTGTGGCAAGGTGCGCAGGGTCCAGCAGACCCCGATCGTTCTCGCCTCGGGCAGGACCGACCTGGCGATGGAGGCGGTCCTGACATCGTGGTCGAAGGTGGTGGGCGTGAAGCGGAAGAGCACCGCCCCGGGCTTGGAGGAGCCGAGGCGGGACTCGAGCTCCTTCCACTGCAGGTCGAAACCATTCATGTCCAGGAGCTCCACCTCATGCCCTTGCTGACGCAGCAGGGCGCCCATCTGCAGCAAGCTGTAGGGTTCGAGGATGGAGTACCTCTCGGTGATCTCGCACCTCTCCTCGCGAATTACCGGTATGCCCTCGAAGCGGGGCGGGTTGACCAGCAGCACCCTCATACGCCTGCCTCCAGCACCTTGCGGTACATCTCCGCGGTACTAGAAGCCATTTTGGCCGAGGAGAGCTCCTCGCAGACCTTTACTCGCGCTCTCTCTGCCAGGTGAGCCCCGAACTTCCTGTCCCCCAGGACCTTGAGCAGGCTCGCGCTCAGGTTCTTCGGGTTCCCCGGCTGCACCAAGAGCCCGTTGCGGCCGCTGTCTATCATCTCAGGTATCCCCCCCACGTCCGTGGCGATGACCGGCACCTGGCAGGACATGGCCTCCAGGACGGTCATAGGAAAGCTCTCCGAGTAGCTGGGGAGCATGAACGCACTGGCCAGCGAGTAGACGTAGGGCATGTCCAGGTAGGGGACGCCCCCCAGGAAAAGATACCGGTCTCTCGGCACCTTCAGTTGCTCGAGCAGCTCCCGCCACGGCTCCATCTTGCCCGCCCCGGCGAACACCATCGTGGCCTCGGTCTCCTTGTAGATCAGGGCGAAGCTCCTTATGGCCATATCAATGCCCTTCAGCGCGATCATCCTCCCGGAGAAGAGGATGATGTCATCCAATCCGTCCAGGGCCGGGAACCTCTGCAGGCACTCCCCCCTCTCCTTGGGCTTGAACATCTCTGTGTCCACGCCGTTATGGATGATCCTCCAATCCTCGGGCATGCGGTACATCTTGGAATACAATCGGCGGATGAACTCCGATACGAAGATGGCATTATGGCACTTGCGGAAGTACATCCGTTCCAAGGCGCGCAGGCCGGGGAGCATGAGGAAGGTCATCTTCTCCGAGCGCTCCAGCATGCGCAAGGGCATGCGGGAACGCCTCGTCCCCATGCGCTGCGAGTCTATGGTGGTGTGCACCGTCGTCAGGTTCGGGGTCTCGGAGTCCAGGAAGCGAAGGAAGAGGTCGGGCATCTGCGCATGGTTGGCATGTATGAGCTCGAACTTGTGCTGCGCCTTGAGGGCTTTGAACTTCAGCAGCATGTTCATCTGGAACTGGTTGTTATAAAGGAAGAAGTCCTCCGCGTTGCCTAGGTAGTGCACCTGGATCCGGTCCAATATTTCCTTGATCTCGGGCGTCTCGATCGGGCCTTCGCCTCGGCGCATGGTGATGACATGGACCTCGATATCATCTGGAAGGTCCTTCGCCAGCAAGGTGACATAGGTGCCTATCCCTCCCCAATTGGGCAGGAACTCAGGGGTGGCGATGGCGACGCGCATCCGGACCACTGGCTCAGGGTCCTTGGGGAGGCTGTACCAGCGTCTTCATCCGGTGTAGATCGGCCTCGGGGTCGCCCGAGAACCGCTTGGCGTTGGCCGAGGAGAATCTCCTCGCCAGGAGCTTACGGAATATCATGGTGCCCGCGTTCATGGGCACGAGCTTGGTCTCTCCTTCTCTAGGATAGTAGGTGATCGGTATCTCCCTGATCCTCAGGTGGTTGCGCACGGAGACCGCGAACATCTCTGCCTCCAGCTCGAACTTCTCCGAATCCAGGTCCATGGCCCGGATGGCGTCCAGCCTGAATCCCCATAGTCCCGTGCATACGTCCGAGCAGGGATGCATGTATACCACCGAGGCGGTGCCGCTGAGAACCAGGTTCCCCAGGTAGTTGAGCTTGGACATGGCACCAGGCATGATCTTGCCCATGAACCTGGAGCCCATGACCACGTCGGTCCCGGCCTCCAAGGCCTCTACCACGTCCGCCAGGTATTGTGACGGATAGGTCCCGTCGCCATCGAGCATAAGTAGGTATTGCGCATCGAGCAGGGTCGAGAGGACGTACATATCACTGACCGAGCCGTCCCTCCCCGAGAGGGCGCGGAGAACAACCTCTTGTGGATGGCTGAGCGAGAACGCCTGGCGTACGCCCATGCCCTTTCCCTTTCCATCTTGGACGTAGACCTTGGCCCCACGGGATATGGCCACGTCCCTGGTCTCGTCCTTGGAGCGCCCGTCGACCACGATGACCTCGACCGAGAAGCCCCGAGCGTGAAAGTCGCTGAGAGGGATGGTGTCTATGACCTTGCCCAGGCTCCTCTCCTCGTTGAGCGTGGGTATCATGACCACTATCTTCCTGGATGGGGACATCTAGAAGCCCCTCCTTTCCAGTGGCCATACAACTTCGTGTGCCTGCTCTCGTTTGCCTTTCCCGCGCCAGGACATCAGCTGCCTCCCCCCTACTTCGAGGCTAGATCATTCTGTCGGCCCGAACCGATGTGCTCGGGTTAAGGAGTGAATTCTTCTTATGACCTAAATAAATGTTTGCATTAAACAAAGGCGACAGAATAAATATATGGCCATTATCTCAAAAGATAACACTCATCTGAGTCCCCAGGAGAATTAATTATTCCTTCGCGAGGGCCTTGGCGGCCTTGACAATTCCCGTGATGGAGAGCAGGAGCATGCCTAGGAAGATCGCTAGAAACAGGGCGGAGGAGATGGTGAAGGTGCTGATGATGTCCAATTCGACGAAGTATAGCACCTGGGCGAGGCCGAGCAGCGAGAAAGGCAACAAGAGGGCGATGGACGCCACGACGTCCTTTCTGCACAATTCCTCGAAGCGGAAGGCGCCACGCTCCGACGACAGAAGGTAGAGGAAGGGCACGGCCGCCATGGCGCACAGGACCAGCTCCACCCTGATGTCGAAGATGGTGTTGAACTGGTTGTATTGCACGAACTCCATGGACCAAGGGTACCAGGGGAAAATGTGCCCTATGTACAGGTCCGACAGAAGGTGCGAGCTGAGAGAGATGAAGGCTATGACGGCCAGGAGCGGCCTCCAACCGTGCAGCCTCCAAAGCACGAGGAGCGCGGCGACCAAGAGCAGGAACGCCCCCAGGATGGAGTGGCTGAAGGCGCGCAAATCCCCGATGTGGAGGAAGTCCGGCAGCACGGAGAAGAAGGCTACAAATGCCAGCGGTAGCAGCAGGGACCTGTACCTCTTTAGGTATAGGAGTACAGCCACCAAGGACAGCAGGAACCCCACCGCCACGTGCCCAGGCAACCACATCGCAGGGCCATGTGCTTTGTGCTATAAACAGGTGTCAGGGTCCGGCTCGATAATACCAAAGAAGCGTTGATATCTTATCCCTGAGATACATCTGACCGGCAGGCGTTCGAAGAGGAGGAGAAGGTTTGACGTCGTCCCTGAAGCTACCGAACATCAGAGGCTCCATCCTTCTCCTGCTTTCCTTGGCAGGCTTCCTCCTGGTCCTGGCATCATCGTTCAACTATCATATCGAATGGGTCCCGGTGGTGGAGCTGGGATTGTTCAGGCTCCTGCCCATAGGCTACTGGGCGGGCCTCGCCCTGATGGTATCTTCCCTGGCGCTCGGTTTCCGCTCAGGCAGCGAACGGCTCTTCATCGCCCAGGCCTTGCTCATCTATCTGGGGATTTGGGGAGCTCCTGTCTTCTATCTGCGCTTTCCTGATCTATGGGACACGTACATGCATTTCTTCTCCTCCTTGAGGATCGCCGAGGAGGGAAGCGTCCTGGCGCAGGGGTTGTTCTCCTATTCCAGCAACTATCCCGGGTTCTTCATCGTCGGCTCCAGCTTCTACATGTTGGCGGACCCGGACGTGCTCCAGTTCCTCCAGCTTTATCCGTTGTTCGTAAGCGCATTGACCTTGATGGCCATCTACCTCTTCGTCCGGACCTACCTCCCAGGCTGGGACCACCGCTTCGCCTTTCTGATCTCTTGTTTCGGGAACGTGTGGGTGCAGTACAACTTCTCGCCACAGTCCCTGGGCCTGGTGGCCGGTCTGCTGGTTTTCGTGTTTCTGGAGAAGGAGGGCTTTCGTTGGCTGATGCTCGGCCTGGGGGCTTTCATATATGTCGTAATGTCGCATCCCACCACCGCCTTCTTCGTCGTGGCTGGCCTCATAGTGCGCGAGGTCGTGGTAGCGCTGAAGCGCTGGAGGCTGGAGGGCAGGGTGTCCGAGCGCTCTTGGCCCCTGTTCGCCTTCATCTTGGTTTGGGTAGGTTGGCTGTTCACCGGGGCCAGGCAGTACTCCTCCTTCCTCTGGGAGACCATCCAGAGAAAGCTCGATTTCATCTTCCAGGTGGCGGAGGAGACGGGGAAGACCGTGGGACAGAGGACGGAGGGAAACATCTTCTTCCTCGGACCCTACCTACGGCTGGCTCTGCTGGGGACCTTGATGTTCTTCCTGATAATCGCCGTGGTGCATTGGCTGCGGAGCCAGCGCAGGAGGCCCTTGTCCGGAAGCTTGTTGGCCATGGCCTTCGTTCCCATAGTGGTCATTCCCCTGGACATACTCATTCTCCAAGGCTCCGTCTATGACCGGGGGTTCCTCTACTTCGCCCTCTCCGCTCCGATACTCATAACCCTGATGTACTACAGAAGATGGACCACCCTACGCAAGGTGGTGGCCGTCCTGATCGTGCTAGCAGCGGTGGTCTGTTGCGCCTCCACCTTCTACCAGGAAAGCTTGTACGTGGTCAGCGAGCGCTCCCTGGAGATGTCCGAGTTCCTAGACGAGCATGTGACCCCCGGGACCGTAATCATTGGAGGGACCTACCCCGACCTGGTATGGAGGGAATCCAACTGGACCAGCTTCATCAAGGTCAGATATTATGAGGTGTATCCGCTCCCATTCGAGAACGTCACCAGGGAGAGGGGAGCCACAGGCATGATCTTCGATCGGACCACCGAGCTATGGCAGACCCAATGGGGCCAGCTCTTCATCTATGATTTCTATCAGGACAATGTGACGAGCTATTCCAAGGTGTACGAGAGCGGAGCCTACCAGATGATTTATGGGGGTTCGGTGAGGCGATGAAGCTGGGCTTGGTCAGCCTGATCACCAAGACAGCGGACCTGCCCGCAGTCGCGGTACCGCCCATCCTCGCCTCCAACCTGAGGCCGGAGACCGACTGCGATCTGAACGTGGTAGAGCTGGCGCGCCATATCGTGTCCAGGGGGCATGAGGTGACGGTCTTCGCCGCCGATGCCTTCACCCCCAAGACACGATGCCCCAAAGAGCTTGGCTTGGAAATCGACTATCTGGGCACCTTCATGCCCAAGGTCTTCCCGGCCGCCATCTTCCCTTTCACCCCGTCCCTCGCCGATAGGCTGAGGTCCGGCGCCTACGATGCCGTGCTCAGCGCGGAGATGTTCCAGAGCGGAACGCTCCTCACTTGGTTCGCCGCCAAGGACCTGGCGACCAGACTGTTCGTCTGGCAGGAGCTCGACGTCCTGATGCGCGGTCCCGCGGGCCAGGCGCAGAAAGCCTTCTACCGGACCTTGGGGAGGAAGATGGCCTCGGACCTGGGCGGGATCGTGACCCGCTCGCTCTCCGCCCGGAGGCACCTTTTAGACCATGGCGTACCCGAAGAAAGGATCGCCGAAAAGGTGGTGCATTCAGGCGTCGACTGCCAGCTCTTCCGTCCTTCGGACCGCGAGAGGGCGCGGGAGCGATTCGGGCTCGAGCGCTTCGATGACGTACTCCTCAGCGTGGCCAGGGTCCATCCCAACAAGGGCTTGGACATCATGGTCCGGGCTATGCCGAGATTGTTGCGCCAGCGGCCCGGCGCGGTCCTGGTCATCAAGGGGACCGGGCCCCAGCTAGATGAGCTTCGAGCCTTGGTGAGGTCGCTGGAGCTCGAGCCGCACGTAAAAATGCTCACCGACCACATCCCGCGGGAGGACATGCCCCTCCTGTTCGGCGCCGCGGATCTGTTGTTGGTCACGAGCCGCATCGACCTCTTCCCCTTCACGGCGATAGAGTCCATCTCATGTGGGGTGCCAGTGGCCACCTCTTTCGGCAGGGGGCTGCGCACGGACATCGTGGACAAGGGAGCGGGTTTCCTGATCCCACCGGGACCGGAACCGGTGGCGGACGGGGTCGCCGCCCTTCTGCAGGACAAGGGCAGGCTTCGCTCCACAGGCGCTCGGGGCAGGGAGCTCGCCCTGAGCGACTTCGACTTCGAGGTCGGGGCGCAGCGGCTCTGTGCAGTCTTCCAGGAGGTGGGCGGATGAGCACCGAGGAGCGCATCCGGTTGGTCTTCATCCCCCAGATTAAGCCCGTCGGCGTGACCAGCGAGCGCTCGCCCAAGATGCTGGAGATGCTCACGCGCTTGTACGATGTCCAGGGCGTGCCAGCCGGGAGGCTCAACGCCTTCGTGTTCGATCAAGGGAAGGGGAAGCTGGCGCGCTATCTCCTCTTCCCGGTGGACATCGCCTTGAACACCTGGAGGACGCTGAGGGCGCTGCGCGAGAGCGGTGGAGAGGTGGTCTTCGCCGAAGGGTCGTACTTCTCCTTCGCTGCTGGCCTGGCCGCGCGCCTACGACGGACGCCCCTTATATGGGACAATCATGGACACATAGTGACCTTTGCCCAGGTGCAGGGGAAGTCCTCCTTCTTCACACGCGGGAACGTGCTCTTCGAGCGCATGCTGGAAGCGCTTTCCTCCAAAGTCTTGGTGGTGAATGAGCGCGATAAGGCCGACTACATCGCCCTGGGCTTTAGGCCTGACAAGCTGGTGGTTGTGCCGACCTGCGCTGACATGGGCGCGGTCCATAGGGGTATGAGGCCCAGGGAGGAAGCCAAGCGCCAGCTCGGTATCTCCCTGGAGAGCAAGGTGGTCCTCTTCGTGGGGACCTTGAAGTACGGTCCGAACGTCGAGGCGGCCTCCTACCTTGGAGACATTTTGCCCCGAGTGCGCCAGAACCATCCCGAGACCAAGGTCTACGTGGCGGGGTCTGGCCCTGCTCCATCCGCGCCACCAGAGGGGATGACCTACCTGGGGTTCGTCGACGACCTCTACCTCTGGCTCTCCGCCTCGGACGTTGGCGTTGCGCCAATGTGGAGGGGCCTGGGGATACTGACCAAGGTCATCGACTCCATGTCCGCGACCCGTGCCACGGTCGTCAGCCCCTTGGCGTTGGATGGGATCCCTGAGCTAGCGCATGGGAATAACTGCATGGTGGGAGCGGACCGGGAGGACTTCGAGAGGCAGCTGTCGCTCCTCCTGGAAGATGAGGAGCTAAGGGAGCGCATCGCGGGCTCAGGGCGGGACCTAATCTCTAGGAGATACTCCTGCGAGGTGGTCCAGAGCTCCCTCTCGCAGCTGGTAAGCTCGTTGGTCCGGAAATGAAGGCAGCCTCACTTAAGTACCAGGAGTCGGATAACCGGCTCAGGATGGGATATGGAGACGCATGGCAGGGCCGGGGTGGCTTTGGGCTGGCTGGAAGGGGCCGGGACCATCCTGGACATCGGTTGTGCTGAAGGTCTTTTCGCCCACCTAGCAACCAGCTCGGGCTGGAAGGTGGTGGGGATGGACGTGGACATCTCCTCCCTGTCTGGCGCCAGGAGGCAGGCTCCTTTGGCGGATCTGACCTTGGCGTCAGGTGAGGCCCTGCCCTTCTCGGACGCGCAGTTCGACCGGGTCATCATGCTGGATGTCCTGGAGCACGTCCCTTCGGAGGAGAGGACGCTCAAGGAGGTTACCCGGGTCTTAAGGCCTCAGGGCAGGCTCATCATCAGCGTGCCTCACAAGGGCACCTTCGGATTCATCGACGCCCAGAACTCCAGGATGTTCGCGGCCGGCAGGAGGGTTCTCAAGGGCAAGAACGACCACCAGCATCACCGGCATTACTCCATGGTGGAATTAAACCGCTTCCTCGGCCCCTCCTTCCGGATATCCCGCCTCAGGTACGGCGGCTATCTGATCTTCCCCGTGCTCGGCTATGTGCTCATGTTCACTGACGCTCTCCATATGTGGAAGCTCTCCTCCGCCCTGCGCCGGGTGGAGCAGGTGGACTTCGACAGGGATCGGGGCGATAGGAGCTGGCACATGATGGCCGAGTTTATCAAGGAGGGCTAGCCCCTCCGCACAGGTTTTTATGCGCGCATCATGCTTCTCGAATCATCCGGTGATGGAGGGGGGTAAGAGCTGACAAGGATCCAACTGGCCGCACCTGGCCGACCATACGATCTGGTGCTGGTGTGTGCCATCTCCTGCCTCACGGTGCTGCTCTCCATCATGGGGGTGGCGTCGCCGATCATCTCCTTCATGGCCTTCCTCTGCGTCTACTTCATGCCAGGCTGGGCCTTGGTCTCCGCCCTCTTTCCAGGGAGGACGGCCAACCTGGGAAGGCTGACGAAGGCCGACACATCCGACAGCGAGATATCCCTCCTCGAGCGCTTGGTCGTCTCCGTGGTGCTGAGCCTCCTGGTATTTGCCATCGGGAGCATCAGCCTGGCCTGGTCCCCCGGGGAGTTCGATGAGGGCGTGCTCCTGGCGGAGGTGCTGCTGCTCAACGTCGGCTTCGCCGCCCTGGCCATGTACCGCCGCTTCCAGCTGCCTAGGGACCAGGAATTCGAGCTCTCCTTCGAGATCGGGACGAAGGTTGGGCCTTATTCCTCAGCGGAGAAGGCCGTGATCGGCATCGTGTCCGTCGCGTGCGTGGCAGCGGTCCTCATCGCCGCAGGGGTGCTAGGAGGGGGAGTGGCGCCTGAGCCTCATACAGAGTTCTTTATCACCGGTCCAGATGGGTCATTGGGCTCGCTCCCTCAGACTTTAGCGGTGGGGAAGAACGGGACCGTCCTCCTCAATTTCGTCAACAAGATGGGGGCGGAGCAACGCTATGACCTTCTGGTGGGCGTCATGGCCAATGGCACATACCTCAACCGCACCGCCATCGACTGGACGGCGGTGCACACCTTGATTCCTGGAGATGCCTTCGAGGCTAATGAGACCTTGAGGGACGGACAGAAGTTCTCCAGTGGCATGGTGATCGACTTCGAATCAGAGGGGGTTTATCAGGTCATGTTCCAGCTGGACTTCGGGGCGGAACAGGAATTGCTCTGGCTCTATGTGACGGTGAGCTAGAAGAGAATATCGGAGGGGATGTGGGGAGGGATCACCACAGCTTTCCGGTGACCTCCAGATCCTTCAGCGTGCGCTCGAACGCCGCTTCCTCCGAGGATATCGGCTTGATGATCGGCCCCTTGACGGCAATCGGCCTCGCTGCCACCTTGGCCACATGGCTTTGAGCCAAGGGCGCCCTCATGGAGATACCATCGGGCTTCGCCTTTGCGTCCATCCTTTCCACGGTGGCCTTGCTCCTCACATGCTGGCCATTGCTGCCCCTCTTGCTCCGCCAAAGCCCTATGATTAGGAAGAGGGAGGCGAAGGCGCCTGAGATCAGCAGGGTGGGGAGGATCCCCCCGCTCAAAGTGAGCGCATCCGAACCGATGCTGCCGCTCACGTCAACGGGGGCGGAGGGGCTGCCAATGACGGCGCACCTGGCGCTCTCGCCCGCGGCGTTCACGGCCGCGACCTTGAAGTAATACTCATTGCCGTTGACCAGGCCGTGGCAGACATAGCTGTTCATCAGTCCAGTCACCTGGCCCACCATGGTCTCCAGGTCGTTGCTCACCAGATAGATGTCATAGGCGATGATCTCCGCTCCCCCGTCGCTGGACGGGCTGTCCCACTGCAGCAGCACCATCCCGTCGTACGGGACCGCGACCAAGGAAGGTGGCGATGCTGGCAATCCATAGGGCCGGGTAGGCGCAGATTCGATCGGGTCCCCCTCTCCCTCTGAGCTGATGGCTGCGATGGTGTAGCTATAGGTAAAGCCGTTGGTCAATCCCATGTCCATCAAGGAGGTGGAATTGACCACCGCCACCGGGGTGACGGTCCCGTTGGGCTCATGGCGATAGACGGCATAGCCTATAATCGCCTCCCCGCCATCGTCGTCCGGGGCCTCCCAGGACAGCGACAGTTTCCCATCTTGGCTGGTAGTCACAGGGTTCTTGGGCGGAGCGGGCTTTTTGCTCAGGGCGATGGAGGCCTCGTTGGACATCTCGCTCTCGCCGGCGACGCTGAGGGCCGAGACCCGATAATAGACTTTTTCTCCCTTGGGCAAGGAGGAATCGATGAACTGCTGACTGGAGCTGACCGTGGTGAGCTTGGAGAGCCCGGACGGGCTCGTGCCGCGATAGATAGCATAGGAGGTGATGGTCGCTCCCCCGTCCTGTCCCGGTGCGTCCCAGGTCAGGGTCGCGATATTCTTTCCCTTGATGGCTAGCAGGTTGGAGGGGGCGGATGGGAGGACCACCACCATGGTGCTGACCTCTGGCCCGGCGTTCCCCTCTCCGACGGCGTTGGCTGCGGACACCTGGTAGTAATACATAAGGCCAGTTGTCACCTCGGCATCCGTGTACTCGGTGGCCTCCGTCTCGGCCAGGAAGGTCAGATGGGCCGAGGACGTGCCACGATAGATGCGATAGCCGATTATCGCGGACCCGCCGTCGGAGGCGGGGGCATCCCAATCGAGTGCGATCTGTGCGGTTTCCAGGTCGGAGACCAAGTTCAAAGGTGCCGTCGGGGCCGTGGCCACGGTGGAGGTGCGCTGGGCAGTTGAGATGGCGCCCTCCCCCACCGCGTTCACGGCGGATACGGCGTAGTAATAAGAAGTGCCAGGGGAAAGTCCCAGGTCCGTATAGGACACTGAGCCCGGGACGGAGGCGACGAAGTTCAAGTCGTCCTCGCTCGCTCCCCGGTAGACCTTATAAGAGAGGATGGGCGAGCCCCCGTCCTGGACGGGAGCGGACCAAGAGACCAGCATGCTGCTGGAGGAAGGTATCGTCGCTAGACCATAGGGCGACGAGGGCAGACTGAATGTCATGGCGGAGGAGGAGATGGCCGGGCCGGCGCCCAGGGCGTTGAAGGCCCTCACATCGTAGTAGTATAGGGTCGAGGCCTGAAGTCCCACGTCCTCATAGGAGTTGGAGGAGACAGTGGCGACCTGGGAAAGGATGCTCGAGGAGGTTCCGCGGAACATAGCGTATCCCATCACTGCGGCGCCACCGTCATCCAAGGGCGCCTGCCATGTCAGGGAGATTTTGCCCACCCCTCCTGTCGCGACTAGCAGGATGGGCGGACTGGGCAGCGCCGCCGGTCGGGCAGAGGCCTCGGAGGAGAAGGCACTCTCCCCCATGGCGTTTCTCGCCGTCACGCGATAGTAATAGGTCTGTCCGTTGACGACCTCTTCATCGGAATAGGAAAGGACCGTGCCCAACGATGCATAGGGCACCAGATCGCCGGGCGAAGCTCCCCGGTACAGGGTGTAGGCGCTGACGCCGTATCCGTTGTCGAAGACTGGAGATCCCCAGATCAGCTCGACCCGCGAATCGTAGGCTTGGGCTGCGAGGCTGGAAGGGGCGGAGGTAACGAAGCCAGGGATGCAGGCCGCTTGGGCGGACATGCTGCCTTGACCCACGGAGCTCACGGCCGCCACGGAATAGAAGAACTGTTGTCCGTTGCTCAGCCCTTCGTCCACATAGCCGGTTCCGGTGCCGAGAGAGATGAGCGCGCTGAGAGTGGTGGGCGAGCTCCCGCGATAGAGCTGGTACCCAATTATAGCGGAGCCGCCATCGTTTAACGGGGCGGTCCAGGACAAAGTGACCTTGGCGTTGCCCGGTATGGCCTGCAGCTGCGTCGGGGCGCCCGGAAGACCGACCGGCATGGCGGAGGCTTCCGAGGAGCGTGCGCTCTCTCCCATGGAGTTCAGGGCGCTCACAACGTAGCGGTAGGTGACGCCATTGCCCAGACCCTCGTCAAGGTAGGTCGTGGTCGGGCTCAGCGTCGCCAACAGGGACATGCTGCCAGAACCGATGGCGCGGTAGATCTTGAATTGGACGATGGTCGATCCGCCATCATATGAGGGGGATAGCCAATCCAGGCGGACCTTGCCGTCCAGGGGTGAAGCAGTGAGCCCGGTCGGCGCGCTCGGAACTTGGACCGAGGTGGTGGCTTGCGCCTCCGATGACCTCGCCCCTTCTCCCACTGAGTTCACGGCGGACATCTGGTAGTAGTAGGTGCGCCCATTGGTCAGTCCCGGATCTAGGTAGGATAGGTAGTTGCCTACGAAGGTCAGGAGGGCAAGCTGTCCAGAGGACTCGCCCCTGTAGATCTTATACCCCACGATCGCCGAGCCACCATTCGAGGCGGGAGCGGACCAGCTCAATAACACGCTCTCGCTGGATGCGGTGGCGATCAGCCCCTGCGGTGGTCCAGGCACGACCGTGTCGGTGGTGGTGGAGACTACGGCGGTCGCCGTTCCCTCGCCGATAACGTTGATGGCTGAGACCTTGTAATAGTAGGTCGTGCCGTCCGTCAGGCTCGAGTCGACGTAGGAGTACACGGTGCCCAGGGTGGCGAGAAGTGATAGGGAGGTAGGACTGCTTCCGCGGTACAGCTTGTAGCTGGACACCGCCGAGCCGCCATCGCTGGCGGGGGCAGACCAGGAAATGGTGATGCTGCGCAGAGCCCCGACGGCGGTGATGGACGAAGGCTGCGAGGGCGCGGAGAAGGTGGTTGCGGAAGCCTCCGAGGAGCGGGCTCCTTCCCCGGCGGAGTTGATGGCCGAGACCTTGTAATAATAGGTCGTGCCGTCCGCCAGACCTATGCTCTGATAGCTGGTGACGTTGCCGAGGGTGGCGATGGGGGTAGGCCCCTGTCCACCAGGGGAAGTAGCACGATAGACCTTGTAACCCGATATGGCCGCCCCGCCGTTGCTGGAGGGCTCCTGCCACGAGAGGGAGACGCTCTTGGTGCCCCCGGTGGCGACCAAGGAAAGGGGCGCAGAGGGAACGAGTATGACCACAGGCTGCAGCTCGGTGCGGAAAGTGCTGGAATGGGGTGAAGTGAGCGAGTTCCCCGCCAGATCCTTGGCGGAGGTCGAGACAAGGATGGAGTACGAGGTGTCGTAGCCCAAGGAGGCGGAGGGAGAGAAGACCAATGTCCGGTCTAGGTCCTCCCAGGAGAAGGTCCCTGCGACCTGGGCTCCTCCCGTAAGGCTGAAGGCCGCCTGGGTGAGGGCACGGTCCATGCTCTCGTTGAAGCTGACCCTCACCTGGCTGGATATGGAGATAGAGGCCGCTCCATTAGCAGGCAGGCAGGTCACGACATGAGGTGCGAAGGTGTCCGGTTGCGAGGCCTCGATGGTCTGAACGCGGTCGTTCGATCCATAGGTGCGGGTGAAGGCGATGGTGCCATCCGCTGCGGCCGTCTTGTGGTCCACCACTATGGAGTTGACCAATACATCGTAGCTCTTGCCAGGCACGAAGCCCTTGAGGGTGATCGAGGTCGACCCGCCCGTGGCCGTCACGGTTAGATCGGCGTTGGGGCCGGCAGACGTCAAGGTTACGCTCGCGCTACCGGCGGTATTCTGCACGACACGGACGTTGTCGTTACGCGAGATGGTCGCCGTCTTCTCTCCATCCACCCTTCCCGAGAACTTGGCGTACCCGTCCACGGTGTAGGTCATGGGCGCGAGGCTCTGGGCCCCAAGGCCCGCGGTGAAGTATCCCCCACCAGGGACCTTGAGGTCGAAGTCGTTTGAGGTGGCGTGGAGGTTGGTGAAAATGAAGGAGGAGAGGTCTGCGGTCTCGGTGATGGTGGCCTTCGCGCCGCCCTTCACCACGACCATCTGGGCGCTGGTGGCGAGCGACGTGGAGAGCGCCAGGTCCAGCGTGTCCACGGTCACTGTGCGGATGTCCGAGTTCCTCGTGCATCCCATGGCCTTGAACATGTCCTCGGCCATGCGCAGGTTGTGCAGCTGCGAGTCATAGGAATCAAAGGAAAGCAAGGTAACAGCAAACTTGTACTTGGCCGCGCCAAGGAGGGCTGAGTACACATCCTCCTGATCGTTGGCATTCGCCGCGGCATAGTTCTGATATACGACGATCCGGGGCCTATATTGCGAGGGGATGTTGTTGACGAAGTTCATGGTCGATTGCACGTGCTTCGTCAGGTCGTTGTTGTAGACGCTGGCTGGCTCGTAGCCCTCGATGAGGGTCAGGTCCGAGGCGATACCCAGGTGCAGGAGCCCGGAGAATGGATTGGAGATGACGTAGTCCCAATAGCCTGAGGCATAGGTGTCCTGGACCAGGCGGAGGAAACCATCATGGAGGTAGTCAGCCCGGTTCTGATAGTCGACACGGAGCCGGTTGTCCGCGGTCCACATGTTCATCTCGTCCCAGAACACGCCGCGCGTGCCGGTCCACCAGGACATGTAGGGGTCGTTGTTGATCAACTGCCAGCGATAGGTACCAGATTGGGTGTACGGTCCGCTGACCGGGTTGCAGACTACCCTGCCCTCGGCAGTGGTCATGGGCGTTCCCAAGGTGAGATAGAGCTGCCAGGAGACAGGGACGCTGGCCGCGTCCCCCGGAACGGTGTTGGATATCTGCGAGCTCTTGTAGTTCCAGTTGATCTGGTTCGGGTTGGTCGAATAGGTAGCCACCTTGACCTGGCTGTTCTCCACATAGGAGCGGAAACTGGTGGACCAGGTGCCCAGGTCCATCACGGCTAGGGGGAATATCGGGGTGTTGTGGTTGCCCCAGGCGGAGGCGATCTTCGGGGCCACCCATTGCGCGTATCCAATGTCATAGCCGCGTTGCTTGCCGTCCGTGTACTTGTAGGGGCGGCAGAACATGTGGAAGGTCTCCTGCCCCCCCAAGGCGATGTTCGGGACCACGGAGTTCTTCGAGGAGTACTTCAGGCACATCACCGAGGCGCCCCCCGTCCCGCAGTCCTTCATCCATATGGGTGAGTAAAGATAGGCGATGGTTTCATTGTATCCCCATTCCACGCCCATGTTGCGGTTCGGCGCGCGCAGGTCGCAGGCTGGCGCATACATCAGGAAAGAGGGATACCAGCCGCCCATTCCATGGGAATCGGGCAGATCCTCCCTGAATCCAGGCATGTACCGGTTGTATCTGCCATCGCCGGTGTTCACGAGGCTATAAAGTGAATTGGAGGAGGAATATAGGCCGATGAAATAGGTGGTCTCCACCTTCTTCGTCCCGGGCTTGTAGGTAACGTCCAATTCGAAGTAATCGCGATATATGCGGAAGGTCTGGTTCAGTGAGAACTCGGGGCAGGATTCCATGAACCAGACCGTGTTCCCTACCCGTCCCCAGGAGGAGATGGTCATGGAGATGGTTAGTTCGTTCCGGTTCTCGTCATAAGTACCATCGCCAGCATATTGCGGGTTCACGCGGCGGTAACGGATGAAATCAGTGGAGAAATAGGGGCAGATGCGATAATCGACGTAGGAGGTCGAATAATCGACCTTGATGACATATTCCTCGGTCCAGACGCTGATGCTGGAGCTAGAAGTGGTCACGGTCAAATTCCCTGAAGCCGCCCCGAGCTGGAAGTCCTCTGAGCCAGCCGGTGCCAACGGTGGTTCAGTATCTTCGCTGGGCGGCGTCAGCGCATAAACTGGCCCTGTGGCCATAAGGACTGGAGTGAATGCTCCAAGGAGGAAAACCAAGGTGAAGAAGAGTGAGATGGGCTTTGCTAGGCGCAGCGCCGAGGAGCGGTCCAGGATATTCAGGCCACGCTTGAAAAGTTTGGCCTTCTCCGGTTCCCCTCCGCTGAGGAGCCGCGCGCCGCGTGCCAGGGCTTGGCGGAACTGCGAAAGCGCCGATAGCGGTCTCTCCTGATCGGGTGCCGCTGATCCAGCTTCGGGGCTTTCCAGACCGTTCGCTTCTTCGATTCCCTTGGAAGGAATGCATGCCGCATCCTCGGTCCTTGGTAAGCCTTCGATCCCGGTCATTCCTCGTCCTGCCATCAACGGGCCGCGTCCGTGAACTGATTTGTATGAAGGCTGATCACCATGCCAGAGGGACTCGCTCGTCGAGGTCCTGCTAGCATGATCGCCTATATTCACCGTACCTCGCCTCGGCGCTTATATAGGCTATTTCCTAGAAATCAAGCCTGATAATGGATGAGGATAAATAATCAAATTTAAATATTGATTTCAAATGCCAAGCCAGTGGGACACGGCACGTCATGCAGGTCGCTATCGATATCGATATTATCAAAAGAGATACGTGGCGGGGAGAACCCGTGAGAAGAGCCGAAATCATATTTACCTCTGGGCAGAATCAAGTCCGAAACGTTATGAAAGAAGGCCTCATGTCTCAACCAAACGATGTTTCGGTGGTGGTTTGCACCTATAACCGCAAGGATTGGTTACAACGCTGCCTGGAAGGCCTGCAGGCCCTTTCTCCGGCCCCTTCGGAGGTCATCGTTGTGGACGGCCCCTCTACCGACGGCACGAGGGAGATGATCATGCAGTTGCAGGCGCAAGGGAAGGTGCGACTGGTCCCTCAGCCTCGCCTGGAAGGCATCTCCGCCGCCAGGAACCTGGGGCTCGACGCGGTCAAGGGGGATGTGGTGTGCTTCATCGACGACGATGCCATCCCCTGCCCGGACTGGATCGCCTCCATATTATCAGGATATGACGGCGTGGGGGTCGGAGGGGTCGGAGGGCCGGTGTACCATATGTCCGGTGAGCTAGCCATGGGACGAAATGGCGTCTCGATCTTCGGAGAGTGGTCCGACGAATCCAAAGGCCAGGGGATAGAGGGGCTCTTCCCTGTCATGGTGGGCTGCAACATGTCCTTCAGGACTAAGGTGCTACGCGAGGTTGGGGGCTTCGACCCATATTTCCGCTATCACCAGGACGAGACCGATGCCTGCCTGCGCGTGAGCTTGGCCGGATACGACATCCGATATGTCGAAAGGGCTGGAGTCAGGCACGAATGGTGCGAGGGCTCCTATCGCAAGGACAGGTTGAAATGGTATCTCAAGCTGAGATATATGTGGGGGAGGAACAACGCACATCTGGTGCGCAAAAACTTCAGGGAGAAGGTGTCCTTCTCTTCCTATCTGGCGCACCAGGCCTCAGGGGCGGTGCGGAAGCGCGTGGTCCCCGGTTCTCCATCACCCAAAACAGCTTCGGAGGTCTCATCCCCCGTCCCTCGACCCATGGCTCTGATGGGCGCGGCCTTCGAATCCCTGGGGTCCATCTTTGGATGGGGATGAACCCTACCTACGCCTGCGCCTTCCCCTCTTATCATTTCCTCTGGCCTGTCGGGAGAAGATGATCATCCCACAGATGGCAGCGAGGAAACCGGCAGTGGTAGTGAAGATCAACAAGCCCTCATATTCTGGTTCGGACGCCTTGATCACTGGCTCATTGCCCTCAGGGACCTCAGGCTCCTCTGGAATGGGCAAAGGCCGTCCCTGGACCACATCGGACATGTTCCCCGTCCCCATCTCGTTCATGGCCGCGACATGGTAACGGTAGGAGATGTTGGGATCCAAGCCTGTGTCCAGGTAATCGTGGTCCTGAACCGGGAGAATCGCCAGCAGGTGGAAAGCTCCGTCCGCTTCCGCGCGATAAATCAGGTAGGAGTGGATGGGCGATCCGCCGTCGTCCATGGAATCGGACCAGAGCAGGGTGATGTTGCCGACGCTCGGTAGAAGCCTCAATCCATTGACCTCCCCCGGTACGCCTGCCACCTCGAACGTTAGTTCTGTACCCTCGCCCTCTCCCAGCTCATTGAGGGCCCGTACCTCATAACGGTATGTGTTACCGGGAGAGAACCCAGCTAGTTCAAATGTCAAGGTAAGGCTATCCAGCTCCGCAATCAGCGACCATTGGCCCTCTGACCAGGTGAAGAGCCGATATCCCGTCACATTCAGGCCATTGGTGACCTCGGGAACCGACCAGGAGAGAGAGGCGCTTGCCCCGTGCACCTCGACACCGAAGGACGAAGGCCTTCCAGGGAGGCCTTTGGGGATGGAACTCGCCAATTGGCTTATAACGCCCTCTAGCTCCGGGCTCAACGCCGAAACGCCATACCAGTACTCCACGCCATTGACCAAGCCAGTATCTACGTAAACAAGGACATTGCCTAGAACAGCGATCTCTGTCATCTGTGAGCGGTCCAATCCGCGGTAGATCCGGTAGCCCACTATCGCCGATCCTCCCGCATCCGCCGGCGGTCCCCAATTCAAGACCACAGTGCCATCCCCGGCCATCGCCGTAAGATCCAAGGGCGAGGAAGGGGGGATAGAGGTCGTGGTGGCGCTCACTTCCGAGGAGGACTGGCCTTCTCCCACGGCGTTCACCGCTGTGACCACATAAGTAAGTGAGACCCCGTTCTCCAATCCTAGGTCGAAATACTCCAGTCCTTGAACGAAGCCCAGGAGGGCCCATGCCTCTAAGGTGCTGGCGCGATATATGTTGTATCCCAGCACCTCATCCCCTCCATCGTCCGCGGGAGGCGCCCAGGTGATGCGGATCTCCGAATTGCCGCCCTCAGCCCTCATCTG
>Ga0209254_10001287_pt1 | contig 22283 bp, 20 predicted proteins | sample FrelakmetDIP11DI_FD_187148 | JGI IMG/M metagenome (GOLD analysis project Ga0209254, IMG submission 187148) | Freshwater lake sediment microbial communities from the University of Notre Dame, USA, for methane emissions studies - DIP11 DI (SPAdes)... | ecosystem: Environmental > Aquatic >...
CGTCATGGCGCTCACCCCCTACCAGCAGATCGAACAGGAATTCCGGCGCCTGCACGCCTTTCGCGGGGCGGCGAGCCTGCTGCGCTGGGACGCGGCCGTGATGATGCCGCGCGGCAGCGCGAGCGTGCGCGGCGAGCAGCTGGCGGCCCTCGAGTCGGAGTGCCATGCCCTGCTGACGTCGCCGCGGGTGTCGCGCCTGGTCGAGCGGACCCAGGCCAGCGAGTCCCAGCTCGAGGACTGGCAGCTCGCGAACCTGCGCGAAATGCGCCGCGAGCGCGACCGCGCGATCGCGACGCCCCTGTCGCTCGTCACGCGGCTCGCGCGCGCCAAGGCGGTCGCCGAGGTCCGCTGGCTCGAGGCCAAGCAGGAGTCGAACTTCGCGCTGTTCGCGCCCCACCTCGAGGAGGTCGTGGCGCTCACGCGGGACCGCGCGCATGTGCTGTCGCAGGCGCTCGGGCTCGAGCCGTACGACGCCCTGATCGACGGGTTCAGCCCCGGCTTCCTCAGCGCCGAGATCGACGCGCTGTTCCGCGCCGTGTCGCCCCGGCTGCCGGGACTGATCCGCGACGCGATCGAGCTGCAGGCGCGGCAGCTGCCGCGGCCGATCCTCGGCAAGGTGAGCACCCCGAAGCAGCGCTCGCTTTCGGTCGAGGTGATGCGCGCGCTCGGTTTCCCCTTCGACCGCGGGCGGCTCGACGAGAGCGATCATCCGTTCACCGAGGGCGTGAGCGGCGACGTGCGGGTCACGACCCGGTTCGTGCCGCAGGAGCCCTTCACCGGGCTCATGGGCGTGCTGCACGAGACCGGGCAGGCGCTCTACGACCTCGGGCTGCCCGAGGCGTGGCGCGACCAGCCGGTCGGACGGGACCGCGGCATGGCGCTCGAGGAGAGCCAGTCGCTGCTGCTCGAGATGATCGTCGGCCGGAGCCGGCCGTTCCTGACGTACCTGCGGCCGCTGCTGGAGAAGCACTTCGGCGCCGCCGGCCCGGAGTGGGAGGTCGAAAACCTCTACCGCACGCTGGTGCACGTGCGCCGCGGCGCGATCCGCGTCGATGCTGACGAACTCACCTACCCCGTGCACATCATGCTGCGCTTCGAACTCGAGAAGCGGATCCTCGACGGCACGCTCCCGGTGCGCGACCTGCCCGAAGCCTGGGGCGAAGGTCTCGAAGCGCGGCTCGGGCTGCGGCCCGCCAGCGACGCCGAGGGCTGCCTGCAGGACGTGCACTGGGCCGTCGGTTCATTCGGCTACTTTCCGTCCTACGCGCTCGGCGGGTTCATCGCCGCGCAGCTCAACGAGGCCATGCGGGCCGACCTTCCGGACCTCGATGCGGAGATCGCGGCGGGGCGCTTCGGGGGCCTGATCGGCTGGCTGCGCGACAACGTGCACGGAGTCGGTGCGAGCCTGAGCTCGCAGGAATTGATCAAGAACGCCACCGGCCGGCCGCTGTCGGCATCACCCTGGCTGCGCTACGCGGAGGGCAAGTACCTGGAAGACGGCGGCTGACGCATGAGCGCCGTCCCCGGCCGCACGCCCGACCGCCCGTCGGGCACCTTCAAGCGCCTGCAGGCCCGCCTGCGCGGCCTCGTCGGCAAGGCCATCGACGACTACGCGATGATCGCCGAGGGCGACCGGGTGATGGTCTGCCTCTCCGGCGGCAAGGACTCCTACACCCTGCTCGACGTGCTGCTGTCCCTGCAGCGCAGCGCGCCGGTCAGGTTCGACCTCGTCGCGGTGAACCTCGACCAGAAGCAGCCGGGCTTCCCGGCGCACGTGCTGCCGGAATACCTGGGCGCGCTCGGCGTGCCCTACGAGGTGCTCGAGCAGGACACCTACAGCGTCGTGAAGCGCGTCGTGCCCGAGGGCCGCACCATGTGCGGGCTCTGCTCGCGCCTGCGTCGCGGCCGCCTGTACCGCTACGCGGCGGAGCACGGCATCACGAAGATCGCGCTCGGCCACCACCGCGATGACATCGTCGAGACGCTGTTTCTCAACATGTTCTTCGGCGGCCGCATGAAGGCGATGCCGCCGAAGCTCCTGTCCGAGGACGGCCGGCACGTCGTGATCCGCCCGCTCGCCTACGTCCCGGAGCGCGAGATCGAGCGCTACGCGCGCGCCCGCGCGTTCCCGATCATTCCCTGCCGGCTGTGCGGCTCCCAGGACAACCTGCAGCGCGTCGCCGTCAAGAGGATGCTCGCCGACTGGGAGCGCGAGTTCCCCGGCCGCACCGAGACGATCTTCTCGGCGATGCGCAACGTGAGCCCCTCGCACCTCGCGGATCCCGCCGCCTTCGACTTCGCCGCGCTCGAGAAACGCCGCTCCGCCACGACTCCCGAAGGCACAGCGTCCGAACTCGTTCGGGAGCCGTGGGACCCCGAAGGCTGACGCCTCGACCCGGGGTGTACTTGCCCCGGGGCGTCGCGCCGCAGGGACGCGGCGCGCGAGCCCACAGGGACGTGTTCACGGCGTCCCCGGGGCAAGTACACCCCGGGTCGAGGCGTCAGCCTTCGGCGGCGCACATGGCGCTGCCCGTACGGATCACGACGCGGCGTCTCTCCTGAGGCTGCTGTGCCGGAACCCGTAGCCGAAGTAGATCGCAAAGCCGACCCCCGTCCAGACCAGCAGCCGGATCCACGTGTCGCGCGGCAGGAAGAACGTGAGCACGAGGCACATCAGGACGCCGGCGGTGCACGTGAGCGGGGCGAAGGGCACACGGAACGGCCGGGCCGCCTCGGGCATGGTCCGGCGCAGCACCAGCACGCCGGCGCACACCGCCGTGAACGCGAGCAGGATGCCGATGGACACCAGCTCGCCCAGCACGTCGATGGGGAACACGCCCGCGAAGAACGCGGCGACGAGGCCCGTGATCAGCGTGCCCACGTGCGGAGTCTGGTGCCTCGGGTGCACCCGCTGCAGCTGCGGCGGCAACAGCCCGTCGCGCGACATGGCCATGAAGATGCGCGGCTGCCCGAGTATGGACATCAGGATCACCGAGGTCATGCCGATGATCGCGCCGATCTTGACCGGCAGGCCGAGCCAGAACAGGGCCGGGTGCTCGTCGAGCGCGACGGCGACCGGGGCGGCCACGTCGAGCTTCTGGTAGCTCACCATGCCGGTCATGACCGCCGCCATCGCGACGTAGAGCACCGTGGCGATCACCAGGGCGCCGATGATGCCGGCCGGCACGTCGCGTTGCGGGTCGCGCGCCTCCTGCGCAGTCGTGGCCGCGGTGTCGAAGCCGATGTAGGCGAAGTAGATGATCCCGGCGCCCATCATCACGCCGCTCCAGCCGAAGCGGCCGAACTCGCCGGTGTTCGCGGGCAGGTACGGAATCCAGTTCGACGTATCGATGAACGAGATCCCGGCCGCGATGAACAGCACGATGATCGCCACCTTGATCGCGACCATGACGTTGTTCGTGGATGCGGACCCGCGGATGCCCCGGTAGCACACCCAGGTGAGCGCCGCGACGATCGCCACGGCGGGCAGGTTGACGATCGCGCCGGTGGCGACCAGCGAGTGACCGGGGCCCTTGCCGACCGGCGCGTTGGTGAGGGCCGCCGGCAGTTGAATGTCGAACTCCGTGAGCAGATTCACCACGTAACCCGACCAGCCCACCGCCACCGTGGCTGCGGACATCATGTACTCGAGCGCGAGGTTCCAGCCGACGAACCAGGCGACGGCCTCGCCGAGCGTCGCGTAGGTGTAGCTGTAGGCGCTGCCGGAGACGGGGATCAGCGAGGCGAGTTCCGCGTAGCAGATCGCGGCGAGCCCGCAGCCGACCGCCGCCACCAGGAATGCCAGCGTGATCGCCGGCCCGGTGTGGTTGGCGGCCACCGTCCCGGTCAGCACGAATATTCCGCTGCCGATCATTGAGCCGAGTCCGATCGAGATCAGGGTTCGCGCGCCCAGCACGCGCCGCAGGCGCGGTCCCGATTCGATCTCCCGGGCCATGGTCGCCGCGGACTTGCGGGCCAGCAGTTGCTCGAGCACCGGCCTTCCCCCGTGAGCGTGACGGCGCAGTCTCTCACAAGGCCCCGGCGGCCCGCAGTCCCGGTCGTGCCGTATCATGTGGCGATGAGACCGACTCCCGCCGATGCTGCAGGCCTGGTCCCGCCACGCCCGCTGCCGGCGTCCTACTGGGTCGTGCCCGGCCGTTTCCTCGTCGGCGAGCACCCGGGTTCGTATTCGCGGGCCGAGGCGATGGACCGGCTGCGGTCCCTGCTGCGCGCCGGCGTCACATATTTCGTGGACCTCACGGAGCCGCGCGAGGTGCCGACCTACGAGGGTCTGCTGCCCATGGCGACGCCGGCCGGGCGGCGCGTCGAGTACCTGCGGGAGCCTATAGCGGACCACTCGGTCCCGGCGACCCGCGAGGCGGTGACGCGGCTGATCGACGAACTCGACCGGGTCCTCGGGGCGGACCACGTCGTGTACCTGCACTGCCGGGCCGGGATCGGCCGCAGCGCCATGGTCGCCGGCTGCTGGCTGGCAAGCCGGCCGGTCGCATCGGAGGACCCGCTCGAGCGCCTGCAGGCGCTCTGGCAGCAGTCGGAGCACTCCCGCGTCTGGCCGGTGGTGCCGGAGACCCAGGAGCAGGCCGAGTACGTGCGCACCTGGCGGCAGCGGATCGCCCCGCGCCGGGCGGGTCGCGCCGCACGCGTCCCGACGGGAGGGGTCGATCCGGATCGCATCCGGGGCGCGCTGCTCGGACTCGCGGTCGGCGACGCCGCGGGCGAGGCCCGCGCGCTGCGCCGCCCCGCCAGCGGCGGCTGGACCCAGCACACCGCGCTGGCGCTGTGCCTCGCGGAGAGCCTGCTGGAACTCGGCAGCTGCGACGCCCGCGACCAGATGGAGCGCTACCTGCGCTGGCAGCGCGAGGGGCACCTCGCGGCGCGCGGCCAGCCCGGGCGGCCCACGCCCGACGTGGCGCGGGCGCTGGCCACCTACCAATGGCGCGGCCTGCCCATGGCGGGTTCGCACGATCCCACCGACCGCACGACGGCCAGCCTGCCCCGCGTGGTGAGCGCCGTCGCGTATGCCGTGCGCGACCCGGCGGCCGCGGTCGCGCTCGCCAGCGAGTGCTCCCGGACTACGCACCAGTCGCCGGTCGTGCTCGACGCCTGCCGGTACTTCGCGGCGCTGCTGCTCGGCGGACTCGGCGGCGCGGCGCCCGGGGACGTGCTCGGCGACCAGTACGAGCCCGTCGCCGGCCTCTGGTCCTCCCGCCCGCTGCGCCCCGAAATCGTCGCCGCGGCCCGCGAACCGCTGCGCGCCGGGAAGCACGCCGGACACGCGGACGTCGTCAACGCGCTGCTCGTAGTGCGCTCCGCCGTCTCGCTGGCCACCGACGTGCCGGGTGCCGTCCAGCAGGCCGTCGCCGCCAGCCGGGATCCGGCACTTGCCGGGGCGCTTGCCGGGGCGCTGGCGGGCGCCTTCTTCGGCGCCGGGGCGATCCCGCCGGCTGCAGTCGCCGGCGTGCCGGGGATGGCGCTGGTCGAGGAGTTCTCCTCCCGCCTGGTCGCCGCTGCACGAGTGGCGCCTGCGGCCGGGCCCGGGGCACGCAGGTGATGCGGCGGGGCGACCAACGCCCTGCGCGGCGCGAGCCGGCGTGGACCCGCCTCGACGACGGGGATCTGCTCGAGCTGCGCTTCTCCGACCTGAGACTCAGCCTCGCCAATTCGCGCCTCGAGGCGAGCGTGCGGCGGCTGTACGGCGAACTCGCCCACAAGGGCATCCGCTTCCGGCCGCACGTCTGGCTGGCGGAGGAGTGGTTCTCGCCCGACGGCGTGCCCGGCATCGCCATCCCGTTCTACCTCGCGCACCCGCGCCTCATGTCGCTCGAGCGCCGTTTCATGCACGAGGTGGAGGGCGGCAACGCGAAGTGGCTCATGCGCATCCTGCGCCACGAGACCGGCCACGCGATCGACACTGCGTTCGGGCTGCGCCGCCGCCGGGCGTGGCGCGAGGCCTTCGGCAAGGCTTCGCATCGCTATCCGAGCCGCTATTCGCCGCGTCCTACGAGCCGCAACCACGTGCTGCACCTCGGCCACTGGTATGCGCAGAGCCACCCGACCGAGGACTTCGCCGAGACCTTTGCCGTGTGGCTGCCGCCGCGGTCGCGCTGGCGCGCCCAGTACGCCGACTGGCCGGCGCTCGCCAAGCTCGAGTACGTGGACCGGACGATGGCCGAGCTGCGTGGCGCACGCGCCACCAACCTGGACCGGAGCGTGGTGGAGCCGCTCGCCGGGAACACCCGGACGCTGCGCGAGCATTACCGGCGCAAGCGCTCGCGCTACTCCCTCGACACCCTGCGCTCCTACGACCGGCCGCTGCGCCGCGTGTTCGCGCCGCGCGCGGCGCGACCCCGCGCGGTCGCGGCGAGCCGCTTTCTGCGCGAGATGCGCCCGCAGCTCGCCCGGCTGCTGGTGCGTCGGGCACGCATGCACCCCTACCTCGTGAACCACGTGATGCGCACCGCCGTGCAGCGGGCGCGCGCGCTCGACCTGCGGTTGCAGGGTGCCCAGCGGCGCGCGAAGCGCGAGGTGCTGGCCATGCACGAGCGCATCATGCTCGAGATGCTGCTGCGCGACCGGGAGAACTACGCGCTATGAGGACCCTGCGCGTGCTCGTGCTCGTGCACGAGACGCTGGTGCCGCCCGCCGACGCGAGCGGCTACACGGCGCAGCAGATCGACGAGTGGCGCACGGAGTACGACGTCACCTCGTCACTCGGGGCGATGGGCCACGAGGTGCGGGTGATCGGCATGGGCGACAGCCTCGCCGAGCTGCGCAGTGCCGTCGCGGACTGGAAGCCGGACGTCGCCTTCAACCTGCTCGAGGAGTTCCAGGGCATCGTCACCTACGACCAGCACGTGGTGGCGTTTCTCGAGCTCATGCGGCTGCCGTACACCGGCTGCAACCCGCGCGGCATGATGATCTCGCGCGACAAGGCGCTGTCGAAGCAGATCCTGGCCTATCACCGCATACCGACCGCCAAGTTCGCCCTGCTGCCGCGCGGCCGTCGCTACCTCGAGCCGCGGCGGCTGCGTTTCCCGCTGTTCGTGAAGTCGGCGACCGAGGACGCCTCGCTCGGCATCTCGCAGGCCTCGGTGGTGCACGACGGACAGAAGCTGCGGGAGCGCGTGCAGTTCATCCACGAGCAGACGAACTCCGACGCGCTCGTGGAGGAGTACATCGAGGGCCGGGAGATCTACATCGGCGTCACCGGCAACGAACGGCTCAGCACCTTCCCGCTGTGGGAGCTCAATTTCGGCACGCTGCCCGACGTGATGGCGGGCATCGCCACGCGCAAGGTCAAGTGGGACCGCAAGTACCAGCAGAAGCACGGCATCGACACCGGACCGGCGCGCGACCTCCCCGAGGGCCTCGAGCGCCGCGTCGCGCAGCTGGCGCGGCGCATCTTCCGCGCGCTGAGCCTGTCGGGCTACGCGCGCATCGACCTGCGCCTGCGGCCGGACGGCAGCGTGGCCGTGCTGGAGGCCAATGCCAATCCCAACCTCGCCCAGATCGAGGATCTCGCGACCTCCGCGCTCGCCGCCGGGGTGGGCTACGACGCGCTGCTCGAGCGCATCATGAGGCTGGGGTTGGCGTACCGTGCCGCGTGGCGCGAGACCTGAGCGCGGCACGGCCCGCGGTGTTCAGCAGTGCGCGGCCGGGCGTCCTTCGACGGCCAGTTCGTACCGCGCGCCGCGGATCCAGTCGAGCAGGTGCGGGTCCGCCAGGGCGTGATCGAAGTAGGATCGCGCCGGCGGCGACAGCTCGGCGCCGTAGGTGTTGAAGCGCAGGACCACTGGGGCGTACATGGCGTCGGCGATGCCGTAGCGGTCGCCGAACAGCCACGGTCCGCGGCTCGCGCTGCGCGCGCGGCAGTCGCTCCAGATCGCGTCGATGCGGCCGACGTCGGCGCGGGCCGCGGCATCGAGCGGAGCGTCGAGGCCGATGTCGGCCGCCCGCAGCGGCCAGCGGCCGCGCAGCGCAGCGAACCCGGAATGCATCTCGGCGCTGACGGAGCGCGCGAGCGCCCGGTCGGCGGAATCCGACGGCCAGCCCGCGCCATGCGCCTTCTCGCTCAGGTGCTCGCAGATGGCGAGGGAGTCCCACACCCGCAGCCCGCCGTCGAGCAGCACGGGCACGCGCCGGCTCGGCGTGTAGCGGCCGATCGCCTCGTCGAATCGCGGCGTGTCGAGCGGCAGTCCCAGTTCCTCGAACGGCAGCCCGAAGTGGCGCAGCAGGATCCACGGCCGCAGCGACCAGGACGACAGGTGCTTGTCGCCGATCACGAGCGTGAGCGTCGCGGGCGTCTCCCGGTCGGGGCCGGCCGGGCTCAGAGCGTGTGTCCGATGTTCTGGAAGTGCGTGCGCTCGTAGGTGCTCTGGCAGTCGAAGCACCGGTTCGCGAAGGGCGTCGCGCGCAGGCGCTCGAGATCGATCGCGAGCCCGCACTCGTCGCACTGCCCGTAGCTGCCGGCGCCCATGCGCAGCATGGCCGAGTCGATCAGGCGCAGTTCCTGCAGGTCGCGGTCGATTTCCGCGAGGTTCACGTCCACCATCAGGTCGGCGAAGGAGTCGTCCTCGAGGTCGCGCACCTGGTCCGCGATCATCGTGTACTGCTCCTTGTCGCTCTTGAGCAGCGTCTGGCGGATCTCCTCGCGCAGCTGGCTCGAGCGGGCAGTCATGCTCGCGCGGAGTTCGTCGATCTGGTGGGCGTTCAGGCTGTGGCTCATCGTGCGGCTCCCTGCAGGGCTCGCGTCCAGGTCGCGGCGACGCGGACGCCCCGGTGAAGGATTGTCCGGACGGACCGGCCAACCAATACGGGAATGGCGCAGGCGAGTCTCGGCGGGGCCGCGGCGAGTTCCGGCATTTCGGCCGCCGCAAGCTGTCATAATCGCACTGCAAAATCATCGGAATCCGCCGCCGGCTATGCCGGTGGGCGGCCAACAGCGAGGAGACGGGTGATGGACGACAAGGGAACCAAGGGCGGACGCACTCGACCCGCGCCTGCCAAGGCTCCGGCTGCTGCGGCTCCGAAGGCCGTCGCCGTGCCTGCGAAGGCTGCGGCGGCGAAGGCAGCGCCGAAGAAGGCCGCGCCGACGACAGCGGCGCCGAAGAAGGCGGAGGCAGCGCCGAGGACGCCTGCAGCGCCCGCGGCCAAGGCGGTGAAGGGGGCGAAGGCCGAGGGACCGGACCGGGCCGAGATGGTGCGGATGGCCGCATATTTCCGCGCCGAGCTGCGCGGCTTCGCTCCCGGCTATGAGGTCGACGACTGGTTGGCGGCCGAGGCCGAAGTCGCAGAACGGGTCGGCCCTGCGCCCTCGACCGCGCCCCGCAAGCCGGCCGCGGGCTGACCGGGGGTGTTCAGTCCGGCGCCGGGGCGGCGCCGGGCGGGAACAGCACGTCCTCGAATCCGAAGTTCCCAAGGTCCCGGATCCGCATCGGGTAGAGCAGACCGTCGAGGTGATCGACCTCGTGCTGCACCACTCGTGCGTGGAATCCCTCCACGGTGCGGTCGATGGGCGACCCGTCGGGATCGAAGCCGCGGTAGCGCAGCCGCCGGAAGCGGGGCACGAGTCCCCGCATGCCCGGGACGGACAGGCAACCCTCCCAGCCGTCCTCCGTGTCCGCGCCGAGCAGCTCGAGCACGGGGTTGACGAGCACGGTGCACGGCACGTCCTCTGCTTCGGGGTAGCGCCGGTTGCTCCGCACTTCGAAAATGACGACGCGCAGCGAAACGCCGATCTGTGGCGCGGCGAGCCCGGCGCCGTCGAGCGCGCGCATCGTGTCGTCCATGTCGGCCACCAGCTCGCGCAGCGCCCGGGTGCCGAACCCGGTCACCGGGGCCGCCACCTGCCGGAGCAGGGGGTGTCCCATCCTGAGCACCGGTCGGACGGCCACCGCAACCTCAGCCCGAGCCCGGCAGGCCGTCGAGGATGGTGACGAAGAACGAGCCCTTGCCGGCGCGCAGCTGCTTCGCCGCCGCATATTCCGGAGAGTCCCAGAAGGCCCTGGCCGCCGCCCGGGAAGGAAAGCGCGCCAGCACGATGCTGCGGTGTTCGGGCGATCCCTCGGCCACCTCGACCTGGGGCGCCGGCACCAGCGCGAGGTATTCTCCCCCGTACTTGCGGTAGATCGGGGGCAGGGCCGCGCTGTAGGCCTTGAAGCCCTCGCGGTCGCTCACCTGGCCCTGCACCAGCAGATAGGCGGGGCGATCGTCGCTGTGTTCCGCGGTCATCCTGCGGTTCCTCTCACCGGGCCCGGCCCGCAAGGTTAGACCAACGCGTCGGGTTGACAAGGGCGGGAGCCGGGCGTAGCTAGGGCAGCCTGATTCCGGCCAGAGGAGCCCGCATGGATCACGGTCTGCGCTGCTGGAAGTGCGGTGCCTCGCTCGCCGATTACACGTTGCCGCTGCGGCGGATCGAAGAGTGCCGGGCCTGCGGCGCCGAGCTGCACGTCTGCCGCATGTGTGAGTTCTACGACACGGCGAAGGCCAAGCACTGCCGCGAGCCCATCGCCGAGGAAGTGAAGGACAAGATCCGGGCCAATTTCTGCGACTATTTCCGTCCCACGCCGGCGGCCTACCGGCCCGAGCAGCTGTCGGCTGCCGAGCAGGCGCGGGCGCAGCTCGAGGCCCTGTTCGGCAGGAAGTAGCGCCGGCCCGACCATTGCGATTTCCGGGAGTTCACCTTGATGCACCTCGATCGAGCATCCGCGCTGGCCGTGGCGGCCGCGCTCGCGTTCGGCCTCGCCCCGCCGGCGCTGCCTGCCGCCCAGCCGGCCCGCAGCGCGGAGCTGGTTCCCGTGCGGCCTGAAATCTATGCACCGGTCACGCTCTCGGCGGACCTCTCGCCGCTGACGGCGAAGGAGCGCGAGATGGCGGGCCTGTTCATCGACGCGGCTGCGATCATGGACGAGCTCTTCTGGCGGCAGGCCTATCCTGGGGACCGCGCCGCGCTGCTCGCGGGGCTCACGGACCCGGCCGCGCGTCGCTTCGCCGAGATCAACTACGGACCGTGGGACCGGCTGGCCGGCAACGCGCCCTTCGTGCCCGGCGTCGGGCCGAAGCCGCCCGGCGCCGGCTTCTATCCGCTCGACATGACGAAGGAGGAGTTCGAGCGCGCCAACCTGCCGGGCAGCCGCGGGGAGTACACGGTGCTCCGGCGCGGGCCGCAGGGCGCGCTCGAGGTGGTGCCGTATTCCGCGTACTACGGCGAGCCGCTCGCCCGCGCGGCGGGCCTGCTGGAGCGCGCGGCCGGGCTGGCCGACGACGCCGGCCTGCGCAAGTACCTCGAGCTGCGCGCCCGCGCGCTGCGGGTTGACGACTACCGCGCGAGCGACATGGCCTGGCTCGACATGAAGGACAACCGCCTCGACATCGTCATCGGGCCGATCGAGACCTACGAGGACAAGCTGCTCGGCTACAAGGCCGCGTTCGAGGCCTACGTCCTCGTGAAGGACATGGAGTGGAGCAGGCGGCTCTCGCGCTACGCGGCGATGCTGCCGGCGCTGCAGAAGGGCCTGCCCGTGCCGGACGCCTACAAGGCCGAGAGGCCCGGCACCGACTCCGACCTCAACGCCTACGACGTCATCTACTACGCGGGCGACTGCAACTCGGGCTCCAAGACCATCGCCATCAACCTGCCGAACGACGAGCAGGTGCAGCTCGCCAAGGGCACGCGGCGGCTGCAGCTCAAGAACGCCATGCGCGCCAAGTTCGACGCCATCATGGTACCGATCGCCTCCGAGCTGATCGCGCCCGAGCAGCGCCGGCACGTCACCTTCGACGCGTTCTTCGCCGACACCATGTTCCACGAGGTCGCGCACGGCCTCGGCATCAAGAACACGGTCAACGGCAAGGGCACGGTGCGCGACGCACTCAAGGAAGTCGGCTCGGGCATCGAGGAGGGCAAGGCGGACGTGCTCGGCCTCTACATGATCACGAAGCTCCACGAGCAGGGCGAGCTCGGCGGCGCGCTCGAGGACTACTACACGACGTTTCTCGCCGGCATCTTCCGCTCGGTGCGCTTCGGCGCCGCCTCGGCGCACGGCGAGGCGAACATGGTGCGGTTCAACTTCTTCGCCGACCGCGGCGCGTTCACACGCGACGCGAGCGGCCACTACCGGGTGGACATGCCGAGGATGCGCCGTGCGGTGGACGAGCTGTCCGCCGTGCTGCTGAAGCTGCAGGGCGACGGCGACTACGCCGGCGTGCAGGAGCTCACGCGGGAGCTGGGCGTCATCCGCCCGCAGCTGCAGGGCGACCTCGACCGGCTCTCGAGCCGGAAGATCCCGGTGGACGTGGTGTTCAGGCAGGGCAGGTCCGTCCTCGGCCTGGACTGAGCCGGACGTGGCCGTGGGTGGCGTTGCACGGGTGCTCGAAGGGCGGCTGCGCGACCTCGGCGGCTTCAGCGTGCGCCGGGTGCTGCCGGCGGCCGGCCTGCAGACGGTCGGCCCGTTCATCTTCTTCGACCACATGGGCCCGGCCCGCTTCGAGCCCGGCGCCGGCGTGGACGTGCGGCCGCACCCGCACATCGGGCTCGCAACCGTCACCTACCTGTTCGCGGGCGAGTTCACGCATCGCGACAGTCTCGGCACGATACAGCGGATCCGCCCGGGCGACGTGAACTGGATGGTGGCCGGGCGGGGCATCGCGCATTCCGAGCGCACGCCGCCCGAGCTGCGGCAGGCGCGCGGCGGTTCGGTCACCCACGGCATCCAGACCTGGATCGCACTGCCGTGCGCGCACGAGGAAGTGGCGCCGGCCTTCGAGCACCATCCGGCCGCGACGCTGCCGGAGATCCGCACGCCCGGCGTCGACATGCGCCTGATTGCGGGCGCGGCGTTCGGTGCGCGTGCCCCGGCGTCGGTGTTCTCGCCGATGTTCTACCTGGCGGCCGGGATCGAGCCGGGCGCGGAGGCGGCCGTGCCGGACGGTTACGCGGAGCGCGCCGCCTACGTGGTCGACGGCGAAGTCGAGATCCTCGGCGAGCGTCGCACGGCGGGGCAGATGATCGTCTTCGACGCGTCCGCATCCGCCACCGTGCATGGCCTCGCCACGTCCCGCGTGATGCTGCTCGGGGGCGCGCCGCTCGACGGGCCCCGTCACATCTGGTGGAATTTCGTCTCGAGCAGCCTCGACCGCATCGAGCGTGCGAAGCTCGACTGGAGCCACGAGCGCTTCGCCGCCGTGCCGGGCGACGACGAACGCATCCCGCTGCCCGGGCGCTGAAGCGCAGCAGCCGCTAGTCCAGGGCCGTTGCGCAGCCGCGGTAGCTCCTGCCGCCGAACTCGACCTGCATGCGATGGGTGAACGCCTCGCCCGACATGTCGTCGGCGCAGGCTTCCTTCACCACCTTCACCTCGAGGCGCTGGGCGCCCTGCTCGGCGATGAAGACCTGCGCCTCGATCTCGTCGCCGCCGCCGGTGGTCATGGTCCCGAAAGTGTGCGTTTCCTGGCCGTAGTTGGTCACGAACTCGAGCCGCGTCCCCGGGCCGACTTCCACCGTCCAGCCCGGCTCGTTGCCGATGCCGCGGTAGTGCACGCCACGTTCGCGGGCGTCGGCCAGCAGCGACTGCGCACGCGCCTCGCGGCACTGCACCGGCGCGCTGCCCGCCCGCTCGAAGGTCGCGGTACTACCCTTGCTCCAGAAGGTGAGCGAACCGTCGGAGTACCGGGCGCCCGACGCGCTCACGACCAGCGGCAGCTTGCGCGGGCCCTCGTGCATCTCGAGCGTGATCGCGTTCTCCCGGTAGAGATTCTTCATGCGCAGCGTCAGTCCGCCGTCGCACTCCCACACGTAGGCGCGCAACACGCCCTCGGGCGGCGGCACGTCCCCGTTCCCCGGGCTCCTGGCGGGCGACGCCGCCGGAGCGGGCACGGGTTCCGCGGGAGCCGTGGGCCCCGTTGCAGTGGGAGCATGCTCGACGCTGCCGCGATCGCAGCCGGTGAGCATGGCATGGGCGACGAGCAGCAGGGCGGCCGTGGTGGCCGCGGTAACGGACGGACGCATGGATACTCCCGGTCTGGCGCGCGACGCGCGAGTCTAGCGCACGCCGGGGGGAGGGGGCTGCCGGAGGAACGGTGGTTCAGCAGCGTTGGGTACGCAGGCGCTGCCGGAGATCGCGCCAGCGCTGCCAGAGGCGCGCGGCCTCCCGCGACGAATAGCCGGTGCGCATCCGGTCGTTCAGCTCGTCGAGCTGCTGCTGCAGCGTGGCGCAGCGGGTGTCCGTGCTGCGACCGGGCTCGTTCGCGTCGCGCGGCGGCACCCGCGGGCGGGTGCCGGCTGGTGGCGTCGGCGGCCGCATGCCGGCACCCGGGCTTGCGCGCGACGGCTCGTCGAGCCTGAGCGCACGCGGCGCCGCCGCGGGACCGCAGGGCCGGTCGGAGAAGACGGGTGTGCCGGCGTCGTCGCAGACGAACACCGCCCGCTGGCGACGCTGCTCGGCGGCCGGCGGTGCCGGGACGGGAGCGTCCGTCGCCCGGCCGTCCAATGCGGTGCCGGCCAGCGAGACGGCGAGCAGGAATGCGGCGTGGCGGAACGGGCGACCGTTGACGGACATGGCGTGCCCTCGATGGCGGATCCGGGCACAGCATGCGTGGGCGCGGCCGGCAGGGCGCCGCCGATTAATGACGGGAAGACGCTGTAATCGCGGGCGGCGGCGCGCCGCCGACTCAGCGTGATTCGGTGCCGGCCGCCGGTCCGAGCAGCTGGTTCAGCTCGACGAAATACCCGTCCGGATCCCACACCGAGCTGAAGCGGACCGCGATGCTGCCTTTCCCGTCCGGCGAGGGGTAGGTGGTGACGTGCGGCTCGCTCGAGACGCGCACGCCCGGCGTGGCACGAACTCGCTCGAACCGCCGGTCGAGGTCCGTCGCGTTGATCACCAGGATGACGTCGCCGACACCGGGTCGCTGTGCCTCGTTCGGCGGTTCCGGGAGCCGCGGCGACGTGTATTCGAGCAGGCCGATCACACCCACGAAGTCGTCGTTGGCGCGCAGCAGGGCGAGGCGCATCCGGCGCTCTGCATCGGACGGGTCGCCGGGCAGTGGCGGCCGCGTGATGACCTGGTCGTAGACGACCTCGAGTCCGAGGGCGTCACGATAGAAGGCGAGTGCCCGGTCCACGTCGCGGACGATCAGCGTCGTGCGCCGGACGTCCACGGGACCGCGATCCGCCTCGGGCAGCGGCGCTGTCACCGCCATTCCCGGCGCGAATGCGGCTGCCGCCATCGCCAGCAGCGCGACGCGGGCCGCGGTGTGCCTCATGCGCGCCCCGCGTTCGCGTCGGTGGGCGAATGGAAATACTGGCTCTCCTCCGAGAACTGCTCGATCAGGCGCCGCAGCTCGCCGATTCGGCCCTCGGCCGTGCTGATCGGCAGGCACTCCTCGCAGCGCGGATCGCCGCACGGCTGCCTCGAGTAGAGCCAGTACTGCACCGCGCCGGCGAGCAGGCCGTCGGCGATGTCCCAAGGGTCGGACTTCTCGTCCTCGTCGGCGATCTGGTTGCCGAGGTCGACCGCCTTGGCGAACGCTTCGTCGAATGGATGCGCTTCTTCGGACATCTTTACAGGCTCGGTTCGTGAGTCGGTCTGGAGTGGGTCGGGCGCGACGTCGTCAGATGCCGGCCTTGCCCAGCGCGTCGAGCACGGCGCGAATGGCACCGGCGACGCCCGGGTGGCCCGCCTCGAGACGCACCGCGGCGCCCTCGAGTGCGTCGCCGTGCTCCGCCGCGGCCCCGGATGCCAGCGGACCCTCGAGCGCGTGCCGGATGTCTTCGAGCGCCGACTGCAGCAGCGCGCGGTCCTCGGGGCCGAGCTGCCGCGCACGCACGAGTTCCTCGTGGAGATCGCTCAACGTCTGCTTGAGTTGGCTCATGGCCGTCCTGTCCGCGGGGGGGCGCGGTTCACAGTTTAGCAGCAGGGGGGGGCGCCGGCCCGCACGGGGACCGCGACCGCTGGGGTAGAATCCCCGGAATCTCGCGCCAGGACGCCACCGGGCCTGGCCGCTGCCAACGTTCCGTCCGAGGTCGTCGCATGTCCATCCGCTGCCGTCCGCTGCTTCCCGGCCTCGTGCTGGCGCTGGTTGCCGCAGCGCCCTCCGCCCGCGCCGACGGGCCGTACTTCGAGATCACGCCGTTCGGCGGCTATCGCATGGGCGGCGGATTCGACACGGTGGAAACGGCATCGAAACCGTCCCGCTCCGTGGACCTCGAGGACGGCGGCAGCTGGGGCGTCGACCTCGGCCTGTACCGCGACGGTTACTCGTTCTACGAACTGCTCTTTTCCACGCAGAATTCGCAGTTCGACAGCTCGGACCCGGCGCTCGGCGCCGTGGACGTTCAGACCGAGTACTACCACATCGGCGGCACGCTGCTGTTCGCGGACGAGGACTGGATGGTGCCCTGGTTCTCGTTCACGGCTGGCGCGACGCGTTTCAGCGCCGACGGCGGCTACGACGACGAGACCAAGTTCTCGATCAGCGCCGGCGGCGGCCTGCGCCTGCCGTTCACGGACAACTTCGCCGCCAACCTCGGCGTGCGCGGCTACCTCACCTTCGTGGACTCGGACAGTGACATCCTCTGCGTGAGCGGCAGCCAGGATGCCGGCTGCCTCGTGCGCACCTCGGGCAGCACCGTCTTCCAGGCCGAGGCGATGCTCGGGCTCACGTTCAGGTTCTGACGGCCCCCCCGCCGGCCGCGACGCCGTCTACACGAGGACGCGCTCGATGCCGCCCGCGTTCGCGAGGCGGACGTAGTCCGCGAGCCAGTCGACGCCGAGCAGGTGTCGCGCCATCTCGACGACGACGTAGTCCGCCTCGGTGCCGGCGTCGTCGTCGTAGCGGCTCAGCCCCTGCAGGCAGGACGGGCAGGAAGTCAGCACCTTGACGGGCCCGTCGTAGCCGTCGGCGCGCAGCTTCGCCGCGCCGCGCTCCATTTCCTGCTGCTTGCGGAAGCGGACCTGGGTCGCGACGTCCGGGCGCGCGACCGCGAAGGTGCCCGACTCGCCGCAGCAGCGGTCGTTGCGATCGACGCGGCCGTTCGCCGCCGCGTCGACCAGCGCGTTGACCACGGCGATCGGCTCGCGGGTCCTGATCGGCGAGTGGCAGGGATCGTGGTACAGGTAACGGGTGCCCGTGACGCCCTCGATCCGCACGTCCTTCTCGAACAGGAACTCGTGGATGTCAAGGATGCGGCTGCCCGGGAAGATCTGGCCGAACTCGTAGCCCTGCAGCTGGTCGTGGCAGGTGCCGCAGCTCACCACCACCGTGCGGATGTCGAGGTAGTTGAGCGTGTTGGCCACCCGGTGGAACAGCACGCGGTTGTCGGTGATGATCTTCTCGGCCATGTCGAACTGCCCGCTGCCGCGCTGCGGATAGCCGCAGCAGAGGTAGCCGGGCGGCAGCACCGCCTGCACGCCCGCGTGCCACAGCATCGCCTGCGTGGCGAGGCCGACCTGCGAGAACAGGCGCTCCGAGCCGCAGCCCGGGAAGTAGAACACCGCCTCTGAATCCGTCGTCGTGCGCGCCGGGTCACGGATGATCGGCACGTAGCGGCGGTCCTCGATGTCGAGCAGCGCGCGCGCGGTGCGCCCGGGCAGTCCGCCCGGCATCTTCTTGTTGACGAAGTGGACGACCTGCTGGCGCACCGGTGGCCGGCCGCCGGTGGTGGCGGGCGGGCGCTTCGTCTGCGCCGACGCCAGGGCCTTCAGCGCGCGATGGCCGGTCCGCTGCGCCTTGAAGCCCCAGCCGATCATCAGCTTGCGCGTGAGCTTGATCGTGTCCGGGCTCGTGGCGTTCAGGAAGAACATCGAGGCGGCCTTGCCCGGGTTGAAGCGCTGCCGACCCATGCGCCGCAGCAGGTCGCGCATCGCCATGGAGACGTCGCCGAAGTCGATGTCCACCGGGCAGGGCGTCTCGCACTTGTGGCAGACGGTGCAGTGGTCGGCCACGTCCGAGAACGCGTCCCAGTGCTGCAGCGACACGCCGCGGCGCGTCTGCTCTTCGTACAGGAATGCCTCGATGAGCAGCGAGGTCGCGAGGATCTTGTTGCGTGGCGAGTAGAGGAGGTTGGCGCGCGGCACGTGCGTCGAGCACACCGGCTTGCACTTGCCGCAGCGCAGGCAGTCCTTGATCGCGTCCGAGATGGACGCGATGTCCGACTGCTGCATGATCAGCGACTCGTGGCCGAGCAGGTTGAAGCTCGGCGTGTAGGCGTTCCTCAGGTCGGCGCCGGGCAGCAGCTTGCCCTTGTTGAAGCGGCCCTCCGGGTCGATGCGTTCCTTGTAGCGGCGGAACTCGGCGGTCTCCGCGTCGTCGAGGAACTCGAGCTTGGTGATGCCGATGCCGTGCTCGCCCGAGATCACGCCGCCCAGCTCGCGCGCGATGCGCATGATGCGCGCCACGGCCCGGTTCGCCTCCTGCAGCATCTCGTAGTCGTCGGAGTTGACCGGAATGTTGGTGTGCACGTTGCCGTCGCCGGCGTGCATGTGCAGGGCGACGAACACGCGGCTCCGGAGCACCCGCCCGTGGATCGCCTCGAGGTCCGCGAGCAGGGGCGCGAAGGGACCGCCGGCGAACAGCCGGCGATGCTCGTTCCGCACCTCGGTCTTCCACGACACCCGCAGCGTGTGGTCCTGCAGCAGATCGAAGATGCGCGTGTCCGGATGCTCGCCGGCGCGTCGCCCGAAGTCCGCCGGCAACGGGCCGTGGCCGAGCGCCTCGAGGTCGGCGAGCGAACGCCCGAGCGGCAGGTCGAGGTGGTCCGCGAGCCACTGCCAGCGCCGGCGCGCGGCGGCCACCGTCTCACGGGCGCGCGCCACGCGCTCGCCGAGCAGTTCGTCGCGCGACATCCGGTCCGTGTCCGCGTCGTCCGTCTTGCCGACCCGCGGCTCGCCCGAGAGGTAGCCATCGACCGCCGCGAGGATCGCGAGCTTGTTCCTGATCGACAGCTCGATGTTGATGCGCTCGATCGCGTCGGTGTACTCGCCGAGCCGCTCGAGCGGAATCACCACGTCCTCGTTGACCTTGAACGCGTTGGTGTGGCGGGCGATGGCGGCGGTGCGCGCGCGGTCGCGCCAGAAGGCCTTGCGCGCCTCGGCGCCGACGGCGACGAAGCCCTCGCCGGCCCGGGCGTTTGCGATGCGCACGACGTCGGCGGCGCAGCGGGCGACCGCGTCCTCGTCGTCGCCCACGACGTCGCCGAGCAGCACCATCTTCGGCAGCGTGCCGCGCTTCGACCGGGTGGCGTAGCCCACGGCTCGCAGGTAGCGATCGTCGAGGTGCTCGAGGCCGGCGAGGTGCACGCCGCGTCCGCGCTCGGCCGCGGCAAGGTGGTCGCGGATCTCGACGATCGCCGGGATCGCCTCGCGCGCCTGGCCGAAGAACTCGAGGCAGACCGTGCGGACGTGCGGGGGCATGCGGTGCACGATCCAGCGGGCGGACGTGATCAGGCCGTCGCAGCCTTCCTTCTGCACGCCAGGCAGCCCGCCCAGGAACTTGTCCGTGACGTCCTTGCCGAGGCCGGCCTTGCGGAACTTCCGTCCGTCGATCTCGAGGCGCTCGCGCCTCAGCACGCGCGCGTGCTCGGGCGGGCTGCGGCCGTCCTTCCAGACGAGTTCGAAGACGGCGACGGCGGTGTCGTGGATCCGCCCGAGGTTGTGTCCGGCGCGGGACACCTCGAGCCAGTCGCCCGCCGGGTCCACCATCCGCCACCACGCGAGGTTGTCGAGCGCAGTGCCCCAGAGCACGGCCTTCTTGCCGCCGGCGTTCATGGCGATGTTGCCGCCGATGCAGGATGCGTCGGCCGAGGTCGGGTCCACGGCGAACACGAAGCCGCCGGCGTGCGCGGCTTCCTCGACCCGGCGCGTCACCGCGCCGGCCTCGGTGTAGAGCGTCGGCACGGCGCCCTCGAGCCCGGGCAGCGCGACGTGCTGCACGGCATCGATGCGCTCGAGCTTCTCGGTGTTGATCACGGCCGCCGTGGGCGTGAGCGGGACGGCGCCGCCGGTGTACCCGGTGCCGCCCCCGCGGGGAATGACGCTCAGCCCGAGCTCGGTACACGCGCGCACCAGCCCCGGGATCTCCTCCTCGGCGTCGGGCGCGAGCACGACGAACGGGATCTCGACCCGCCAGTCCGTCGCGTCCGTGGCGTGCGCGACGCGGGCGTACGGGTCGAAGCAGACGTTGTCGGCGCGGGTGTGCCGCCCGAGCTCGCGACGGGCGCGGCGGCGCAACGCGTCGGTGGAGGCGAAGGACTGCTCGAAATCCGTCACTGCCCGGCGCGCCGCGTCGAGCAGGCGTGCGACGCGCGCGTCGCGGCCGGGGTCCTGGGGATCGCGGCGCCGGTCGATCTCGGCGAGGCGGTGGTGAAGGGCTTCGACCAGGAGTCCTCGGCGGCGTGCGTCGTCGAGCAGGTCCTGCTCCAGGTACGGATTGCGCTGTACGACCCAGATGTCGCCCAGCACCTCGTAGAGCATGCGCGCGGAGCGGCCGGTGCGGCGCTCGCCGCGCAGCTCGTCGAGCAGCTGCCACCCCTCGGCGCCGAGCAGCCGGATGACGATCTCGCGGTCCGAGAACGAGGTGTAGTTGTAGGGGATCTCGCGCAGCCGGGCCGGCGCGTCGAGCTCGGGAGCGCTGTCGCGGGAAGGTACGGCGGGCGGGTTCACGTGCGGCGGCGGGGCTTGGTCAGCGACGGCGGATTGTCGCCCGGCCGCTCGGATGAGGGTATTGCGGCATGCCGCGGGCCGGCGACGTCTCAGAACTTCCAGCCCAGGCTCAGCTGGAAGCCGTCGAAGGCCGGCGTCCCCGTGGCGTTCTGGAAGTCGATCCATCGCATCGTGTAGCCGCCCTGCACCGCGAAGATCTCGTTCAGGTCGTAGCGCAGGCCGAGGTCCACTCCGTAGGCGAGACCGTCGATGGTCTTGGTGTTGCGGAAGCTGGTGCAGACGTATCCGTACCACGGGTCCCACCAGCAGCCGACGTCGGGCGGCTCGGTCTGGATGTTGGTGTCCACCCGGCTCCAGCCGACGCTGCCCGCGACGTAGGGCGTGAGCGGACCGGTCAGGATCCGGTACGCCACGTCGAACATGAGCGTCATCGTGTCGAGGCTGCCCTCGACCGCGAAGGACTCGCCCGGCTCGTCGCCGACGAGATCGGCGCTGTAGTCCTTCTGGTCGTAGGTGAAGGTCGACCCGAACTGCAGGCGATCGGTGTAGTGGTAGGCGACGCCGAGCAGGAAGCCCGTCCCGCCCTCGATCGCGGCCGTCGTACCGCCCCTGAAGTCGACGTCCGCCGAGTTCGACGACGCCACGCCGATGCGACCCTCCCACCGTCCCTGCAGGGCCGCCTGGTCGGCGCTCCGGCCGCCGCCCGAACCCGCGGGCCCGTCACCGGCGCTGCCCTGCGCCGCCAGCCCGGCCATCGCGGCCGTGGGGCTGACGAGGTCCGGCAGGTTGCTGTTCTCGACGCGGATGTTGTCCGCGACCTTCGCGAGGTCCTCCATGCCGAGCTTGCGATAGGCGCTGGCCGCGATCTCGAGGGCCTCGGGCACCGCGGGGGCGCCGTCGTAGGTCTCGATCAGGCCGTGCGCCCGGTTGAGCGCGCCGACGTAGGCCCCGCGCTTCATGTAGTAACGGGCCACCGAAAGTTCGTAGTCGGCGAGCCGGTTGCGCAGGTAGACCATGCGCTGGCGGGCGTCGGCCGCATACGGGCTCTTCGGGTAGTACTGCACCAGCGTCTGGAAGGACTGGAAGGATTTGCGCGCCTCCTGCGGCGGGCGCTTGCTCAGGTCGGCCTTGAACACGCGTTCGAGCCGGTCCGCCCCGCCCTCGAACTGCACCAGGCCCCGGATGTAATAGGCGTAATCGACGCGCGGGTGCGTCGGATTCTCGCGGATGAACTGGTCGGCCTGGTCAATCGCCGACTCGGTCTCGCGGTTCTTGTAGTAGGCGTACATGAGGTCGAGCTGGGCCTGCTTGGCCGGCTCGCTGAACGGGAAGCGCGCCTCGAGCAGCTCGAGCTTGCGGATGCCCTCGGGGTAGTTGCCGTTGGCGATGTCCTGCACGGCCTCCTGGAAGATCCGCTCGGGGGAGCCCTTCATGTCGAATTCCTCCCCGGCGCTCTTGCAGCCGGACGCCAGCGCCGCCGCGAGGACGACGGCCAGCAGGAGGTGCGGGCGAGGAGTGAATGAATGCTTGGGCACGCCGGTGGGCGCCTGTGGGACCGGAAATCGGGGGCGGCAGTATATCGAAACGGTGTGCCCGACGGACCTC
>Ga0209254_10001288_pt1 | contig 22279 bp, 19 predicted proteins | sample FrelakmetDIP11DI_FD_187148 | JGI IMG/M metagenome (GOLD analysis project Ga0209254, IMG submission 187148) | Freshwater lake sediment microbial communities from the University of Notre Dame, USA, for methane emissions studies - DIP11 DI (SPAdes)... | ecosystem: Environmental > Aquatic >...
GGCCCCGCACGTGGTCGACGACATCCCGAGGCGACGGGACGGCCATCCGAGCCTGCTCGGCGCAGACGCCGCTCCGGATCACCGAGACCCCTTGGTGGCGACACGCGCATGACGAGATACCGCCCTCCCGGTTCGACAGCGATAAGGTCAAATCACGCGCCAATTGCGCCGCCTGCCACGGCACCGCGGAGCAGGGCGAGTTCTTCGAGGAAGAGGAAGACTGATCGCGTGTGTCGCGAGTCCTGCCTATGGGTTCTGGTGCAATGGCGGCAGGACAAAGCAGGTCAATCGGCGGCTCTGATCTCAAAATCAGTCTGAAACGAGAGCGCGGTCCCAAAGCTGCTTGAGTGACTGGTTCCGCCACTGACGCCCCGGGCCGAACGAGAACTGGCGCTTGTAAATCCGATGCGCCAACTCTATGCCGCGAGCGTTTCAGCAAGGACACAATACTATCCGGGAAATGATTCGTGGCCGCCGAGAGATCGTGGAAATTGAAGCGACGCGGAACCGGGGCGCAAACAAGGATGCCTTCGAATCGAAGTCCAGCCCAAGTTTCAGGGAAAAATTGGCGGAGAGAGAGGGATTCGAACCCTCGATGGGCTTTTGACCCATACGCCCTTAGCAGGGGCGCGCCTTCGACCACTCGGCCATCTCTCCGGAGGGCGCAAATGATACGCACCGGCCGGGAGGCCGGCAAAGCAATACGCGGCTCAGGTCAGACGGAGGCGGTATCGCTGCCGTTGGCGGCCGAGTCCTGGCCGTTTTCCGCCGGCTGGTGCTGCTCGTCGCGGATGCGCTCGTAGATCTCTTCGCGGTGGACGCCGACTTCCTTCGGCGCGAGCACGCCAATCCGGATCTGGTTGCCCTTGATGCCGAGTACCGTCACCGTGACGTTGTCCCCGATCATCAAGGCTTCGCCGACGCGGCGCGTCAGGATCAGCATGCTTGTCTTCCCCTTATCCCCGGTGTTTCTTCCGGAACACGCAAAAATGATACCACAGGGTGCGAATGAGTCTCATTATGTTAAATCACATTGAGCCCGCCCGATCGAGGCCATAAGCCTTGTGCAGCGCGCGCACGGCACGCTCGAGGTCCTTTTCGGCGACCAGCACGCTGATCTTGATCTCTGACGTCGATACCAGCCGGACGCTGATGCCCTCCGCGCCGAGCGTCTCGAAAAGCGTCGCCGCGACTCCCGCGTGCGAGCGCATCCCTGAGCCCACCACCGCAAGTTTCGCCACACGATCGTCGCCTGTCACCACTGCGCCGGCGTAACTCGCGGCCGCGCTGCGCGTGAGCTCCAGCGCACGCTTGAAGTCGTCGCGGTGCACCGTGAACGTGAGATCGACGCGCCCGCCCTGCGGCGCGTTGATCACGATCATGTCCACCTCGATCGAGGCTGCCGCGACCGGCGCAAGCAGCGCGTACGCGACGCCCGCCTCGTCCGGCACCTGGCTGACGGCGATCGCGGCCTCGTCACGGTTGAAGGCGATGCCGGAAACGACGGGGGCTTCCACGTTCGGGTTCTCCTCGCAGATCAGTGTGCCCGGCCCGGGCTCGAAGCTCGACAGTACGCGCAGCTTCATGCCGTAGCGCGCGGCGAACTCGACCGAGCGCAGGTGCAGCACGCGCGACCCCTGCCCGGCCAGCTCGAGCATTTCCTCGAAGCTCACGACCGGCAGGCGCCGCGCTTCGGGCACCATGCGCGGATCGGTGGTGTAGACGCCGTCCACGTCGGTCAGGATCTGGCACTCGTCGGCCTGCAATGCGACCGCGAGCGCGACGGCGGTCGTGTCCGAGCCGCCGCGGCCAATGGTGGTGATGTCGCCGTTCTCGCCGCGACCCTGGAAGCCCGCCACGACCGGCACGACGCCCGCGGCCAGGTCCTGTTTCAGCCGCTCGCAGCCGACACGCTCGATGCGGGCGCGGCCGGGCGGTCCTTTCGTGTCGATGGGCAGCTGCAGCGCATTCCAGGAACGCGCAGGGCAGCCGCAGCGGCGCAGCGCCATCGCCAGCAACGCGGCGGAAACCATTTCGCCGGTCGCGAGCAACGCGTCCATCTCGCGCGCATCCGGATCGGGGCACAACTCGCGCGCAAGCTCGATGAGGCGGTCTGTCGAGTCGCCCATCGCCGAGACGACGACAGCGACCTGGTTGCCGGCCCGCAGGAGCGCGTGCACCTGCCCGGCGACCGCGCGAATGCGCGCGACCGAGCCGACCGAAGTGCCGCCGTACTTCTGGACGATGAGCGCCATGCAGCGGCGATTGTTTCAGCTTTCTGCGGGAATCGGCAGGGCGGTCGCGGACTTCAGCCGCTCCATTGAAAAGAGTGCAGACACGTCGGCCAGGCTCGGCAAGCGGCCGATCAGCTCCTTGTAGGTGCGGTCGTAGCCCGCCATGTCGGCGACGACGACCTTGAGCAGGTAATCCACGTCGCCGCCGATGCGATGGCACTCGAGGATCTCGGGCATGGCCGCGATCACCTCGTTGAGCGTGCGGGCCCAGTCGGCGCTGTGCTCGCGCGTCTTGACCCGCACATAGACAGTGAGGCCGAGGCCCACTTTCTCCGGGTTGACGACGGCGACGCGGCCCTGGATGACCCCGGCCGTCTCCATCTGCCGGATTCGCCGCCAGCAGGGGTTCACGGAAAGTCCCACCTGCTCCGCGATCCGCTGGATCGGGAGCGAAGCGTCATCCTGGAGCAGGGCCAGGATCTGCCGATCGATGCGGTCCAGCTTGGGCATGCCCCCTATTTAGCATATTTTCCCATTATTAGTTACTTACTTCACATGAAATGGGAGATTATTTGACCTCGATGGAACTAAGATGCCGGGTATGACTACCTGGAACCGGCTCTTCAAGGATCATCCCGCGAGCGTCGACGAGACCTACTGGCAACACTTCGGGGCGGCCATGGGTTTTGGCGTGCGCATGATCTGGGGCGGACTCGTCTGCATGGTGCACGCCATCATCCCGGGCGCGTTCTGCACCAAGGGCAGCGACACGATCTGCGAGCTGCACGAGCGCATGGTCATCAACCGCCGCCACAAGGCGGAAGCGCGCGCCATGCTCATGGAGACGCGGAAAGCCGCCTGAGTCAGCTCCGGCGCAGCTTCACCTGAAGTTCCTTGCGCCGGTAGTCGATGATCAGCGTGTCGAGCAGCCCGAGCACGTCCATGCCGATCAGCATGGCCGGCTCCTGGGTCATCTTCCAGTGCTCGAAGATCGCGAAATCCGCGAAGGTCATCGCCGGATTCCTCACCATTATTTCGCCCATCGCGAGCGCCGGTGTGTCGACTCGGTTGCCCATCTGCACGTCGAGCGTCGAGCCCATCACCTGATCCGGTACGGCCTCCTTCTCCTGGCGCTTGCGACGCTCGGCGAGCGCCGTGCGCAGCGCTTCGTTGCCAAGCGTCACCTGCCCGCCCGTGTCGATGATGGCCTTTACCGGGACGCCGCCGATGTAAGCGTCCACGACCAGCAGCCGGCCGCGCAGGAACTTCACCGGGATCGTCGTATAGCCGCCGGTAGCGCGCTGGTTCTTCGAGCGCATGATGGTGATGCTGTCGTGGCGGAAGTCGATGTGGATGCGCTTGTTGGCGAACCCGTCCATGCCGAGCACGCCCTCGGCGCCGCCGAGCGCATCGGGGATGACCGGCAGCCGCCGCGGTTCGAGCAGGAGGTCGCCATACTCGAGCGTGCGTACCGGCACCATCGGCACGGCGGCAGAGCCGGTCGCGCCACGCAGCATCACCATGCTGGTGGTTTGCAGACTGATGCCGATCGATTCCGCGAGCTGCGGGGTCAGCGCCGAATGGCTCGCGCCGGTGTCGAGCACCAGGCGGAACGGACCTTGCCCGTTGACCAGTACGGGCGCCCAGATGCGGCCAATCTTGTCGCGGCGGGTGGGGGCGACGAAACGCGGCTCGTCGGCAATGACGGCAACGTCGTCCATGGTCGCGGGTTTGACGTAGGCGGGTGGATCGGGCGCCGGAGCAGTAACTTCTTGTGGAGCAACAGGAACCGGCTCGGCTTGGACGAGCAATACCAGGAGCGGTAAAGCAAGGACTCCCACGTGATTTCCGACTGCCGGCTCCGGACTAAGTTCCCCCGAGCTGCGCCGCAACCAGTCCTGGCACCGCCCGCAAGGCGTCCTCGAGTTTGGACGGGTCGTTTCCACCCGCCTGGGCGAAGTCCGGCCGCCCGCCGCCGCGGCCGCCGACGATCTTGGCCACCTCTCCAATCAGGGCACCCGCGCTCACCCTGCCGGACACGCCGGGCGATACAGAGGAGACGAGTGAGACTTTGTCATCAGCAATCTGCGCGCCGAGCACGACGACCGCGTCACCAAGCCGGCTCCTGTACTGGTCAGCCGCGTCGCGCAGCGACTGCGCATCCGCGCCCTCGATCTTCGCCGCGAGCACGCTGACGCCGCCGACCTTCACGACCTGCGCCGCAAGATCCGTGCTGCCGCCTGAAGCAAGCTTCGCGCGCAGTCCCGAGATCTCGCGCTCGAGCTTCTTCTGCTGCTCGAGGAGCTGGGCCACCTTGCCCTCGAGCTCGGCCGGCGTTGCGCGCAGCGACCCGGAGATGCGCTTCAGCGTCGCCTCGGTCGCGCGCACGGCCTCGAGCGCGCCCTCGCCCGTCACCGCCTCGATGCGGCGGATGCCGGAGGCGATGCCGCCCTCGCCCGTGATCCGGAACAGGCCGATGTCGCCGGTACGGCCGACGTGCGTGCCGCCGCACAGCTCGGTGGAGAATTCGCCGAAGGAGAGCACGCGGACTTCGTCGCCGTACTTCTCGCCGAACAGCGCCATCGCGCCCGACTTGATCGCGTCGTCATAGGCCATGTGGCGGATGTGGCCGGCCTCGTTCCTGCGGATCTCGGCGTTCACCATCCGCTCGATGGTCTCGATTTCCTGGGGCGTGACGGGTTGCGTGTGCGAGAAATCGAAGCGCAGCCGGTCGGGCGCGACCAGCGATCCCTTCTGCTGCACGTGCTGGCCGAGCACCTTGCGCAGCGCCGCGTGAAGGAGGTGGGTCGCGGAATGATTGAGCACGGTGGACTGCCGCGTCGCGGCGTCCACCTGCGCGGTGACGATGTCGCCGGTCCGGAAGCTGCCCGCCTCCACCTTGCCCACGTGCAGGTGCGCATCGCCGAGCTTCTTCGTGTCGGTGACGCGGAACTTCGCCGCACCGTTGGTGAGCCTGCCGACGTCGCCGACCTGGCCGCCGGACTCGGCGTAGAACGGCGTACGGTCGAGGACAATCTGCACCTCGTCGCCTGCATTGACGAAAGCGACTTCCGCACCGGCTTTCAGCAGGGCGACGACCTTGCCTTCGTCCTGCAGGTGCTCGTAACCGCTGAATCGGCTCCTGGCGTCGAGCGTCTCCGGGGCGCGCAGGTCCACGCCGAACTTGCTCGCGGCGCGCGCGCGCGCGCGCTGGGCTTCCATCTCGCGCTCGAAGCCGGCCTGGTCGACCGCGAGCCCGCGCTCGCGCGCGATGTCAGCCGTCAGGTCGAGCGGGAAACCGTAGGTGTCGTAAAGCTTGAAGACGGTGTCGCCGGCGATCGTCTGGCCCTTCATCTTGCCGATCGCGGTCTCGAGCAGTGCCATGCCGTTCTCGAGCGTCTCGGCGAAGCGCTCCTCTTCCTGTTTCAGCACGCGCACCACGTGGTCCGCACCCTTCGCGAGCTCCGGGAACGCCGCGCCCATCTCGGCCGCGAGCGCGGGCACGAGCGCGTGGAAGAACGGCTTTTTCTGGCCCAGCTTGTAGCCGTGGCGGATCGCGCGGCGGATGATGCGCCGCAGGACGTAACCCCGACCGTCGTTGCCGGGGATCACGCCGTCCACGATCAGGAAGGAGCAGGCGCGGATGTGGTCCGCGATGACGCGCAGCGATGGACTCGCGAGGTCCTTCGTGTGCGTTGCTTCGGCTGCGGTCCTGATCAGGCTCCGGAACAGGTCGATGTCGTAGTTCGAGTGCACACCCTGCATCACGGCAGCCGCACGCTCGAGGCCCATGCCGGTATCCACCGAGGGCTTCGGCAGCCGCGTCAGGATGCCGTCAGCCGAGCGCTCGAACTGCATGAAGACGAGGTTCCAGATCTCGACGTAGCGGTCGCCGTCCTCGTCCTTCGAGCCGGGCGGCCCGCCGGGAATGTCGGCGCCGTGATCGTAGAAGATCTCCGAGCACGGGCCGCAGGGACCGGTGTCGCCCATGGCCCAGAAGTTGGACTTCTCGTCCATGCGCGTGAAACGCTGCGGGTCGATCTTGATCTTCTTCAGCCATACGTCGGCCGCTTCGTCGTCGTCCCTGAAGACGGTGACCCAGAGCTTGTCTGGCGGGATCTTCAACGTCCCGGTCAGGAAGTCCCAGGCGAACTCGATGGCCTCTGCCTTGAAGTAGTCGCCGAAACTGAAATTGCCGAGCATTTCGAAAAAGGTGTGGTGGCGCGCGGTGTAGCCGACGTTCTCGAGGTCGTTGTGCTTGCCGCCCGCCCGCACGCAGCGCTGGCTGCTCACGGCGCGCCGGTAGCTGCGCTCGTCCTTGCCGAGGAAGACGTCCTTGAACTGCACCATGCCGGCGTTGGTGAACAGCAGCGTCGGGTCGTTGCCCGGGACCAGCGGGGACGAAGCGACGACCGCGTGGCCGCGCGCGCGGAAGAACTCCAGGAAGGCCGCCCGGAGCTCGCTGCTCGACATGCTCGCTGCCTTCTTCGCCGCCATCAGTCCTCGTGCTTGTTGCCCACCGCCGCGCGCACCTGGTCCGCGCTGAAGCCACGTTGGGTCAGGAACCGCGCCTGCCGGCCCTTGTCGGCCCAGGTCGCGGGAGGTTTGGCCCCGAAGCGCCTGCGCCGGACGTCGGCGGCACGCCGGCACCAGTCCGGGTCCGCCGCATTCACCGCCGCCGCGATCGTCTCCGCCGGGACGCCTGCCTCGCGCAGGCGATGGGCGATGCCGACCGGTCCCCGGCCCCGGTTTCCATGATACGCGACGAAATGCTCGGCAAATCGGCCGTCGTCGACCAGGCGCTCCTTGCGGAGCCCTGCGACGGCTTCTTCGGCGGCGGGACGCGAGAAACCGCGCACGACCAGGCGCTCCGCGAGTTCGCGGGCGCCGTAGTCGCGGCGATTCAGCAGTTTGAGGGCCGCGAGCCGGGCTGCTTGCGGATCGTCCTGGCTTTCCGGGACGACCGACTTACGCTTCCGCAGCCTCACTCGCGACCGCGACCGGACGACGTACCGGCATGAGCTTGGTGCGAAGCGCCGCATCGATCTTCGCGGCGATTTCCGGATGCTCGATGAGGTAGTTACGCGCGTTGTCCTTGCCCTGGCCAATGCGCTCGCCCTCGTAGGCGTACCAGGAGCCGGACTTCTCGACCAGACCGTGCAGCGCGCCCATGTCGATCAGCTCGCCTTCGCGCGAAATGCCCTTGCCGTAGAGGATCTCGAACTCCGCCTCGCGGAACGGCGGCGCGACCTTGTTCTTGACCACCTTGACGCGGGTCTGGTTGCCGACGACTTCCTCGCCGTTCTTCAGCGCGCCGATGCGGCGGATGTCGAGCCGGAGCGAAGCGTAGAACTTGAGCGCATTGCCGCCGGTCGTGGTCTCGGGGTTGCCGAACATCACGCCGATCTTCATGCGGATCTGGTTGATGAAGAGCACGATCGTGTTCGAGCGCTTGATGTTGCCGGTGAGCTTCCTGAGCGCCTGCGACATCAGCCGGGCGTGCAGGCCGAGCTGCATCTCGCCCATCTCGCCCTCGATCTCGGCCTTCGGCGTCAGAGCCGCAACGGAGTCGATGACGACGATGTCGACCGCGCCGGAACGGACCAGCATGTCGGTGATCTCGAGCGCCTGCTCGCCGGTGTCCGGCTGGGAGATCAGCAATTCCTTGACGTCGACACCGAGTTTTTCGGCATAGACGGGGTCGAGTGCGTGCTCGGCATCCACGAAGGCCGCGACGCCGCCGAGCTTTTGCGCCTGGGAGATGATCGAAAGCGCGAGCGTCGTCTTGCCCGAGGATTCCGGGCCGTAGACCTCGATCACGCGGCCGCGCGGCACGCCGCCGATGCCGAGCGCGACGTCGAGGCCGAGCGATCCGGTCGACACGACCTCGATGTCGTTGTTGGCCGGGTGCTCGCCGAGGCGCATCACCGAGCCCTTGCCGAACTGCTTCTCGATCTGGCTGAGCGCTGCGATCAGCGCCTTCTTGCGATTCGCGTCTTCCATGCTGTTCCTGCCTCCGGGGTTGTTCCGATTATTCCACAACCGGACCGGCTCGCCGCCCTCAAATGTTTCGACAACATTGAAATTGTCGGGTAACCGGTTCGTCATGGGCGGCATCTTGCGGCTGCGACTGGCTCAGGCGGTGACCTACCTGAAGGGGACGCACCCCTTCACGAATATGAAGGGGTGCGTCCCCTTCAGGTGAGAGGCCAATCCGCCAACACCTTGTACCGGGGCCCTTCCGGGTGGGCGGCCGAATCAACGAGCGCGAGGCGCCAGGCTGGCTCGTCGGCGGCAGCCTGCACGGGCTTCATGTCGAGGTCCGCCGGCGGCAGCTGTTGAACCCCCCGCACAAGCGTCAGGTGCGGACGCCAGGGACGTGTCTCGCGCGCGAATCCGAGCGGGGCCACGCCCTGCCAGAGGCGTTCGACGATTTCCTGCCCGGCGGCGGGGACCTCCGTCGGCATGGCGACCAGGACTCTGGGTCTCGCCCAGTACTCGATGCGCGTGAAATCGAGCCTGACCGCCGGCCAGGACCCCTGCCCGCCGACCGTGACCAAATGTACGAATGTCTGCACCGGCACCGATCCGAGGAAGGCGAGGGTCACGTGCAGGTTTCCGGGAGGCACGGCACGGCCGGCAACCCGGGCCACAGCTGCGGACGCGGATTCCGCGAGCGCCGCGCGGTAGCGGTCGACGGGCCACATGGCAAAGAAGAGCCGGAGCTTGCGAGGCGTGCCGCGGTCCGGCGCCGCGCTCACGGCTCGAGCAGGCCTTTCAGCGCCGCCACGACCGTCCACCGGCGCACCGAGTCACGGCCACCGGTGAAACGATACCCGGTGGCATGCACGCGATTTCGACCGCCTCGCCGGTAGGCCCAGGCGATCCAGACCAGGCCCACGGGTTTCTCCTTGCTGCCGCCCGCTGGACCCGCGATTCCGGTGACGGCGACCGCATGATGCGCCCGCGATTGATCCAGCGCGCCACGCGCCATGGCGATCGCCACGGCCTCGCTGACGGCGCCGAAATGGGCCAGGGTCTTCGCCTCGACGCCGAGCTCCGCGCGCTTGGCAGCATTGGAATAGGTCACCCAGCCGCGATCGTAATAGTCCGAACTGCCCGGCAGGTCGGTCAGGCACTTGGCGAGCAGACCGCCGCTGCAGGACTCCGCCGTGACGATCGTCTCCCCGGTTGCGCGCAGCTGCTTCGCAACGCGCGCCGAGAGCCGGCGCAGCGCCGCGTCATCTACGGCGATCTTGCGTGTCATGGAACCTCCGCCAGTCGGGATTTGAGCCATTCGTGGAACTCGTGCAACGATTCTTCCTGCGGCATCAGCACGCCCGCGCGATGGCGCCGCGAGCGCAGGCCCTGCTGGTTGAGCTCGCAGACGCGCCCGTCCTGGGCGACGACCAGCCGTCCAAGCGCGCACATCCGCTCCAGCTCTTCGGGGTAACGCTCGGCAACGCCGGGCGGCAGGAGCCAGTCCACCGTCAGCTCCACGCTTTCGGGTCCCCTGGGCAGGATGCGGACGCTGCGCACGTAGTCCGGGTGCGCGACGATGAAGAAGCTCGCCGTGAAAGAGGCGAACACGACGCCGGTTGCGCGGTCGGCGGCACTCGGGCCGTCGATGAGCGGCAACTTCGTCTGGCCATCGAGCGTCCAGGTGACGAAACCGTCCGCCACGCGCGGCCGCGTATCCGAGGATTCGCCGGGCGTCGGCGTCGTGCGGCTGTCCGCGTAACTCAGCACGCCTTCCCGGTACAGCGGCATGACACGGCACAGCTCGGGATGAATGCCGGGACAGTGGTAGCACTCGGAGTAGTTTTCCCAGAACAGCTTCCAGTTGCAGGCGAGTGTCGTCGATTCGCGGTGTACGGAGACCAGCGATGCGAGCGGCCAGCGCGCGACCTGCCCCGCCTCTTCGCCGAGAAACCCGGTGAGCGTCGTGGACGGCCGCTCGGCCAGGTTGACGAACAGGAAGCCGCCCCAGGTGTCGGCATGCACGGCGTAGAGCGGATAGTCCTCGCGGCGGAAGTCGGCCGGCAGTTCCATCTTCGGCGTCGCGGCGAGCTCGCCCGAGAGCGCGTAAGTCCAGGCGTGGTACGGGCAGACGATCCGGCCGCCGGCGAAGCGGCCCCGAGGCGTCGAGCAGAGCGTCGAGCCGCGGTGCCGGCAGGTGTTGTGGAAGGCGCGCGGCCGGCCCTCGCGGTCACGCGTGACGATGATCCGCTCGGCGCCGATTTCCACGAGGAAGTAGTCGCCGGCCTCGGGCAGCTCCTCGACGCGGCCGACGCAGACCCAGTCGCGATACCAGATCGCCTCGAGCTCGTGCGCGTACTGCGCCGGGTCGTAGTACCAGGCGCCGGGCAGCGATTCCGTAGTGCGATTCAGCAGGGTCATGGCGCTACTGGAACTTCGAGAAGTCTGGCGCCCGCTTCTCCAGGATGGCCGCGATGGCCTCGCGCGCCTCCGCGCCGGCAAGACGCGGGCCAAAGCACGCAGCCTCGCGGAAAATCGCGTCCTTCACGGAGGACCCGAGCCCGTCGCGCAGGAGCTTCTTGGTGTCGCGCACCGCCCCGGGCGGCAACTTCGTGAATGACCGCGCGATCATTTCAGCGTGCGGCAGCAATTCGGCCGAAGGCAGCACCGCGTTGGCGATCCCCATCACCACCGCCTCGTGCGCCGGGAAGGGCTTGCCGAGCAGCAGCTTCTCCGCCGCGCGCGCGCGGCCCGCGATCTGCGGCAGCAGCAGGGTCGAGGCGAGTTCCGGCACCAGCCCGAGACTCGTGAACGGCATCGAAAAGGTCGCGTCGTCCGCGGCGTAGACGAGATCGCAGTGCAGCAGCATCGTCACGCCGATGCCGACTGCCATGCCGTGCACCGCCGCGACCACCGGCTTCTCGAAGGTGGCGATTCCCAGCATGAAGGACAGCACGGGCGAATCCGGTTGCGCGAACCTGGGGTTCGAGAAGTCCTTGAGGTCGTTGCCGGCGGTGAAAGTCCCGCCGGCGCCCGAAACGAGCACCGCACGCACCGACGGATCAGCCGCGGCCTGCTTGAGGCCGGCGACGAACTGTTCGTACATCTCCGCCGTAATCGCGTTTTTCTTCGCAGGTCGGTCGAAGGTCAGCCGGGCGATGCCCTGGCCAGTCTGGTAATCGATGCTCATGATGTCCTCGGATTGAGCCGTCATAATGCCTCAAATGAGGAATCCGGAAACGAGGCCCGGCACCGCTCCGCTGTTCGAGGGGCTCGCGGCCCACACCCCCATGATGCAGCAGTACCTGCGCATCAAGGCGGAGAACCCGGACGTCCTGCTCTTCTACCGCATGGGCGACTTCTACGAGCTCTTCTACGACGACGCCCGCCGCGGCTCAAGGCTGCTCGACATCGTCCTGACCCAGCGCGGCGAGTCCGGTGGCGCCGCGATCCCGATGGCGGGCGTGCCGGTCGACAAGCTCGACGCCTATCTCGCACGGCTGGTGAAACAGGGCGAGCCGGTGGCGATCTGCGAGCAGACGGGCGTGGTCGGCAAGACCAAGGGACCGGTGACGCGCGAGGTCGTGCGCATCGTAACGCCCGGCACCGTGACCGACGACGCGCTGCTCGACGCGCGGCGCGAGAACCTGCTCGCCGCGCTTGCCGTGGACGGCGAGCGCTTCGGTATCGCCTGGCTCGACCTCGCCGCCGGCCGCTTCAGCGTGCTCGAAGGCGAGGGCCGCGAGGCGCTGGCGGCCGAACTCGAGCGCCTGCGGCCGGCCGAGATCCTGCTGCCGGAGGGCCTGAAACTTACTGCGCAAGCCCGCATCGTCGAGCGCGCACCCTGGCATTTCCTCGCCGACACGGCCCGGCGTGCGCTCACCGCGCAGTTCGGCACTCAGGACCTGACGGGCTTCGGCTGCGAGGACCTGACGCTCGCCATCGGCGCGGCCGGCGCGCTGCTGCAGTACGCGCGCGACACGCAGAAGGGCGCCCTGCCCCACCTGACCGCGCTCGCGCGCGAGTCGCGCGACGATGCGCTGGTCATGGACGCCGCGACGCGGCGCAATCTCGAGCTCGACACGAGCCTGGCCGGGCGCGAGGACGCCACGCTGGTCGGCGTCATCGACCGCACGGCGACCGCCATGGGCGCGCGGGAACTGCGCCGCTGGATCCGCCGGCCGTTGCGCGACCGCGCGACGCTCACTGCGCGCTACGGCGCCATCGCGAATCTCATCGAGGCCGACCGTTACGACGGGCTGCACGAGATCCTGCGCGGCATCGGCGACGTCGAGCGCGTGCTCGCGCGTGTGGCCCTGCGCTCGGCGCGTCCGCGGGACCTCGCGGCCTTGCGCGAGGCGCTCGGTATGCTGCCGCGACTGCAGGGCGCGCTCGCGGGCCTCGGCGCACCGCTGCTCGCAACCGCCGCGGCGGACCTGGTGCCGCAGACGGAACTGCAGGATCTGCTCCAGCGCGCCCTGGTGGCAACGCCGCCGCCGCTGCTGCGCGAGGGCGGCATCATCGCCGCGGGCTTCGACGCCGCGCTCGACGAGCTGCGTTCGATCGCGACCGGCGCCGACACGCAGCTGCTCGAGCTGGAGGACCGCGAGCGCCGCCGCAGCGGGCTCACGCAGCTCAAGGTCGGCTACAACCGCGTGCAGGGCTATTTCATCGAGCTGCCGCGCAGCCAGTCCGAGCGCGCGCCGATCGAGTGGCAGCGCCGCCAGACGGTCAAGAATGCCGAGCGCTACATCACCCCGGAGCTGAAGCTGTTCGAGGACAAGGTGCTCGGCAGCCGCGACCGCGCGCTGGCACGCGAGCGCGAGCTGTTCGACGGCCTGCTCGAGCGGCTGATCGGCGACCTCGCGCCGCTCAAGCGGCTGGCGGCGGCGCTCGCGCTCGTCGATGTGCTGGCGAGCCTCGCGGAGCGCGCGGTGAGCCTGCGATACGTGCAGCCGGAGCTGACCGACGCGCCGGGGCTGCGTATCGAGGGCGGTCGCCACCCGGTCGTCGAGCGGGTGCTGGACGACCCGTTCGTCCCCAACGACCTCGAGCTGAAGGACGGCCGGCGCATGCTGGTGATCACCGGCCCGAACATGGGCGGCAAGTCCACCTACATGCGCCAGGCGGCGCTCATCCTGGTGCTCGCCTCGATCGGCAGCTTCGTGCCGGCGACGCGGGCCGTGATCGGGCCCTTCGACCGCATCTTCACGCGCATCGGCGCCTCGGACGACCTGGCGGGCGGGCGTTCCACCTTCATGGTGGAGATGACCGAGGCGGCCGTGATCCTGAACGCGGCGACCGACCGGAGCCTGGTGCTGATGGACGAGATCGGCCGCGGCACCAGCACCTACGACGGGCTCTCGCTCGCCTTCGCCTGCGCGAGCCACATCGCGCAGCGGCTGCGCGCGTTCACGCTGTTCGCGACCCACTACTTCGAACTGACCGAGCTCGCGGACGGGATCCCGGAAGTCGCGAACGTGCACCTCGACGCCACCGAGCACGCAGATGGAATCGTGTTCCTGCACGCGGTCAAGCCGGGACCGGCGAGTCGCAGTTACGGGCTGCAGGTCGCGCAGAAAGCCGGCGTGCCGCGCGAGGTGATCGAAAGCGCGCGGGGGTATCTCGAGAAGCTCGAGCGGCAGCACCGGAAATAGGACGAAAATGGGACGTTCACCATTTATATAAATGGTGAACGTCCCATTTTCATGCGATTCAGCTGAGGCGTTTGCGAGCGAGGTAGAGCACGCGGCCATTCGGCAGTTCGTGTTTACGCTCGATCTGGAATCGATCGAGCAGCGTCGCTTCGAAAGCCGGTCGCTGGCAGTCGCCGTAGAGCGGCTCGCGGCCGCGCGCGAGGGCAGCGAACATCGGGTCGGTCACCGGCACGAACTCGATGACCAGGTAACGTCGAGTTATGCCCGCGACGGCGTCCAGTTGCTCGGCGACGGGCACGCCCTCCGTGACACGCAGGTGGTGCACCACGGCGAGCATCAGGACCAGGTCGAAGCTGCCGGTCGCACGCGCGAGCAGCGACTCGAGCTCGCGATTGCGCCAGCCGAGCGCCGGCGTCGGTCTGCCGAAGTTGCCGACCAATGGCAGGACTGGGAGATTCCCGGAACGCGCCCGCGACCAGATGGCAGCGACCGAGCACTCATCGATGTCGAGCGCGACGACCTCGCCCTGCCGCGCGGCAATTTCGCTGAACTCGCCGGTGTTCGCGCCGATGTCGAGCGTGAGTCTCGGCTGCGTGCCGGCAATCGCCTCCGCCACGAAGTGACGCTTTGCTTCAAGATCCGCGCTGCCGTAGTGCGCACGCGTCATCGTGTAACGGTGCCAATGGGAGCTGCGCGCCGCGAGCTTGGCGACGTACTGCCCGAGCTGGCGCTCGAGGCCGGCGTAGGAGCGCTCGAGGATGAAGCGCGCCTGCTCTTCGCTCGCTGATGTCATCGCGCGCGGCGCGCCGCCGCGGGCGGCCGCCCTGGCGGCGAGCGCCGCGGGCAATGCCACCGATCGCCAGAGCCGGGGCTTGAGCCAACGTCGCGAGCCGAGAACGCCAGCGAGCGCCTCGTGCGACAGGCCCGCAACCGGATTCGAAAGGGTCCAGGCGATGGGCAGTCCCGCCTCCACCGAGGCGACCAGCGGCAACAGGAAAGTCGTCTCGAACTGGTGACGCGCGATCCAGAGGCAGGCGCCGGGTTCGCGTGGAACGATCGACGGCAGGTCCACGAATACCGGCTCGGCGTTGCGAAACAGGACGTTCGCCGGCGTCGCGTCCTTGAGTTGCCAGCCGCGCGGAAGCAGTGCACGCGCAAGTTCAAGCGTCAGACTGCCGGCGGCCGCCAGCATTTCGGGAGCCCACTCGGCGGGCTGACTGACGAACGGGATGCGCTCGTGCTCGAAACACTCGCCCTCGAAGTCGGCATACTGCGGCGGCGTCTCGCCACGCGCCAGCGGCCGCGTGCGCACAATGCGACCCTGGTCCATCCATTTGCGGACGACCGGGTCCTCGAGCATGCGCCGGAAGGCATCGAGCGCATGCCCGCGCACGGCGCGGACCAGCCGGCCGTCATGGTCGACCAGCGTGGCGTCAGGATCCCGGAACGACCGCGGACTCGAGGCGGTCAACGTCAACGTGGGGAATCGCCGGGCGGCGGCTCGGATGCGGCGTCGTCAGCGGGCGTCTGGTCCCGCGAAAAAAGCGACATGACCTTGATGCGCAGCTCGCGGAAATAGAAGATCCCACCCGCGATGCCTGCGCCGATCACCTGGAGCAGCATCGAGCCGGTGCCCGGATCGATGTACGCCTGCGCGGGTCCGGCGGCGCCAACGGCCAGGGCGGCCGCAAGGGCAACCTGCCGGATGAGAAGGGATTTCGGCGAACTGTGCATGGTCGGACCTCGCTGGCGATGCCGAATCAGAGCACCGGCGGCACGCGCCGCCCAGCCGATTACGTCACATATTGTCGGCCGGGCGGGCCCCGGACTCAACCCGGGCACCGTTGCCGTCCACTTCCGTGAAGTCAAACGGCCGCCGGTAGTCCGAGATGAAGTGCCTGTCCGGCAGGAGCGGGAGGTCCGCCTCGAACAGTTGTCCCAGCACGATCCTCATGAGATTGACGTTGGCAACGTCCTCGGGCAGCAGATCCGCGGGTGCACCAGGCAGGCGCACGGCGGACAAGTTTGCGAGACGCAGGCGGATGTAATCGGCGCCACTGATCCCGCGCCTCAGATTCGGCCCGTGGTCGGAAAGCAGCAGTATCACCGGCGGACGATGCGAATCGGCAATCAGCCGGTCGATCGCCTCTTCCGCCTTGCGGCTGATGAAGACGAGCTGGTCCACGTACGCCTTCCGGTCCTCCCAGAGCATTTTCTGGAACTCGAACTGGTTGGAGAGATTGGCGTTGCGCAGCACGCGGCCTTCGCGATCGAAGAGGTACGGGTGGTGAGGAGGCACGAAATGCGCGAAGACGAATTTCGGCCCCGGCTCGCGCGCAAGGCCGGCGAGCGTATCGAGATTCTGCAGGTGGCAACTTGCCAGATCGAGCGAGGCGCGCGTGCCCAAGGCGCGCAGCCAGCTCACCTCGGCGACCGCAAGGAGGTAGTCGTCGCGGAACAGCCCGCTGCCGCAGGAGCGGAAATCGTCGGCGTAGGGATTGCTTCCCGTGCCACCCCAGGTGGACTGCAGGTGAACGTAACGGTAACCGCGATCGCGCAGGAATGCGGCGGTGCGATTGTCGCGAAGCAGCCGGTAAGCATGCTCGCGGTCGGTGCTCGCCGGGTCGAGCTGGTCGCCGAGCAGGCCCGGCAGGTAATCCATGTTGAGCGTCGAGGCGAGCGACAGGAAAGTCCAGCCGTAGTTGGCCCGGCTCGCGTCGGCGACCTGGAAGCCCCGCTGCTCGAGGCGACGCAGGAAAGGCTTGTTGTCGTAGTCATAGTGCTCGGCGAGCATGTCGGCGCGTGCGTAGCCGTCCAGCACGATGAAATAGATGTCCGGCGCATCGCGCGCGGCCACCGCCTGCGCGACGCCAGGGTCGTCTGAGGTCGCGTCGTGATCGCGGCCGGCAATCCACTGCGCGAGTGCAATGCCGAGCAGCAGTACCGAGACGAAGTTGAGCGCCGCAGGCAGCCGTCCGAGCGGGCGTCGCAGACGCCGCAGCCAGGACCAGCCGAGCACGAGCAGCAGCAACCAGATCGACGAGTGGATGAGCTGCAGGTTCTCCGCTGCCCAGCTGAGGACGGAAGCGCCTTCATCGGCATCCCCGCCGCCGCCGTCGAACGCGGCGTTTACCGGTCCGTAACTGAAGAACAGCAGCAGGAACCAGGCCACGCCGAGCCCGGCCCGGGGCCAGTCGCCGTACAGCCAGCGCAGCAACGCCAGCATGAGCGCGCTCGCGATCCCTGCTACCGCGAGCACCGGGAAGAGCGAGCCCGCGTCCACCTGCCCCGGGTTGGCCGCGGCGATGTAGACGAGCGGATAGAGCGCGAAGGCGATCGCGTACCAGGGCCAGCGGCTGGGCGAATCAGGCATCGGCGGTCATCCGAAACTTCCCGTGGCGAGGAACTTTACCGCCGAATCCGCGACCGCGGACGAGAACAACATGCCGGTGTGACTGACTTCATGCACGATCCGTGACTTCGCGCCCGAAAGCTCCGTCTCATCCACGCACACCGTGCCGTCGTTCGGCAGCGGGAGGTCGGAGAATGCGCGGCCTATCCCGATTGGCAACGATCCCGCGATGACGCCGACCTCGCGCGGCAGCTGCCAGGCGGCTTCACGCTCACGCGCAAGCTCGCCGAGCGCCAGCGGGCCGAGCGCCGCGGGCCCGTACCAGTGCGCGGCCACGGCCCGCGCCGTGCGGGAGCCGCGCACCGGCGAGCCCATCAACACGACGCGCCCGTCAGGCAGGTCCGCGTGCCTGGCATAGGCCTCGCAGGCGACGAGCCCGCCGAGGCTGTGGGCGACGACGTGCACTGTCCCGTTGAGCGCGCGCAGGTGCGCCGCCAGCGCGTCCGCGGCGTCGCTGAGCGTCGTGTGCATCGAGCGGTAGTGGAAACTGCCGGGCTCGAAGCCGGCCCGCCCCAGCCGGTCGCGCAGCAGGAAAAACTCCAGCCCGTTCAGCCACAGGCCGTGAACGACGACGACCGGGACGACCGGTGCCGGGTCGTAGCTTTCGTAGTTTCCGGGCTGCTGAGTTAGCTGGTCACTCGTTTGTGGCACTGCGGAAACTACGAAAGCTACGACCCGGCACCGGATGGCGGCTTCTTGACGCGGATGTGGAGTTCCGCGAGCTGCGCGTCATCCGCCTCGGAGGGTGCGTCGGTGAGCGGGTCCCAGGCTGATTGGGTCTTGGGGAAGGCGATCACGTCGCGGATGCTGTCGGCGCCCGACATCAGCATTGCCAGGCGGTCGAGGCCGAAGGCGATGCCGCCGTGCGGCGGCGCACCGTAGCGCAGCGCCTCGAGCAGGAAGCCGAACTTCACGGTCGCCTGCTCGCGCGCGATGCCGAGCAGGTCGAACACGGCGCTCTGCATGTCTTCGCGATGGATACGGATCGAGCCGCCGCCGATCTCCGAGCCGTTCAGCACCATGTCGTAAGCTCGCGCGAGTGCATTCTTTGGGTCCGCAGTCAGCGCCGATGCGTCGGGATCCACGGGTGAGGTGAACGGATGGTGCATCGCCATCCAGCGCTTCGAGTCCGTATCCCACTCGAACATCGGGAAGTCGGTGATCCAGAGCGGGCGCCAGCCCACTTCCACCAGGCCGAGGTCGCGCCCGAGCTGGAGTCGCAGCGCGCCGAGCGCGTCGTTCACGACCTTCGCCTTGTCGGCGCCGAAGAAGACCAGGTCGCCGGTCTCGGCCCGCGTGCGCTCCAGGATGCCCGCGATCGCCGCGTCCGGCAGGAATTTCAGGATCGGCGACTGCAGCCCGTCGCGGCCCTTGGCGGTGTCGTTCACCTTTATATAGGCGAGACCACGCGCCCCGTGCCGGCTGACATAAGCCGTGTAGTCGTCGATCTGCTTGCGCGTGAGATCCCCGCCGCGCGGGACCCGCAGCGCCGCGACGCGGCCGTCCGGGTCCGAGGCGGGTGCTGCGAACACCTTGAACTCGCAATCGCGCACCAGGTCCGCGACGTCAACCAGCTCGAGCGGCACGCGCAGGTCCGGCTTGTCGGAACCGAAGCGCCGCATCGCGTCCGCGTACTTGAGCCGCGGGAACGGATCCGGCAGTTGCGCCTTGAGCACGCGCGAGAACACGTGGCGGATCAGCGCCTCCATCAGCGCCATGACCTGCTCCTGCTCCAGGAACGAGGTCTCGATGTCGAGCTGCGTGAACTCCGGCTGCCGGTCGGCACGCAGGTCCTCGTCGCGGAAGCAGCGCACGATCTGGTAGTAGCGGTCGAAGCCGCTCATCATCAGGAGCTGCTTGAAGATCTGCGGCGACTGCGGCAGCGCGAAGAACTTGCCGGGGTGCGTGCGCGACGGCACGAGGTAGTCGCGCGCACCCTCCGGCGTCGCCTTTGTCAGCATCGGCGTCTCGATGTCCACGAAATGGTGGCCGTCGAGGTACTCGCGCATCGCGCGCGTGATCGCGTGGCGCCGGCGCAGGCGCTCCTGCATCACGTCGCGGCGCAGGTCGATGTAGCGGTGCTTGAGACGCAGCTCCTCGCCCACTTCCTCGTCGAGCGAGAACGGCGGCGTCGCGGAAGGATTCAGGATCACGAGCTTGGCGGCGAGCAACTCGACCTGGCCCGAGGTGAGGTTCGTGTTCGCGGTGCCCGCCGGGCGCGCGCGCAGCTTGCCCTGCACCTGGATGCAGAACTCGCGGCCGAGATGCGAGGCCACCTTGAAGGCTTCGGGCGTATCCGGGTCGAAGACGACCTGCAGGAGCCCGGAGCGGTCGCGCAGGTCGACGAAGATCACGCCACCGTGGTCACGGCGACGGTGCACCCAGCCGGCCGCCTCGATGGTGCGACCCGCCAGGGTTTCGTCGACTTCTCCGCAGTAGTGTGTGCGCATGGACAAAGCGCGCGATGTTACGTGCCGGGCGGCGGCCGTGGCAACCGCTGCCAGCGCGGCTAACGCCGCACCGGGCGGCGCCGGGCGGCCTTGGGCCGGGTCGGCTTGCGCTTGCCGGCAGCGGCCGGCTTGGCCGCGGGCTCAGCCTTCTTCTCGGCCGGTTTTGCCTCGCCCTTCGCGTCAGCCGATTTTTCGGCTGGCTTGTCGGCCGACTTGTCGGCGGGTTTCTCGACCGGCTTCTCCGGCGCCGGCTCTTTCTCTCCCGCGATGTTGCGCTGCCCTTCCTTGTCGTTCCTGAAGTCGGTCTCGTACCAGCCGCCGCCCTTCAGGCGGAAGACCGGCGCCGAAATGAGGCGCTTGAGCGCAGACCGGCCGCAGGCCGGGCACTTGCGCAGCGGCCGGGCCGAGACCTTCTGCAGTTCCTCGTGGTGGTGCCCGCAGGCACCGCACTGGTATTCGTAAAACGGCATCGGCTCAGGAACCTCCCTCGCCGGCTATTTTCGCATAACCAGCGCGCCGTCCTTCACGTTCACGCGAATCAGGTCGCCAGGCCCGAATCCGCCGGACAGGATCTGCTGCGCCAGGGGATTCTCGAGCTGCTGCTGGATCGCGCGCTTCAGGGGCCTTGCGCCGTACACCGGGTCGAAACCGGCGGCGCCCAGCAGGTCCATGGCCGCCTCATCGAGCTCGATGCGGATGTCGCGCTCGGCAAGCCGGCGACGCAGGTACCCGGTCTGGATCCCCACGATGCGGCGGATGTGTTCACGCGCCAGCGGGTGGAAAACGACGATGTCGTCGATGCGGTTGATGAACTCCGGCCGGAAATGCTGCGAGACGATCTCCAGCACCGCCTTCTTCATCGCGTCGTAGTTCTCCTCGCCCGCCATCTCCTGGATGACCTGCGAACCGAGGTTCGAGGTCATGATCACGACGGTGTTGCGGAAGTCCACCGTGCGGCCCTGCCCGTCGGTCAGGCGACCGTCGTCGAGGACCTGCAGCAGCACGTTGAACACGTCGTGGTGCGCCTTCTCGATCTCGTCGAGCAGGATCACGGAATAGGGCCGGCGGCGCACCGCTTCGGTCAGGTAGCCGCCCTCCTCGTAGCCGACGTAGCCCGGCGGCGCGCCGATCAGGCGCGCGACCGAGTGCTTCTCCATGAACTCGGACATGTCGATGCGCACCAGCGCATCCTCGGTGTCGAACAGGAACTCGGCGAGAGCCTTGGTGAGCTCGGTCTTGCCGACCCCGGTCGGGCCCAGGAACAGGAAGGAGCCGTTCGGGCGGCTGGGATCGGCAAGGCCCGCACGACTGCGCCGGATCGCGTCCGAGACACTGCGCACGGCCTCTGCCTGGCCGACCACCCGCTTCGCGATCTCCTGCTCCATCTTGAGCAGCTTCTCGCGCTCGCCCTCGAGCATCTTGGAGACCGGGATGCCGGTCCACTTGGAGACGACCTCGGCGATCTCCTCTTCGGTGACCTTGTTGCGCACGAGGGTTGGCGCCTTGTTCTCGACTTCCTGGGCGGACTTCAGGCGCTTCTCGAGCTCGGGCATCTTTCCGTACAGCAGCTCCGAGGCGCGCGTGAGGTTTCCCGCGCGGCGCGCCGCCTCGATCTCGAGCTTGGTGCGCTCGATCTCTTCCTTGATGTGGGCCGCGCCCTGGACCGCGGCCTTCTCGGCCTTCCAGATTTCCTCGAGGTCGGAGAATTCCTTCTCCAGGCCGGTGAGCGTCAGCTCGAGCTGCTCGAGCCGCTTCTTCGAGGCCTCGTCTTTCTCTTTCTTCAGTGCCTCCCGCTCCATCTTGAGCTGGATGATCCGGCGTTCGAGGCGGTCCATCTCCTCGGGCTTGGAATCGATCTCCATGCGGATGCGGCTCGCCGCCTCGTCGATCAGGTCGATCGCCTTGTCCGGGAGCTGGCGGTTGGTGATGTAGCGGTGCGAGAGCGTTGCCGCCGCGACGATCGCGGGGTCGGTGATCTCCACCTTGTGGTGCACGGCGTAGCGTTCCTTGAGGCCGCGCAGGATCGCGATCGTATCCTCGACCGACGGTTCGCCGACGAACACGGTCTGGAAGCGGCGCTCCAGGGCGGCATCCTTCTCGATGTGCTTGCGGTACTCGTCGAGCGTGGTCGCGCCGACACAGTGCAGCTCGCCGCGTGCGAGCGCGGGCTTCAGCATGTTGCCGGCGTCCATGGAGCCCTCGGCCTTGCCGGCGCCGACGACGGTGTGCAACTCGTCGATGAACAGGATGACCCGGCCTTCCTGCTTGGCAAGGTCGTTGAGCACGCCCTTCAGGCGCTCCTCGAACTCGCCGCGGAACTTGGTGCCGGCAATCAGCGAGCCCATGTCGAGCGCGAGGATGCGTTTGTCCTTGAGACCTTCGGGCACCTCGCCGTTGACGATGCGCTGGGCGAGGCCCTCGACGATCGCCGTCTTGCCCACGCCAGGCTCGCCGATCAGCACCGGGTTGTTCTTGGTGCGGCGCTGCAGCACCTGGATGGTGCGGCGGATCTCGTCGTCGCGGCCGATCACCGGGTCGAGCTTGCCC
>Ga0209254_10001289_pt1 | contig 22273 bp, 16 predicted proteins | sample FrelakmetDIP11DI_FD_187148 | JGI IMG/M metagenome (GOLD analysis project Ga0209254, IMG submission 187148) | Freshwater lake sediment microbial communities from the University of Notre Dame, USA, for methane emissions studies - DIP11 DI (SPAdes)... | ecosystem: Environmental > Aquatic >...
CCACCGGAAGCAGCGACATGAAGTCTTCGAACTTGCCGCCACTGGTCCGTTCCAGGTGTGGTTGACGCCGCCAGTCAAAGGTGAAGGCGAACCCCAGTCGGGTCGTTAGTGCCTTGGCCAGCCGCGCCTGCTCGTCGGGAGTCAGGCCGCGGGACATGACGTAGTTCACCTCCAGCTCCCGGACGTGCCGCTGGATCACCTGGAACTGCTCGACTGGCGCGACATCGAGCCACAGGGACGACGGAAAGCTTGGCCAGAGTTGCCGGCCATCCGGGAGGCGCAACATGTTCCGCTGCCGGCCGTGAATCCGGCGCAGAACCGGCAGTCCGCGACCACAGGAACAAGGGTCCCCGACCTCGGCAAAGTCACCAAGCCGGTAACGAATCAGGGGCATGGCGAAGTTGTGCAGGGTGGTCAGTACCACCTCGCCGGTCTCGCCCGCCGCACAGGGCCTGCCATCCGGGTCCAGGACCTCGACGATAAGATTTTCCGACTGCACGTGATAGTGCTCGTGTTGTGGGCACTGCAGGGCGATGTAGCCGGCCTCCTCGCAGCTGTAGGCATCGGCAACCTCCACGCCCCAGGCTGCCCTCACCGTCTCGCGCAGCGTCGGACGCAGCGCTTCGCTATAGGTCCGGGCCTGGCGAAGCCGCGGCAGGCGTACGCCCCTCCGGAGGCTGAGCTCGGCCAGCGCGCCGAGATTGCTCGCGTGGGTCAGCAGGTAGTCCGGATCCTCCCGCAGCAGCCAGTCGAGCTGCGCCGAGGTATCGGTTCGCACGTTGAGCGTGGCCGCCGGGCCGGTGGGCGAGATAGCCACCACCGGCATTCCCCAGTTTGGCAGGTACCGCTCCTCAACCCGGACCCGGATGGCGGCCAGCTTCCCGGAGAAGTCCCGCTGGTGCCACAGGTGTTCCCGAATGGTCAGGGCCTGCCAGAAGAACTGGGTCGCAGCGGTGCGCAGGAAGCGGATCGGCGTGCCGGTGGACCCCGAGCTCTTGCCCTCGGTCGGCTGCCCGTGGCTGGCCGGAGCCTTCCGGCTCCGTAGCGCGCCGAATCGTTCCTGGAGCTCCGCGCGACCGATCCGCGGCAGGGACTCGAAACGGCTCCAGTCCAGTTTGTCCACACCGAGACCGGCCAGGGAGCTGGCGTAGTGAGGCACCGTGGCCACGGCGTGGCGCAGGAGGACCCGCAGCTGACCCAGCTGGTAAGCCCGCAACTCGTCGGAGCGAAACCACTGGGAATACTCCAGCTGCTTCATCAGGGCGCGAAGCCCCGCGGGGCCGGCCTCGGCAACTGCTGGCCAGACGATACCGGCAAATGCATTCTTGCCCGGGGACAGCGCGGAAGCAGGAGGGCGGCGGCGGAGGCGTGCTTTCACGTCAGGGATACCACGCGGTGGACTCGTAATTCTAGACCGCCATCTGGTCCACCGCAGGGGCACCGGGAGCCCGGGATGGCTGGGCGCAGAAATCGAGGCATGGGTGAATCGTTGACGCTGCCAACGAACGTCCGCGCTCAAACGCTGATTAAGACAACGACTCCCAATTGAAAAGTTGCCCTCATAATGCTGACGTTGGTAGGTCCACTCTACCCATCACCACCATTCATTTGTCCCGCAGCGACCCCCTTCCCGCTGCGTGTTGCAGCGTAACCGGGCGTACCGGCTGACTTTCCATGGGCCAACCCGGCTCGAGGCGATCGTCTGTTCGCGACGAGAGTCGCAGGGCTCCGGGTTGACACTCCCTGGCCGATGTATAGACTTGTTTATACATTGGAGGTGGGCTATGGCGAAGACCGCAACTCTGACGCTGCAGCAATGGGGCAATAGTCTGGCCGTGCGGATCCCCGCTGCGGTCGCGAGATCAGCCCGATTCAAGGTGGGCCAGCCGGTCGAAGTATCGGCACAGGACTCCAACGTCCTGGTGCAGGCCATTGGTGCGCCGAGGCTGACACTGGCCCAGAAGCTGGCGGCATTCGATCCCGCTCTGCACGGGGGCGAGGCGATGGCGACGGGGCGAGTTGGCAAGGAGGTGTTCTGATGGCGGTGCGCAGGCCCTGGTGCCCTGACCGCCGGGACATGATCTGGATCAACTGCAACCCGCAGGCGGGCCGGGAGATGAAGGACGTCCATCCGCTGGTGGTGCTTTCCCCCAAGGAGTTCAACGAACGGACCGGCATCGTGATTGGCTTGCCGATGACGACGGCGGCATTCAACGAGACCAACCCCTTTGCCGTGAAGGTCAATGGGCCTAGAGGTGCACCCAGTTACATCCTGGGCCACCAGCCCAAGTCATTCGATTGGCGGGCGAGAAACGCCAAGCCGCACCCGTGGAAGAAGGTGCCAGAGGCGTCGTATGCACTGGCCTGTGAAACGCTGAATCAGATCGTCGACATCGGCACTTAGCCGCAAGGCCCCTAGCCCATCACGACGGCTCCGTGGCGCCCGGGCAGACAACCTGGCGCAGGCCGGCCACCTTCCGGCTCCCGGCATCCCGGCCCCTGCCAACCGCCAGCCGGCTGGACAACGGCCGCACCTGGCCGTTCAGCCGCCAGTCGTAAATGACGCTGAACGCCTCGACTCGCGTCACGTACTCCCGCGTCTCCCGGTACGGGATCGTCTCGATGAAGACATCGGCAGGCAGCGTGCCGCGCTCTGCCAGCCAGCGCTCCACCGGCGTCGGCCCCGCGTTGTAGGCGGCGGAAGCCAGCCACGTGCTGCCCTGGAAGCGGTCTGCCTGCTGGGCGAGGTAACGTGTTCCCAGGCGGATATTGGTCTGGGGATCCAGCAGCATGCTGGTGCCCCGCCAGTCCAGGCCCAGCTGGCGCGCCATCTGCTTCCCGGTGCCGGGCAGCAACTGCATCAGGCCCAGCGCGTTGGCCTCCGAACGCACGTCGGGCTGCCACGCGCTCTCGGCGCGGATGAGCGCAAATGCCCAGGAGGGATCCAGGCTGTTCAGGTTGGCCTCGCGCTCGACCGTCTCCCGCTCGGCCAGCGGGAAGCGCAGCGCGTAGTGGCGCAGGTCATCGCCGGCATTGAGCGCGAACACCACCCGGTCGTGCCAGCCCTGCTCACTGGCCAGCAGCGTCAGCTGCAACCGGTCGGGCTCGTCCAGCGATGCACGCGCGAAGTCCCAGGCGCGGGTGGCTTCGATGCGCCAGCCGATGGCGTGCAGTTCCAGGGCGCGGGCCACGTCGGTCCGGGCGCGCAGCGCGGCCGCCCGGGCGGGATCGGGACCGACTTCCCGCGGGCAGATTGCGTAGGGCGCGTCCAGCTGGTCGGCGGCGAGAAAGCCGTGGAAGTTGGCTTCCGTGGCCAGTGCTCCGTACGCGGCGCGCGCGTCGCTGTCTCGTTGAAGCCCGGCCAGTGCCCGGGCCCGCCAGTACCGGGGTCGTGGCGATTCGGCCAGGGGCGCCGGCAGCCCGTCCGTGATCTTCAGCACCGTAGCCCAGTCCTGGGTGGCGAGTGCGGCCCGCAGCTGCCAGTCCAGCAGTTGCTCGCTGCGGCTGGGGGCGGGCACCTGCTCGAACCAGCTCGCCGCGTCGGGGCGGTAGGCGACGGCGGCGTACAGGGCGAGAGACTGGAGGATCGCCGCCCGGTCCTCCGTCGCGAAGCTGAGGCGTGGTGCCAGCCGCTGCCAGTGACCGATGGCACTGGCCACGTCTGCCCGGGCGTGGCGCTGGAGGGCCCGCGCCGCCGCTTCCCGGTGCAGCGCGCGATCCGGCCAGCCCGCGGCGGCCTGCAGCGTCCCGGGCGGGTCAGAGAGGGCGCGGGCCAGCCGCTCGCCATCCCCGCGCTCGTCCTCGGGCAGCAGCCGCGCCAGGTAGCTGGCCAGCGCGGTGTTTGCCGCGTCCACGGCGAGGCGCAGGCGCTGCCAGATGAGCTCGGCCGACAGCCAGCCGCGGCTGCGCGCCGTGGCGACAGGCTCGTCGCAGGCATCGGGCAGGCTCTGACCCGTGAGCCAGAGCTCCGTGAGTTCCGCCCGCGCCGCCGTGTTCCGGCCGGTTGCCAGCAGGGCCCGCACGCGCTGACAACGGAGGAGGGCGGCGGTGGGTGCAGCAGGCTCGTCGAAAGCCAGGAAGCCCGGCCAGTCACCACGCCGTGCAAGTTCCTGGAGGTAGTCGCCACGGAACTGGGTGGCGAGCTGCGTGCCGGCCTCCGCCGCGAGGAAGCGTCGCGCCGTACCGGCGCCGAGCGTGCTCAGGTCGCGCCGCAGGCTTGCGTAGTCGAGATAGGGCGCCAGCACGTAGCCAGCGAGCTTCCGGCGCTGGGCTGCGTACGTGACACGATCGGATTGCAGCAGGGCGGCCGCCGACAGGAAGGCCTGGCGATCGGCAGCAACCTGCTCCGGGTTGGCGTGAACGGTCGCCGCCGCCAGCATGAACATGCTGGCGGCGAGGACTGTGGTGCGAGTGCGGCGGGTCGTGATGAATGTCGGCATCAGCGCCAGTCTAGCAACGGATGACGACGCTGGCCCGCTACTGGCGTGCGCGCAGCCGCTCCTCCGCGACCTTCTGGTCCGCCACATCGCGAAGCTCGAGGCCCTCCTCGAGGAAGGTTTCCGGACGGATGCCATTGTGCCGTGACCAGAACGGGGGATAGATCCCGCCCGGGGTGGCGATATCGTTGACGTCCCCGGCATGCCTCTGGTTCACGAACCACAGGTAGGCCGCAATTCCGATCAGTGGCAGCACGCAGGCGATGGTCACGGCCTGCAGCCGGCGCAATCGGGTGGCGATCCGCTGGAAGGTCCACGCAGCTGCCAGGCAAAGGACTTTGAGCAGGGCGGGCATCATCCTAGTCTCGCACAGTGCCCTGGACGTGAATCGGTCCCGGTCGGGCGAGGCGAGCCTGCTGTTCGAACGGAATTACTGCTGCAGCCCGGAGGGTCCCGGCGGGCTGCCGAGGAGGCCGCGGAAGAGCGTCATGTCCTGCGCGTTCACGGAGCCGTTACAGGTTAAGTCCGCCTTGTTATAGGTCGGCATGGCGCTGGGCTGACCGAGCTGGGCCCGGAACAGCGTGGTGTCCTGGGCGTTGGTGATGCCGTTGCCGTTCAGGTCGCCGTCGCAGCGGTTGCCGAAACCATCGTCGTCGGAGTCGCACTGGGTCGGGTTCGCGACCGTCGAGCAGTTGTCCGCGTCATCGGGAGCCTGGTCGGCGTCCGTGTCGGGCAGCAACTGCCAGGCCAGCGCGTAGTCCCAGTCGAAGCTCCCCGTCCGCGTCACCCGCAGGGCGTACTGCGCAGTGGCGGGCACCACGAGCCTGAGGTTCTCGGTGTCCTCGATCGCGCTGGCCGAGCTCGCGACCACGATGCCCCCGTTGCCGAGATCGATCAGCTCCACGTTCAGGTCCCGGAGCGTGGCGGTAGCATCGAAGTCATTGCCCGCCGGACCGGCGATGTCCAGGTTCCAGGCCAGTGACGCGGTCAGCAGAGCAGGCTGGGCCTGGACTGGCAGCGGGTAGGTTGCCGTGGAGTTGCTGCCGCCCTCACCGCCGAAGTGCGGATCGTAGTCGAAGCCCCGTGTGGCGACGGTGGCTGCGGTGTTCCCGTCCTCCGTGCTGCCTTGCTCGCCACCAGCAATGATCCAGTAGCTGTTCCGGACGTTCAGCTGTCCCGCTCCATAGCGCCGGTCGAGGCCGTTGTCCGTCTGGTTGGCGGGAGTGCCCCGGTACGCCGCGAGGTTGGTCGACGTCTTGTTATGGGTCACGCGGTCGGCGCCCGCCATCAGCGCGGCCTTGATCACCTCGGACCGCTCGGCATTCCGCACGAGAACGCCGGCCCGGTTCGTGACGCTGGCCGCAACCGGGTCCGAGGACAGGGTCGGGTTGGCGTGGCCCGTCTCGACCAGCAGCGCGGCGGCGGCCGCCACGCGGGGCGTCGTGCTGAGCGTGGAATCAGCCGGGTCGACGATATCCGGACGCGCGCGGCCAGCGATGTAGGTGCCGTCCACGCCCGCGGAGCCCAGCAGTTGCAGCCCGTCGCTGCGGCCGACGGCGATCGCGTTGTAGGCGCTGGTGAGCAGGCCCAGGTTATTGCTGGTATTGCCGTCGCCGTTGTCCACAGCCACGACCTGGATCGCTTCGTCCGTCTCGACGAGCCAGTCGAGGCGGCGCAGGACCCAGGTATCGAAGTTGGAAGCCGTGCCCACCCAGCTGTGGTTCGTGATGCGGCTCGTGGACGCCTCGGGGGCAGGGCCGCCGGTGCTGGGCACGGTCTGCAGGTATCCGCCGCCAAGCCAGTTGCCGGCGGAGAACACCCCGATGCTGGGGATGGCCGGGGCAATGGACCTCGAGCTGCCGTAGAAATCACCGCCGACCGCCGTCGCGTAGGCCGAGTAGAGCCCGGCGGGCGCATTGGACTCGTTGGCGATCGCCTTCCCGGTGAATTCCGCATTAAGGGTATCCGGCATCCAGGCGGGCGGGCCGCCTTCCGTCGTCGGCGTCTCGACCTGGCTGACGACGACGTCCGTACCGGCCGGGATCGATGCGCCGAGTTCCTGCTGCAGCCGGGCGTAGCCGATGTCGGCGCGGTACGCCGGCCCGTTGGCCGGCGACGCCAGGGTCAGGGGGAACGACACGACCGGGACGTCCGCAATCGTCACCGCCGTCACCGCGAAGGAGCGGGTGACCTGGGGCGCCGCGCTGTAGGTTCCGCTACCCGCCTGGTCGGCCGCCACGGTGCAGGTGCCGGTGGTGACGAGGCTGACCGTGGTGCCGCTGACCGCGCACACGGGCGCGGTCAGGGAGCTGAAGGTCACGGCGAGCCCGGAACTCGCCGTGGCGGTCACCGCGAAGGGCCCGCTGTCGACCTGCCGGTCCGCCAGCGGGCCGAAGGTGATGGTCTGGGGCAGCAGGGCCGGGGCGCCGTAACCGACGGTCACCGATGACAGGACTGGTGTCTGGGCCGGATCCGCCGTCGTGAGGTCGGCGAGGTACTGGAAGTAGCGGCCGTTGCCGCTGACTGCGGCGCCTGGCGCGGCCACGACCACTGGCGCTGACCAGGAGCCGTCGGGCACGGGCGTATCGCCGACCCTGTACGACAATCCCAGAGTCGTGCCGGCGGGCGTCTGGGACGTCCAGGAGAGCGTGCCCCAGCCAGCCGGCGCGCCCGCGTCGAAGATCCGCGACGCGAAGGCGCAGGGTGTCGCGTACGGGGGACTCAGTGCCAGGCTGTCCACGACCAGCGCACCGCCGCCCGGCGAGAAGTCGCTCGCTGCGGTGAGCAGGCTGGCTCCGATCGAGACGTTCTGCGTCGATACCACGGTGTCGTCGATGGAGAACACCACGGTTGTCGTGTCCCAGTCGATGCGGAAGCGGTGCGGTGCGTTGAGCCAGTTCCCGGCGATAGGCGCGTCCACCACCGCGCCATTGTTGTTCGTGCGGGCGAAGAGTCCGCCGCCTGAGTCGCCCGTGCTGACGATCATCCAGAGCGGCAGATTGAACTGCACATTCCCGACGAAGCCCACGTGCTGGAAGGGCTGGCCGCTGAAGGTGGCCACGAACTCCAGCGAACGACCCGGGCCGTAGCTGGTGCTTCCCGCCGCGATGGCCCCGTCCACCGTCAGCGTGCCGCCGCCGACGGTGGCCGCGCCGCCAGCGGACCAGTTGCTGGACGACCAGTCGCCCGGCAGGCTGTTGCCGTCGAACTGGACGCTGCTCCCGGGAGCCAGGATCACGGCGCCGGCGCCACTCTGCGTCGTCACGCTGCAGCTTCCCGAGCCGGCCGCGAAGTCCTGGCTGCTGCCGTCGCCCAACGTGGCCGCCGGCGTGGTGAACACGGCCGGTGATGCGGGTGCCGAGGCGCCGTTGCCTGAGCCGTCCACCGACGTGACGGTGTAGTAGTAGGTGGTGCTGGCGGTCAGCCCGGATAGCGTCACGCTGTGGGAGGTGGTCAGTCCGGGGCTGCTCGACTGCAACGAGAGGCTGCCCGCGGCGGTGCCGTAGTTCACCACCGAGGTGGATGGCTGGTCGGTGGTCCAGGTCACCGTGGCCGTTGCGCCGGACGCGGGCGCGGCCCCAAGCCCGCTGATCGTCGGCGGTGTTGTGTCTGGCGCGTAGGTCGCCGCGTAATTGCCGGGCAATCCGCTGAACACCGCGTAGGCAACGCCCTTGATGGTCTGCGCCGTCCAGGCTACCGGATCCCCGTTCCGGGTGAGGCCCGTGAGTGCGCCCGTCGCCGCGTCGTAGGGCAGAAGCACCTGCGCCTCCGGCGTCGTGCTGCCGATCCCCGCACCGAGCGACACCGTGAAGGAGAGCGTGTTACCGCTCCACGCGATGGCGCCGAATGAGGAGCCGTTGCGGCCGTCCAGCCAGTCCAGCATCTGGGCGGCGGTAATCACCGGCACCCCGCGCGCCTGGGCCGCGGCCACGATGGCGGCAGAGCCCGCTATGGCGACGCTGTTGCCCGCATCCGTGTGCATGTTGGCGGTAACCACGCCGTACCAGCCGTTCGGACCGATGGCGTTGTCCAGCAGGGTCGTAATGTGCAGCGGGATGTTCTGGCCGGACTCGTCCGTGATCTGGGTGGTGGCCTGGTAGACGTCCACCAGCCCGCCGTTGCGGGTCGCGAAGCGCATGGGCAGGCCGGATCCGGTGAAGTATCCGGGGCGATCCTGGATCCAGCCCGGGGGCCAGTAGTAATAGTTGGTGTCGAGGCGGATACCGTTGGCGAGTGATACGCCGGGCTGGCTGTCGTAGTCGCTCCAGGCAATGCAGTGGGTGCGGTTGGTCCGCGGTGCCGGTACGCCTTCGAAGTTGTCCGCGAAGGTCACGAGCTGGGGTCCGTAGAAGGCCTGCAGTGAGGCCGGATCGTCCGCGGTCCAGTTACCGCAGTTGGTCGTGACGTGCAGGCCGATCTCGAAGCCCTGGGCTACGAATGCCGAGGCTGCAGAGTTCGTGATCAGCGTATTCGGATAGATGTAGGACGTGCTGCGAACGCACTCCCAGTCCACCACGCTGCAGTTGGCAGGGCTGCTGGCGAGGTAGGTGTTGAAGAGTCCCGTGGTGCCGTTGGTGGCGTGGTCGTCGCCGGTCATGACCACGACCGCCTTGAGCCCCTTCGGCAGGTACCAGAAGCGGGGCAGCGGCTTCTTGCCCTGGTTCATGGTCAGGACCAGGTTGGCCAGCAGCCGTTGCTGCTCGTCGGCCTGCGGAATCGCGACCTTGGCGAAGTCGATCCAGTCGGGCTGCGGGTCGAACGTCGCCCCGCCGAAGAACAGGTTGTCCGAGCGAGTCGGGCCGGCCTGGCCATCGCGTGGCTGGGCGGACCAGGCGGGATTGCCCTGCCGCGTGTACACCACCGAGCGTGCCAGGTCGTAGGCGAAGGCCGCCGCCTTGCCCGCGCCGTAGGTGTTGATGGTGACGGCGGGCGAGGTCGTCGCCGTCGCGGCGCTCGCGTACAGGGTGGCGAGGCTGCTCGCACCGGCCAGCGTGTAGCGATCAGCGGTGCCGTGGAACTGGATGGTCTGATTGACCAGGCCGGCCGCGGGCGCGGTGGCGGTGTTCATCAGCAGGTACGCATCGCCGAGGGTGGCGCTGTCGTCCGCCAGGCCCAGCACCGTCGCCAGCTGCTTGTCGGGCCGCATGGCGATGAGGTTGCCGCCCGCGCTGACCCAGTCGGCGAGGAGGGTCACCTGGGACGGATTCAGCGGGAACTCTCCGAGGATTACCACGTCGTGGGCGGCCAGCGTTGCCGGGGTCACCAGCGAGATGTCCATGGCCGTGAAGGCGTTGAGTCCCTCGGCTCGCAGGATCTCTGCGTAGTAGCGGCTGAATGTATTGAGCGTGCTGCTGATCACGAGGATCGGTCCGCCGGGGCCTTCGGTAGGCGGCGGTGGCGGTTCGGCCGCCGTGGTGAAGGACCAGGAGACTTCTCCGGCGAGGGCGTTCCCCGCCAGGTCCTTGATGCGCGGATCCGCAAGCCCGCCCTTCAGCGTCGCGGTGTAGGTGGTGGACCAGGTGAGCGGCGAGGACGGGGTGAAGGTGGCAACCGTGCCATTGGCGGCGACCGCACCTGCCACCGGCGTCGTGCCAGGCCCGACCAGGGTGAACGTGCCTGCGGTCACGTTGGCCTGATCGAGTGCTTCATTGAAAGTGGCCGTTATCGCGCCCGTCACGCCGATCCCGGTGGCATTGCTCCCTGGCACGGTGGACACGACGGCTGGGGGCGTGAGGTCGGGGCCGACCGACTCGGCAAAGACCGCGTCAACCCAGTAGTTGCTCGCCTGGTAGCTCAACGTCGGGAAGGCGGTTGGCGGGCCGTAGCTGTACACGCCGTTGGGGCCGTCCTCGCCGTTCGCGAGCGCGCGCAGGGGCGAGGTCACCGGCGGGGAGTTGAAGTAGCTGTCGGTGGCCACGTAATAGCTGGGCGTGTGATAGGTCACGACATAGGTCGTGTTCGCCATCACCGCCACCGGCGCCGGTAGCGCGGCCTCCCTCCAGCCGGTGCCGGTCAACGGGCCGAAGTCCACTGTGCCGAGCAGCACCCCGGCGGCGGTCCAGAGTCGCCCGCTGAACGGCCCGGTGGCCGACGGGCTCTTGTAGAAGCGGATGGCGGCGATGAACCCGTTGGTCGAGGTCCGGAGTTTCATGCCCAGCTGGACAGGCTGGCTGTCGTTCTGGTCCACCAGAGCGGGCGTCGAGCTGTCACCGAAGATCTTGCAGGGGCAGGCCTGCGCCGTCGTGGTGATCGTCACGGCTGGTGCGGGAGTCTCGATGTACCCGCTGTCGTCCATGGCGCGCACCCGGATCTCCACGGACCCCAGGGCCATGGGTGTGAAACTGAAGGTCCAGTTGTCGCGGCCGGATGCCGGTTGCCACAGTACGCCGCCGTCTACCGACACCTCGATGCCGGCGACCACGCCAGCGGCATCCGCGGCAGTCCCGGTCACGGTGACCGTCCCGGAGACGGTCGCGCCGGGAAGTGGCGAGGTGATCACCGACACCGGCGGCGTTGTGTCGGTCGACCCGGCAGCGGGAACCAGGTTCAGTGCCAGCGTGCCGGCCTGTACCCCCATGTCGGCCAGCAGGTTCACGGTCGCCTGCTGCATGCGGATATCGGGGGGGGCCGAGCCGCGGTCGTGGAAGTCATCGAGGCCCCAGACCCACTGGATCGTGCCGGCGCCGAACACCAGCGCCCCGCTCGCGTGCCGGTAGAGCGTGAGGTGGTGAGTCGCCGTGCCGGGCGCGTAGGTGGAGCCGAAGTCCTGCAGGTACTGCGGCACGTTGACCGTGGTCGCCGAGAGGCGGATCAGCCCCGGGGGCCGGCCGGGCCCGACGACGTCCTCATCCCATTCGTAACCCAGCGTGTCTGGCGCGAGCGTCGCCGTCTGGCCCGGCGTGAGGCTGGCAATGGCTGTATTCCGCCAGAAGCGCAGGCCGGCGTAATTGGCTGGCACCTGCAGGGGGTACGCGCAACAGTTCACCTTGAACATCAGTCCGGTCAGGGCGTTCTCGGGTTGTGACCCCTCGGGATTAAACGGCCGCGCATCGCGCCAGGTGCCCGTCCAGGTCGTCCCGTCCGGGTCGATCTTGGCGCCGGCGTGTGTCTCCTTGTAGGACACCAGTGAGCGGTCCGGCGTCGCGGCGCCGTCGATCGAGGGCTCGAGCCGCGTCTTCCAGAAAACCTCGTTGCCGCTGAAGAACACCAGGTTCACGCTGGCAGCCCTGGCGGCCTCCACGTTGGCCCGCTGGGGGCCGGACCAGTACTCGTCGTGTCCCACTGACACGAATGCGTCGTGTTCCAGCAGCTCGCCGCCGCGCCGGTGGGTATCGATCCCGGTGGTGTAGCTGACGTCGTAGCCGTTCCTCTCAAGCCAGCGCAGCAGCGGGAACTCGGCATTGAAGACCCAGTCCTCGGGTGCGTTGGCCCGGGTGCTGAAGGGCCGGTTGTAGCTGACCTTGTAGGCGCGGGACGGGTTCGTTCCCGGCCCACCGGCGTACAGGCTGTTGCCGCCCCACGCGTTGTAGGCCTGCCAGGTGGTATCCGACGTCTGGAGCAGGATGTCGCTGCCGCCAACGTCATCCCGCACCACGAAGACCACGTGGGAGGCCCGGCCGTCCTCCGGGTCCTCACGCACCAGCTTCGCCACGTAGATGCCAGACGTCTGGTTCGAGGGAATCGACCAGGTGGCGGAGACTCCCCAGTTCCCGCAGTCAATGAGCCCGCTGGCCGGCTCCGTCAGGCAGCCTGGCTGGTTCTGGGGCAACGACACGGAGGGCTGGACGGTGGCAACCTTTCGCGCGCCGTCGCCCGCGTACCAGCCGAGGCGGTAGATGTCCACGCGGTAGTCCGTCGACGGCGTGTCTATCTTGAGCCCAACCAGTTCGCCGGGGGCGTAGCTGATGTCGGTGGCGTAGCCCTGGATGGACGCATCGCCGGCCCCGCCGATGTCCCACCCGGAGGGCGGACTACCGGGCAGCAGGTTCTCGCGCGTGATGCGATTGCCGGCGGGCGCTGCCGAGACGCTGAAGCTCATGGTCACCGGTGTGGCCGGAGAATAGGTGCCGTTCCCGCCCTGCGCGGCCTGCAGCGTGCAGGTGCCGGCGGCGACCAGCGTTACGCCCGGCCCGCCGGTGGTGCAGGTGGCGGGCGTCGGGGTGCTGAGCGTCACGGGCAGTCCCGACGAGGCGCTCGCTGACGGCGCAAACGGGCCGGTCGTCAGGGCCTGCTCGGGTATGGCGGGGAAGGTAATCGTCTGCGCGAGCTGGGCGTGCGCCGGTAAGGCGGTGAAGGCAAGTACCAGCAGGCTCGCCATCCAGCGGCCGATCCCGGGAGGCCTGCACTGGCGGCGCCCGGCGAAGTAACGGGTGTTCTGGGTTCGGATAGCTGTCCCCTTGGAAACCCAGGGACTTCTGCTGCGGTCCCGCCAGGTGCGGGACGGCCCCCGTCAGGAAGTCCGCTGCGCGCGGCGTCGCGCCAGGCCGAGAACGCCGACGCCCGACATGAACAGCCAGGCTGCGGCCGGCACCGGCACCACTTCCGGCGTGAACTGGACGTCGCGGAAATAGTTGGCGCAGTTGAAGCTCGAGTTGGGGAAGGTGCCCGGATTCCCGAACACCCCGTTGGCATTGGCGGGTCCTCCGGTGCAGGACCCGAGGCTGGAGCCTGCGATGGACGCGAGATCGCCGTTGACGATCGGGCCCATCAGACCCTGGTAGGTGTAGACGTAATGGCTGAGGATATTCACGGAAACGGTGTAGGTGGTGTTGGCCGCGATCGCCAGCGGCACGGCCAGGAGCTGCTCCTGCCAGCCGCCGCCCGCGGTTTCGTTCACGAAACTGACGGACGTGAGGGGCGTCCCGTCCGCCGCCCAGATCCTGCCCACGTGGGAGTTGTCGGCGTAGGCCTCGCTGTCCGCCCGCCAGAAGCGGATCGCCGTGATGGTCCCGGCGACGGAACTCTGGAACTGCATACCGAGCTCGTAGGGCACACCATCAGTGGCATCGGTGGCTGGAGGCACAGAACCGCCGATTGGCGTCTGGGTGGTATGGACTGTAATTGCTGCAGCCGGCTCAATGAGGCCGGCGAGGCACAGTGCCCCCACTAGGAGAGCAGGACCGAAAAGCCTTGACTGGCAGGTAAGTACGGACATCAGATTAAACCCCCGGCGACTGGTTGTTCTTTGGAATTTGCTGGTTCGCGTGGACACCAGCCAGTTACCATAGTCTTGTGAGCGTGACTATAGATCCGTGCGTTATGGATTGGTGGCGATGTCAACATAATGCCGGCCAGCGCCGACCGGCCGGGGAACCCTGGGTGCCCGGGCTCAGCCGCGACTGACGACCGAGAAGGTCAGCGACGCCCAGAAACTCTCCCAGTCCGCCGCCGGGTCGGTGTCCGGCACCTCGACCATATGCACGGCCTTGACGAGCCACCGGCCGGCGCGGTCGAGGGGTAGGGTGACGAGCCCGTCGGCACCGGTTCGTGCCTGGAACCGTTGTGCCGGCTGGTCGGCGGTGAACGCGATGACCAGCACGCCCGCGAGTGGCTTGCCCTGGTAGCGAAGGACGATCGGGAGCGGCTTGCCGGGTGCCAGTGAGTAGGGGTTGGTCCGCGGGATCAGTTCCAGGGGGTAGCCAAGCACGCGGTCGAAGCCCGCTCCTGATCCGTCACCGACATTTACCAGTGACTTGGCGCAACGGGAGTAATACTCCCGACCGTTCGTGTTTTCCTCGCCGCGTCTCCGCCGCAACTCGCGAATCCGCTCCAGACCCTCGGCCTGCAGGTACTTGTCGAAGCGTCCCGCCTCGAGGTCCACGAAGGCGCGGGTGCTGTGATAGCCGATCAGCCGCAGGCCCGGCGCCTTCAGGGCCAGGGTGGCCGCCGGGTCGTCACCCACGAAGCCCTGCACCGGCTCCCGCCCGGCGGACGAGCTCACCGAGAAATCCACGAACCAGTCCGGCACGAACGGCTGGCTGGTGCCGTTGAAATCCTCGCCGACGCGCAACGTCACTGGCAGACTGCCGCCGACTGCTGCCCGAAAAGACGCGGGTTCGATCCAGAAATCGTGGGCCACGCTGGGCGTTGCACGGCAGAGCCCCATGCAGGCGATCGCGATGGCAGGTAACCAGCCGCTGGTTGGACGAGAGAGCATTACGTTAGTCTCGCACAGTCCCCTGAGAGAGAGACCACATTGACCGGGCGATTCAACCTGCGGCCCTTGTTGCTGACCGGCTTTCTCCTTGGCGGATTGTTGCTGGCCCCGGCGGCCGACGCGCACCGTCTGCGCCCGGCCATCGTCACCGTCACCTTCAGCGACGATGGCACGTGGGCGGCGGCATTGCAGCTGAATCTCGAGGCGCTGCTCGCCGGCATCGGTCCCGAGCACGAGGACACCAGCCAGGCGCCCCAGGCGGAGGTGTACGACGCCCTGCGCGAGCTGCCACCGGAGACGCTGCGGGCCCGGTTCGACGAAGCCGCTCCGCGGTTGCTCGCGGGCGTGGACCTGCGCTTCGACGGCCGGCGCATGACGCCCGGGGTGACGGCAGTGGACATACCTGCCGTCGGTGACCTCGGCGTCGAGCGCCTGACGACGATCCGGTTCGCCGGCGACATCCCGCCCGGCAGCGCGGCCTTCACCTGGCGCTACGCGCCGGAGTTTGGCGAGAGCGCGCTGCGGCTGGCGATGCCCGGCGGTGCGATCGTGCGGGCGGACTGGCTGATGGCCGGCCAGTCGAGCGCGCCCTTCCAGCTGGATCCGAAGCTGGTGCCCGTCCGCACGACGGCGGAGGTGTTCCGCGACTACACGGTCCTGGGCTTCACCCACATCCTGCCGAAGGGCCTCGACCACATCCTCTTCGTGCTCGGCATCTTCCTCCTGTCGGTGCACTGGCGGCCGCTGCTGTACCAGGTGACGGCCTTCACCGTCGCCCACTCGATCACGCTCGCGCTGTCGTTGTACGGGGTCATTTCGCTGCCAGCCTCCGTCGTCGAGCCGCTCATTGCGCTGTCCATCGTCTACGTCGCGGTCGAGAACATCATCGTCGGTGAGCTCAGGCCGTGGCGCGTGTGGGTCGTGTTCGGCTTCGGACTGCTGCACGGGCTCGGCTTCGCCGGCGTGCTGACGGAGCTCGGGCTGCCGGTCGGCGAGTTCCTGCCCGCGCTGATCGCCTTCAACGTGGGCGTCGAGCTCGGCCAGCTCGCGGTGATCGCGCTGGCGCTGCTGACCGTCGGCCTCTGGTTCCGCGAGCGGCCCTGGTACCGGGCGCGGATCGTGATTCCGGCGTCGCTGGTGATTGCGGTAGTGGGTGCCTACTGGACGGTCGAGAGAATCGTCGGCTGAACGAGGCGTTCCGGCGCGGGCAGCCCGCCAACCGGCGCGATACAATTGCGCTCCACTGCCGGAACTCGCGAGCACCATGCAAGGGCGACCCTGGACTGTCCTGAGCTACGCCTTCCGCCCCTTCTTCCTGCTGGGGAGCCTGTTCGGCATCGTCGCGATCCTGCTGTGGGTGGCGATGCTGCACGCCGCTGACTTCGTTCCCGCCGCGCAGGATCCGGTGGCCTGGCATGCCCACGAGATGCTGTTCGGCTTCGCCGGGGCGGCAATCGCGGGCTTCCTCCTGACCGCCGTGGCGACGTGGACCAGTCGCCCGCCGGTAGCGGGTGCGCTCCTCGGCGCCCTGGTCGTCGCCTGGATTACCGGTCGCGCGGCGATGCTGCTGGGGACGCGGTTGCCCGATCTCGTGGTGGCGCTCGCCGACCTGGCCTTTCCGGTGCTCCTCGCCGCCATTGCGACGCGGGAGATCGTGGCCGGCGGCAGCCGGCGGAACTTCGGCATCGCCGGCGTCCTGACCGCATTCGCCATCCTCGATGTCGTGTTCCACCTGGGCCAGTCGGGCACATGGCCAGGCGCGGACCGCACGGCGCTCTACCTCATCGTCCACGGACTGCTCCTGCTGATCACCGTCATCGGCGGGCGCATCATCCCGAACTTCACCGCCAACTGGCTCCGGCACCGCGGGGACGCCCGCCCGCCGCGCTCGTGGCCGTGGGTCGAGAGGCTGCTCATCCCGCTGGTGATCCTCGCGGGAATTGCCGACAGCGTCCCGGCACCGGCCCCGCTGGCCGCCACGCTGGCGTTTGCGGCCGCCGCGCTGCACGCGCTGAGGCTCTCCGGCTGGCGCGGGCAGGCGGCTGCCCGCGAGCCGCTGGTCGTGATCCTGCACGTGGCCTACGCATGGCTGCCGGTCGGCTACCTGTTGCTGGGCCTGACTGCGCTCGGGTTGCCCCTGCCCCGGTCGGCTGCGCTGCACGCCCTGACCATGGGCGGAATCAGCACGATGATCCTTGCTGTCGCCACGCGCGTGGCGCTCGGCCACACGGGCCGGGCCCTGGTGGCTGCGCCGCTGACCACCGTCGCGTATGCCATCCTCAGCGTCGGTGTGCTCGTGCGCATCCTCAGCCCGCTTGCGACGGGCTGGTATCTGACGCTCATCGACGTCGCGGCAGCAGCCTGGCTTGTCGCCTTCGGCCTGTTCACGGTGGTGTACTGGCCGATATTGACGCAACCGCGCAAACCCTGACATCGCGCCAGGCGCGGATGAACCGCGCCGTTGGCTGGCAAGTCAACGCCTATATTTCCCTCCCTCTGTATCTATCCGCAGGCATGCAGCCCATGCTGTCTTCGCGCGCACGGGCCTTCTCCCCCGGGTCCATTGTCATTCCCAGTTCCGTTTCCAGTGAGTGCCTGTATTTCCAGGCGCCACCCATCGCAAGGACGCAACCATGCAGACCGCCGCACAGGCCAAGACTGCCGCCGCTACCCGCAATGACGCCCCGGCTCACGACATCGTGGAGACCGCCATCGCCGCCGGAAACCTCTCCATTCTGGTCAATGCCTTGAAGGCGGCCGACCTGGTGGCGACCCTGAAGGGCGATGGTCCGTTCACGGTATTCGCGCCGACCGATGAAGCGTTCAGGAAGCTGCCTGCCGGAACGGTGGATGGCCTGCTGAAGGACAGGGCGAAGCTCGCCTCGATCCTCACGTACCACGCCGTGGCCGGCAAGGTCATGGCGAAGGACATCAAGGCCGGCGATATCAAGTCGGTCCAGGGCGGCATGCTCGCGATCGCCCTGCCTGGCAACAATGTCACGATCAATAACGCCAAGGTCGTAAAGGCCGACATGGAGACGAGCAATGGCGTCATTCACAGCATCGATGCCGTGCTGATGCCGAGCTGACGTCTCACGAAGCTCCGGTGAGTAGCCGAAGGCCCTGCAGAAGTGCAGGGCCTTTTTTATGGCGGTCACCTTCAGGGCTCATGGCGCTATGATTCAGGCTCAACGCTGGAATCCACGGGGGAGCGCAATGACCGGATCGTCTGCAAAGGTTGCCCTGATCACCGGCGGCAGTTCGGGAATAGGGCGCGCGACCGCCGTGGCGTTCGCAAAGTTGGGTGCCCGGGTGGTCGTGGCGGCCCGGCGGCGCGCGGAGGGCGAGGAGACGGTCCGGCTCGTCGAGGCGGCGGGCTCCAGCGGCATGTTCGTGCCGGCCGACGTGCGCCACGCCGCCGAGCTTCGCGCGCTGGTGGCAGCCTGCGTCGAGGCCTATGGCGGGCTCGACTACGCGTTCAACAACGCGGGCATCGAGGGCACGGCCTACGTGAAGACGGCCGACTACGACGAGGAGACCTTCAGGCAGGTGATCGATGTCAACCTGACCGGGGTGTTCCTGTCCATGAAGCACGAGATTCCCGCGATGCTCGCCCGTGGTGGCGGCGCGATCGTGAACATGTCATCCGTCGCCGGACTGATGGGCGGCGCGGTGGGCGCCGCCTACCATGCCAGCAAGCACGGCGTGGTGGGCCTCACGAAGACGGCAGCACTGGACTATGCGAAGGCGGGTATCCGCGTGAACGCGGTGTGTCCGGCAGTGATCACCACCGACATGGCGAAGCGGATCTTCTACCAGGACCCCGAGATCGCGAAGGGGATCGTCGCCGCGCACCCCATCGGGCGGATCGGCAGCGTTGAGGAGGTGGCCAATGCGGTCGTCTGGCTGTGCTCCGACCAGGCGTCGTTCATCACCGGCGAGACGCTGCGCATCGACGGCGGGATGCTCGCCGGCGTGTCCTGACGACGGGCGCCTGTTTTCGTGCCACCACGGTGCTCGTCGGCCTGTGGCTGCTCATCGGCGCCATCGTGGGCCTGAGCGTGCTCAAGCCGGGATGAAACGGGAGCGTGATCAGGCGGCGCAAGCCGCGCAGCGGTCGGTGTAGGGCACGGTCTTGAGTCGCTCCGGCGCGATCTCCGTCCCGCAGCCGGCGCAGACGGTGTAATGACCGGCGTCAATGCGCCGCAGGGCCACGCTGATCTGGTTGAGCTCGCCCTGGGCGGAATCGCTGATCGCTGCCAGCACCTCGTCGTTGCCCCGCTGCACGGCCTGGTCGGCGAAGTCCGCCGCCAGCGGATCGGTCTTGTGGCGCAGGTCGGCGTTGGCACGCTCAGTGCGGTTGCGGAGCTCCGCCTGGCGTTTCAGGAGTTGGTCACGAACCGTGTTCAGATCGGGCATGGGGTGGTCCTCGGAAAACGGGGAGGTGCTTAGCCTTTAATAATGACACGATATGTCTGGATCATTGGATAGGTACTGTTCCCATTGCTGTAGGCGGTCCAGGAGGCCAACGTATACTCACGGCGTCGTGAGTGCGCTGGCAACGGTCGTCGGGAATGCCCTGTGGGGGCCTGATCTTGCAGGCCGGCCCGCGATCGTGCGCTTTGCCTATAGCGTTGCCCGCCACCTTTATGCACTGGTCCGCGACCTCGTCAGCGGCCAGCTGACGCTGCGGGCCATGAGTCTCGTGTACATCACGCTGCTCTCAGTGGTGCCGTTCCTGGCGTTCAGCTTCTCGCTGATCAAGGTGTTCGGTGTGCACAACAGCCTGAAGCCCCAGCTTTACCGGCTGCTGGAACCGCTGGGACCGAAGGGCGGCGAGATTACGGACGCGGTCATCGGTGCCGTCGACAAGGTCCAGGGGGGCGTGCTCGGCACGGTGTCGCTGGTGTTCTTCATCTATACCGCCATTGCCATGGTCCAGAAGGTCGAGGCCAGCTTCAATTACGTCTGGCATGTCATGCGCCCGCGCAGCCTGGCCCGGCGTCTCACCGAGTATGTTGCCGTCCTGCTGATCGGCCCCGTGGTCATGACGACCGCACTGGGCCTGATCGCCTCCATCAGCAGCGACGTGATGGTGCAGAGGATCCTCGCCATCGAACCGTTCGGGTCGGCGCTCCTGCTGGCCGGAACGGTATTGCCGTATCTGCTGGTCATGGCGGTTTTCACGTTTCTCTACAAATTTCTCCCCAATGCTCCCGTGCAGCTCCGTGCAGCCGCAACCGGCGGGGTCATCGCGGGTTCCTTGTGGTCATTCGTGGGCGCCGTCTTCGCGTCGATCCTTTCTTTTTCCGGAGCCCGGAACGCTGTCTACAGCACGTTCGCCGTCACCATCGGGGCGCTGATCTGGCTGTATGTGAGCTGGCTCATGTTGCTGATCGGCGCACAGATCGCCTTCTACGTGCAGAACCCGGTGGCCCTGCGCATTGGCAGGCGGGAGCCGAATATCTCCAATGGTCTCCGGGAGCGCATTGCACTGAACGTCATGTACCTGATTGGCCTCGCGTTCCGGAACGGCGACCCGGGCTGCACCACCACTGCCATCGCGACCGCCATCAATATCCCGGGACTGACCCTTGGCCCGGTGATTGCGGACCTCGAGTCAGCCGGACTGATCAGCGCGACCCAGGAGGAGGCGCTGGTGCCGGGACGCGACCTGTCACGCATCACACTGGCTGATGTCCTGGCGGCCGTCCGCGGCGGCTGCGTAACCGGCGAGCTCGTTCAGCCCACGTGGTCGCCACTGGTGAACGACGTGGCAGGACGCGTGGAAGCCGCCATTGCCGGGTTGACCGCCGGCACGACGCTCAGCGACTTTCTCGACCAGGATGAACGCCGGCAATCGTCAGCCTGAGTCCGGCATCATCCTGAGCCCGGCATCATCCTGCGCAGCACGTCATCCCGGTCCATGTAGTGGTGCTTCAGTCCAGCCAGGACGTGGATGCCGGCCAGGACCAGCAGCACGTTGCCGAGCACCTCGTGGGTTTCCTCGATCAGGTCCTCGCTGGCCTCGCCGCCCGGCACGGGCAACGGCGGGACGCCGAACCAGCCGAAGAAGCTGACCGCGTCGCCCTCCACGGACGTGAGCAGCCACCCCGAGAGGGGCAGGGCAATCAGGAGCGTGTAGAAGGCGAGGTGCGTGACCCGGGCCGCGATCTGCTGCCAGCCCGGCGTGTTCCGGGGAAGGCCCGGCACGGTGTGCGTCAGGCGCCAGCCGAGGCGCACCAGCATGAGCGCCAGCACCAGCAGGCCCAGCGCCGTGTGCCAGCCGAAGAGTCCGTCGGCTTCGTCGGCGTCAACCTCGAAGAACTTGCCCATGGCGAGCTGGGTGAAGGCGAGGAGCGCGATCAGCCAGTGCAGCGTCTTGCTGATGCCGCTGTAGCGTTCCGGCGGGGACAGGTGATTCACGCATCTTCCTCCACTTCAGGCGGCCACTCGTCGGTCAATACTGCCCGTGCCATCGCCCCGGCCGGCTACGGAATTCTACCTACAGCGCTGCAGCCAATCCGGCGCTAAGGTTCAAGGAGGCTGCGACGGTTCGCGGCATCAGGAGTCCTCCCGTGAAGCACCCCCTTCTCGTCATCGTGCTGGCCCTCGCCCTGCTCCCCGCAGTGTCGCAGGCGGCCGGCCCCGGTCCTGCCGAAGTGGTGCAGGCGTTCAATCGCGCACTCTCGGCCCGCAAGATCGAGGATGCCACGGCACTGCTGGCCAAGGGCTCGGTCCAGTACACCCTGCGCGCCGCCCACCCCGGCGTCACCGCGACGGCCCCCACCGGCATCACGAGCGACCTCAAGACCCACTGGAACACCATCGGTCCCGTGGTGTTCTCCGTGACCTCCGTGTACAGCCGGGTGCCGAAGATCCTCGATACCCGGATCGACGGCGACCTCGCGACCGTCTGGGCACAGGTGGCCAGCGAGACCGTCGAGCGCAACGGCAAGAGCCGCAAGGACAACTTCAGCGAGGTTTACCTCATGGTGCGGACCGGCGGCACCTGGCAGATCGGCGCGATTGCCGACAATCGGGGCACGGACAGCATGTCGGTGGCGCCGGCTGCAGAGGCGAAGCCAAAGTAGCCGGCGGCGGCTTCCGGGCTACTTCGCGGCGATGACGAGCATGCCGTTCTCGACGGGGATGCGGTTACCCGGGTTGTAGTCCATGTGGACGACCTGTTCCTGGCCGTTGAGCCGGTAGGTCACGTCGAAGCCGTCCTGCTGTTGGCGGCTGTCACGCACCGTTTCACAGACCCGCTGCGACTCCTGGTGGGTGTTCCGCTCCTGCATGCCTTCCTGGATCTTGTTGCCGGCATAGCCGCCGCCCACCGCGCCGCCCACGGTGGCCAGCTTCTTGCCATCACCGCCGCCAACCTGGTTGCCGAGCACGCCACCGATGACTGCGCCTGCCACCGTTCCCGCGATCTGGTTCGGATCCTTCGTCGGGCTGATCACGGTCCTGAACCGCCGTGGCCTCGAGGCCGCTGCCTGCGGCTGCTATGCCGCGGACAAGCGGGGCTACGGCCTGCTCCTCCCCTGACAGCCGACTTTGGTTCGATACCGTACAGAAGCCGGGTGCTGCCTGGCGGTACATTCCGGGCATTGCTGATTCACGGATGGAGATAACACCATGAGACTACGCCGGACCCTGGTTGCGGTTACCGCCAGCT
>Ga0209254_10001290_pt1 | contig 22264 bp, 20 predicted proteins | sample FrelakmetDIP11DI_FD_187148 | JGI IMG/M metagenome (GOLD analysis project Ga0209254, IMG submission 187148) | Freshwater lake sediment microbial communities from the University of Notre Dame, USA, for methane emissions studies - DIP11 DI (SPAdes)... | ecosystem: Environmental > Aquatic >...
CTGTGACGGCTACTAAAACCATCCCTATAACAATGATACTCCATAGTTTATCTTTCATAAATTTGCACCAGCTTCCTTTAATTTCAAAATTATAGTCTCCTCAGTTAAGATACCAGTTTGTCTGTAGATCTCTTTTCCTTCGACATCAAGAAACAATATTGTTGGTATCCCGCCAATGTTATATTTTTCTCTTGCATCAGGATCCTCTTCAAGATTGATAATTTGTATTTCTGCTTTTCCTTCAAGTTTGGGTTTTAACTCGTTTAGAAGTGCTGTCATCTTCCTGCAAGGGATGCAATCTGTCCGTCCAACCTTGATAACCATTGGCAAGGTTGCCTTTGACTCTCCACATGACAAAAAACACAAGCAAACAAAGAAAACTATAAGTATTTTTTTCAAATTCTATATCTCATTCTTTATGACAATGCTTTTTTCTTTATCATTCCAGTCAATTTTTAGACCCATAAAAGTTTCTGCCAAAAACCTCATTGGTAGAAACACTCTACCGCCAATAATTGTTGGAACTAATGCAGGATTAGAATCTATTTGGACTTTTCTAATGCCAATTTGAGCTGTGTTTTTTCCAACCCAAACTTGAAGGATATTGGAGTTATATTTGCATGTCACTCTCTTGTCCTGTGGGCTCCAAGAGGTTGTTCCTCCAAAAGGCTCAACAATATACTTTGCTGGAATAAAAGTTTTGCCATTAATAATAACAGGAGCACTATCAACAGGAACTTCGAACCTGTCTCTTTGCATCGTATACTTGCCAATGCTCATTTTGACTGAGGTTGCAAAATTGGTGTAACAGAATATTTTTTTATCTTCAACAACAAACAATCTTCCATCAAAAATTGATGAAAGGTCTAGGTTTTTGCCAACATCAAATCGCCACAGAAGTTTTCCTTCTGATGCGTCTATGCAATAAAGATTCCCATCTGTTGCTCTCTGGTAAACAACTTCACCGCATGCAATGGGCTGACTTGTACATTCACTGTTAGCCATAAATGACCAGTTTTTTTTACCAGTAGAAACACAACAAGCTTTCCCAAAGAATTTGCCATCAAGGCAATAGGTCATGAAATCTTCAGATGGAAAGAATACCTTGTCGCCAAAAACTGAAGGCGTGAAACCTTTTTTTTGAGCCCTGAACTTCCATCTTGCTTTTCCAGAATCGCACTCTATGGCAAATATTGTGTCTCCATATACCGCATAGACACGCTCTGATGCAGCAACTATCGGTTGCGAGACAGTGCCTTCAAGTATAAGCTCCCAAAGCTTGTATCCTTCATTTAAACTCAAACAAACTAACGTCTTGTCATTTGTTCCAAAATATACATTTTTATTATAAATGCACGACGCAGATGAAATCCCATTTGTCACATTGAAATCCCATAACTTTAGCCCTGTCTTGCTGTCAAAACAAATGATTTGATTGGCTGTTGCAACAACCACTTTTCCAAAACTTGCATTAGGCTGGCTTTTTATCCCATATTGGATATCTGCAGTCCATACTTTTTTACCAGTTGAACATTCAAGACAAACTAATTTGCTATCTGAAGATATAAAAATTAGATCTTCATAGACAAATGGTTGCAGTGCTAACGGGTTGACAACTGGTAATGTCCATTTTTGCTTCCCAGTAACATTATCAATTGCTAGCATAGTTGAATTTGTGCATACATACACAAGCCCATTTGAGAATATTGGCGTGGTTATGATGGCATTGGAGGCATTAAATTCCCAAAGCAAAGAATTAGATTGGCTTGCAATCCCATCAGTTTTTTGTATAGCACCTGCATGCGAAGGATCACAGCCAGTACAAATAGCATTGACAGGATAAAGCATTGAGTGTGAAAATAGAATAGTTATACAGATGATAAAAACCGATATACGCCTCAAAGTTCTCCGCCGCCTTTTCTAAGCCAGCTAAGAACTTCATCTTTTTGTATAACCCCTTCTACTCTGTAGATTTCTTTTCCATCACCATCAAAGAAAATCTCTGTTGGAATCACACGAATCCCGTACTGATCTGGAGCGCCTGGTTCAAGTTGAATGTCAATGATTTTCACTATGGCTTTGTCACCAACTATCGCTCTTACTTCATCCAAGATTTTGTTCATTTCAATGCAAGGTATGCAGTTATCGCGACCAAGTTTTACTATCATTGGTGGTTTGTACTTCTCTTCTTCAGCAGCAGACTTGGGATCTGATGATGCTTGTTTATTCTGAGGACTAGTTTCTGGTGGCTTCTCTATGTTTATGTTTGTACTACCGACAAGGATTGGATTTCCATTCTCATCAAGACAAATATTTGAATTTGATGGATCTATGGATACATCTTTCGTGGTTGTGCTATTACCGCAAGCTGTAAGAGATAAGCCTAAAATCATAGTGACTAAAGTTATTGTCAGTACCTTCATTTGCCAATCCTTTCTTTTATGTAATTAATAATCTGGTCGGTAGAGAGAGCTTTTCCCGATGAGACTACTTTTCCATCAATTGCCATGGCAGGTGTCATCATAACACCCATTGATATTATTTGATTGAGATCAGAAACCTTCTCAATCTCTGCATTCAAACTCAAACGTGCAACAGCCTCCCTGACGTTTCGTTCCATTGAAAAACATTTTGCGCAGCCCATGCCAAGAACTTGGATTTTCACAATACAATCCTTTCTACAATATCAGATTGAATAAATATCCTGTAATTATTATGCCAACACCAACTATTCCTGCGAATATAAGAATCAGTTTTGTTTTCATTACCGTTTTCAATATCATGAACTCAGGCAGTGAAAGTCCAGTGACAGCCATCATGAATGCAAGAGTCGTTCCGAGAGCAACGCCTTTTTCTGTAAGAGCTGAAACCAAAGGAATAACGCCAGCAGCGTTGCTGTACAGTGGGATTCCAATCAGTGTGGCCATTGGAACGGCATACCATTTGTCACGCCCTGCTATCTTTGCCAAGAAATCAACCGGTACATAGCCATGAATCCAAGCCCCAATACCGATTCCTACAATTACATATGGCCAAACCTTTTTTAAAACACTCCCAAGGTAGTCTCTGGCAAAAACAAATCTTTCATTCTGCATCATTGAGGCGCCAGTGTAGGCAGGATTTGAAGCATCAGGAGTAGCAAAATTTGCAACAAGGTGCTTGATGTTGAGCTGGTCAATGATGATACCTGAGACAATTGCAATTACCATCCCTGAACCAATGTAGATAAGAGCTATCTTCCAACCAAACATGCCAAGAAGCATTACCAGGGCTATTTCGTTAATCATTGGAGAGGCTACCAGAAAAGAAAACGTTACCCCAAGAGGAACACCAGCCTGAATGAATCCCAAAAATAGAGGAATAGCTGAGCATGTGCAAAATGGCGTCACAATCCCCAATGCCGAGGCCATTATATAACCTAAATACTTGTTTCGTTTGGAAATAAAATATCTAACTTTTTCAGGCGGAAGGTAGGTTCTAAGGTAAGAAACGCAGAAAATTATAACAGTCAGAAGTAAGAAAACCTTGACCGTGTCAAAAATAAAGAAATTGACAGCTTCACCAAGCATGGAGCCTTTAACAATCCCAAAAACACCAAATGTGAGCCATTTTGAGAACCATTCTATGGGCAGGAACATTAGTAAATCTCCCCTCTAAGCTTTGTCGCAACTATTACGCATAAGACAGTCAAGAAAACTTGAAACACATTGCATTGAAAGGGTGTAAAACACCTCATGGCCATTGCGCTTGGCTGTGACAATGTTACATGATTTGAGCACTGTCAGATGTTGGCTCACACAAGAGAGGCGACAATCTAACTCTTTACCGAGTTCGGTTACTGACATTGGTTTTTCACCTAACAGTTTTACAATTGTTAGCCTCTTTGGTGAAGCGAGAGCACCAAAAACACTCGAAGCTTTCTCGAAATCTTGTTCTGTTAATTTCAAACATTTCATGATTTCGAAAGTATGTAAATTATTATTAAAATCAAGTACATTCACTACAAGAAAAGGTTATTCTTCAGGATTAGTTTTGAAGATGAATGTCGCTTTTTTAGTTTTAGCATCCCATAAAACGTCGGCGCCAAAGGTCTCTCCGATTATCCTTGGTGGAACAAATGTTCTACCTTTGACAATTTCAGGTGGTGATTGAAGCGGTTTTGTATCAATAGTACCCTCAGGATATTCAATGATTGCATTTGAATACCCGATTACCAGACGTAGTGTTGTCATATTAATTGTGAAAAGCACAGTTTTAAGCTCAGCAATCCATTCGACAACGGCACCAAGGAAGTATTTTAGAGGATCGCTTATATAGCGAATGGGGACCATTGTGCTGCCTTTATTTGAAATATACGGCGCAGCATCCATCTTTATTTCACGACCGTTTACGAAATAGTTTGTCTTGCCTATAATGAACTCAATTTTGCACTGGGTTGGGATGTTTGTTTTAACAACAACTTCGAGTCTATATGGTAAATCATTAACGTAAGCTGTAATCTTAGCAATATAGGTTTGACCAGGCCAGAGGTCACTGTTTGGAGTAATAGTGCAGATAAGATTAAGCGTCTCTTTATCTTGATCCTTGTCAAACTTGGCTTTTAACCATGGCACATCAGATTTCACATCCCCTGCCACAAGGAACTTGCCACCATCGTTTGAAAATGTGAAACTTACAGTTTTAGTCTCTTTGACAAAGCAGTCTTTAATGACTATCTCTTGTTTTGATCTCTCAGGTGTAATAATTCGCGCTTCCTGTTCTAGAATGTTGATTCTTACTGGTATTTTCAATGTTTTAGGGTCGTTTTTGACTTTACCTTGAATCTCGATATAACCTGATTTTTCACCCAAAGGCAATTTTTGTGTATCTATTGTTACAGCAATACTAAAACCACCAGTCTCATCCAATGTTATACGTGTTGGTGATACAATTATCCAGGAATCGGATGGGATGAAATCAAGCACTACCCATTTTTCTTTCTCCCCATCAGCAAGTCTTACTTTAAAATTACGAATAACTTCTGGTCCTTGTTGTATTTTACCAATATTTAGGGCATTAAAGTCACTAATTTGTATGAATGGATCATCCTTGGCAAATGTCACTCGCACGGTAACCACAGCTTCGCCAATTCGGTTGTCGCCTTTGATGATTATCTTACCTTTAAATTCTGTGTCCATGGGACGTTGACTTGAAGGATCAACAAAAACCTTTATTTTACCAGTTTCAAAAAAGTATGGCTTGTCAATGCTCAACCATGAGCTTGAAGATTCCGAGTCTTCAAGAATTGAAATCGATCCAGAGAATGCCGATTCTTTATTGCCAATGTTTTTTATCTCAAACTCATACGTTTGCTTGCCATCGCCTCTTGGACCAACTCTCAAAGTTCCAATAAATATCTCCTCAGGTTCTACAACAAGTGAACCTCGAGTTGGCTCAAAGCGGTATATCTTTCCAGATTTTGATGAGACAAACATGTATCCGCCGGCAATAGTTGGGCTTGTAACAGAACCACTGTCAATTCTTTGCAATTCTTTTTGTACTTCATTAAATGTCGAAATTTTAATTACATGAAGGTAGCCGGGATTATGACCTTGAGGATCACCTTTTTCAGCCGTGCAAACATAAAGATAATCCCCAGAAGAGGTTGCTTGTGACCATATTGGTTGACCTAGGTTTATTACATCTACAACCGTCATGTCGCGTAAACTTATCTTGTAAAATTTACCGTTTGAACCACCAATAAATATGAAGCCGTTGACTACTGTCGGTGTTGCCCAGAATTCAAAATCACCATCGCTTTTTTCTGCTGTAAATGTATCTTCCCCGCCATAGCCTGGATCATTGGATATAGTGACACGGTGAACCATTCCTTTGGATGAGCCATAGACGGCATACCTGATACCGTTATAAAGAGTAATGCAAGGAGAAGAGCTGATTTTAAACTGAGTTGTTGGATCGATCTGAAAAATCTGTCGCCCATTTATTAGGTTATATGAATAGAAATAGCCTTTATTATCACCAAACAGAATCTGATTATTAAAAACAGCTGGTGAGCAAGTTATGGCACTCTTAACATCAAGTGTGTATTTAAGACGCTCGGTATCAAGATCAACGACATAGACATCGGATGCCCCTGAGCCCAATATGGCATATTTATCTGAAATTGTTGGTGGTGAGATTATTCCTTGGCCTTCCCTGGCAAGCGGTATCGTTCGGTTTAAGCCACTGTTTAGATTGAATATCTGGAGTGAACCATTTCCATCACCAGCCACAAGCTTTATTCCGTTTTCACTATTATAAATAGCTGGTGGTGGAATGTAAGGTGCCTCACCACCACTGGATGTGACTTTCATCTCACGTGTATCATATGTTTTACCGTCATCAACGCCAATGATTTTTATTCCTTCATTTTTTGTGCTCGAATTGGAGTCTTTGAAGCTGATGTAGAGTTTATCATTATAAACAACAGATTGACTTGGTGGAGCGCTTTCGTAATCTGAACCATTAGGGAGGATGACATTCCAATTCATTGACATTCTAATCGGGGGGAGGAATTCTTCGCCTGAAATGCCTGTCTTTTGATCGTTTTGACCAAATTGCATCCAAACTCCATCATCGGCCAATACAACCTTTGAGACGAGTAAGAAAACTAATAAAAATAAGCTGAGTTTTCTCATCTATTTCTTTTGTAGTTCAAAGTAAATCCTGTTTGTCTTTCCTGCCTCAATACTTACCGTTTTAGTTTGACTCTTATAAAGGGATTTGGTTACTGTTATTTTGTATGTTTTAACTGCCACTTCACGTTGCCATGGTGATGTTGGTCCAATGACCATATTTTCATCCCAGGGATTGCTGTCTATATATACAACGGCAGGAATGTTTGATGTAAGTATAAGAATGCCTGAATTTAATCTGAAAGAATGTGAACTGACTTGACCTGCATTAATAATTATTGTCGCTGTTTGGTCGGGAAATCCAGCTAATTTGTAAATGACATAATGTCTACCTTCCTCAAGTTCTAATCTTATTTCTTTTGACTTGGTGTAGCTTATACCATCAACAATAAACATTCCCCATGGGACATTAACTGTGAGTTTGAGAGTGCCTTTTTTCAATATTGCATCAGGTTTATCTGGTGGAGCTAAAGTTGCTGGAATAAGGGTGTAAGTTTGTTCTGTAGTGACTGCTGAAATCAGGTCAATTTTACCTTTGACTGTATTGTAGCTGTTTAGTATGATGATGACGTTATATGATCCATTCGGAAGCTCGATAGTAAGTGGGGTTTTGCCTTTAAAGCCATCATTTAAAAAAACAGATGCATTTGTAATCTCTTTCTTGTCTTCGCCAATAGTTTTAAAAGTTACTTTTGAACCATTCTCAGGTTCTTTGAAAGCAACGTTGACTTCCCCTGTGTTCTTGTTCACATCGACTTGTGCATCCATTGTACTTTCAGCAACATTTCCAGTAACAAGGAGTGAGTCATTGACTTGAACTGGGGCATCTGGTATCTGCTTTTCAGATCCATTAACCTTTACAGAGCTCTTTCCAGCTTCTAACTCAACGGTTTTGCTTGGTGTGATATAGGTTAACTTACCCTCTTCTCTATTCCAGTCGGTTTTAGCCTGTGTTCCCTCGGCAATTGTATTTACTGGCACATAGATTTTACCATCTATCTCAATGGCATTTTCTACCTTGGCGTTTGGGTCTTGAGTGACTTGATCTTTGCCAATCAGTTTTATAGCTTTTTGACCTACGCGACCTTTGACAACTTCTACCCAGAATTTCCAATCTTCCTCTGCAACCATTCGGAGAATTGATTTACCATCACTATCAACCTCTTGTTTAAGATGTTGCATTTTTACAGTTACTGGATAGATATCAAGGGCAGTAGTAAGTCCTGAATAAAAGCTCAAAATCCAAAGATTTGCATTGTTTGAGCCAGCATTATTTTGTTCTGTTTTCTCTATGGTAAGTGTAAGTCCTTTTGGAACCTCGGCAACGCTGGCTTTTAATTGTTCAGAACCAGGTTGAGGATTCAAATTGACTTGATATGCCGCAATCTCACCTTGAGCAACCTGAAACTCAGCCTCTTGAGGTGCAAGGCAACCCTTAAGAAATAATAAACTTCCACCGACAGCAAGAAACAGTGCTATTATGCTGGCAATAATAGCAGTCTGTTTTTTTCTAGCTCTGACTTTATATGTGGGTACAGGTAGTCTTGAGGCTATAGATGTTAATCTTGTCCGACGCAGATTGTCGCGTTCGGTCTCGTTCATACCTATCTCGTCAGAGACAGATTTGAGCGCATTAACCAACTCATGCGGAGTTTGGAATCGATCTTCAGGTTTTTTTTCAAGGCATCGCAACATAAGCGACAATAAGATGGAAGAAATTCCACGCTCTCTTGCCTCTTGGGGGATTTTTGGATTTTTGTGGCGTTGCATTTCTATAACTTCAACAGGCGATGGGGCATCAAATGGCAACCTGCCAAACAACATTTCAAAAAGCACTATACCAAATGAGTAAATGTCAGATCTTATATCTACTTCACGTCCATCGGTTTGTTCCGGAGACATATACTGAAGAGTGCCAAGGAAATCGGTAGCACGTGTCATTGAAGGAAGGTCTTGACCTTTGGAAATTCCAAAGTCGAATAGCTTTATGTTACCATCAGCGGTTATCTTGATATTTGAACTTTTTACATCGCGATGAACGATTCCCTGTTCGTAAAGATCAGCTAATACCTGGGCAAGCTGGATTGAGAGATCTACAACTGTTGGAACTGGGATGCGTTCTTTTGCTGCTGCTATTTCTTCGAGTGTTTTGCCATGAAGATACTCAAGGATTAAGAAATATTCACCTGTCATCTCTTCTTGACCAAAGTCATGGATTTTGACAACATAACGGCTTGAGATTTTAGATAGGATTTGAGCTTCACGCATAAAACGTTTTTCAAGTTTCTCTCGGTTTGGCAAACCAGCAAAGTTTGGGATCTTAGCCACAACAATCTCATCATTTACTAGGTTTTTGGCCAGATATACGGTTGCCATTCCACCCGAGGCTAAAGGTTCCAAGAGTTTGTATTTCTTTACCAGTACTCGATTATCCATTGTGCTCCTGAGATACATTCAAATTCCTATCGATTATGAATGAAATTTTCATTTACGTACCCGCGAGAAAACAAGATAGACTTTTCCAATTCTTATTACATCTCCATCGTCAAGTTTTGTTGGAGTTTTTGGGGATAGCATTCGACCATTTAGATAAGTGAAATTTGTAGAGCCGAGATCCTCGATTGTGTAAAAGTCACCTTTTTTTGTTATTCTAGAGTGGCGTCTAGATGTTGTCATATCTTTGTCTGTATCAGAAAGATCAATGTCTGGTATGATGCCAGCCATTTTATCAGCGCGACCAATTAAAAATTCTTCCTTGCCATCAAGTATTACTTCACGTTCGTCTCCAATAGTTATTCTCCCAATCAATTGGATTTTTGTCGAAGCTACAGGATGTGGTGTTGTAACTGTGCTAGGCGGGTGAGGAAATCTTATCAAAGAAGGATTTTGCAAAATTTGATTGAAAGTGCTGTCTTCAGATTCGCAAATCGACGCCCCACATTGCTCACAAAACTTTGAGCCCCCAAGGTTTGTTCGTCCACAGACTGTGCATTTAACCATAAAATAAATTATAGGATATTAAAGCGATTTGTAAACGCTACTTTTTTGGATTGAGACCAAGTTTGATGCGCGAAACCGCACGACGCCTGTCTTCAGAGAGTATATGCGTGTAGCTTATTGTTGTTTGAGGACTTTTGTGTCCTACGACCGATTGGACAACTGGCAAAGGGACACCTTGTCTTATTAATTCTGTGACAAATGTGTGCCTGAGCGTATGAGTAGAACCTTCAAGACCCACAGTCTTCAATTGTTCTTTAACGATTAGCCATAAACCTTCAGGACTAAGACGAGTTCCACGATTTGAAAGAAAAAGCGCTTTGGTCTTTTCTTTATCGTCACGAACCAAAAGATAGTCTTCAATTGATTCTATAGCTTCATCTGTCAATTCAATAAGTTGCTCATCGCCACCTTTGCGTGTTATTTTCAATACCTTATCTATTTTACTATAATCGGAGATATTTAGTCCAACAAGTTCACTACGGCGAATGCCAGTTGATAGGAGGAGAATCATTATCGCTAGGTCACGAACTGTAGAATCATGTTTGCCAAAAATATCGTTTAGTTTCTCTAAAGCTCCTACTTCAAACCCAGCCTCTCTTATAATATGCTTAGTTGCTAAATGTCTTACAAGATTGAGTTTCATACCATTTTCAGCCGTGAAGAGTAGTTCTTTTGATCCACTGTTTTGACCAAGATGCACTCTCAAAATATTTATTGTCATATTATCAAGCTTTATAACTTTTTTGCCAATTCGAAGAGTTTTGGAACGTGAGTTAAAATCAGATCTTCTCAATTCTGGAATTGCTTGACGTTCAACACCACCGACCATGATTGACAGTATTGTAAGGTATTTTGTTCTCAAAATATCATGATTAGATTCAAAAGATTCTGATATTTTCTCTAGAAATTCATGTCTTCTTTTCTTGGACTCATCCCTTTGAGTGATAAGGTTTTTAATTAACCTGTGAAACTCTTTATGAGTTAGGAAATTTGGTATTTTTCGGGTGATCTTCGGTGGCTCTATGCCTATCGCAGGATCAATTCCAATGAAGCCTTCTCGCGAAAGAAATTTAAAAAAAGACCTAATTGCATACAGAGTACGTGTTTTTGTTGATGAAGAGATGATCTCTGGTCTAGATGAAAGAAAATTTCTGATATGCATGCGTTTACATGCTTGAATGTCAACATTTTGTACTTTGAGAAATCCTAAGAAACGGGTTATCTCAAAATGGTATGCATCGGCTGACTTTCTGCTTCTCCCTCGCTCATTGACAAACCAGCCAATAAATGCTTTTAGATGAGGGTATGCGCTCTCGTCTTGTACATTCAATCTGTTTTTGGGGCAGGTGCTGGTAGTTGAGCTTTTGTCGATTGGTCGGGATGTTTAAGGTAACCAAGCGGAGAGACTCTTTTTCTTGTATCACAACAGCTACAATTAGGGCAGCATGGAGGTTTTTCTTCGTGTGATCTAACAAAAACATCGAAATTGTATTTACATCTGTTACACTCATACTCGTATATTGGCATGTTTATTCTAATTACTGTCAATTGACAAAATTTCAAGGGGGAGTTCTAAACATTTGATTTCTTTTAGATTTTCTAATACTTTTCTAGAACCTTTCTTTATAAGTCCTATGGTTGCTTTATCGATTGCCTTGATCATGAGCGACATAGTTTCATCTACACTAAGCTTCAAACCAAGTTTCTTTAAAGAAGTGCCATTAGAAGGTGGTTCGTTGTTGACGTTTAAACCTAGGCCAACTAACGTATAAACAACATTGTTACCCTTAATACTTGATGAACAAAGTATTCCAGCAAGTTTTTTCAATTGGCCATCTTCATCTACAAGAATATCGTTGGGGTATTTAATGAGTGTTTCAAGACCTAGTTTAGAAAGTACCCGGTAAACTTCTATACCAACTGAAAGGGCAAGGTATGGTAAATCTTTGACAGGTATTTGTTTTCTCAAGATCACGGTCATCCAAAGCCCACCTTGGTTTGATTCCCAAGTTTTTCCATACCTACCAATGCCATTTGTTTGCAACTCTGAGGCAATCACGGTCAGGTCATCCACACCTTTAAGGGCTAGATTTGATGCGATTCTTTGAGTTGAATTACACTGTTTTCTTTTGATTATTTTCACACTTTGATTATCGCACAAGGCTAATATCTTTCGATTAAAAAACCTAAAAAAATTGTGGACATCTCGTTACTTTGTGCTATATAACATTTTGTGAAACTCACTGATTACGTTTATTCACTTCCAGATGAGCTTATCGCTCAAGAACCATCAAATTTGCGTGACAAATCTAAGCTTATGGTTCTTGATAGAAAAACTGAAGTGACTGAAGAGCTGTTTTTTTCGGATATTGTGAAATTTTTTAGACCAGGTGATGTTCTTGTTTTGAACGATACACAGGTAATACCAGCTAGGCTTTTAGGGAATAGAGAGAATGGCGGAAAAATAGAGGTATTTCTATTAAAATATCTTGACCAAAAAAGATGGCGATGCTTAGTCAAACCTGGCTCAAAGCTAAAGATCGGAACAATTTTTAAAATTGGTGAAATATGTGGGCAGATACTTGAGAGAGGTCTCGATGGTGAAAGAATCGTTGAATTTGATGCATCTCCTGAGGAAGTTCTTAAAATTGGAAATATCCCTCTCCCTCCATATATTCACAACAATAAAGTCGATAGAGATCGCTATCAAACGGTTTTTGCATCTCGACCAGGCGCAGTGGCTGCTCCAACAGCCGGTCTTCATTTCACAAAAGAACTTTTAAAAATTCTTGAAATAAATGGTGTACAAATCGTTAAGATCACTCTTCACGTCGGTCTTGGCACTTTTAGGCCCATACATTGTGAAGATATTGATAAACACAGGATGGAATTCGAATGGTTTGAGATACCAAAAGATGTTGCTCAAACAATTAATCTTACCAGAAAATCAAATGGTGAAGTATTTGCTTGTGGTACAACAACAGTAAGAACTCTTGAGTCATCATCAACACCGGATGGAGAAGTTTTGGCAAGTTCCGGTGAGACAAATCTCTTTATCAAACCAGGATACAAATTCAAAGTTGTCGATCATCTCATCACAAATTTTCACTTACCAGGTTCAACACTTTTGCTTTTAGTTTCAGCTTTTGCCTCAAGGAATCAGATTTTATCAACATATGAGCTAGCTATTAGAAAACAATTCCGTTTTTTTAGCTTCGGTGATGCCATGCTTATTTTATAAGGTTATGTGGTTAATTTTCACAAGCTCAATAAGAGTCCTTCAATATCATCGAAAACTCCATACTCAGTGATGTACCCATCTACAAAGTCATGTAAAGTAATATCAAAAGCTGGATTGCTTACATTGACGCTATCTGGGGCAATCTGGTGTCCATAAATTTCTGTCAGCTCTGTAGATTCTCGATTCTCAACGATAATTTGTGATCCAGTATCAATAGAAAGATCAAAAGTTGAGCGTGGAGCTGCAACAAAAAATGGTATATTATACTCTTTTGCTAGAACAGCCAAAGTGAGGGTGCCTATTTTGTTGGCAAAATCTCCATTTTTAGCGATCCTATCTGCACCAACAATAACTAGATCAACCTTTCCTTGACTCATAAAAAATCCTGCAGCCATATCTGAAATAAGAGTATCAGAAATGTGCGAATTCATAAGCTCAAAACTTGTAAGACGTGAACCTTGAAGATAAGGTCTAGTCTCAGTATTGAAAACACTAATATGTTTTTTTTCTACAAGCACTCCCCAAATTAAAACACCTAGTGCGGTTCCAAAACCTCCTGCCGCTAAAGAACCAGTATTACAGTGGGTTAGAACAGTCATGCCATTGCTAATAAGAATAGAGCCATTCTTGGCGATAGCAAAACTCCGTCTGTGTTCATCCAACTCAATCTGTTCTGCAGTCTTTTGCATGTCTAGTGGCTGGCACATCATCATCTTATCAACTGCCCAAGCTAGATTAGAAGCTGTCGGTCTAGCCATTTTCATCTCTAAAGCTATTTCTTCAAGATTGTCAGGCTCTTTCAAAGCCGCCAAAGCCATACCATAAGCTCCACATACTCCGATTATTGGAGCTCCTCTTGTAGTCATGTTATGTATTGCATTTTTGCAATCTAACCATGATGTTGCCTTCAAATATTTGATTTCATTAGGTAAGAGACGCTGGTCAAGAATATCTAAACAATCACTATGCCAAACAAGTGGTCTTGGGATCTTTGACAAAGAAAGCAATCTTCTAACATCAACATCTGAAAAACCAAATTCACACACTAATCGCTCTTGGAGGATTAGGTGTTGATGGGTTCTCCAACACCTTTAGTGTGGTTAGTCGCAACACATCTGATAAAATTGATATCCTGTCATTAAAGATGTTTATAACTTCTGTGTGAGAAAGTGGGTTTATAGATACTCCAGCAGCTAGATTTGTGATAACAGCGATAGAGGCATAAGGAATTCCAAGTTCAGCAGCCAATGCTACCTCGGGACATCCAGTCATTCCAACAATAGTTGCACCCATTATGGCATAAGCTTTAATCTCGGCTGGTGTTTCAAAACGTGGACCTTGAGTACAAATATAGACAGCATGATCATGAAAAGGTAAACCAAGAGTTTTAAGGCTATCACAAACATAATTACGAAGCTTCGGAGAGTATGGATTTGAAACATCGGTATGAACAACTTTGCCTGGTTTATCATAGAAAGTACCACATCTACCCCAGGTCATATCTATAAACTGAGTTGTAATTGCAAAATCACCCGGTTTCATAGTATTAATTATACCACCAACTGCAGATGTCGAAAGAATGTCCGTGACTCCTTCATCAGCGAAAGCCTTGAGGTTAGCTCGGAAGTTTATGGCTAGAGGTGGTATGGAGTGTGAAAAACCATGTCTTGCCATAAAAACCACCTTTTTACCTTCTAGTATACCTACTTTGAGTAGAGCCAGACCATATTCGTTCTCAGTGATTTTTTCTACAGTTTTTTCAAGCCAGTCAAGGTTATAAAATCCAGATCCGCCTATTATTCCAACCATCAAACCAACTCCTGTGCGATTTTTATCATATTATCCATAGTCTCAGTAACATCGAATGTGGTTATTTTACCATCCCAAACTACGAATTGACCATCAATCATAACATGTTTTACATCGCATGGTTTTGTTGCATATACTAGATGCGAGACGTGTGAAAAAACTGGAGTTAAGCGTGGTTTGTTAAAATCAACGATTATCAAATCAGCTAAAAATCCTGGGACAAGTGAACCAAGATTATCCCAACCAAGAGCTCTAGCGCCATTCTCAGTGGCAATCTTGAGTGCATCTTGAGCAGGTATAACCTTAGGGTCACCTACAACCTTAGCTGCCAAACTTGTCCAGCGTATCTCTTCCCACAAATCCAAATCATTGTTTGAAGCTGAACCATCTGTTCCGATTGTGAGGTTGAGACCAGCTTGAACCATCTTGGCTATTGGAGCGATACCTGAGGCTAGCTTGAAGTTAGAACCAGTGTTTAAGGCAATGAAAACGTTTTCATGTCTCATGAGTTCCATATCTGAATTTGTAAGATGAACACAATGGGCTGCTAGAAACGGAACATCAAAAGCACAAAGTTTACTTAAAATTTCGGGTGGAGTTGAACAGTGAGTTTCAATACAATCGGTACATTCCTTTTTGGTTTCTGAAAGATGCATGTGTATACCAAGTTTATTATTTTTTGCTGTATAAATAACATCCTTCATAAAATCTGGAGGGCATGTGTATATAGCATGAGGACCAAGCATTGTATGTATCCTATCATCTGATGCGCCTTGCCACCGATTGCAAAATGATAAGGCAGAATCGATAGCATTTTTACCAGCTAGCCCGCTGATCCCTTGGCAAAGATTGGCTCTTATACCTGTCTCTTGAACAGCTCTGGCTACTTCGTCCATCATAAAATACATGTCGGCAAAAGTTGTGCAACCACCCAACAGGAACTCAGCAATGGCTAACTTAGCTCCCCAGTAGATATTTTCAGGGCTAAGTTTAGATTCTCTAGGAAAAATTTCATGTTCAAGCCAGGTTTTAAGATCAAGATCATCAGCAATACCTCGAAAAAGGGTCATAGAAGAGTGAGTGTGAGTATTGACGAGACCTGGCATGATTACCATCCCCGAGACATCTACTTCGCAATCGAAAGCACCTTCAGGTCTTATTTTAGTGACTGAGAGTATTTTTTTGTTTTTGATGATAATGAATCCATCGAACTCAGGTGGGTAGTCGGGATGAATCGGAACTATGATCCCTTTAATCAGGGTTTTCATCTGTAATCTCCTTAATAACTTTTGGAATCATCTGAGCAACTTGACTTGAGATAACACCGAATTCTCCGTATTCTTCCGAAACCATCTCACCCGCTAGACCAAATAGATAGCATCCAAGTGCGCTGGCTTCAAAGCAGTTCATGTTTTGAGATACTAGTGAAGCTACACAACCAGAAAGCACATCTCCGGATCCACCTTTTGAAAGTGCTGTGTTACCAGTGGCGTTAATATAGAAATGACCGTTTGGTGACGCAATTATTGTTCGAGCTGATTTAAGAAGTGTGACAGCACCAAAACGATCTGAAAAACGTAGGGCGGTTGCTACGGGGTTTGTGATAATATCAAAAGCAGTTGAACCGAATCTACCAGCTTCACCCCAGTGTGGTGTTATGATTGTCTGTAGAGAATTATCAGCTCTTAGTAACAAACCAGACGAATTTTTTGCAAGGATACTCAATGCATCCGCATCAACAATAAGTGGCACTTGAACTTTGCACATTACCTCGTTGACTACCTTAACGAGTTCTGGCGAGTTACCAAGACCAGGTCCTAAAACAACTGCAGTTGCTCGTGTAGTTGACCTAATTATGTCTTCGATAGCTTTCTCCGAGAATGTCCCATTTTCACTGGACGCGCTTGCCTGAACAATCATTTCAGGATAACGTCCTGCAATGGACTGGTAAATGCAATCTGGAACAATAACAGATGTCAAACCAGTACCTGTGTAGATTGATCCAAGACCAGAGAGAACAGGGGCGCCTGGGAAAAAGGCTGACCCACCAATTATAACCACACGACCAAACGTTCCTTTATGTGAAGCTGGATGTCTATCTGGGATAAGCCTTAAAGCCTCTGACTTAGTCATAAGATTTGACGGAATCTCAGGATCACCCAGAAGGACATCTGGGAAACCAACATTTGTCAGGATTAGATTCCCAACGTGTGAGGCTCCGGGAAAAAGGAAATGTCCAATCTTTGGTATCCCAAAAGTGCAGGTTGTATCAGCTTTTACGGCGATGCCGGGAACATTACCAGTTGAACCATCAACACCTGATGGAATATCACAAGCCAAGACGGGTACTCTTACTGAATTAATTAGTTCAATGGCTTGAGCGACCATACCATTTGGGGCTTGATCAAGACCCATCCCAAGGACGCAATCAATGATAAGGTCACATTTCTGGACTGCTGTTGCCAACTCATCCATGTTTTGAAGTGTTGCTCCAACATGAAGATCTACAAATCCTGAAAAACCTTTAGCAAGAATCCCAAAATTTATGGCTGGATCACCCATTAGATCCTCATTTCCAATCAATAGGAAAACCTTAACTGGAATACTTTGCATGGCTAGGTGTCGAGCACAGACTAGACCGTCTCCACCATTACCGCCCTTCCCACAAACTATTACGGGATGCTTTGTTTTAAAATTTGTCATAGCCACATCCGCCATTGATGCACCTGCGTTTTCCATGAGAATGAGTGAGGGTACGCCAAACCTTGAAACCGTTTGAGCATCTATCTCTTTCATCTGTTTTGCGGTGACCGTTTTCATAAAAAACCTCCATAAGCATTCTAGCCAAGTGAGGCTTTAATGTAAACCTTGAACTTAAATCAGTCAAAGATTAGATTCCTCTTGAAACCAAATAAACGATTTCGATTCTTTTGTGTCTCATAAAATAGGAGGCGTGATGATCTGGTTTTCTTGGCAGATGTGGCTTGGTGTTGCTCTAGTCTTTGGCATTATAGAGATAGCAACTGTCAATTTCTATACTATTTGGTTAGCCATTGCAGCTGTAATTACTGCTATCCTCTCAGTATTTGGTGTTGGAATACCTGGACAGATACTTGCTTTTTCACTGATATCGCTTGTCTTGGTGATGATTTCCGAGTCAGTTGTGAGAAAAATAGTCTTTGGACAGAAACCCCACTACCAATCAAACATTGATAGACTTAAAGGGCAAGAAGCTACAGTCACTTTCAGGATAGATAACATGAAAGGTGAAGGAATCGTAAAGATAAAAGGAGTTGATTGGTCAGCTAGAAGCTCAAATGGTGATTCAATTTCAGAAGGTACAAGAGTAATTGTAGAAAAAATAGAAGGTGTAAAAGTAATCGTTCGCCCAAAGGGCGAAACAGACAAAATTTGCTAGATTTTAAGGAGGGGGAATGGAAACGTTCGTGATAGTTTTACTGTCCGTTTTGGTTCTATTTGTATTAATAATCATAATCAGATCAGTCAGACTAGTCAGGCAAGCCGAGGTGCAAGTCGTTGAGCGTCTAGGCCGTTATTCAAGAACACTTGGTCCAGGGCTCCATGTTCTCATTCCTTTCATTGATAGAGTCCGACAAGTTACTGACCTTAGAGAACAAGTTTGGGATTACCCACCTCAATCGGTAATCACCAAGGATAACGTTCCGACACAGCTTGATACTGTAATATATTTCTTTATTACTGACCCAGTTAAGGCCGTATATGAGATACAAAACTTGCCAGAAGCGATTTTAAAACTGTCAATGACAGCAATCAGAAACATGGTGGGTAATATGGAGTTGGATCAACTTCTTGCATCTCGAGAACAAGTCAATCAGAGACTGCGAGTTATTGTTGATGAGGCAACAGATCCATGGGGTGTTAAGGTCAATCGCATTGAACTCAAGACTATCGCTCCACCGGCTGAGATTGTTGAAGCTATGACAAAACAAATGAAAGCTGAACGTGACAAACGTGCCAGTATCCTTGAAGCTGAAGGTATAAAACAATCGCAAATACTTAAATCTGAAGGTGAGAGACAATCAAAGATCCTTCAAGCTGAAGGTGAAGCTAAAGCTTGGGAGACGGTTTGGATTGCAAAATCCGCTGCTTTAAAGATGTATCTTGAGGCAATAAAAGCAGGTGCAACCGATGATAAAGTTTTGGCTATCAAATATTTGGAGACTCTAGGTGAAATGGCAAAAGGCGACTCTAATAAAGTCTTTATCCCATACGAGGCTACTGGTTTCCTATCATCACTTGGTTCAATCAAGGAACTGTTTAAGGATAAAAAATAGAGTTATTTGCGAAACAAATGGATTCTTGAGTTAGAGTTATGTGATGATACCAAACATGTATTAATAATACACATAAAGCTATCTTCTATACTGATCTTATGACCGTCTTAGACTAATTTGCAATTTTAGATATCTTTTCTTTTGCGTGGCATAAGACTTGCACTGCGACCAAAAGCTGCTAAAATACCTCAAAGCTTACGGGGAAACCCGGCTAATTATGAAAAGAACACTAATTATAGTCTGCGGCCTATCTGGGGCTGGTAAATCCAGAGCGTTAAACGCATTTGAAGATTTAGGTTATTTCACAGTTGAAAACCTTCCACCTCAACTGTTATCAAAGTTTGTCCAGCTTGGATCCGAGGTAAAGGAAAGCATGTCTCATATGGCTATCACATTAAGACTTGAAGAAGACGATACCATTGAGCTTTTTAATCAAGAACTTACTCGTCTTCAAGCAGATAATATAAAAGTAGATGTGCTTTACTTAGAGTCCAACACGGACACTCTTATAAGAAGATTTCAGGAAACACGTAGAAAACACCCGATGATGACTAATGGTGGCAGCATCTTCGACGCCATCCAGCGAGAACAGCTTATGCTTCGCCCTGTTAAAAGATTAGCAACACAAATCATTGACACATCGACCTTCACTCCTCAAGACCTTAAAGTGCGTATCAGCAAATTGTATACCATTCGAGGCATAAAATCAGATTTGACCATTACCTTTATGTCTTTTGGTTTCAGATTTGGCGTGCCATCAGAGGCTGACTTGGTTATGGATGTACGTTTTATAACTAATCCATATTACGATGAACAACTCAAGGATTTGGATGGAACAGACCAAAAGATTATTGATTTTGTGTTGGCAGACGAGTCAGCAAAGAAATTTATGGATGAGTTTGCTGATCTTCTCAAATTCCTCCTACCTCAGTATCTGGCTCGTGAAGGCAAAAGCCATCTAACGGTGGCTTTCGGTTGCACAGGTGGTAAACACCGCTCGGTGGTCATTACCAGTGAAATGGCTGAACGTATGAAAGAAGATGGCTATGATGTTTCTATTATGCATCGCGACAAGGATAAACCATGACTACGAGAGAGTTCCTAAGGAAAATAGCAAAACCGGGAGTAGGAGTCAAGAGATGGTTTGCTTTGATTATGGTAGGTGGTTTTGTAATCTTTGTGGGTGTTCTCGCACTGGATTTCACTTGGAACCATCAACTTGCTAGTTTTTTTGATGATGTTTTTAAGAGAATCTACGATAACTACAACTTGCCAATATGGTTTCTTCCATTTCTAGGTTGGATGATCGTTACCTTAGGTATTGGAATTGCGGTAGGAAGCGCATTCCAAGCCATTCTTATTATAATGCGTATAGTGTTAACAGCTTCACCCAGAACGACCAAACAAACTCATGGGTCAAAGATTGTCGTATTAGGCGGAGGGTCAGGAACGCATTCTGTGCTTATGGCTTTAAAATCTCTTGGAGCATCCGTTACAGCCGTGGTTACTGTTGCAGATTCTGGTGGTTCAACTGGAAAACTTCGAGAGGAGTTTTCAATACTTGCGCCTGGAGACATAAGACGATGTATCGTGGCTCTCTCAGAACAACCGTTATTGGATAAAATTATGCAATACCGCTTTGGAGGTAAGGGGACTCTTTCCGGACATTCTCTTGGTAACCTTATTATTACAGCTTTAACTGACACAGAGGGTGATTTTACCGAGGCGGTTTATCGAATGTCAAAATTGGTAGGCGCAAAAGGTGCGGTCATCCCATTCACGATTGATGATGTGTCGCTTTGCGCAAGGTATGAGGATGGTTCAGTTGTATCTGGTGAGGCTAACATCCCAAAAATTCGCAAACCCATTAAGAATGTTTTTTTTAATCCACCATATGCCAAGCCTTTTGTGCGTGTTCTTGAGGCAGTTTCAGAGGCTGATTTTATAATTGTTGGACCTGGCAGTCTTTATACATCAATAATGCCGACACTTCTTTTAACCCCAATCATTGACACAATTATGCGCTCCGATGCAAAAAAAATATACATTGCAAATATAATGACTGAGCCTGGAGAAACTGATGATTACACAGTTACCGAACATATAAAAGCTATCAAACGTCACACGAACGTTGACTTGTTTGACATATTAATTGTCAACAATGGCAAACTCTCAGATGAAGAAATGTCAGACTACCAAAAAAAAGGTGCTTCACAAATCACACTTGAGCTTGGCGAGGAAGATTTGCTACCTACAGTTATTAGCACAGAACTGATAACGGTAGAAGAAGGTCTTGTAAGACATTCTATTCCAAAGTTATCAAGGGTGCTCTCAGGAGTAATTAAGGGTAGAAGAGGTTTGCATGCCTAGCCAAACACTGAGGGTTTCCACAGGGTTAAAGTTAAAGACTAACCTTCGTGGTGTTATGAAACTTCATCAAGCTCTCAAGATCCTTTCAATGCCGGCTGCAGATTTGAGAGAAACTGTTCAGGGCTACCTTGCATCAAACCCAATACTAGAAGAGGAACAGAAACAAGAGCAACAACAGGAGCACTACCCTCACGAGCACATTGAATTCCCTACAAAACCGCGTATTGCTGATGAAATACTATCAGAAGAACAGATAAAATCTCATGACAAGACCATTCGTGATATCCTTCTTGAAGAACCACAGTTGGCTTTTGACGACCCTAAAAAAAGTGAGATAAAAGACTATTTGATCGGTAATATTGATGACAACGGTTATCTATTATGCACGATACACGAAGCTGCTCAACGACTAGGTTGCGAGGATGTTGATGCAGAAGAGGTATTAAAGTTCATTCAAGACAATGCCCCTGCCGGAGTTGGCGCCAGAACACCTCAAGAAGCCTTGCTTCTTCAACTTAAACGAGACCTTGAAGATGAGGAGCTTCGAATTGGTGAAGCAATCGTCAATGAACATTGGCAGAGTCTAAGGAAGCGACGCTTTGGCGAGGTAGCCAATATCCTCGACACCACGCCTGAAATGCTCTATCAAGTTTGGGAAAAACTTTCCAGATACACCTTTTCACCCGGTGCTAATTATGCTCCTAAAGCTGAGTATGTCACTCCAGAGATTTCGATACGTCTTCTGGGCGATCAAATTCAAATTCAGCCACTCAAGGATGGCATCCCAAATATTACAATAAATCAAGAATACTCACATATACTTAAAGCAACTGACGATGAGGATACAGCAAATT
>Ga0209254_10001291_pt1 | contig 22257 bp, 13 predicted proteins | sample FrelakmetDIP11DI_FD_187148 | JGI IMG/M metagenome (GOLD analysis project Ga0209254, IMG submission 187148) | Freshwater lake sediment microbial communities from the University of Notre Dame, USA, for methane emissions studies - DIP11 DI (SPAdes)... | ecosystem: Environmental > Aquatic >...
GTACTCGTGGGTCTTCCGATACGTGCGCCGCGAAGGCCGACGCAACAGCATCGTGATCGTCGAGAAACCGCACGAAGTATCTATGAACCAGCTACACTCGCGTCATAACTCTGTTGCGCATCAGACTTGAATCCGCCCGAAATGCTCATCAACACCCTGCGAAAACACCGGCTGATGCTGTTCACGACGGTAATTCCGACCTTGCTGTCGGTGCTCTATTTCGGTCTCGTCGCATCCGATGTCTACGTCTCGGAATCGCGTTTCGTCGTGCGCAGTCCGGAGCGGCAAGTCACCTCGCCGCTTGCTCTAATGCTTAAGGGGGCGGGGTTCGCGAAGGCGCAGGATGATTCCTATGTGGTGCAGGACTACATCCTGTCGCGCGATGCGCTAAAGGCGCTTGATGAGCGGCTCAAGGTCAAGAGCGCTTATTCGGCCTCCGGCATCGACGTCTTCAGCCGCTTTGCGCCTCTCGGCCTCGACGACAGCTTCGAAGCGTTCCACCGCTATTTCCAGAACAAGGTCGATGTCCAGATCGATACGGCCTCCTCGATCACCACGCTCAAAGCCTACGGGTTTTCCGCCGAGGATGCCGGCCGCGTTAACCAGACGCTTCTCGAGCTGAGCGAGGATCTCGTCAATCGTTTGAACGAGCGCGGGCGGCAGGACATGATCCGGTTTGCCAGCGAAGATGTCGCTGAAGCCGAGAAGAAGGCCAAGGCGGCCGCCCTGGCCGTGGCGGAATACCGGAACCGCAAAGGCGTGATGGATCCCGAGAAACAGTCGGCGCTTCCTTTGCAGCATGTCGCGAAAATCCAGGACGAATTGATCGCGGCGAAAACCCAGCTGGCGCAGGTCGAAAGCGTTGCGCCGGGCAACCCCCAGGTTCCGGTTCTGCGTCAGCGGATAAGGCTGCTGGAAGAGGAGATCAAGGCCAAGACGCAACTGGTGGCGGGGGGCGGCGAGGGTTCGCTGGCCGGCAAGGCGGCCGAATATCAGCGGCTGGCGCTGGACAAGGAGTTTGCCGACAAGATGCTCGCCAGTGCCCTGAGCACGCTCGAACAGGCCCGCCAGGATGCGCAGCGCAAACAACTCTACCTTGAACGCATCGTTGCGCCCAGCTTGCCCGACGCCGCGACCGAGCCGCGGCGACTGCGCAACATTTTCGTTACCTTCGTCGTCAGCTTGATGTTGTGGGGCATTCTTGCCCTGCTCATCGCCGGTGTCCGCGAACACAATGAATAGTCCCGATACCATTGTTGCGCGGCCGCGATTCCGGGACGGGCTGGCGGTCCAGTTGCGTGTCGTCGGCGCCCTGCTGATGCGCGAGGTCATTACCCGTTACGGGCGCAACAATGTCGGCTTCCTCTGGCTCCTGCTGGAACCGATCATCTTCACGCTCGGCGTGGTCGTGCTGTGGAACCTGATGCACAGCATGCACAGCTTTAGGGTCGATGTCACGGCCTTCATCGTTACCGGCTATTCCAGCCTGCTGCTTTGGCGAAACTGTTCGTTCCGCGGCATCAAGGCGATCGAACCCAACCGCAGCCTGCTCCATCACCGCCAGGTCAAGATACAGGACATCTTCTTCGCGCGCATGAGCCTCGAACTGGCTGGCGTTACCGCCTCATTCTTTTTGCTGATGGGGGCAATGGTCGGCCTCGGCCTGATGAAACTGCCACGGGATCCCTTGCTATTCCTTGGCGGCTGGCTGCTGATGGGCTGGTTCAGCGCCAGCCTTGGCACCACTCTCGGTTGTCTCAGCGAACATTCTGAGATGGTCGAGCGACTATGGCATCCGGTCAGCTACTTCCTGCTGGCCGTGAGTGGGACCTTCTATATGGTCGATTGGATACCGCCCAACTTTCGCGAAGTCGTTCTGTGGGTACCCATGGTCCATCCGATCGAGATGATGCGTGGCGGCTACTGGGGCAGTGCGGTCGCAACCCACTTCAGCGTCGCCTACATTGCTGTGGTGTGCCTTGCCATGACACTGGTCGCACTGCTGCTGATGGCGGACCGCCGGATGAAGCTGCTGGCATGAAACCCGCGATCGTGCTCGAGGATGTCGTCAAACGCTACCGTTCGCGCAACGGGTGGCACACGGTGCTCGACCGGGTGTCGGTCTCGCTGGAGCGCGGGGAACGGCTCGGCATACTCGGCAAGAACGGATCCGGGAAGTCGACCCTGATACGACTTGTCAGCGGGCAGGAGTATGCGGATAGCGGCCGCATCACCCGCGGGATGCGCGTATCTTGGCCGCTTGCGTTTTCGGGGGCGTTCCAGGGCAGCCTGACCGGCGCCGACAACCTGCGCTTCATCTCGCGCATCTACGGCATCGACCACCAGGCGATTCGCCCCTTCGTAGAGGACTTCGCCGAGCTGGGCAGCTATTTTCGCGAGCCGGTCAAGACCTATTCGAGCGGCATGCAGGCGCGGCTGGCATTCGCCCTGTCGCTCGCCATCGAGTTCGACTGCTACCTGGTCGACGAGATCATCGCCGTGGGCGATGCGCGTTTCCACGAGAAGTGCATGCACGAGTTGTTCGAGAAGCGCCGGGACCGGGCCTTCATCCTCGTTTCGCACGATCCCGGCTTCATCATGGCCCATTGCACCCGGGCGGCAGTGCTCGACGGCGGTCGGCTGGCAGATTTTGCCAGTGTCGACGCCGCCTACCAGCACTACCTGAACAACGTGCTGCACATGGCAGCCTGACGGAAATGCCGTCTCAGCCCAGCCTTCTTCAAGTCCAGCGCGCTGGGTTGGCGGACATCCCCAGTGCCGCCGAACAGGGCAGCGAACTGGCGCTGGATCTCGGGCGCCTGGCGTACGAGAACCATCATCGCGTGGTTTATCAAGCCTGGCTCAGGCAATCACCTGAATTGCGCCGGGCAGCCCTGGACGATCGCCATGTATTTCTGTCGGTTTGCCTTGGGGTTGCCTCTCAGCCCGAAGCCTTGCAGTCGTCCAGGCACCGCAACCTGATCGTCGCTGCCAACGACCTTGCCGGAACGCCATTGGCCGTCACCGAGGAATGGTTCAAGGGACTGGAAACCCTCGCCAATGCGCTGATCGACCATGATCTCGTAGGCGAGGCACGGGCGGTTGTTATCCTCGCGTTGAAGACAGGGGCGGGCCGTTTTCCCCGCATCGTTCAGAACCTCCAGGTGCTGGCCGCCTACCTGGATGCGCTGGCCGGCAATGTCGCAGAGGCCGCGCGCCTGGCGTGCCACCTGGTGGAACATCCGTATTTACTCGCCAACCGGCGTGAGTTGCCGGGGCACTACCGGAGGCTGATGTTCATCCTCTCTGCCGGCAACCAGTTGGATGCCTATCGCGAGGTAATCTGGAAGGGGGCGGCCAGCGCCGATGCCAATTCCGGACAACGCGCGGAGTTTCTCCGGCAGATCGTGCGCACCTACCGGGGCGCATTTCGCGCTGTTCTGGCGGCCCGCGTGTCCTGGCGCTACCGTCTGGCATTCCTTGCAGGTGAAGGTGTCCGCCAGGCGTGCAGGCTGCCCGGCGTCGCGACGATCGGCGCAAGCAAGGGGCTTTGGTGGCTGCATACGGGGATCCTGCACGTACTTGGCCTTCCCCGGCTGCGGTATGCGCGGCTCGACGTAGACCGCAAACCGGGTTTCCGGTTGGGCGTTCCGTCGTGGCGGCGCCGGGAATGCCGGCGGATCCTGGTCAGCCGGGCGATGGGCGGTATCGGCGATATCCTCATGATGACCCCCGGCCTGCTGGCCCTGTCCCGGATGCGGTCGCAAGCGCGAATCGACTTTGCCGTGCCCAAGTCCTTCCATCCGGTCCTCGAAGGCATCGAAGGCATTCGCCTGCTCGACATCAATGCGGACGCGATCGATATCCGGGATTACGACCGCTGGGTTAACCTGACCGATTGCCCGGCCGGCAGGGTCGAAGGACGACAGTCCCCGAACGTGCGCAAGAACCGGATCGAGATCTTCGCGAAGGCGATGGGTGTCTCGCGGCGCCAACTTGAAGCGACGACAGGTTACAGGCCTTTCTATCGCATCCGCGCTGAAGAAGAGACGGCGGCTCGCGCATTTCTGGCAGCCAGCAACCCGGGTGTGCTACCGGTGATTGGTGTGCAGCCCTACGCTGCAGACTCCTACCGGAATTGGCCCCATATGGAACAGTTGGTGCAAGAATTGTCTGCCACGTCGCTGGTGCTGGTCTTTCACCATCAGGAGTTTGCGGGGTTTTGTGGCCCCAACGTCATCAAGGTGGTCGGTCCCTTGCGCGAGAGCGTTGCCTTGTTGGGCCAGTGCGACAAACTGGTCGTCGTCGATTCGTCTTTCCTGCACTTTTCGGCTGCCCTCGACAAGCCGGCGGTCGCGATTTTCGGGGCCATCAGCGGCCGGCTGCGGACCAAGGATTACCCCAATGTGACACTGGTGGCGCCCAGCAAGGAGGCGTTTCCGTGCTATCCCTGCTGGCGGCACGAGCACAAGCCCTGCCACTTGACCAACGGTCGGGAAAGCATCTGTTTGCGCTCGATCGACGTCGGACGGGTAACCGATGCCCTGTACGCGACAAGTCCCGGTTCGCGGGGAAACGCTCCGCCGAGAGAGTCTTGGTTGCGCTATGGCCATGACTAAGCGCAGCAATCTCGTACCATACGTCGCGGAGCACAATCTGGTGCGAGGCCCTTTTCCCCGGAAAGGTGATTCATGAATCCATTCAATCGAAGCATCCAGATCGACGAGGCGACGAAGAAGCTTCTGTTCGATGAGTTTAAGACGCTATTGGCCCAGCAGATGTTCGATCTGACCGTATCTGGGGGGCATCCTAACGCAAACCGCTTCAACGAGAGCTTGCGGAATGGTCCCGGCGTGTCGTGGAACGTCAAGGCCCTAGGGGTCGATCTGGCTGCCCGTTACTACGGCGACGTGGCCGCGTCACGCAAGGCGCAACTGTTTGATCCGTTCAGGATCAGTTGGCGCCCGACCCGGTTCGAAGACTTTCTGCAAGACTGGTTTATCAGTACCTGTGATGATTTACGGATCGCGCCGGTCCTCCATCGCAAGTTGTGGGAGGAAACCTACATCGTCAACGTTTTCCGGACTCTCGGAAAACTCGCTCCGGGTATGCGTGGCATTGTTTTTGGCGTTGGCGAGGAGCGTCTTCCGTCACTGTTTGCCGCCGCGGGCGCCGATATCCTTGCTTCCGATCTCGCGCCGGACAGCGACGCCGCCCGTTCTTGGATAGAGACGCGTCAGCACGGTGCACTTGAACGGATTTTCTTCGAGCATCTCGTCACCCGCGACCGATTCAACGCGGCAGTCAGCTTCCGGCACATTGACATGAATGACATACCCAGCGATCTCGACGGGCAGTTCGATTTTTGCTGGTCTACATGCGCTTTCGAGCACCTTGGCTCCATCGCGAAGGGCCTGGCGTTCGTGGAGCGGACCGGGCGGCTTCTCAAATCAGGTGGTGTTGCTGTCCACACGACCGAATTCAACTACACCAGCGATGGAGAGACGATCGACAATTGGCCGACCGTGCTGTTTCGGCGGAGCGATTTCGAACAGCTTGCAGATCGATTGCGGAGCGCGGATTATCTTGTTCCGGAAGTCGAGTTCGCGGTCGGAAGCACGCCGGTCGACTTCTTTGTGGATGTCCCGCCTTACCATTGGGACCACGGGCGGGGGTACTACCAGAGCGAGCTCGATGCGCTGCATCTCAAGCTGATGGTCGACGGGTTCCCGGCGACCTGCTATGGCGTGGTTTTCCAGAAGGCTTGAGTGATCGGGATGGGGTTTGGAGATCGGGAGATTTTTTTGAAACAGGCGAAACTTGGCCGGGCTGCGGTCTTCCTTGCCGCTGTTCTCGGGTTGGTTGTGGCAGGATGTGGCTCACTCCCATCGTCGGGGCCTTCGCTGAGCGAAGTCAGCGAGGCGCAGAAGAGCGATGCGCTGCCGATTCAAGTGGTCGACGTGGATCAGGATCTTGCCCGACGTTCGCTCGCGGCCGAGCGGCGCGCGCGTTTCGCCGAGGTCTTTGCCGGCGGGCGGCAGCCGGACTATCGGGTGGGAGCCGGCGACATGCTCGAGGTGAGCATCTGGGAAGCGCCGCCGGCGGCCCTGTTCGGTTCGGTCGCCATTGATCCGCGAGTCGGGCCGGCAACGACGCGCATGACCGCCTTCCCGGAGCAGATGATCTCGCCGCAGGGCACGATCAGTGTCCCGTTTGCCGGTGCCGTTCCGGTTGCCGGCAAGTCCCCGCAGGAAATTGAAGCCGAGATTGCGCACCGGCTAAAGGGGAAGGCGAACCAGCCGCAGGTTCTGGTGCGTGTGACGCGCAACGCCAGTTCGAACGTGACGGTCGTGGGCGAGGTCGCGCAAAGCTTGCGCATGCCGCTGACCGCCAAAGGCGAACGCCTGCTCGACGCGATCGCCGCCGCGGGCGGCGTGCGCCAGCCGGTGGGGCGGATGACTGTGCAGATCACGCGCGGCGAAACGGTTCAGGCGATGGCCCTTGACGCCGTTATCCTGGATCCCCGGCAGAACATCATCCTGCAGCCGGGGGATGTGGTCACGGCGCTTTATCAGCCGCTCAGCTTTACCGCGCTCGGGGCGACTGGCAAGAACGAGGAGATTGCGTTCGAGGCGCAGGGCATTACGCTGGCGCAGGCGCTGGCGCGAGCCGGCGGGGTTCAGGACGCGCGGGCCGATGCGAGCGGCGTCTTCATTTTCCGCTTCGAGGAGCCGGCGATGCTGGCGGCGGCCGACAACAACGTGCCGACGACGCCCGACGGCAGGATTCCGGTCGTCTACCGGCTGGACCTCAAGGATCCGCGCAGCTTCCTCGTGGCGCAGGGGTTCCGCATGCGGAACAAGGACGTGGTTTATGTTGCGAATGCGCCCGCTGCCGAATTGCAGAAGTTCCTCAATATCCTGACCGCGGTCGTCTTCACGGGAACCGGGTTGTCGGCCATCGGGAATTGAGTCCGGTGCGACCTGCATCGCCGGGGTTAGATATGGGCCGCAGCGGTCGAATGCACGGGCGGCTGGCCACATGTTGATCGATGTCACCCGCCTCGCGGACCGAACGCTGCAGGGCCGGCTTCCGACCGGTATCGATCGTGTCGATCTGGCTTATGTCCGCCGCTTCGGCGAACGCTCGTCGGCGCTTGTTCGCTTTGCCAGGCGCTGGGTCGAGTTGTCGCGCCAAGATTCGCAGCCGCTGTTCGCGGCCTTGATGGCAGGGGGCGGGCGGGGCCGTTACCTGATCAGGCGGGCCGTGACGCAAGCATATGCCTTGGCCTGGCGGCGCGCGCGCGGCGGTCTCCTCCTCAATATCGGCCACAGTGGGCTGGAAAGACCGGACTACGGCATCCAGATGTCGAGGCGTGGCCTGCACGGGGTATTTTTCCTGCATGACCTGATTCCCCTGTCGCATCCCGAATATTGCCGCGCCGGCGACGACGAGCGGCACCGGCACCGACTGCAGACCATGTTATTGGCCGGTCGCGGCCTGATCATGAACTCAGCGGCGACTCGGGATGCCCTGAACGATTATGCCGGCAGTCTCGGTCAGCCGGTTCCGCGCTGTGTCGTGGCCCCCCTGCCGCCGGCGCACCTTCCCGCACCCGGTTGCGGTCGACCATTGAAAAATGCGTATTTTGTCGTACTCGGAACGATAGAGCCGCGCAAGAACCACTTGTTGCTGCTCCATGTCTGGCGGCAGCTCGTCGAGGAACTCGGCGATTCCGCCCCGCACCTGGTGATCGTCGGGCAGCGCGGCTGGGAATGCGAGCAAGTCGTTGACCTGCTCGACAGATGCGGCGCCCTCAGGGGTCACGTCACCGAATTGAAGCGCTGCACGGATGGCGAACTGTCCATCTGGCTCGGCCATGCGCAAGCGCTGCTTTTCCCCTCGTTCATCGAAGGCTACGGCATTCCACTGGTCGAGGCGCTGGCCTGCGGCGTGCCGGTGATCGCCAGCGATCTGCCGGTTTTTCGCGAGATCGCCGGGGATATCCCCGAATACCTCGATCCGCTCGACGGGCCCGCCTGGCGACGCGCGATCATCGACTATGCCGATCCCGGGATTCCTCGCCGGGTGGAACAGGTGCGGCGCTTGTGTGACTTCACGCCGCCCACCTGGGAGGGACATTTCGCGGCCATCGAGGAGCTGCTCGCCGAGGTCGCGCCGCATGGATGAAACCGTCTTTGCGCTGGAATTCTCGGGCTGGAAGCGGCCGTTTGTCCGGCTGTGCTTCCCGAATTCATCGGTCCGCTTCGTCCGGGATCCGGCCAAGGTGCCGGCTGGCTCAGCGCTGGCCATCTGGGGCCGGCGCGTGCCCGACGACCTGGCGGCCGGCATCCGGGTGTTCCGCATCGAGGACGGCTTCCTGCGTTCCGTGGGACTCGGTTCCGATCTCGTCCGCCCGCTGTCGTGGGTGGTCGATGATCAGGGGATCTACTACGATGCCACCCGCCCTTCGCGGCTGGAATCGATCCTTGCGAACATGGAGCCCGACGCGGGTTTGTCGGAGCGTGCCGCGGCATTGTGCGAACGCATTGTCGCCAGCCAGTTGACCAAGTACAACGTCGGCAACGCCAACTGGCAGTCGCCATCGGCGGCCAGCCGCGTAGTGCTGGTACCCGGCCAGGTGGAGAGTGACACGTCCCTGGCCTTTGGCGCGCCAGACGTTCGCCGGAACATCGACCTGTTGCGCGCAGTCCGGATTGCCCGCCCCGACGCCCATGTCGTCTACAAGCCGCACCCGGATGTCCTCGCCGGCATGCGCCGGGCCGGCACCGGGGAGGAGGAAGCCCGCCATTGGTGCGACGAGGTTGTCGGCAATGTGCCGATGGACTGCCTGCTCGAGCACGCCCACGAGGTTCACGTAATGACTTCGCTGAGCGGTTTCGAGGCGCTCCTGCGCGGCAAGGAAGTTATTTGCCACGGCCTGCCCTTCTATGCTGGCTGGGGGCTGACTCACGACCTGGCCCAGTGTCCGCGCCGGCAGCGGAACCTGACCCTGGACCAGTTGGTGGCTGGTGCGTTGATACGCTACCCCGTCTATTTCGACCGCGAGGGGAAGAGGCGGATCACCCCCGAGGCGGCCCTGGACTTGCTTGCCGAATGGTCTGCCGAGCGGGGCGGGCGTGAACCGTGGTGGCGCGGGACGGCGCGAATCATACTGCGCCGGGTTGTCGGGGTTCGTTGATGCGCCGATTCCTATTCCTTCAGGGGGTCTGCTCGCCATTTTTTACCTGCCTGGCGGATCGACTCGCCGAGCGCGGGCACGCGGTGTTCCGGATCAACTTCAACGCCGGTGACCGGCTCTACTGGGGCCGGCGCCCGGCATGGAACTATCGCGGTCGACCCGCGGAACTGGGCGATTTTCTCGAGCGCATTTATCGCGAGTGCGGGATCACCGACCAGATCGTCTTCGGCGACCGGCGCCCGGTGCATCGCCCGGCCATCGGCCGGGCGGATCGGCTTGGTGTCCGTTCCCATGTCTTCGAGGAGGGCTACTTCCGCCCGTACTGGATTACGCTGGAACGCGAGGGGGTCAATGGCCATTCGCTGTTGCCGCGCGATCCGGACTGGTTCTGGGCGGTAGGCGGTGAACTGCCCGGCGAGGAGGGGACAGTGGCCTTCGCTTCCCCGTTTTCGCGCCGGGCGGCGCACGACGTCGCCTACCATCTGGCCGGGGCAGCCAATCCTGTCTGGTTTCCCGGGTATCGCACCCATGCGCCGGTCAGCGCGCCCATGGAATATCTCGGCTTCATTCGCCGCATGATCGTGCTGCGCGCCACCGCTGCCCGCGACGCCGCCCTGATCGAGAGGCTCGTAACCGGTGGCGGACGCTATTTTGTCCTGCCCCTGCAACTCGACAGCGACGCCCAGATCCGCGACCACTCGCGCTTTACCGGAATGGCCGAGGTGATGGCCTTCGTCATGGCATCGTTTTCGTGCCACGCGGCAGGCGACATGCGGCTGGTGATCAAGAATCACCCGCTCGATGCCAGCCTGGCCGGCTACCGCGGGACGATTGCGCGGCTCGAGCGCGAATTCGGGCTGGAAGGGCGGGTCGATTATCTCGAGTCGGGGAGCCTCGAACGCCTGGTCGGCTCCGCGCGCGGCGTCGTCACGGTCAACAGCACGGTCGGCAGTGTGGCCCTCGGTCTCGGGTGCCCGACGGTGTCGCTGAGCGATCCCATCTACAATCTGCCTGGGCTGACCTTCCAGGGGGCGCTCGACGATTTCTGGAAATTGGGGGAGCCACCCAATAATGAACTGTTCCGCCGCTTCCGCAACGCCGTGATGTTTGCGACGCAGGTGAATGGGGGTTTCTACTGCCGCGCTGGCATCGAGCTCGCGGTGTCGAACTGTGTTCCGCTCCTGGAAGCGGAACGTTCTCCGCTGGAGAGGCTGACGTGAAGGCAACGACCACGATCCTCATCACGGGCGCCTCCGGCGCCATCGGCAGCGCGCTGGCCGAAGCCTATGCCGCGCCTGGCGTCGTGTTACACCTGCACGGGCGCAATGGCCCCCTGTTGGCCGAGGCGGCACAACGCTGCAAGGCGCGCGGGGCGGTGGTCGAGCAGCACCGCATCGACCTGCGCGACACGGCGGCGGTCATCAGGTGGCTCGCACAACTCGGCGCCGCGTCGCCGATCGACCTGTTGGTGGCCAATGCGGGGATGAACACGCATGTCGGTCCGGGCGGTGAGGCGGAACCTTGGGCGGAAGTGGAGGCGCTGCTCGATGTCAACCTGCGTGCGACCATGGCGCTGGTGCACGCGGTGTTGCCGTCCATGCGGCAGCGCGGGTCCGGCCAGATCGCGCTGGTCAGTTCGCTGGCAGCGTACTTCGGATTGCCGATGACGCCCGCCTACTGTGCCAGCAAGGCGGCAATCAAGACTTACGGCGAGGCGCTGCGCGGCTGGCTTGCGCCGGAGGGCATCCGTGTCAACGTGGTGATGCCCGGTTACGTCGAATCGCCGATGTGTGCGGCGATGCCCGGGCCGAAGCCGTTCCTCTGGTCGCCCGAACGCGCGGCGCGGACGATTCGGCGTGGCCTTGAGCGCGACCGCCCGCGGATTTCCTTCCCGTTTCCGCTGAACCTGGGTACCTGGTTCCTCGCAGTCCTGCCGCCGACGTTGTCGCAACGGATACTGGGCTGGCTGGATTATCGTGCCTGAAATGGCCGGGCATATCGTGCCGGCGCTTGTTTCCGGCTACCTCGCGAGCCTGCTGGTCGAGGCGCTTCTCGATCCGAAACCTCGTGTCTTCTGGCTCCGGCCCTTGTCGTGCGTTGCACTGCATACCGGCGTCTGGCTGTTCTGGTTCGGGGTCGGGTTGCTGCTTTTCCAGCGCCCCTTCTTCGTGGCGGCGGCCGGGTTGGCGTTCGAGATGCTCGTGGTGATGATCAACAACGCCAAGTTCCTATCGCTGCGCGAGCCCTTCGTTTACCAGGACTTCGAGTACCTGACTGATACCCTGCGGCATCCGCGCCTCTACATACCCTTCCTCGGCTGGGGTAGGGCCGCGGCGGCGGCGCTGGCCGCCATCGCCGCCATTGCCGGCGGGCTGGCGGTCGAGGCCTCCATCCTGGAGGTCATGCGGGCGGAAGTGATGGTGGCGTTGGCCGGGAGCTTCATGCTGTTCGGGGCCGCGGCATTGATTCTGGGTGATCGCCTTGGACCGTCAGCCAGCTTCGACCCGGCCGATGACCTGCAAAGGCTGGGTCTGGTCGCCAGTCTGTGGCGCTACTGGCGCGCGGAGCGGGGTGGCATGACTTATGGCCGTGGCGCTGCGGGCATACCGCCGGTTGCTGTGGCCGATGCGGCGATGCCCGATCTGCTTGCCATCCAGAGCGAATCATTTTTTGATGCACGCGCCCATTTTTCCGGGCTGCGCGGCGAGATCCTGGCGGCGTTCGATGCGCTGCGCGCCGAGGCAGCCCTGCGCGGACGACTGACGGTGCCGGCCTGGGGTGCCAACACGGTGCGCACCGAATTCGCTTTTCTGAGCGGTCTCGAGCCGGCTGCGCTGGGTGTGCATCGCTTCAACCCCTATCGCCGCCTGGCACGGGCAGGGGGGCGCACCCTAGCGAGCGCTTTGCACACTTTGGGCTACCGGACGGTGTGCATCCATCCTTATCCAGCCAGTTTCTACCGGCGCGACATTGTCTATCGGGCCATGGGGTTCGACGAGTTCATCGATATCACGGCGTTTTCCGGAGCGGAGCGGGCGGGTCCCTATGTGGGTGATGTCGCCTTGGCCGAGCATGTCACGTCAGTGCTCGAAGCCCATCGTCTGCAATCGGACAAGCCGCTCTTCGTTTTCGTGATCACCATGGAAAATCACGGCCCACTGCACCTCGAGCGGGTGGGACAGGACGACGCGGCACGAGTCTTCGCCCAGGCACCCCCCGACGGATGCGACGACCTGACGGTCTATGCCCGGCACCTTGGCAATGCTGACCAAATGCTGGGCCTCCTGCACCAGTATCTGCGGGCAACGCCCCGCGAATGCTGGCTCGCCGTCTTCGGCGACCACGTGCCGATCATGCCCGCGGTTTACCGGCTGCTCGGCGAGCCCGACGGACGCACTGACTATCTGCTCTGGAACAATCGCCGGACGGGCGCTGCGCACGGCGCGGACGTCGATCTCGCTGCGGATCGACTTGCAGCGGCGCTCCTCGGGCGTATGTTTGCGCCCGTCCGGCCCGGTTAATTGCGCAACAGTTCCTCGTGCAGCGCCGCGACCGTTTGTTCGACCTGGGCTTCGGTATGTAGCGAACTCAGGAAAAAGCGGATGCGCGCCGATTTCTCGGGGACCGCCGGGTAGAGGATGGGCTGGGCATTGATGCCACGGGCAAACAGGGCGTTGGAGACCCGGGCCGCCTTCAGCGAACTGCCGGTGATTGCGGGGATGACGGCGAGGCCGGCGCTGGTTCCCGTATCGATCCCGGCAGAACGTGCCAGCGTCAGGAACTGCCCGGCCCGCTGGTGCAGGGTCAGCACCCGTTGCGGCTCGCGTAGCATTTTCTGAAGCGCGGCCAGTGCTGCGGCGGCGAGCGGGGGCGCCATGCCGACGCTGTAGAGGAAGCCGGGCGCGAAATATTTCAACGGCTCGATCAGGGCCTTGCAGCCAGCGATGTAGCCACCGCAACCGGCGAGCGTCTTGCTCAGGGTGCCCATCCAGATGTCGACCTGGCGCCCCTCCGCGCCGAAAAAATCGCGGATGCCGAGTCCGCGTTCACCCATGACGCCGAATGAGTGCGCTTCGTCGACCATCAGGAAGCAGCGAAAACGGTTGCGCAGGTCGATCAGGGTTGGCAGGTCGGGGTAATCACCGTCCATGCTGTAGATACCCTCGACGACGACCAGGACCCGTTCGTGGCGTGTGCGCTCCTGGGCCAGCAGGGCTTCGAGCGCCTGCAGGTCGTTGTGCGGGAAAGCAAGGCGTTTGGCGCCGGAGAGCTGGATGCCCTGGAGAATGCTGTTGTGCACGAGTGCGTCGTGCAGGATAAGGTCGCGTGGCCCGAACAGGTAGCCGAGGGCAGTGACGTTGGTGGCATGGCCGCTGACTAGGGCGATGCAGTCGTCGACCTCGTAGGCTTCGGCAAGCGCCGCCTCGAGCTCGCGATGGAGGGCGCGCTCGCCGGAAACCGGGCGGCTCGCCGAGACCGATGTGCCGAATTGGTCGATCGCCTCCTTGGCTGCGCGGGCGACGTCGGGGTCTCCGGAGAGCCCAAGATAGTTGTAGCTGGAGTAGTTGAGGTACTCGCACCCGCCGATACGGGTGACGTTGGTTGCGATGCCTTCGTGGACCCGAAAGAAGGGGTTGGGCACGCCGAGCTGGCGCCCGCCTTCCTGGATGATGCGGAGTTGTTGGCAGGCCGGATGCTTCTCGAATCGGTAATAGGCATCGGGAATTCCGGTCAGCGGACGCCGGGCGTCTACCCCGCCGGCCGGCGGGGTGGCACCGGATAGCGGTTCCGCCATGCCGGTGCGTTTAAGGCGACGCTCCAGCGCCTGCTGGATGAGGCGGTCCTTGACCTGATGGGTCAGCGTCTTGATCCCGGAAGCGGGCTTGCCCATGCCCTCAGCCGGCCTTCTCGCCGACACCGGTGGCGACCCTGGCGAGCGTCTCGATATCAATCGTTCCACCATGCTGTTCGGCCAGCACGCGGACCTGCGCGGCCACGGTCGCGTCGCCGGCATCTGCTGCCGCTTCGCCACCCGTCAACTGCAGAATCAGCCGGTCGGCGATGCGCGCGATGGTCGGGCCCTCGCTGATCGCCATGACTGGCAGATTGATGCCGAAACGCTGGTCGACCGCGGTGATCAGTTCGACCGCCATCAGTGAATCGAGGCCCAGTTCATAAAGGGATTTTTTCGGATCGATCTTTTCCGGCGCGAGACGGAGGATTTCACCAACCTCCGCCTTGAGGAGATCGGCCACCGCGGCCTGCAACTCGGCGAGCGGCAGTTCGCGCAGCCAGCGCTGCAATTCTGCACCGTCGTTCACTTCGCTGTCCCGGGATCCTTTGCGCGCAACTTCGCGAAAGCGCGGGGACTGGGCGGAGGGCAGGAAACGGGAAAGCGACGGCCAGTCGAGTTCGAGGACGCCAACCGCCGCGGGCGTCCCAGGAACCAGCAGGCGTTCGAGCTCGTCGAGGGCGGTTGCCGATTCGAGCGCGGTGCCGCCCATGCGCGACTGCAAGGCATCCTTGACGGCATCGTTGCGGGCGAGGAATCCGACATCGGCGATCGCTCCCCAGCCGATGGCGAGCCCGGGCAGGCCGAGTTGGCGCCGGCGCGCCGCCAGGCTCTCCAGGAAGTGGTTGGCCGCGACGTAGTTGCCCTGGCCGGGATTCCCGAAGACGGTCGTTGCCGACGAATACATCACGAAGAAGTCGAGATGGCATCCGCGTGAGAATTCGTCGAGGAGCAGCGCGCCAAGCATTTTCGGCGCGAAAACTCGGTCGATCCCGGCGCGTGTCATATTGCGCAGCAGGCCGTCGTCGATGACCATCGCAGCGTGCACGATGCCGCGCAAGGGGGACATCCCGTCGGCGAGCGAGGCGAACAAGGTCGCGACGTCGGCGCGTCGGGAGACATCGCAGGCGAGCGCGCGGACCGAGACGCCCGCATCGGCGAGCTGCGCCAGCGCCGCCTTGGCTTCATCGGTGACCGGACCGCGCCGGCCGACGAGGACGAGATGGCGGGCGCCGCACTCGGCGAGACGGAGCGCCGTGGCCAGTCCGAAACCGCCGAGGCCGCCGCTGACGAGGTAGGTCGCATCGCTCGCGAGGCGAAGCGTCGGCGCGCCCCGAAGCGGAATGGCCGTGCGGTCGGCGAGCGGCAGACCGTCGCGGAAGCTGACGACGACCTTGCCGATCTGCTTCGACTGCTGCATGTAGCGGAAGGCTTCTACCACCTCACCGGCGGGGAAAGCACGATAGGGAAGGGGCTTGAGGGCGCCATCGGCGAACAGCTGCATCAGTTCCCGGAACAGGTGGCCAGTCAGCTCGGGCGCAGCGGACATCAGTTGGTCGGCATCGATGCCGAAGTAGGCGATGTTGTTGCGGAAAGGGCGCAGGCCGATGCGTGTATCTTCATAGAAGTCGCGCTTGCCGAGTTCGAGGAAGCGGCCGAACGGACGCAGGATCCGGAGGTTCTGGCGGATGGCTTCGCCGGCCAGCGAATTGAGCACCACATCAACGCCCTCGCCGTCGGTCAGTTCGAGGATGCGGTCGGCAAACTCGAGCGAGCGCGAATCGAGAACGTGATCGACGCCCAGTTGCCGGACGAACTGGCGCCTTTCGTCGGAACCGGCAGTCGCATAGATCTCCGCACCCAGGTGCTGGGCGAGGCGAATGGCGGCGATGCCGACGCCGCCGGCGGCGCCGTGAATCAGGATGCGCTCGCCGGGCATGAGGCGGGCGAGGTGATGGAGGGCGTAATAGACGGTGAAGAATGCGGTCGGCACGGTGGCCGCGGCTTCGAATGTCCACCCGCCCGGCTTGGCGACCACGGCGCTGGCTTGCGTGATTACCCGGCTGCCGAACGCGTGCGGCGCGAAGGCCATGACTTCCATTCCCGGTGCTAGGTCCTCGACCCCGGGGCCGACCGCCGCGATCACGCCTGAAAGCTCCATGCCCAGCGATGCGCCGGCGAAACCTTCCTCGACGGCTTCGTCGGACAGCAGCCCCATGGCGTACATCACGTCGCGGAAGTTGAGGCCGGCTGCGCGTACGTCGATGGCCACTTCGCCCGGCCCCGGGGTACGAACGTGAGCCGTTGACCAACGCAGGTTTCCCAGTTGCCCGGGCTGCGCAAAATCGAGGCGGACGGCGTCGCCCGGGGGCATCGGTGCAGGCAGGGCACGGATGCGCAGAGCCATGCGCCCTGCTTCGGTCAGGATGATCTCGTCCTCGTCGTCCGGCATCAGCAGTTCGTCGGACAACATCCCGGCGGCACGAGCATCGGCCAGCGGCCCGGTGAGGTCGACCAGGCGGACGCGCGGGCCGGCACTCTCGTTGATCATGGTACGGCCGAGTCCCCAGAGCCCCCCGTCGGCCGGCCGCGCTTCACCGCCGGCCAGATGCGCGACTGCCTGCCTAGTGAGAAGCACGAGTTCGCTCGGGTGGCCCAGTCCCTCACAGGCCATCAGCAGTTGGATCGCCAGCTCGGCAATGGCTTCCTGCTGGGCGACGCACGCTTCCGCGGTAGCTTGATCGGCCGCCAGGCCCGCCACGAAGAGGATCCCGGAAATCGGCCCGTTTTCGCCGTCGACCGCAGCAATGGCTGCCGTGACGGCCGCCGAGTCGCCTCGCGTTCCGAGGCTTGCGGCGCCGGGTTCGCTGAGCGTGTCGGCAACGGTTTCATCCGTCTGCAGGGTGACAGCTAGCACTGAACGGACGGCGAGTTGCTCGCGGATCAGGGTCAGCGCGGCATCGGTCGCCGCATCGCAGTGCGCCGCGGGCGGCGCGACGAGCAGCCAGGTGCCGCTGGGGGTTGCAGGCGCCACGGCGCTCTCGCGGGAACCGCTTGCCGCGATGTACAGGGTTGCGCCGGAATGGGACGTCGGGTCGTCTTCGAGCACCGCGACGGTCCCGAAGCCGGCCTCCTTGAAGCGGACCTTCCAGTCCTCCGGCCCCACGAAGCGCGCGTCGGGGTTGCGATCAAGCTGGAGCAACGTGTTCCAGCGGGCCGGCGATTGCTCGAGCAACAGCAGCTCTCCGCCGTTCGCAAGGCGCTCGCGCAGAAGCGCCAGGATACCAACCGGTTCGGTCAACCCGGCAAGGCCGTCCGCTGCAACGACGAGATCGAAGCGGCGATCAGTCGGGCTGTCGATGCCCGCCGCCGACCAGGTACAAAGTTCAATGGCCGGCCAGGTTTCGCGGAGTTCCTCGGCCGACTCGCTGTAGCAGCCAGTGAGGGTGCCGAGTACGTAACGGCAGGTGTCCGGTGGCAACCCGGCGAGGATGTCCCCGGCTAGGCGCGAGCCCTGGACGGTCAGCTCGAGAATGCGCAGGGGACGGTCCGTCGTGACCCGTCCGCCCGCAGCGAGCAGCGCCCGACGGATGATGTCGCGGGCGTGGAAATCGGTATCGGCGGTCAACTGGGTGAATGCATCCGGCGAGGCTAGCGCCGGCACGAGCCCGGCGACGGATTCCGTCGCGGTCAGGAGAGCGTCGAGATTGGTGCCCAGACGACCCATGGCGACAATACGGGCGGCAAAATCGGGGTAGTCCTCGAGCAGGGTCAGCCAGGTCGCGGCGGCGTCCGGCAGCAGGGTGTCGCCGAGCCACTGCCACGTATCACCCTGCGCAGCAAGGATGCCATCCTGATGCAGCAGAGTCGCCATTTCGCGCAATAGCGGGCGCCGGTCCGGAGCAAGCTTGCCGGTTGCCGTCAGGTGCTCGGGGTCGATCGCTACGTCCCCGCCCGTCACCCGCTTCAGGCATTCGGCCAGCCACGCGGTACAGAGAACGTCGAGCAGGGGTTCAACTTCACGGAGATAGGTATCCAGGACTGCCGGCAAAGGGGTTTCGGACTGAATCCGGCTGGAGAGGCGAGCGATCCTGACCGGCAGCGTGCTTGCTTGCGCGGCAGCGGTTCCGGGTTTGCCCACGGTTACCCACGCGAGGTGCTGCAACGGGTCGGCGGGTGCCCGGACGAGCTGGATGCGGCGGAAGCGTGCGTCGCGTACATGGGCGACCGGCGTGCCATCGGGGGCAAACAGGCGGCACGCGGCGACCAGGGATCGGGGGCTGCGTCGCAATACCGTCACTTCGGCCCTGGCCACCGGCACACCCCGCTGGAACAGCGAAACGCGCCCCATGCGCACGGGAATGTAGGCATGACAGGCGACGCCTTCATGGCCGAGCAGATTGACCAGCAACTGGAAACAGCCGTCGAGAAAGGTGGGATGCAGAAGGTAGGTATCGACCTCGCCGGCGATCGCCGGGGGTGTCGCGAAATTGGCCGAAACGGTGTCGCCGGCGACGCGGACGCTTGCGACGGCCTGGAACGCGGGTCCGTAGTCGAGACCGATGCTGCGGGCGGACGCGTAATGGATGCTGCCGGGGATCGGTGCGGACACGCGAGGCACCGGCTGCATCGACGGTGGCGGAGCATCGTGCCGGGTTGCGCCGGCAATCCGGCCGCTGACATGCAGTGCCCACGGGTCCGTGCTCAGGCGCAACCGGCTGCGCACGGAAAAGCGCCCGTCGGCGGTATCGATCGAGAAACGCACGGTGCGCGCCTGCTGTTCATCGAGCAGCAGCGGCGTATGGATTTCGAGATTTTCCACATCGGGTCGCTGCGCGGGTTGCCAGAGGGCGGCGGCGGCCAGCGCCATTTCGATGAACGCGGCGGCGGGCAGGATGACCGCATTTCCGACGACGTGGTCGCGATAGTTTGGCAGCAGCGCCAGGTCGAGATGGTTTTCCCACTGCGGAGTCCCGTTCTCGAGCCGCCAGCCGAGGAGCGGGTGTTCGCGGTGCCGATAGAGCAAGCCGGCCGATTCGGTCGTGACCGGGTGCCAGAGACGTTCGCGTTGCCAGGGGTAGTTCGGCAGATCGACCATTGCGGCCGGATAGGGGAAGAAGGTCTTGCCGTCGATCGGGATGCCTGAGCTGAGCGTGCTGCGCAAACTGGCAGCGAGATGGGCCGCACTGCATTCGCTGCGCGACATGGGTGTGACGACCTTGCCCTCGCACCCGGCCGCGCCGAGGGCATCGCGGATGTAGTTGCGCAGGACCGGATGCGGCCCGATCTCGACGAAGACCTGGTGGCCTTCCGCGATCAGGCTCTCGATGGCTTTCGCGAACTGGACTGGGCGACGGATGTTGTCCCACCAGTAATCGGAATCAAGCCGGCGGCCGTCGAACTCGCCGCCGGTCACGGTAGAGATGAAGCGGATGGCAGCCGGTACCGGCGCCAGACCACCCAGCGCACTCGCGAGACCGTCGCGGATGCCGTCCATGGCCGGGCTGTGGAAGGCGTAGTCGAGATCCAGGCGCTTGTGGAACACGCGCTGCGCCGAGAGGTGCTTTTCGAGAACCGACAGCGCGCCCGGGTCGCCGGCAAAGGTGATTCCATCGGCGCTGTTGATACCCGCGATGCAAACCTGCGCCTCCAACCCGAGGTCGGCAAGGCAGGCCTCGGCTTCGGCGGTGCCCAGGCGCGCTGCCGTCATTTGGCCGGCGCCGCGGGTACGGCCCTGCTGCGCGCTGCGATGATGGATCACCCGCGTTGCGGCGGCCAGGCTCAGCGCACCGGCAGCCCAGGCGGCCGCCACCTCGCCGACACTGTGGCCGACGACGGCCGACGGATGGATGCCAGCCTCGCGGAACAGGGCGGTCAGTGCCATCTGGATGGCAAAGAGGACCGGTTGGGCGATCTCGGTACTGGCGAGCTGATCCGCAGTCATGCCGGTGAGCAACGCGCTGGCGGGCTGTCCGCCGAGGTCGACGAGGCAGCCGTCGACTTCGGCGACCAGCTCGCGAAAGCGGGCTGACTCCGCGAGCAGCGCTTGCCCCATGCCCACCCATTGGGAACCGTTGCCGGAATAGACGAAGACTGGCCCGCCGGTCGTCGGCAGCGCCTTGTCCGAGGCGATACCGGGGGCGCTCCCGTCGGCCGAGAAGCGCGTGAGTGCGGCGACTAGCTTGGTACGCGAACCGGGCTCGGCAACCAGTCGGTGCTCGAACAGTTCGCGCCGTGCGAGTGCGGCACAGGCGACATCATAGGTGGTGAATTCCGCACGTTGGTCCAAAAATCGTGCGTAATCGTCGGCAGCCGCGCGCAGGGCGCCCTCGCTCCGGGCGGAAAGAAAAAGGTAGCGGGGCGTAACGCCGCAGTCCTCGCCGGCGGATTGCGGCGCATCGGCCGACTGGAGAACGACATGGGCGTTGGCGCCGCCGAATCCGAAGGAATTGACACCGATGGTCAGCCGCCGGTCGCCGGGAAGCTGCAGGGCGTCGGTGACTGGCTCGATGTTCCACTCAGCGAACCGGATGTTCGGGTTGAGCGTCGCGACGTTGATTGTCGGCGGAACGACCCGATGCTCAAGGCTGAGCAGCGCCTTGACCACGCCAGCGACTCCGGACGCTGCTTCGAGATGGCCGACATTGCTCTTGACCGAGCCGATTGGCAACGGCCCCCGCGTCCGCCGGATGCCAAGCGCGGAACCGATCGCGCAGGTTTCGATCGGGTCGCCGACCACCGTTCCGGTGCCATGGGCCTCGAGGTAATCGATGTCGTCGGCTGACAGCCCGGCACGGGCATAGACGTCCTCAAGCAGGGTAGCCTGAGCTTCGCTACTTGGTACAGTGAGCCCGTTGGTCTTTCCGTCGCAATTTGCGCCTGAGGCGGCGACGATGGCGACGATGCGATCACCATCGGCGATCGCCTTCGCGTAATCCTTGAGAAGAAAGAGGCCCGCCCCCTCGGAGCGGACATAGCCGTCCCCGGTGGCATCGAATACATTGCACAGGCCGCGCCGGGACAGCATCGACGCCTTGGAAAAACCGATGAAGCCGAAGGGGTGTAGGTGCAGGCTGACGCCGCCGACGATGGCCTGCTCGCTCTCGCCCACGGCGATCGACTGGCAGGCCTGGTGGAACGCGACAAGAGACGACGAGCAAGCCGTATCGACTGCCATGCTGGGGCCGCGCAGATCAAGGAAATATGAGATGCGGTTGGCGGCGATGCTTGCGGTGTTCCCGGTCATGGTCGAGGCGTCGATCGAGGCCAGATCGTCGGCGCGCCGGTAGGCATAGTCGGTGCTGGACACACCGATGAAAACGCCGCTGCGGCTGCCGCGCAGGCTGGACGGGCGGATACCGGCATTTTCAAGAGTCTCCCACGCCAACTCAAGCAGAATGCGCTGCTGCGGATCCATCTGGCCACCTTCGCGCGGCGAAATGCCGAAGAAGGGCGCATCGAATCCCGATATGTCGCCGATCGAACCGGCCGCGAATGTATAGCTTGTGCCCGGGTTGGCCTTGTCGGGGTGCAGGAAGGACGGCTGGTCCCAGCGTCCGGCTTCCACGCTTGAAACCAGATTGGTGCCGGAGGCAAGCGCCACCCAAAATCCTTTGGGTGTTTGATTCTCGAGTCCAGGCAGGCGAAATGCATAACCGACCACTGCGATTTTTCTCGGTTCAGTCATTTTTTCGAGGCCTGCCGCGTTTGGTGGCGCCAATGCATACTCGCGAAAGCGCATGCACGATGCCTATGTTCATTTGAGATGGAAGATTATACCGTTCAGTCAGTATTCGGCTCGTATCGCTCACAGGTACGGCCCACTAGGGTCGCTCCACTGGCCGCGAGAGGGAGCGCAATCATTTCGATTGCCGCGGCCGTCCGTCAGCTTACGGAGTGAAACTGCCTCTTGGATGACTGCTAAGGAGACGAGGTGAAAGACCGGTTGTGGCCGGTTTTTGCCTGATCCAACTGGAGTTTCGGCTGGTCTGGTTTCGGCAACTTGACTGAGCTTTCACCAAGCCCGGGCGATCTGGAATTTACCCGAATTTCGGTGTTGACTGCGGCAGCATGAGCCCAATTCGCGCCGGAAAGTCATAGTCAACGGCAGCCTGTCACGGATTTGTCATCGCGGCGTCACGGGCATTTCACGGAGTCTGGCTATCGTGGCGCCATGCCGCGGGTCCGATCCTTATTCCTGTCCGACATACATCTTGGCACACGGGCGTGCCAGGCTGATCGTCTTCTCGACTTTCTGCGCGAA
>Ga0209254_10001292_pt1 | contig 22241 bp, 20 predicted proteins | sample FrelakmetDIP11DI_FD_187148 | JGI IMG/M metagenome (GOLD analysis project Ga0209254, IMG submission 187148) | Freshwater lake sediment microbial communities from the University of Notre Dame, USA, for methane emissions studies - DIP11 DI (SPAdes)... | ecosystem: Environmental > Aquatic >...
GTGTGGATGCCGGTGAACGCGCTCATCGTGCGTGCGCTCGTCAACCTCTACCGCTACTACGGCGACGACTTCAAGGTCGAGTGCCCGACCGGCTCCGGCGTGCAGATGACGCTCTACGAAGTCGCGCGCGAGATCACCCGGCGCCTCAGCGCGATCTTCCTGCCCGATGAACAGGGCCACCGGCCGGTGTTCGGCGGCGCGGAGCGGTTCGACACCGACCCGCACTGGAAGGATCTGGTGCTCTTCTACGAGTACTTCCACGGCGACAACGGCGCGGGACTCGGCGCGAGCCACCAGACCGGGTGGACGGGTCTCGTGGCGCCGCTCTCGACCTATTTCGCCAGCGTGTCGGCGGAAGCGGCGCTGGCGAAGGGCGGACGGAAGGTCGAGGAAGCGGCGTAGCGCAGGCTGCGAGCGCGTGCGGGGCTGCTCAGGCGGCTTGGTCTTCCGCCTTTCGCGGTGGCGGACGGGATCGCGACTGCACGCTGCCGCGTCGCTTTCCGATCGTGACACGCCTCTGCGTCAGCCCGACGATCTCCTCCGCGCGAGCGCCGCGCCGATCATCGTCGGCTGCGCGCCCAGCGAGGCGCGCAGCGCCGGTGCGATGCCGTTGAACAGGGTGAACTGGGCCGTGCTCTGGATCGCGGTGACGGCGGTCACCGCGACCAGCGCGCGGTCGCGTGCGAGCGCACCCCATGCGCTGCGGTCGAGCGCCGCGATCGGCAGGCGGCGCGGCAGCGCACGCTAGGCTCAGCCGCCGCGACAAGGGCGGTCAGCGTCGCAGTGGGTCGGGATGTGCGCGCGCGAGCCGCGATGGCGCTCGATCAAGCGCGACGCGCCGAACCCCCATCCCCACCTTCCCCCTGGGAGGGGGAAGGAGAACGTCGCGCCCGCATCGCGCGCCTCTCACATCCCACGGCGGTGGAAGGACGACGTCGCACGGGCGTCGCCTTGAGCGTCGCGTCGGGCACCGGCCTCAGAAGCCGACCGCGAGCGAATCGCGCCGCGCGTCCCACGCCGCGAGATACGCGCCGGGGAGCCGCATGGCGATCTGCGCCGAGCCGAAGTCCATGTAGCCCTCGCCGAGCGGTGTCAGGCGATGGCCGCGGCGCTCGAGCTCGGCGAGCGTCGCCTGCGGGAAGTGCGGCTCCACGTTCACTTCGAGCCCGGCGACGATGCGGAAGCGCGGCGCGTCGATCGCCGCCTGCGGGTTCTGCCGGTAGTCGGCGAGCCGCACCATCACCTGCGTGTGGCCCTGCGCCTGCATCGTTCCGCCCATCAGGCCGAGCGTGGCGAACGGCGCCCCGTCGCGCGTCACGAACGCGGGGATGATGGTGTGGAACGGCCGCTTGCGCGGCGCGACGCGGTTCGGATGTCCGGCGGCGAGCGTGAACGCGTGGCCGCGGTTCTGCAGGCTGACGCCGGTGTCGGGGACGACGACGCCGGAGCCGAAGCCCATGTAGTTCGACTGGATGTACGACACCATGCGCCCTTCGGCATCGGCGGCGGTGAGGTAGACAGTGCCGCCGCGCGGCGGTGTGCCGTGGGCGAAGTCCTGCGCCTTCCGGCGGTCGATGAGCCGCGCGCGCTCGGCGAGATACGCGGGATCGAGCAGCGACGTCACGGCGACATCCATGTCGTCCGGGTCGGCGAGAAAGCGCGCCGCGTCCGCCATCGCGAGCTTCACCGCCTCGATCTGCAGATGCACGCTGTCCGGACCGTCGAGGGGCAAGTCGGCGAAATCGAAGTTGGACAGCACACCGAGCGCGACTAGGGCGATCAGGCCCTGGCCGTTCGGCGGCAGCTCGTGCAGCTCGAAGTCGCGATAGCGTTGCGCCACCGGCGCGACCCAGTCGCAGGCGTGCGCGCCGAGATCGGTGGCGTCGAGCGCGGCCCCGCACGCCTGCGCATGCGCGACGAGGCGCGCGGCAATGCCGCCCGTGTAGAACGCCTCGGGGCCGTCCGCTGCGATGCGTTCGAGCGTGTCCGCGGCGGCGGGAAGGCAGAAGATCTCGCCCGGCAGCGGCGCTCGCCCCTGCGGCATGAACGCCTGCGCGAAGCCGGGCTGCTGACGCAGCAGCGGCACCTGCTGCGCCCACTGCCGCGCGACCGTCGGGGAGACCGGATAGCCGTCGTGCGCGTAGCGGATCGCGAACGAGAACAGCTCGCCGAACGGCAGCCGGCCGAACCGCTGTGAGAGCGCGTGCCAGGCGGACACGCAGCCAGGCACGGTGACGCTGTTCCAGCCGCGCTCCGGAATCCCGCCGAGGCGCGCGAAGAGCTCTGGCGTCCATGCGGCCGGCGCGCGCCCGGAAGCGTTGAGGCCGTGCAGGCGCTCGCCGTCCCAGACGATCGCGAACGCGTCCGAGCCGATGCCGTTCGAGACCGGTTCGACGATGGTGAGCGTGATTGCGGCGGCGACGGCCGCATCGATTGCGTTGCCGCCCTCCTGCATCGCCTGCAGGCCCGCCTGCGCGGCGAGCGGCTGCGAGGTCGAGACGACGTTCGCCGCCAGCGTCGGCCGGCGATGGACGGCGTAGGGCAGGGACCAGTCGAGCTCCATGGCGCGGACTCGGTCGCGAACGTTCAGACCTTCGCCGCGGCCGCGAGCGCCTGGTCGATGTCCCAGAGGATGTCGTCGAGCGTCTCCAGCCCGATCGACATGCGGATCATGTCCGGCGTGACGCCCGCCTTCACCTGGTCCTCCTCCGACATCTGCCGGTGCGTCGTGCTCGCGGGATGGATGATCAGTGTCTTCGCGTCGCCGATGTTGGCGAGGTGGCTCATGAACGTCGCCGCCTCGATGAACCGCTCGCCGGCGCGCGCGCCGCCCTTGATGCCGAACGACAGCAGGCCGCTCGCACCGCGCGGCAGGTACTTCCGCGCAAGGTCATGGTAACGGTTGCCGGGGAGTCCGGGGTAGTTCACCCAGCCAACCTGGGGATGCGACTCGAGATGCCGAGCGACGGCGAGCGCGTTCGCGCAGTGCCGGTCCATGCGCAGCGGCAGGGTCTCGATGCCCTGGAGCAGCAGCCATGCGCTCATCGGCGCGAGCGTCGGCCCGTAGGTGCGCATCGCCTCCATGCGGCAGCGCATGGTGTAGCCGAAGTCGCCGAAGGTCTCGTAGAACCGCACGCCGTGGTAGCCGGGCGAGGGCTCCGTCATGCCGGGGAAGTTGCCGTTGTCCCAGGGGAACTTCCCCGACTCGACGATCGCGCCGCCCATCGTCGTGCCGTGGCCGCCGACGTACTTCGTCGCGGAGTGGACCGTGATGTCCGCGCCCCACTTGAACGGCTGGCAGAGGTAGGGCGATGGCACGGTGTTGTCGATCATCAGCGGCACGCCGGCGTCGTGGGCGATCGCCGCAATGGCCTCGATGTCGACCACGTTGATCGACGGGTTGCCGAGCGCCTCGGCGTACAGGAGTTTCGTCTTCTTCGTGATTGCGCGGCGAAAGTTCGCGGGCTCCCACGGGTCGACGAACGTGGTCTCCACGCCGAGCTTCTTCAGGTTGACGCCGAGCAGCGTGTGCGTGCCGCCGTAGAGCGTGCTCGCCGATACGATGTGGTCGCCCGCCTCGACGAGCGTCATGATCGCGATCGCTTCCGCCGCCTGGCCCGAGGCGGTCGCGAGCGCTGCGCGCCCGCCTTCGAGCGCCGCCATGCGCTCCTCGAACACCGCCACCGTCGGGTTCGAGATGCGCGAATAGACGTTGCCGAAGGTCTGCAGGTTGAAGAGGCTCGCGGCGTGATCGGCCGAGTCGAAGACGAACGAGGTCGTCTGGTAGATCGGCGCCGCGCGCGCGCCCGTCGCCGGGTCGGGGATCTGGCCGGCGTGCAGGCAGAGGGTCTCGAATCCGTAGGAGTGATCGGCCATTCAGGGATCAGGACTCCGAAAAGCTTTCACCGCAGAGGCGCGGAGGACGCAGAGGTTCGCAGAGGAGCAAAGCGTTCGAGCCTCCCCTTGCCCAACCAAGGCGCTCTTCTCTGCGCTTCTTTGCGATCTCTGCGCCTCTGCGGTGAGGTCTTCGACTTCAGTTCGCGATGTACCGCGGCCGCTTCGCGGAGATCACGCGCGTGTTCACGCCGACCCAGTTGAGGCCCCCGAAGAGGCGCGCATGCTCGATCTTCACGCAGCGGTCCATGACGGTGTCGAGTCCCGCGGCTTGGGCCCGCGCCGCGGCCGCTTCGTTCTTCACGCCGATCTGCTGCCACAGTGCCTTCGCGCCGATCGCGATCGCCTGTTCCGCGATCGGCGGCACGTCCGCGGTCTTGCGGAACACGTCGACGAGATCGACCTTCACCGGGATGTCGGCCAGGCTCGCGTACACCTGCTCCCCGAGGATCTCCTTGCCGGCGTAGCGCGGGTTCACCGGGATAACCCGGTAGCCGTGCTCCTGCATGTACTTCGCGGCGAAGTAGCTCGGCCGGAACCAGTCCGCCGACAGTCCCACCATGGCGATGGTCCTGTTCTCGGCAAGGATGCGGCGCAGGGACTGGATGTCGTCGGCCATGGCGAAACGCGCTTCGTTCACTCGATTCTAGCCCGACCGTCCGTGCCGGGACCTTTCCGCCGGCCCGCTGCTCGAAGGCAAGTCGAACGGACTCGCTGTCCCTGCGCGGGGCGGCACGCGGACGGACGCCGGGGCTCGGGCTTCCGCGGGTTCACCGCTGACCTACAATCCGGCGCTTCGCCGAGAGGGGGTGGCGCTGGGCAGCTCGAAACGAGGCGGCCCGCGCGGCGGGCAAGGGACGCAGCCCTCTCGCTCGCTGCGCGCCGCAGCAGCAGCGGTTCCGACGCCTACGAAGCGCTGCCGCCGCGCGAAGGCGCTACAGTCGCGGCAAGCCAGGCGGACGCGAGGAGGACGCGATGATCGTCGAGGAACGCATCTACACCCTGCATCCGGGCAAGCTGCCCGCTTTCCTGAAGGTCTACGAGGAGCAGGGCCTCGCGGTGCAGCGGCGCATCCTCGGGGGGCTGATCGGCCACTACGTGAGCGAGATCGGCACGCTGAACCAGGTCGTCCACCTGTGGGCGTACGAAAGTCTCGAGGATCGCGAACGCCGCCGCGCCCTGCTCATGCAGGACGAGGGCTTCAAGGCCTACCTCGCCGCGGCGCTGCCGCTCATCCAGACGATGGAGAACCGCATCCTCAAGCCGTCGCCCTTCTGCGCCGAGGAGGCCGAGAGGCTGTTCGCCGGTCTGAGCAAGTGAGTACGGCGCCGGCGCCGGGGGTGCGCGCCGGCGGCCGCATCCTCGTCGACCAGTTGCTCGTCCACGGCACCGATCTCGTCTTCTGCGTGCCGGGCGAGAGCTTCCTCGCGGTGCTCGACGCGCTCTACGACGTGCGGCCCGAAGCGTCGAGCGAACGCGGCAGCATCCGCCTGGTCGTCTGCCGCGAGGAGGGCGGTGCGGCGACGATGGCCGAGGCCTGCGGCAAGCTCACCGGCCGGCCCGGCGTGTGCTTCGTGACGCGCGGGCCGGGCGCGTGCAATGCCGCCATCGCCGTGCACACGGCGATGCAGGACTCGACGCCGATGATCCTCTGCATCGGCCAGGTCGGCAGCGATTGCGCCGGCCGCGAGGCGTTCCAGGAGATCGACCTCGCGCGCATGTTCGCGCCGGCGGCGAAGTGGGCGGCGCAGGTCGATCGCGCCGACCGGCTGCCCGAGTACGTCGCGCGCGCCTTCGCCACCGCGACGAGCGGTCGTCCCGGGCCGGTGGTGCTCGCGCTGCCGGAGGACATGCTCCGCACGGTCACGGAAGTCCCCGATGCGCGGCGCTACGTCACGACGCAATCGCATCCCGGCGCTGCGCAGTTGCGCGCGCTCGGCGATCAGCTCGCGCGCGCCGAGCGCCCGCTCGTGCTCGCCGGCGGCAGCGGCTGGACGCGCGAGGCGTGCGCGCAGCTCGAGCGGTTCGCCGAGCGCGCGGGGTTGCCCGTGGCGACGACGTTCCGCCGCCAGGACCGCTTCGACAATCGCCATGCGCACTACGCGGGCGATCTCGGCATCGGTCCCAACCCGAAGCTTGCCGCGCGCGTGCGCGATGCGGACCTGCTGGTGGTCGTCGGCGCACGGTTGGGCGAGATGACGACGGGCGGCTATGCGCTGGTGACGCCGCCGCGCCCGCGACAGGTCCTGGTCCACGTCCATGCCGATCCGGCGGAGCTCGGCCGTGTCTACCAGCCCGACGTCGCCATCGCTGCATCGCCGGCAACGTTCGCAGCGGCGCTCGACGCAATCGCCGTCGGGGGCGAACGCTGGCGCGAGTGGACGCGGGCGGCGCACTCGGACTATCTGGCGTGGATCGTGCCGGAGCCGATGCCCGGCGACGTGCAGCTCGGCGAGGTCGTCGCCTGGCTCGCCGAGCGGCTGCCCCGCGACGCGATCGTGGCGAACGGCGCCGGCAACTACACCGGCTGGCTGCATCGCCACTACCGCTACGCATCGCTCGGCACCGAGCTCGCGCCGACGTCCGGCGCGATGGGCTACGGCGTTCCGGCGGCGATCGCGGCGAAGCTGCTTCATCCCGAACGCACGGTCGTTTCCTGGAACGGCGATGGCTGCTTCCTGATGAACGGCCAGGAGCTCGCCACAGCAGTGCAGTACGGCACGAACGTGGTCTTCGTGGTGGTCGACAACGGGATGTACGGGACGATCCGCATGCACCAGGAGCGCGAGTACCCCGAGCGCGTTTGGGGCACTGCGCTGCACAACCCCGACTTCGTCGCGCTCGCCAGCGCTTACGGGCTGCACGCCGAGCTCATCTTGCGGACCGACGAGCTCGCGCCGGCGTTCGAGCGCGCACTCGCGGCTGGCAGGCCGGCGCTGATCGCCCTCCGGATCGACCCGGAGGCCATTACTTCGCGCACGACCCTCGCGGCGATCCGCGCTGCCGCGCTGCAGCAGCGGGGCGGACAGCTCGAACCTGGCTCGGCTGGCCGGGGGCTGTAACCGCCCTTCCTTTCGATCGCGACCGTCCGCGTCCGGTCCTGCCCCGAGTGCCGGCGGGCGAGCCCGGCTAGCCCGAAGCGATGCAGCCGCGGGCTATCACTTTCGTTCTATTCATTCTTCGTGCCTTTCGGGAGTAGGCTGCCGCGTAGGATCCGCGATGCGGTTGTCATGCCGCGGCTCGGTATCCGGGAGGCCTTCATGAGCGACGTGCGCGACAACTTCAGCAATCCGCTGCCGATCCTCGCGCTGCTCCTCGTGGCGGCAGGACTGGTTGCGCAGACGGTGCCGCTTGCGAGCGTGCGTCCGCAGGAGCCGGAGCGGATCAAGCCGCCGCCCTCGCTCGCCGTCCCCTCGCGACTTTGGCAGGACCCGCTCGCCGCCGTCGAAACGCATCAGGAGTTGCAGAAGAAGGCCGGAGCCGCGAGGAACGGCGCACCGGACGAGGCCAGCCTCGCCGATGAGGTCGCCCGCAAGCTGGGCCTGCTCGACGAGAACGGGCGCCCCGTTCCCGAAGCCCGGGTGCCGGCGGGGAAGCTCCTGATCCTGCCGGTCATGCTCGTGGCGAGCCCGTTTCCGGACGACGCCGAGGTCCGGCGCCGGACCCGTTACGCGGTGGAGAGTGGGCTCGCGTCGCAGGGGTTCGTGCCCGAGGACGCCGAGTCCATCCGCTACGTGATCTGGCAGCCCCGGACCCGGCGCTGCGGCGTGCCCGACCCGAAGGCTCCGCCGGTGGTGGGCGCGACCTGCAACCTCCCGTCCATGCTGCCCTTCGAATGGTTCCAGCGCACCGGCAGCGCGACGGACCGCGCGCTCGCATCCGACGCGCCGACTCGCGCACTCGTCCTCTGGCTCCGCGAGCACGAGTTCAGCGGCAAGCCGGTCGCGGAGCTGGAAAGCCTGCTGGCCGCGATCACCGCCCGGGGGCCGATACGGAAACAGATGACGGTCATCGGGCCGGCGACGTCGACGCAGTACCTGGACGTGCTGCGGGAGCTCGACACCCGCGCCGGGGCGTCCACGGAGATCGAGTTCCTGTCCTACGGCGCGACGATTCCGGACAAGGAGGCGGCGGCGGCCATCGCGACTCCGGGCCAGGAAGCCCCGCTCGCCCTTCGTGACGCGGTCGTCCGCGTCATCAAGGGCGACGACCTGCTCGTCGATGCTCTCGTCCGCGAGCTGGGACGACGGGGCGTGAACCGCAAGGCATTCGCTGCAGTGCCGAGCAGCGACACGGCCTGCCGCGAAGGCGTCGCGCTCATCGTCGAAGGCGACTACGAGTACGGGCGCAGCTTGCGCCGGGCGTTCTTCCGCCAGGCCGAGGCGCGCTGCCGCAAGGCGAACGTTCGCGTCTACACGTACTTCCGCGGCCTCGACGGCGTGCTGCCGGTCACGGGCGAGCGCGAGCCGCGCGAAGCACCCCGCAAGGGCGAGGGCAAGGATTCGATGCTGTCGGACGCGCCGCTCGAGAACGCCGAAGGCCGCAACCAGTACGACTACCTGCGCCGCATCGGCGACCAGATCGCCCAATTCGAGGCCGAGGGCGGCAGCGAGGCGCCGCTGCGTGCGGTCGGCATCTTCGGCTCCGACGTGTACGACAAGCTGCTCGTGCTGCAGGCGCTGCAGCCGAGACTGCCGAGCGTGGTCTTCTTCACGACCGATCTCGACGCGCGTTTCCTGCACCGCGATCAGGCGGCGTGGGCGCGCAACCTCGTCGTCGCCTCGCACTTCGGCCTCGCCCTGCACCACGACCTGCAGGGGGAGACGCCGCCTTTCCGCGACAGCTACCAGACCGCGGCCTATCTCGCGACGCTGACCGCGGCACACCCGCGGCGCGAGGCGTGGGTGCAGCGCGTGGCGGCCGATCGCTCGCAGCCGCGCCTCTACGAAATCGGGCGCACGCGCCCGGTGGACCTCGGTGCGGTCGATGATTCCGGACCGTGTCCCGAGGCCCAGGGGTGCAAGCGAATCCATCCGCCACCGGCGCTGGAGATCCCGCGTTTCGCCCCGTGGCGCGCCTGGCTCGCGGGCGGGCTGGGACTCCTGCTCGTCTTGCTCACCACACGGGCGAACCGCTTCGCGGCCGAGGTCGTGCACCTAGCGGACCAGCGCCCCGACGTGCGCCGCCGCATCGTGCGCCACATCGCCGGATGGTCCTTGGGCGGGGTGGCGGTCGCGCTCACCATGGCGCTCGTCGCCGTGTTCGTGACGGACGAGATCAAGGCCGGGGACGGCGAGCCCTTCCTCTGGTTCGAGGGTGTGAGCGCCTGGCCATCGCACCTCCTCCGCTTCCTGGCGCTCGTCGTCGCCGTCGTGCTCGGTGCGATCGCCATGCGCCGCCTGCGCGTGCAGGCGGAACGCATCGCCGAAGAGTTCGCTCTGCCACTCCCCGAAGCCAATCCCGGCAGTCGTGTCTGGGTACCCCGGCGGGGGAAGGACGGACTGGGGCGGCATGCCCTGTGGCAGAGGCGGAGCGAGTGGCTGCGCGGCCCGTTCGTCGACTTCGCGCGCACCGAGCGCGAGGCGACCGGCGGTGCCGAGCATCGGGTCGTGGTCGACCGCCTCTGGCAGCGCTACCTGGCGCGCACGAGCGGCACGCCGTTCTGGCTCTGGATCGCGCTCGCGACCGCGCTCCTCGGTGCGTTCGCGACGGCCCTCTACGCGCTCGACCCGCCTTTCTTCTCCCACCGGGGCGAGTGGGTGATGCGCGTCAACGAGCTGCTGTGGATCGCGAACGTGGTGGTCCTGTGGGGCACGATCTTCTGGACCGTGTTCGAGGCACGCTCCTGCGCGTACTTCATCGACCGGCTCGGCAGCACGCCGAGCGCATGGCCGGCAGCCACGCTCGCGCGCGAGAGCGAACGCACCGGCGTGCCTGCGCCGTGCCTCGTCGCCCAGCTCGACTTCCGGCTGATCCTCCGCGCCGCGGAGCGGGTCGGGCCGATCGTCTACATCCCCTTCGTGCAGATCTTCCTGCTTGGCGTCGCGTTCCACCCGTTCTTCGACAACGCCGACGTCCCGTGGACGCTCGTCGCGCTCGCGGCCATCTCGCTCGCTTACGCCATCTACGCGATGGTTAGGCTGCGCGGGTCGGCCGAGCGCGCGAGAAAGGAGATCCTCGATTACTACGACGCCATGCTGCTCCGGCTGCAGGGCAACGGCAGCGGGGCCGAGCCGGAGGGATACGCGAAGGAGGCGGCGAAGGGGCAGCGGCCCGCCTACACGCCCTTGCGACTGGAGGCCATCGAGCCGGCGCGGCGCGCGGCTGCAAGCGGTCAGGTGAAGGCGCTCGTGGCCGACATCGGCGCCGAGCGCGAGGGGCCCTTCCTGCCGCTCTTGCAGCAGCCCGCGGTCAAGGCGCTGCTCATCCCGTTCGGAGGCTGGAGCGGGCTGTCGCTGGTCGAGCCGGTGCTCAACTACTTCGGCTTGTAGCGCACGCCGCTTCCGAATCCGAAAGGCGACCCGCGTCGGGGATGGCAGGAATCCCGGTGCGGCGCTCGCGACACGCGACGATCGCGCCTCACTGCCGCGCCCTCAGTGCTGCAGGATCTTGGAGAGAAACAGCTGCGCGCGATCCGAGCGCGGCTTGCCGAAGAAGTCCGCCTTGGCGGCGTCCTCGACGATCTCGCCGTTGTCCATGAAGATGACCCGGTTCGCTACCTTGCGCGCGAAGCCCATCTCGTGGGTCACGACCATCATGGTCATGCCTTCCTGGGCGAGCTGCACCATGACGTCGAGCACTTCGTTGATCATCTCGGGATCCAGCGCGGAGGTGGGCTCGTCGAAGAGCATGCACATCGGGTCCATCGCCAGCGCGCGCGCGATCGCCACGCGTTGCTGCTGGCCGCCGGAGAGCTGCCCGGGGAACTTGTCCTTCTGCGCGATCAGGCCCACACGGTCGAGGAGCTTGAGGCCTTTCTGCTTCGCCTCCTCGGCACCGCGCTTCAGCACCTTGGCTTGCGCGAGCGTCAGGTTCTCGGTGATGGAGAGGTGCGGGAACAGCTCGAAGTGCTGGAACACCATGCCGACGTGCGCGCGGAGCTTCGGCAGATCCGTGTCCTTGGCGCCGACGGAGATGCCGTTGACCGTGATCGTGCCCTTCTGGAACGGTTCGAGGCCGTTCACGCACTTGATGAGCGTCGACTTGCCGGAGCCGGACGGGCCGCACACGACGACGACCTCGCCCTTCTCGACCTTCGTGGTGCAGTCCTTGAGCACCTGAAAACTGCCGTACCACTTGCTCACGTCGTCGAACTCGATCATTGCCATGCGGGGCGGGACCTCAGCGGATGATGGCGATCTTGCGCTGCAGCCGCTTCACGAGCAGGGAGAGCGAATAGCAGATCAGGAAGAAGACGAGCGCGACGAAGAGGTACATCTCGACCAGCCGCGAGTCGCGCTGCGCGACCTTGGCGGCGGCGCCGACGAAGTCGGTGGCGGAAATCACGTACACGAGCGACGTGTCCTGGAACAGGATGATCGTCTGCGTGAGCAGCACCGGCAGCATGTTCCGGAACGCCTGCGGCAGGATGATGTTGGTCATCGACTGCCGGTAGTTGAGCCCGAGGGCGTACGCGGCGTTCACCTGTCCCTTGGGGATCGACTGGATGCCCGCACGCATGATCTCGCAGAAGTAAGCCGCCTCGAAAAGGATGAAGGTGATGAGCGCCGTGCGCTCCGCGCCGACCTGCGGCGGTCGCTCCGCACCGGTGATCGACTGCAGCATCAGCGGCACGAGGAAGAAGAACCAGAAGATGACCAGCACGAGCGGGATCGACCGCATCAGGTTCACGTACGCGGCGGCGAGGCTCGAGAGCCACGTGATCGACGAGAGCCGCGCGAGTGCGAGCAGCGTCCCGAAGAAGAGGCCGCCGAGCGCGGCGGTGATCGTGAGCTGCAGCGTGTACTGCATGCCCTTCCAGAGGTAGGGGAGCGACTGCGTGACGACGCCGAAGTCGAGGTTCACTTGGCGCCGCCGATGTACCCGGGGACGGCCACGCGCCGCTCGATGAACGCCATCGCCCGGTTCGCGGTCATCGCGATCACAACGTAGATGAGGGTCGCGGCGGTGAACGCCTCGAAGAAGTTGAACGTGTACTCGCCGATCTCGCGCGAGCGGAACGTAAGCTCGGCCAGGCCGATGGTGAGGGCGATCGACGAGTTCTTGATCAGGTTCATCGTCTCGCTGGTGAGCGGCGGGATGATGATGCGGAAGGCCATCGGCAGCAGCACGTAGCGGTAGACCTGTGTCTGGGTGAGCCCCACGGCGAGGCCGGCGTTACGCTGGCCGCGGGGCAGCGACTGGATGCCGGCGCGCACCTGCTCGGCGATCCGCGCCGACGTGAAGAGACCCAGGCAGAGCACGGCCGAGAGGAACTGCGCGTAGACGGGGTCGGTGGAGATCATCCAGCGCTTGAGCGGCGGGATGAACTCCGGGATCACGAAGTACCAGAGGAACATCTGCACGAGCAGCGGGACGTTCCTGAAGAGCTCGACCCAGCCGTTGCCGAGCCGCACCAGCCATGGATGCTGGGTGGTGCGGATCGTGCCGATGATCGCGCCGAGGACCATGGCGATCACCCAGGCCACCGCCGAGACGGCGAGCGTCCAGAGCAGGCCTTCCCAGAGGAGCTGCCAGTACTGCGTCCCCCCCTCCGGCGTCTCCTGGAAGAAGACGCCCCAGTTCCAGTTGTAATTCATCGGCCCGGCCGACTCCTCGCGCGGGCGGCGCCTGCGCCGTCGAAGAATGCCCGAAAAACGAAAGGGCCGGAAGCGACTGCGCTCCGGCCCTTCCCGGCCCGCACTTGCCGCGTGCGAGCCATCCAGCCACGCCCGGCTACTGCACGCCGCGGTCGTTCGGGCTCGCGAACGCCTCCTTCAGGCCGGCGGTGGCGGGGAAGTTGAGGTTGATGTTCCGCGGCGGGATCGGGCTCATGAACCACTTCGCGTAGATCTTGTCGATCTCGCCCGACTTGTAGACGTTGGCGACCGCCTTGTCGACCAGCGCCTTGAACTGCGGGTCGTCGCGCCGGAGCATCATGCTGTAGGGCTCCTGCCGCAGCGACTCCTGGATGATCACGTACTCCCCCGGGTTCGGCTGGTTCGCGATCTGGCCGGCGAGCAGGATGTCGTCCATCACGAACGCCGCGGCGCGGTCGGTGGCGAGGAGCTGCATCGACTCGGCGTGGTCCTTGCCGTAGATCTCCTTGACGTCGATGTTGGCGGTCTTCTCGTACTTCTTGAGCAGCGGCACCGAGGTCGTGCCCGAAGTGGTCGCGATCGTCTTGCCGTCGAGCTCGGCCAACGTCTTGATGCCGGAATCCTTTTTCACGGCAGCCGTCACGTTGATGACGAAGTAGGTGGGCCCGAACGCCACCTGTTTCTGCCGCTCCACCGAGTTCGTCGTCGAGCCGCACTCGAGGTCGACGGTGCCGTTCTGCATGAGCGGGATGCGGTTGGCGGAGGTTACCGGCTGCAGCTGGACCTTCAGGTCGGGCATCTTGAGCTCGGCCTTTACGGCGTCGACGACCTTCATGCACAGGTCCATCGCGTAGCCGACCGGCTGCTGGTTGCCGTCGAGGTAGGAGAACGGGATCGAGGACTCGCGGTGCCCGATCGTGATCGTGCCGGTGTCCTTGATCTTCTTGAGCGTGCCGGTGAGCTCCTGGGCGGCTGCGGGCAGCGAGAAGGCTAGCGCTCCCGCGAGCGCGAACTGGACGAAGCGAATCATGGCGATCCTCCTGGAAGGGCGCGTGCGACGGGTGCCGCTGGGGGCGCCTGGAACGGACGCGATTCTACGCAGCCGTTCGCGAACTTGTCCAAACAGGGCGGGGAGATGCGCGGCGTGGCGCCCGGCCGGCGAGCGCCCGCGCTTGTGCCCTCGATCAGCCCGTGCCCCTTTCTCTCCGGTGGTCTAGAGTGAAGAGGTGGGGCAGGCAGGCGCCACCGCGAGAGGAGGTTGGCATGACGAACCGCAAGCTCGCCGCGATCATCGACGGCCAGGACGCGCTGATCGTCGCGCCCGAGCACACCATCCAGCAGACCTGTAAGCGCATGTGGGCACGCCGCGTCGGCGCCGCCATGGTCGCGGACCGCGCGCAGCGGCTCATCGGCATCTTCACCGGCCGCGATGCCGTTCGCGCGCTCGCCGAGGGGCGCGATCCCTCCGTCACGCCGATGTCGGCGGTGATGACGCGGGAGCCGCACACCCTGACGCCGGACAGGACGGCCATCGATGCGCTGCGCGAGATGTGCGACGGCGGCTTCCGTCACGTGCCGGTGGTCAGTGCGGCAGGCCTCGTGCTCGGCATCGTGTCGCGCGGCGATCTCAAGGGGCTCGAGCTCGACCAGCTCGAGACCGAGGACGGGCTCTGGGCGCAGGTGGGCTAGGCGTGGGCTAGCTAGGCCGGCTAGGCGGCAGCGCAGACGCTTCGGCCCGGAATGCGGGCGGTATCATCCGCGAGCGGCCAGGGCGTCCTCGCCTGGGCCGCGCCCAGTGGACTTAGCCGAGGTCATCGCGCGCCTTTCCCGTCACTTCGCCGCCCACGGCGAAGGAGTCGTCTGCGCCTACCTGTTCGGCAGCGTCGCGCGCGGCACGGCGCGCGAGGGGAGCGACGTCGACGTGGCGTTGCTGCTCGACCGCGATCCGCCGCCGACGCTTGCGGAATCCAAGGTCGGCATCGAGAGCCGGCTGGAGGCGGCGACCGGCCTCCCGGTCGATGTCGTCGTCCTGAACACCGCCCCCGTCGAGCTCGTCCATCGCGTCCTCCGCGACGGCGTGCTCGTGCACGAGGCCGATCGTGGCAAGCGCGTACGCTTCGAGGTGCGAGCGCGCAACGAGTACTTCGACCTCAAGCCGATCCTGGACGAATACCGGCGGGCGGGGGCGAGGCAGGGACGTGGTTGATCGCGACCTCGTGCTGAAGAAGCTCGCGTTCGCGGAGACCTGCGTCCGCGATCTGCGTGCCATGGCAAGGCTGGAGTCGATCGAGCAGGACGTACGCGAGGAGCGCTTCGTCGTGCACACACTCCAGCTCGCGATTCAGGCCGTGCTCGATGCGGCCTCGCACGTCGTTTCCGACGAGCGACTGGGCGAGCCGCAGACCAACCGGGAGCTCTTCGACCTGCTGGCCCGGTGCCGGCGTGCACCGGACGCATGCGGCGCGAAACGCCATAGCCTTCGAACAGCACGCGTGACCCGATCATGTCCACGGTACCGACGACAATCCCCGGCAGCGTAGGGTCTTCAAGCCGGCTTCGGTTATCGACGAACTGGCCGCGTAGGGTCGACACCGGCAGGCGCTCACCGTCCCGCAGCGCGAGGCCGAGCCGCATCGTACGAACCGAGTCATCGGTCGATGCGTTGTCCGTGCCGAGCCACTGCGCGAGCCGCTCCGCCTCGACCGTGGCCTGATCGACGACCGCGCGTCGATCGACGACGTAGATCAAACGCCGCGGCACGATGGCCCCGGTGGCACGCGCAACGAGCCAGACCGCCATCGTCTTGCCTAGCCTGTCGGGACATCGATAGCGGCAGGCATCTGGCCCTCCGAGAACAAGCGAGACAGTCTGAGCTGCCAACGAAAAGGGCAGCGGCGTATTGCAGCGCTCAACAGATCGATCGACATGAGATCGCTTCCACCCTGCGTCTTCGTCAAGAAAGAATCGCTGTATGGTCGCCAAGGAAGCCGATTGGGAGGCGGGAGCAAGAGGGCGCGAGCCGCCTGTGCTTGGACGCAAACGAGAGAGCTCGCGACACCTGGCCGCGGTGAGCAACGCACGAAGAGTTTGGCCCCAGCGGCGCTCGTGGCTACAATGAAGTGTTGTGGCCACAAGCGTTCCGCGCATGCGCACCGTCTCCATCCGCGAACTGAAGTCCAGCCTGTCGGCACACCTGCGGGAAGTGCAGCGTGGGGAAGAGATCGTCGTGACGTCGCGCGGCAAGGAAGTCGCGCGCATCCTGCCGGCGCAGTCGGCCCAGTCCCGTTCGGCGACGGAAGCCGATGCGATCGCTGCGCTGCGAGCGCAGCCTTGGTTGCGCCCTTCGAGCGCTAAGCGGGCGCTGCCGGCTTTGACGCTGCCTTGGCCAAAGCGCGCACGATCGCTCTCCGAGCTCGTCCTCGCGGATAGAGAGTGATCTGCTACTTCGATACTTCGGCCCTGCTCAAGCTCCTCGTGGACGAGCCGGACGCGCAAACGATTCGTACCCTTTATCGCGACGCTCGGGTCGTCTGCACTCACGCCATTGCCTACGTGGAGGTCCTGGCCGGCTTGGGAAAGGCGGAGCGAATGGGCCGGATCCCCGAAGAGCTGATGCCCCGGTTGCTGGAGCAGGTGGATCGTCTCTGGACGCAGATCGACGTGGTGCAAATGGACGAGATGATGAGCCGCCGTGCCGGGCAACTCGCTTTGCGCCACGACCTCCGCGCCTTCGATGCCGTTCATCTGGCGGCAGCGGAACAAGCCTTCGGAGTCGTCGGACGACGCTCGCGCTACCGGCTCGTCGCGACGGACAAGCGCATGCGGGCCGGCGCTCGTGCGCTCGGGATCGAGATTGCTCCTGAGTAGGAGCCCGTCGCGCGTATCGCGGCCGAAATCGAGCGTGGCAAGGGATCGGGCCGATCGAGGTGAGCGAGTGATGGTGATCCACTCGAGTCGCAAACCCTGAGACCGGTTCAGCCTGCTTCGCACTGCTGTCGCACGTCGCGTTCAGCGGCGTACTGCCGGAGCGCGTGCTGCAGGGCTGCCTCGACCGCGTTCCGGAGCACTGCGGGCTCGACCACTTCGACCTCCCCGCCGTGCCTCGGGATGTCCCCGACCAGCTCCCGCGGGTCGCGGTAGGGGATCTTCAGCTCGAATCGCCCGTCGGTCAGGAACTGGGCGACCTGCCGCGGATGCCACCGTTCGTCCGCCACCCACCGCGCGCGCTCGGCGGAGAAGCGCAGCACGGCCGTCTTGTTCGCCTTGCCGGCGAAGATGCCGTAGCTCGAGGCGAAGTGCTCGTCGAGGTCGACATCGGGAACGTCGCGCGCCGGTTCGTCGTGCTCGGTCGCGCGCCTGATGCGGTCGACGGAGAAGCTGCGCAGCCCTTTCGCCACTCGTCCCACGCGTCGAGATACCAGTTGACCCGATAGTGGGTGAGGCGCTGCGGCGAAACCATCCGATCACGCGTCTCGTTGCGGCTTCGCGAGTGGTAGCGGAGCGCGAGCCTGCGCCGTTGCAGCGTGGCGCTCGCGAGCACGCGGAACCATTCGCCGGTCGCGCGGTTCGCCATGCCGAGCACGCGCACGCGGCGTGGCAGCTCGCCGAGGCCGAGACGCCTGTGCTGCAGGAGCGCGTCGAGTCGTTGTCCCAGCGGCGCGAACTGCTCGCCGAGGAGTCCCGGATCGAGCTGCTCCATCAGCCGCCGCAGAACGACGAGCGCCTGGACCTCCTGCGCCGAGAACCAGAGCCCGGGCAGCTCGTAGGCAGAGCCCTGCGGGCCGGCGACGTAGCGATAGCCGCCCGCGTCGCGGTCGAACTCGATCGGCGCGCCGAGGTGGTCCCGCGCCTCGGCGATCAGCCGGAGCACGGTCGCGGGTGAACACTCGAGCTTCACCATCAGATCCGCGAGCGGCACGGCCGTGCGGCGCCGGGCGAGGATCTGATGCAGCCCGTAGATGCGTTCGAACTTGTCCACGCACGGCGCCCCCCTGAACGCCGCCACTGCAGACGATCGGATCCGGCTTGCTCAGTGCTCACATCTTGAGCAAGGGCCGTGTACGGCTGGTTGCGGAAGATCAACTGCCGCCCCCCGGCTCGAGTAGGCGCAACGGCCTAGGCCGATCGGAGGATGGTTCACGCGCGCGGTCCGGACGGGAATGGAACAATCGGCGGATGAACGCCGCTTCGGCCGCGCGACCGCTCTCCCTTGCCGTCCCCGGCGCCGGCTCGGTCTCTGCCCTGATGCTGCGCCCCGAAGACGCCTGGGCGGGCTACGTCTTCGCGCACGGCGCCGGCGCCGGGATGACGCATCCCTTCATGACGTCCGTGGCCGAGGCGCTGGCCGCGCGCGGCGTCGCCACGCTGCGCTTCCAGTTCCCCGCCATGGAGCGGGGCGCGAAGCGACCGGATGTGCCGGCCGTCGCGCAAGCCGCCGTGCGCGCCGCGGTGTCCGACGCTGCCGGCCTGTTGCCTGAGCTGCCGCTCTTCGCCGGCGGCAAGTCCTTCGGCGGCCGGATGACCTCGCAGGCGCAGGCGGCGGCGCCGCTGCCCGGCGTGCGCGGCCTCGTCTTCTTCGGCTTTCCCCTGCACGCCGCGGGCAAGCCTTCCGACGCGCGCGGCACGCATCTCCTCGACGTGCGAGTGCCGATGCTCTTCCTGCAGGGCACGCGCGACGCGCTCGCGGACCTCGCGCTCGTGCAGGCGCTCGCAGCGAGGCTCGAAGCACGCGCGACGCTCGCGGTCTTCGAGGGTGCCGATCATTCGTTCCGCGTCCCTGCGCGGAGCGGCATGCAGGACGAAGACGTGCGTCGTGCGCTATGCGCGCGGACGGCGGAGTGGATGCGTGACGTCGTGCAGGCGCAGTGACTATCGGGCCTCCCCGGATTCGCGACGGCGCGTCTCTCACCCCCAGCGCCTCTCGGGGACTTGCGGGGGAAGGGAGTGCTCGGCGTGCTCGACGACGAGGACCCCGAACCGCTCTCCCGCACTTGCGGGCGTGGAGAGCTTCGTGACGGAAGCGGCTCTCAGCCGGTGTCGTCATCTATCCATCGTGGAAGCGTGAGCCCGCGGGCGATGCGGTCGTCGTGAAGCGCTTGTTCCGTCCGTGTGCGGCGCGAGGGCTGACTTCGGTCAAGAAGACGCGTCCGGCGCGTTGCTAGCCTGAGTCGCTGGACCCGGGACGGCGGGCTGTCGCCGGTACGGGAGTTCTCGGCCGCGACGCTCCTTTTCAATCCTGGGTGGACGGAGGCTCGCGGCGCAACGTGCCAACGAAACAGTGGGCACTCGTGCGAAGCGGCGCAGATCGCATGGCGTCAGTGTCGCGCCAGGTCCGTGAGTTGCAGCGAGGCCGCGCGGGTGGCAGCGCGAGCGGCGCGAACAGGAGCGCATCCATGCACATCGGCGACTACCTCGGCCGGCGCAACCTCTATACCCCGGATCGGCTCGCGATCGTCGACGCGGGCAAGACGCCGGAGCTGCGCCTCAGCTACCGGCAGCTGAACGAGCGCGCCGACCGCTTCGCGAACTGGCTCCTCGGTGTCGGCCTGCAGGCGGGGGACCGCGTCGCGATCCTCGCGCGCGACGGCGTCGAGCACCTCGACTGCTTCTTCGCCTGCGCGAAGCTGGGCGTCATCCACACCGCGCTCAACTGGCGACTGCACTGGCGCGAGGTCGAGGCGATCTTCGCGCAGGTGTCGCCGCGGGTGCTGCTCTTCTCGGACGACTTCAAGGACGCCGTGCGCTCGCTTCGCAGCGCCGTGAGTGGCAAGCCCCATGCCCCGGAACAGTGGCTGCACCTGGAGGGCGACGGTATCGAGGGGAGCGTGGCGCTCGCCGCAGCGATGGAGGGCAGCCTCTCCGAACCGGCGCGCAACGACGCCGTCGATGTCGACACCACGGTTGCGCTGATCTTCACGGGCGGCACGACCGGCCGGTCGAAAGCGGCGCGTGTCACGCACGGCATGATCGGCTGGAACACGCTGAACACGGTCATCCACGATGTCACGCACGGCGACGTGTACCTGAACGTGTTCCCGATGTTCCACACCGGCGGCCTGTTCGTTTACACGCTGCCGCAAGTCGTCTTCGGCGGCACGACGATCCTCACGCGGCAGTTCGAGCCGGCGCGCGTGCTGGAGCTGATCGAGCGCGAACGGGTGACGGTGTTCGCCGGCGTGCCGACGATGTACCAGGCGCTCACGACCGCGCCGAACTGGCCGCAGGCGGACCTGCGGTCGCTGCGCTTCTGCACCAGCGGCGGCGCGCCGCTGCCGGTGCCGCTCGTGGAGCGCTACGTCGCCGAGAAAGGTGTGCGCTTCAAGCAGGGCTTCGGCATGACGGAGTTCGGCCCCGGCGTGTTCGCACTCGCGCCGGAGGACGCCGTGCGCAAGGCGGGCTCGATCGGTCGGCCGAACTTCTTCGTCGACGCGCGCATCGTCGACGACGACAACCGGCCGCTGGGGCCCGACCGGGTTGGCGAGCTGGTGCTGAAAGGGCCGTCGTTCTGCGCCGGCTACTTCAACGACCCCGATGCCACCGCCGAGGCGGTGGATGTGCAAGGCTGGTTCCACACCGGCGACCTCGCGCGCTGCGATGCCGAGGGCTACTTCTACATCGTCGACCGCAAGAAGGACATGTTCATCAGCGGCGGCGAGAACGTCTATCCGGTCGAGATCGAGAGCGTGCTCTACGAGCACCCGGCAGTGCACCAGTGCGCGGTGGTCGGCGTTCCGGATGCGAAGTGGGGCGAGGTCGGCCACGCGTGCGTGGTCGCGCGGCCGGGCGCGAGCGCGAAGCCCGAAGAGCTGATCGCGTTCATGGCCGGCCGGCTCGCGCGCCACAAGGTGCCGAAGGCGGTGACGCTGCTCGACGCGCTGCCGCTCTCGGCTGCCGGAAAGATCCTCAAACGCGATCTGCGCGACAGGCTCCAGCGCGCGGCGGAGTGACCGACGCCGGTCACTCCGCTCGCTCCGCTAGCGCGGGCAGTCGCCCGATCGCGGCTCCTGCGCCGTGCCGGCGGCGCCGATCGCGCCGAGTGCGCCGCCGAGCGAACGCCCGACGTTCGCGCCCCAGCCGCCTCCGAGGACCTGCCCGCCGATCGCCGTGCCGGCGTCCGCGGCGGTGTTGCCGCTTCGCGCCGGCGGCGGACAGGGCGCATTCGTGCTCGCGCTGGTGGTCGAGGCCGGTGCGGCGACCGGACCGCTTGCGGACGGGGCAGGAGAGGCTTCCGCAGCTGCCGGCGCTGCCGACACCGCAGGGCCGGCGGGTGGCGGCGCCGCGGCTGCGCTCGACGCACGCGCCTGGGACGCCCCGAGGTCGGGCAGCGGCGCGCCGACCAGTCCCTGCAGGTAGGCGCGGTCGACCGCGGCGAGCAGGGCCTGCTTGCCGGCGCCCTCCGGGCCCGCGATCTCGAGCACGACGTTGTGGACCTTGAGACCCTCGCTGCGCTTCGGGCTCGGCGCACCGAAGGTGACGACCGCCGGGCCCGCCGCGGGGAAACGCTCGGCGTTCATCCGCAGGCGCAGCGCAAACGACTCGGGCCCGGAGCCGAGGGCATCCGCCCGCGCGCGCAGCGGATCGGTCTGCGGCTTCACGCTCGCCTTGTGATCCAGCTCGACCTTGCGTACCTGCTCCTCGAGCCGCCGCCCCTCGGCGTTCTGCCGGTCCGCGAGCGCCTGCTGCTCGGCGCTGAGCGGCGGGTCGCTGCGGCTGCGGCGCGGCGCGGCCGCATAGGCCGCGCGCATCTGGTCCTCGAGCGCCTTGCGCTGCGCCTCCTTCTCGGGCGGCAGCTTCTCCAGCTCCTCGATCTGTTGCTGGAACTGGCGCCGCTCGACCGAACGTCGATCCACCTCCGCCTTCGGCAGCTTGTAGATGTAGCTGTCGGCGACGTTCGGCGAGAACGCGCCGACGGGCGTCCCGCGGCAGAAGGCGAAGGTCGGCTTCTCGTTCATGTCGTTCGGCCGGCCCTGCTTCTCCATCCCGGCGGGTGCCGGGGGTAGGGCAGCGATCAGCGCCGCGCGGGCGCGGTTGCCGAAGTCGGCTTCGGCGGCGCCCGCTTCGCGCGTGCCGTCGGGGCAATCCGCGCGCGCGGGCGCCGCGAGCGCAAGCGTCAGCGCCGCCGAGGCGAGGCCGAGAACGGCAGTGGTCGTGCGGTTGGACATTCGTGTTCTCCTGGAGGGGTGGTGAGAGTACCGATGCTGTACGACAATGGGGCATGCCCCAGTCTGCACTGCGGCGCTGTTGGTGCACGCGCCGACTCGGCTTGTGCGCAACCTTCCTCAGGTCGTCCTCGGCGCGCCAAGTTCCGTGGCGCCGCGTGAGAGATCGCAACGTCCTCGGAGGAGGGCTGCCTGTCGCGCATTACGCAAGCGCATGACCACCAGCCCTTACCTCCACCGCTGTCCCGCACGAGCGCGAGAGGGGAGCGTCGTGACGTAACCGGCCGTCGCCCGCTCTCCTAACGCCCGACAAGGGCCGCTAACACCCGACAAGGGCCGCTGGGACACCCTCCCGGCTCTTCGACCTTCGCCATGCGCCTCGACACGCGCGATCCCTCCACCGTCGCCCGCCTCGCGCTGCGCTGCCTCG
>Ga0209254_10001293_pt1 | contig 22219 bp, 15 predicted proteins | sample FrelakmetDIP11DI_FD_187148 | JGI IMG/M metagenome (GOLD analysis project Ga0209254, IMG submission 187148) | Freshwater lake sediment microbial communities from the University of Notre Dame, USA, for methane emissions studies - DIP11 DI (SPAdes)... | ecosystem: Environmental > Aquatic >...
CATGAACGCCACCTTAGACGTCCAGCGCGACCACCCCTGGCTCATCAGAGCCGCCGCGGGCCTCCTCTCGCCGGACGGTATCCTGCTGTTCTCCACCAACTACCGCCGCTTCAAGCTGGATCCAGGGGTGGCTGAAGAGTATGAGGTGACCGACATCACCAAGAAGACGATCCCGCCTGATTTTGCCCGGAATCCCCGCATCCACACTTGTTTCCACATCGCGCCGGCAACGTCTCGGCGCTCGGATCCTGCAGCCCGGACAGCGACCGGGCCCCGCACCAAGCCGGCCACCGCACAGACCATCAAGCCGGCCGGAGGTAGCGGTGTCGGCTGACCCGGTCCGTTTCCCGTCCAACACCGAACTGGCTCAAGTATTCCAGACAATCGCCGACTATCTGGCCCTGGATGGACAGTCCACCTATCGCATCCTGGCCTACGAGAAAGCCGCTACCATCTTTCGCGACCATCCCGTCTCCATAGCAGAGACGGCCGTTCGAGGGGAGCTACGCGAACTACCCGGCGTGGGCCAGGCCATCGAGGCCAAGGTGCTCGAATACAAGGCCACCGGCGACATCGCGTTCTTGCAGGGACTGAGGGAACGCTATCCGGAGGGCCTGCTGGAGGTCATGCGCCTGCCGGGCATGGGCCCCAAGAAGACCCGTCTCGTGTGGGAGCTCGCGGGTGTGGGAGACCTCAGGGACTTGGAGCGGGCCTGCCGCGAAGGACGGATCAGCGGCCTACCAGGCATGGGGGAGAAGACCGAGGCCAAGCTGCTGCGTGCCCTGGAGGCCTGGACCGCCCGCGCCGCCGGAGGGGCCGAGCCCCGCCGCCTACGCGCCGTGGTAGAGCCGCAAGCAAGCCGCTTGGTTGACGCGCTGCGCACGTTGCCGGCCGTCGTCGTCGCCGACGCCGCCGGAAGTTTGCGCCGTCTACGTGCCACCGTGCGCGACATCGACCTGGTGGTCGCCTCGACCCAACCGGCGGCAGTGATGGACCACTTCAGTACTCTGGCCGAACTTGAACAGATCGACGAGCGCGGCGAGACCAAGTTGACCGCCAAGACCCACGCCGGTTTGGGTGTCGATCTCCGGATCGTCCCTCCGGAGTCCTACGGCGATCTTCTGCAACACCTGACCGGCAGCGCCGAGCACAACGTCGCTCTCCGCGGCCACGCTCAGCGCCGAGGATACAAGATCAGCGAGTACAACGTGGAGCACCTCGAGTCAGGCCGGCTCATCACCTGCGCCACCGAAGCCGAGGTCTACGGATTGGTGGGCTTGAGCTACATCCAGCCCGAACTACGGGAGAACCAGGGGGAGATCGAAGCGGCCGAAAAGGGAGCGCTCCCGGACCTGATTGAGCTCCCGGACCTGCGGGGCGACCTGCACGTCCACTCCGACTGGACCGACGGCCGCGCCAGCCTGGAGCAGATGGCTCTGGCCGCCAGGGCGAGGGGCTTGGACTACCTCTGCTTCTGCGACCACTCCCAGTCCTTGGCCATGACCGGAGGTCTGGGGCCGGAGCGTCTGCTGGCCCAGGGCGAGGTTATCCGAGCCCTCGACGCCCGTCTGGATGGGATCGTTCTCCTGACCGGCATCGAGGTAGACATCCTAGCCGACGGCCGCCTGGACCTGCCCGATGAGGCCCTGGCCCGGCTGGACTTCGTGACTGCCAGCATCCATTCCGGGTTCGGCCAGCCGCAGGCGCAGATCATGCAGCGGCTCTTGGGCGCCATGCACAACCCTCATGTGCACTCGATCGCCCACCCGAGCGGCCGCCTTCTGGGGCGTCGCGACCCCTACCAAGTGGACATAGAGACACTGGCTCGAGCGGCGGCCGAGACCGGCACGCTCCTTGAGATCAACGGTTCCCCCGACCGCCTGGACCTGACCGCCTTCGCGGCCCGCCGGGCGGCGGCTCTGGGCGCCAAGATGGTCATCTGCAGTGACGCCCACAGCACGAGTGATTTCGACAACCTGGAACGGGCGGTGGCGGAGGCGCGGCGCGGCTGGCTCACTGCCGCCGACGTGGTCAACACCCGGCTCTGGGACGACGTAAGGTCCTATCCGACCCGATCGACGGAGGGCCCACGCCGGCCGTGATCCGCGGCCTCTAGGCCCCGCGGCCGCTCATGGGACGAGTCAGCGCCGTCCCGAAGTGGCCCATCGCCCGCACTCGTCGTGGGATTCCTCTCCGGCTACGATCGCTTCCAGGAGCCGTGCCAGCCCGCTTTCGGGCAAGGTGACCACCCAGCAGCCACAGAGCGCCTGCGCCAGTTGGTCGAGACGCCTCTCATCGGGGCGGATAGCTGCCGCCATGCAATCGGCCGGCAGCGCGATCGACGCGCCGCAGCCGGGGCATTTCCAGGTCTCAGGAGCACCCGTGGCCGTCAAAGATCAGAACCCTTCCGCACTAGGGGGGAACAAGGAACCGCTACCACGAGTATCGGCGGGGAGCAGCCGTCTCATGAGCGGCTGGGGTGCACCGGCGCCCGCGACTGAGACGCCTGGCCGATCCAAGGCTAACTGCCGCCGAAACAGTAGAAATAGCCGTCCCGGCTACCCAAATAGATCTTGCCCTTCCACACAGCGGGCGTGGACTCGAGGGCGCTGCCGGAGGGCACCTTGTACTCCCAGACCACCGGCGGATCGATGCGGGTGTCGCTCACATCCCACGCGTGGAGCACGCCGTAGGTATCGCCTACGATGAGGGTCTTGTCGACCACCACACAGCTGGCCCACGTGTGCTCGGCGATGGTCTTCCTCCAGACGATCTCGCCGGTCTGCCGGTCGATGCCTAGAAGCGCGCCACCATGGGTGGGGATGTAGAGCATGCCTTTGTAGATACAGGGTGTGGCCCAGATGCCGTACTCACCTCCCGACACCTTGGTGATCGCCTGCGACCACACCAGCGGGGTCTGGCCTTCCCCGGTCTTGCGAGGATCGAGCTTGAAGATCTGGCCCACCTGTTTGGAGCGCTCGGTGACCCCCCTCGAGCTGTCGGAATGCTGGGCGACATAAAGGAAGCCCTCTTCGTCCGCCACGATGGTGGCGTCGGTGTCGTCGCCGGTCCAGTATCTGAAGACCACGGGATATGCGTCCTTGCCCTTGGCCGGTGCCTCGCCCTCCGCCAGTTCTTCGAGGGTGACGCTCACGTCGAGGCCGGTGACAAGACCGCCGGAATTCGAGAAATAGACCCGATCTCCCACCAGGCAGGGCGAGTTCTCCACCGACACATCCTTGCTACCGAGCTTGTCGAGCTCGCTCTGGGTCCAGCTGGGGAAGTCTAGAACGATCTCGGGATCGACGGTCACCTTGCCGGTGGAATCCTCACCGCGGTTCAGCTTGAGGATGTAGAAGTGGCTGTTCTCGCCGCCCACAAAAGCGTAATCGTTGCGGATGACTACGCTCGAGTCCCAATCGTCGTTCCAGACCCGGTTCGGCAATTCGTCGGCGTCGAGATTGAAGAGCTCTGTCGGTTTGTCGCGGTCGATGGCAATGATGCGCCACTTGTTGTCCCTACAGCCCATGTAGATAAGGGGATAGCCGTCAGGGTCGACCACCGCCGTCCCCTTGAAGATGTCGCCGCCTTTGAAGTCGGGCAGCAGCTTCTCTCCCGTCTCGGCGTCGAGGAAGTGGATCTTGTAGTCGTAGGCGCCGAACACGACCCAGGTCGTACCGTCCCGCTCGAAGATGCAGGGTTGACCGGTCCAACCGGTACCGGTCCAGGTCTTCGTCACCCCCAGATTGGTGGAGGTACCGGACATGGGCCCGAACTTCCACAGGATCTGCAGGTTCGACGGCACCGGTCCCTCGCCGTAGTAGGTGCGGGAGCCGTTGCCGCGGAACATGGTCAGTCCCTCGAACTTGGTCTGGATGGGACCATAGAAGCTACCGGGGACACGGGGGTCGCCCGGTTCGTTGGGGTCGCCCTTGCCGGGTGCGACTGTGGTATTGGGGCTGGCCTTACCGGTGGACACCGAGATGTCCACCGTACCGGACACGCCGGCCGTGCTGGACGTGGACCCGCTGCTCGAAGTGCCGGTGGTCGAGGTAGTCCCTGTATCGCCTGTGCTCGTGGACGTGCTCGTGTTGCCGCTCGTCGATGTCTCTGTGGTGGAGGTGATCCCGCCGGCGTCATCGCCACAGCCGCGGACGGCGACCACGACCAGAAGCACCACGACGACCACAGAGGCAACGAGCGCGAGCAGGCGCAATATGGAGCGGCGGCGCCGCTGGCGGCGCCGCCGCTCGAGACTATCTCGGTTGGTCCTGCTCGCTTCCACGAGCCTACTCTATCACCAGTTCCAGCAGCTCACGGCCGAACACCCCGGTGGTGTTGTCGGTGAACGCCGCCCGTCGCGGCTCCACTCGATACACGCCTATGCTCCGGGTCACCTCCGCCAGCCCCGGCCGGCGCAGCAGTTCACGCACGAAGGGAAAGCGTCTCAGGTATACCGCCAGGGCCGCGGCTTTGGCGGCTCCGGTCAGCAGACGGGCCTCGCCCCACAGCTGAACCCCCTGGATCGCCTCCCAGTCTCGGTAGTCCTCGCTGACCGTCACTGCCACAGGCGCCGCCTTCCCGATGTGCGATCCGTGGAGGCTCGCCGGTTTGCTGAGAAACACCAGTCGGAACGAGTCGTCCATGGCATAGAAGACGCTGGCGGCGTGGGGCGCGTTCCCCGGTGTCCCCGGTGCCGCGGGGCCCACGGTGGCGATGGTCATGGTGTGATGCGCTTTCAGATAGCGCTGCACCCGGCCGCGCAGATCGTCCCCGCCGGCAGATCCGTCCCCCGGCACCGATCACCCACTGGGCGGATCGTCTGTGCCCCGTCCCTCAGGCGGCGTGCCCGCCGGCCCACAGAACCTCCGGCCACTCGGCCAACGCTTGAACAGGTGGCACTCCACCCCGAACTGGTCGAGCATCTTGCCCACGGTCTGGTCGACGATGTCGGCGATGGTCTCCGGCTGATGATAGAAACTGGGTACTGGTGGAAGGACCACGGCCCCGTTCTCGGTCACCGCGGCCATCAGGCGCAGATGGCCCAGATGTAGCGGGGTCTCCCGTACTACCAGCACCAGTTTGCGTCGCTCCTTCAGCACCACGTCGGCGGCACGCACCAGCAGAGTGTCGTTGTAACTGTTGCCGATGGCCGACAGGCTCTTGATGGAGCAGGGAGCCACGATCATCCCAATCGTGAGGAAGGAGCCCGAAGAGATCGGAGCGTCGATCTCATCGTTCGCGTACACCGCGTCAGCAAGTGCTTCCACCTGCGCGCGGGTGAATCCGGTCTCGGACTCGGCCACCCGTTGGGCCGCCTCACTCATGACCAGATGGGTCTCGATGGGCGTATCCCGGAGCACTTCGAGCAGGCGGATCCCGTAGATCGTCCCCGAGGCTCCGGAGATGCCCACGACCAGACGCCTATTCTCGCCGTTGCTCACGACTATCCTCCTGCGATGGGGGGAAGGAGCCGAATCTCGTCACCGTCGGTCAACGGCGCAGCCAGTCCGCCGGCCTGGCGCGCATTGCGCCCGTTCACGAACACGCCCACCCACACGCTTCCGTCATCGCGGAAGATGCGGGTCTTAAGTCGAGGCAGCCGGGCGACGCAGTCGGCAAGAGCCTCGGCCACCGTCGTCCCTTCGCACTCCATCCGCGCAGGGCCATCGGCGCCGACGATTCCCACCGGCAGTCTGATGAGCGCTTTGGCCACGACCACCTCTCACACCGGCGCCGGGAGTTTCTCGATCTTGCTCATGCGCACATCCACAGCCAAGACGTGCGGATTCTGGCAGAAAGCCACGCACTGGGGCGTTCCGTCACACAGGTCGCACTTGTAGGCGACGGCCCGGTCGGGGTGCTCGCGTATGACGTCGTAGGGGCAGGCCTCGTAGCACAAGCCGCAGTTGGTGCACTTCTCCTCGTTGACCTTCAGCACGTAGCCCACGGCCGGGTCGAGCCCGATGGCGTGCACTTCAATCGGATGCCGCTCGATGGCATCTTCGGGACAGGCGTCGGCGCACTTTGCACAGGCGGTCTGCAGGCAGGTGTGCCCTTTGACGACGATGGTCGTCGGATTGACCTCGGCAAACAGCCGGGCGACCGAGGGACGATAGGCGCCTTCGTGCCAAGCCGAACAGGCCAACTCGCACATGTGGCAGCCGGTACACTTCTTGTTGCTGATCATAACGTGTGGCATCGATGTCCCTTTCTGCGGCGCGCGCCGTCTACAGACGGACGTCCACTCCCACCTCGGCCAGCTTGGCCTCCGTGGGCACCCCGTTTTCGTCCCAGCCGCGAAGCTCATAGTACTCCTGGAGGGCGTCGACAAAAGCCTGCTCGCCGACAGCCTTGCCGGCCGACGGCCCCTCCGCGAACGCGAACTCGGGCGCATAGAGCTTCCGGGGCAAGGTGTCGGCCTCCACGCCCTCGCGCAGATTGAACAGACGTCCCAAGTTCCAGATGCGCTCGCCGGTGAGCATGATCTCGTCCTCGGTGAAGTCCCGTTTCCAGACATGCTTTAACATCTGGCACAACTGGTCGGGATTGACCGCCCAGAAGTCGCACCAGATGCCGCTGAACTTGATGGAGCTGAAGTTCTGCCCAATGAAGCCGTTGTCCACATTGCCTTTGATTATCTGCTCGGCCTTGCCTTCGAGACTGTCCGGCGGGCGAGTGCCTTCGACCACCTCGTCGGCGATGGGATAGGACCTCATGTGGCAGCCACCCCGGTCGGAAGTGGCATAGTTGACGCTCATGCCAAAGGCTCCCCTGGGGTCATAGCCGGGCAGTTCGAGATTCTTGACCTCCATGGCCATCTCGGGCACACCGTATTTGGCGGCCAGAGCCCGGGCCCCCAGGGCAAGTTCGGCACCTGCGCCCTCGCGCTTCGCGATCAGGCCCGGCGCTACCAGGTAACCCTCCGCTTCCCCGAAGCGAAGACCAAAATCGGCGACGCCCTTCTCGGTCATGTCCATGGCCAGGCCCACGACGGACCCCGACGAGATGGTGTCGAGGCCCCACTCGTCACACTCGTGGTTGAAGCGCATCAGCGCCTCGATATCGCCCACACCGCAATTCGCCCCACAAAGGGCGATGGTCTCGTACTCCGGTCCCTCGGTCTTCAGCCCACCGGCCTCGTGCACCTGGCGGCAGCCGAGAGCGCATTGGTAGCAGGCCCGGTTGGCCACTTTGACCTTCAACATAGCCTCCGAATTGATGCCTTCCACGCCTTCGAAGGTCCCTTGAGACCAATTGCGGGTGGGAAGCACTCCGGCGCCGTTCATCGGATCCACCAGGATGGGGGTCCCTTCCTCGTTCGCCCAGAGGTTGAAATCGGTGAGGACGTGCTCCTTGTGGATGCGGGCGATGTCGGCCAAAAACGCCCGGGCGTCGCCCACCGCGACCGAGCCGGTGCCCCGGATGGCGACGGCCTTGAGGTTCTTGGAGCCGAAGAGGGCGCCGTGCCCGCCGCGGCCGGCCTTGTGATACTGGTCGGTGCTCAAGCACGCCCAAGGTATGAGGTTCTCTCCGGCCGGCCCGATGGAAAGCACCTTGGCGTCCTTGTCGAGATCGGCGCGCAGTGCCGCTTCGATCGCGGAGGTCTTCAGACCCCAATACTTCCGCTCGGCCGGGATCAACTCGATCTTGTCGTCCTTGATCCACAGCACGACAGGCTCCGGGGCCTTGCCGGTGATGATGATCAGATCGTAGCCGGCGAACTTCATCTCCGGAGCGAACGAACCCCCAACATAGCTGTCGTCCAGGATGCCGGTGATGGGGCTCTTGGCTCCCACCACCAGCCGCGACGCTGTGCTCACGTTGGTCCCGGCGAACGGTCCGGTTACGAGAAAGACCGGGTTCTCCGGCGACCAGGGATCGACCTTGGGTGGCACGTATTCCCACATGTAGCGCAGCAAGAGGCCTTTCCCACCGACGTAGCGCTCGGCCCACCCCATGTTGAGAGGCTCGACCGCGCTCATTCCGGTGCCCAGATCGATCCGCAGCACCTTTCCTTGATAGAAGTCCAAAGCAGCCCCCTTGATGACGGGATAGACTCAGCGCGGCAGCCGCTCGCGGCTCGTCCCCGCACGCACCACCATTGTAGACAAGGGCCGCAGACCCGACAACAGACGCTTCTTCACGGCGCGGGCTACCTTCCAGCCGCGTCGAGCGATTTGAGCAACTGGCCCGTGCGGCCCGCGACCACACCGAGTCCCGTGTTGTTCAGATGCACTCGGTCGGGGCTGAAGAACCTCGGATCGAGTTCGCAACCCTGCAGACCGATGAACCGGTCGGCGCCCACATCGACGATCGCGTCGGCAAACCCAGGCCAGGTGGCACGTATCAGTCTGTTGAGCGTCTGCCGGTCGGCTTCGAGATTCGGAGGATAGACCCCGTCTGATCGAGGGAGCGTGGTGAGCACCACCACGGTGTATCCGGCCGCTCTTCGCCCCAAACAGTATTCCCTCAGCCGCGAATAGACCGCCGCCGGGGGGTGCGCCCAGTGCCGCATGTCGTTGGTCCCGCCCCACACTGCGACCACGTTCTGCCCCAGATCGGACCGGTATAGCGGATCCACTTTGGATGGAGCGTTGGCGAGCATGTCCTGTAGCCTCTGCCCCCCGATGCCGAGATTCACCCACTTCACGCCGGGACGGAACCTGCGCATCAACTGACTGGGGTAGGGATCCGTGGCGGTGGAGCCCGCGGTCAGCGAATCCCCGTCGAAGACGATGTTGCCGATGGGCTCGATGGTCGGTGCGTGCGGCACGGCCCCGCTGCTCGGACCGCTCGCGGCTCCCGAGGGGCCGGTCGGGAAATCCGAATCGTAGAGGGGACCGCGAACACGTAGCAAGTTGGCCAGTAGCTGGGCTATCTCACCACGGGTCGCCGGCGCCAGGAGATCCCAGCCCGATAGGTCGATTCCGTCGAGGAGGCCATTGTATTCGGCCGTGTGCGCGTTGGCTCCATGATCGGGATCGGAGAACCCGCTCGTTCCACCGGTCCAGTCGGCTGGGGGTGAGGCGAGAGCCCAGGGGAGATAGACTCCGGCGGCGCGGACCACCAGAGTGACGGCCTGCGCCCGGCTGATCGAGGCCCAAGGCCGGAACAACCCCTCGCGATAGCCCTGGACGAGCCCGTAGTGATACGCAGCCGACACGTACTCCCGAGGATAGAGAGGAGATACGTCCTGTCCCAGATCGAGGAATGGAGCCGGCAGTATTCCCGGGTAGACCGGCATGCCCAGTGTCCCATCCAACATTTTGGCCATCTGTGCCCGCCGGACCGGCTCACCCGGGCGGAAGGTGCCATCGGCGAACCCGCCGATGATCTGCTTCGTCCACAGACAGGCAACTGCTTCATAGTAGAGGTCGCCGCGCTCAAGGTCGGAGAACGGTGACCGGGTGGGGAAAGAGGCGTTCCAGCCGAAAGACGAGGCAAGCAGGGCCAGCTCCGGCCCGGCCCTGCCGCCCATATCGACGACCCGAAAGATATCGCTTCGCCCCCCGCCCATCGGCACCAATTCGACATAGGGCACGTCCCCGCCATCCCCTCCGTAACACCAGCGATAATCGAAAGCCTCGTTGTTGGTCACGTCCAGAAGGTCCTCGATCGCACGGTCCGTCATTTTCACGAGGTGGACCGCGTCGCCACTCCCGTCCACCCTGGCTAGGAGGAAGCCTTGGCCGCCCGGCCCAGCTTGAGGCGCCCAGCCGTTCGGTATGGACACCTGGGATTCCCTGCCCGTATCGAGGGCGTAGACGTAGAAGCCTCGATTGGCGGGAAAGGACTCGGCATTCCTGTCGAACGCGATAGACAGACCCGTCGCCGAACTGAGTATCACCTCGGAGCCGGAGGCCGTTTCGGAGCCGGAGGCCGTTTCGGAGCCGGACCCGACCTCAGGGCTGTAGATCGGCTCAGAGCCGGCCGACGCGTTGAACTCGCTCGCGACCCAGCATCCGTTGCCGGCCCCTTTGATGGACAAGACCGGCTCACCCGCGGCGTCGACGACGTTGAGCGAGGCCGCGCCACTTCCCCGCGTTTCATAGAGAACGTAGCGCCCGTCGGGGGATACGGCCGGCGACGACGCGTCCTCGATCCTCCACGCGACCCGCTCCTCGCCCGCGCCTGCAGGTGGTCCGTCAAAGACCACCGTTGTGCGCTGGTCGCCGTCCACCAGCTCCCGCTCTTCCCACGCCAAGGCGCCACCATCGAGAGACCACGCCGGATGACCAAGGGCCTTGCCTTGGGCGGGCACGACCATCGCGACGCCCACTGACTCCTCGTAGCGCCAGATGTCGCCGAGGTGGACGAAGTACAGGACGCGGGCCGGCGCGCCGCTGCCGGCCCGCGCCTGGGCGGCACCGGGCGTGTCTTCGGCGGCCGCGGGCGTGACAGAAACCGCAGACAGGGCCGCCAGTACAAGCAGGAAGACCAGGAGCCGAAGAAGCGCCCAGCGTGCAGAGCATGGACGCCGATTCGTTTCCGTGGACGACCCACGCAGGCCGCCCCGCCCTCGGGTCCTGCGCCGCTCCCGCGAGCTTGCACGGCTGCACGTGCCCCCGTCACGCGTGCTGCGCCGCTCCCGCGCCTCGGCGATCGACCCGACCACCTTCATGCTTCTTCCAGCTTCCTCAAAGATCCACGCCCCCACGCGCCCGTCGTATCGCTACTTGTCCCTGGCCGACGATATCGTATGATGGCGAAAAAGACCGAGAGGTTTCAGGTGAACATGGCAAAAGGAACAGGGGCGACAGCGAAGGAGTCCGGAGCCGCTCACGCCCGAGAGATCATCGCCCGCTTGAGAGAAGAGTATCCCGACGCCGGTATCGTGCTCGATTACGGCAGTGATTGGGAGTTGCTCGTGGCCGTCATCCTCTCCGCCCAGTGCACGGACAAGATGGTCAATCAGGTCACAGCCAAGCTCTTTCAGAAGTACCGCACCATCGAGGACTACGCCTCCGCCGAACCGGCTGAATTCGAGATCGACATCCGGCCCACGGGCTTCTTCCGCAACAAGACGAAGCACATCATCGCCGCGGCGCAGAAGGTCCTGAGCGACTTCCAGGGAGAGGTACCCGCCGGCATGGCCGAACTCCTGACTCTGCCGGGGGTCGCGCGAAAGACCGCCAACATCGTGCTGGGCAACGCCCACCCGGACGCCTATTCCACTGATCCCGACGCGGGCATCGCCGTGGACACGCACGTGAACCGACTCAGCCAGAGGCTCGGCCTGGCGACATCTTCCGACTCCGACAAGATCGAGAGGGAGTTGATGGCTATCGTCCCCCGAGCCGATTGGTTCCAGCTGACCTACCTGCTGATCGAGCATGGCCGCGCCGTCTGCATGGCCAAGCGCCCCCGCTGCGGGGAGTGCCTGCTGCAGGACATCTGCCCTTCGGCGTTCAAGGTCTGACCCGTCGGGCGGTTGACGCTTCCGGTCCTCGCCTATACCATCGCACAGTCGATCTACGGCCCTACGTACCGGCCCCAGGGTCGGACGGGGGACAGGTGAGCCGCGCTACGCAAGGGGAACAACGCATGATCAGAGACCGAACGCACGAGTGCATGAGCCGCAAGGAGCTCGGGCAGCTTCAGGGAGAGCGCCTGGGCGCCCAGGTCAGACGGGTCTACGAGCGGGTCCCCTTCTACAAGAACCTGTTCGACCGTGAGGAGATCGTCCCCGAACGCATCCACGGTCTCGACGACCTCCCCCGTCTCCCGTTCACCACGAAGCACGACCTGCGCGACAACTACCCCTTCGGCCTTCTGGCGGTACCGCCCAAAGAAGTGGTGCGTATCCATGCGTCGTCGGGCACGACCGGGAAGCCGACCACCTGTGGCTACACCCGTGGCGACATCGACATGTGGGCTGAAGTCATGGCCCGCTCCCTTGTCGGCGCGAGCACCACCGACGAAGACGTGGTCCAGGTCGCCTACGGCTACGGTCTTTTCACCGGAGGACTGGGGGCTCACTACGGGGCGGAGTTGATCGGCGCCTCCGTCATCCCCATATCGGGCAGCAACACGCAACGCCAGCTCATGCTCATGCAGGACTACGGCTCCACGGTGATCTGCTGCACCCCCAGCTTCGTCCTGTATCTCTGGGACGTGGCCCAGCAGCTCGGGCTGGACGTCACCAGTTTCCCGCTCCGGGTGGGAGTGCTCGGAGCCGAACCCTGGTCGGAAGCCATGCGGCGCGATATCGAGCAGAAATGGAACATCAAGGCCTGCGACATCTACGGGCTCTCCGAGATCATCGGTCCCGGCGTGTCGTGCGAGTGCATCGAGGCCCAGTCGGGTCTCCACATCAACGACGATCACTTCTTGCCCGAGATCATCGATCCCGAGACCGGGGAGGTCCTACCCGAAGGGGAGCTGGGCGAACTGGTCTTCACCACTCTGACCAAGGAGGCCATGCCGCTCATCCGCTACCGCACCGGCGATATCACCCGGCTGGATTCCGAACCCTGCATCTGTGGGCGAACCAGCACGCGCATGCACCGTGTATCGGGGCGCTCGGACGACATGCTGATCATTCGAGGGGTCAACGTCTTTCCCAGCCAGGTGGAATCGGTGCTGCTGATGTCACCTCAGGTGGAGCCGCACTACCAGTTGGTGGTGAACCGCAAGGGCGCCATGGACACCATGGACGTGCTGGTGGAGATCTCCCCGGCCCTTTACAGAGAAGTCTCCGAAGCCATCCTCTCGTTGGACGACGTCACGATGTTCACCGAGCACGACGCTCTCCTCGATCTTAAGCAGCAGATCCAGAAGAACGTTAAGGACATCATCGGCATCAGCGTGAATGTGGCTTTCAAGGAGCCGGGATCTATCGAGCGCAGTGAGGGCAAGGCTCAGCGGGTGCTCGACCTACGCAAGGACCAGGGCGACAAGTAGCACCGGGGCGGCTCGCAAGGACCGCGACCGATCGGTGTCTGGCAGTTCCCGCATCCCCGCCCGGCGAAAGCGATGGATAGCCTGAGCCGGACCGGCCCTGGATATCGCGTATGCTATGCTTGGGTATAGCGAAATGGACACCTCGGACGATCCTCCAAGTACCCGACTCCCCACGGCGCCCTTCCGCCGGGTGACCTCCCTATGAGCACGACCGCCATCGAGATAATCGGCGTCGTCCTTCTGGTGGTCGTCAACGCGTTCTTCGTGATATCCGAGTTCGCCATCGTCAAGGTGCGCGACACGAGGGTGGCCGAGTTGGCCGCCATGGGCAGCCGGCGGGCGCGGGTGGCCGATCACATCGTCAATCACCTCGACGCCTACCTGTCGGCGACTCAGCTGGGAGTCACCGTCGCCAGCCTGGGGCTGGGTTGGCTGGGCGCATCGGCTTTCACAGATATCTTCGACGTGGCCTTGAGTCGTACAGCCGCGGCGATCCTCGCCTTCGTCTTTGTGACCTTCGTCACCATCATCTTCGGCGAGTTGGTCCCCAAGTCACTGGCCATACGCAAGGCCGAGCGCTCCACACTCATCGTCGCCTTGCCCCTACGCTGGTTCTACCTCATCACCCGCCCTTTGACCTGGCTCATGTATATCTCCGCGGCCGGCATCCTCAGAGTCTTCCGCATCCAGCCCGCGTCGGAACGCGATCTGGCCCATTCCGAGGAAGAGCTACGGATGATCATCGAGGCCAGTCAGGAAGGGGGCCACATCGACGAGGTGGAGCAGACCCTCATGCGCCGCGCCCTCACTTTCGGTGACCGCGCGGTGGGCGACATCATGGTGCCTCGCACCGAGATGGCCGCCCTACCCACCTCGACCCTCGTCAGCCAGGCTATCGAGGAGATCGCGGAGACGAATCACACAAGGTACCCGGTCTATGAGGAGGACGTGGACAACATCGTGGGTTACGTCCACGTCAAGGACCTCTACCGGATGCCGCTCGACGCCACCTTGCGGCGCCTTCTGCGCCCCATCGGCTTCATCGCCGAGACATCGAACATAGAGCTTGCTCTGCAGCGCTTTCAGAGCACGCGCACGCCGCTCACCATCGTGGTCGACGAGCACGGCGGCACGGCGGGCATCGTCACCATCCAGGACGTGGTGGAGGAGCTGATCGGCGAGGTTCAGGACGAGTTCGACCTGGAGGCGCCGGAAGTCGAGGACCGCGGGGACGGCAGCTACTCCATCGACGGTGGGGCCCGGATCGACTATCTGGAGAGCCTTCTGGGACTGGACGTGCCCGAAGAGGGCTTTCCCACCTTGGGTGGCCGGGTCTTCGAGCAGCTGCAGCGACGCCCCCAGGTGGACGACGAGGCTCAGATAGGTGAATTCCACGCCCGGGTCCTCGAGGTGGACGGCATGCGCATCTCCCGGGTGCTCCTCAGCCGGCGCGCTGCGGAGGAAGAGGAAGGCGAACTTGAAGACGCGGAGGGCGCCGAGCCCGGCGGCGAATACTCTGACGGCTGACCCGTGACCGGCTCGCACCCTGAGTCCGTCGAGATGCCTACCTGATTTCGAGCCCGAGCTGCCGTTGTGCGCCCCCGATCGCCGCAGCAGGGTATCATTCGCCGCATGAGACCGATCGAGGTACCGTTCGATTCTGACGCCCTTCGGGCGAACCTTGCAGGCACCACTCAAGAGGTGGTCATTCCCGACCGCTATCTGCCACTGGTCCAGGCCGTGGACGGCTTGTACGGTGTACGCACGCCCCTGACCGAAACCCTGGCCGAGTATTTCCACGCCTTTCGCAACGTCGACCTGCTCATCGACGGCTTTCAGACCATCCTTCTGCGCAATTGGACCTACTTCGAGCGTTCAGAAGACCGCGCTCGGTGCTTCGGGCTGCTCTCCGAACTGGTGCTCGACCTTCTCGATACCCCACTCACCGAGGGGCAGACGTCGTTGTTGCTGCGCCAGTTGCTCTCTTGGTGCACCACGGCTCTGCGCGGACCCTTCTCCGACGCTTACGACGACAGCCTGCAGGCCGTAGCCGAATGCCTCTCCCGATCGCTTTCCCGGCAACCGCTTGCTTTCTTGGAGCGGGACGCCCTGGTGCGTGGTGTTGTCGAGCGAGCCGCGAAACGGCCTGCCGTCGAACTGGTGTTCTCCGAGCTCTATCGGGACCTCCTGCTTCTGGGGTACCGGAGGCTGAGCGAGCGACTGCCCATACCCCAATGGGCCACTTCGACCGAGGCAGAGCTCGCCGACGCCGAAGCCGTCGCCGCCAACTTCTCGCTGTTGGCCCCAGAGCGGATCGCCGGACTCATGGCACGAGCGGAGAATGCGTCGCTCCCCGACCTGCTGTCCCCTGAACTTCCGGTCTTCTCCGCCATCCTCGACCAAGCCATCGACCAGGTCTTCCGGATCGATGACCTCGAGGATCGCTTCGCAGTCTGCCTCTATTTCCTCAAAGACGACACCCTGGGCTACCGTCAAAACGAGGTGATGGTCGACCTGCTGGGAGTGATCAGACAGCTCATGAAGCCCGAGCGGCACATGGACGTCGATCGTATCCTAAGCCGCCTCACCCGCTTCTTCCGGGCGCGCGACAACCAGTTCCTTCTCATGCGCTTCCAGTGCTACGAAGCCATCGGAGTGGCTATCGGCGAGGCAGGCAACGTGGCCGCGGCCGACCACGTCATCGAGGACGTGCTCTCCTGGCGGTTCCAGTACCCCGACATAAGGGGCGCCACGGACGACTGGGAGACGATGGTCAACCCGTTCCACCTGCCCAAGATCCGCTGCTGGATGCACATCGTCGAGTCCAATCCCTCCCTCTACGAACGATTGGCCGCCGCCCTCAACGTGCAGCTACGCCTGGGTGGCGTATACATCGCCGACACCGACCTCTTCCAGCGTGATGTCACCCTCTTCCTGAACGCCGATATCCGGCCCATATACTTCGTGGCCAAGCAGTTGCTCCGAGCGTTCCCCGTGTACTTCAACGACGTGGGCGCCGAAGGCGAGTTGCGGTCCGTGTCTACCGAGATAGACGAGATCTGTGGGCGTCGGGACACGCTCATGCATTTCATCCGCAAGCAATCCCACGCTGAGTCGTCCAACCGCTTGGTGGCTTTCAGCAGGGCGGTGCTCTCCTATTGGATGACTCTGGACCCCTCCGGTCTGGAGCCCTACATTTCGGCCAATACCATGGCCGCCGTGCACCGGGAATCGGAATGGGCCGAGGAGCCCCACGCTGTTCTTCTCGGACTTTGGGCGGCTCTCGAGGATGGGAGACGCCCAGACGGGAACGCGGGGCCGAACCTGGAGTCGTTCCTCGATCGGTTGGTCAGTCTCCCGCCGTCCGCGCTGGAGGAACTGGTCAGCGGGCTGCCCGGGCCGGAAGACAGCGGCTCGACGGGCCCCCGCCGGGTCCTTCTCATGGTCCGCACCTATCAGCTACTCGCCCAGAAGTACTCGCTGTCGGCCGACAATATAGGTCCGGCCGTCGGTCACCATCTGCAACTCGACGCAAAGATTCGGCTCAAATTCGCGAGGGCCTTGCGCGCCTGGCAGGCCGGGCCCAAAGCCTCGGCCCGCGACCATCTGCTCGACGTGGCTCTGACCGTGCTCGAACAGTTGAAAGACATCATCTTAAATCCCTCGCCGTCAGTGGCGGTGGAGAACATCTATCAGAAGCGGCATATCGCCGCCGGCATCCCCTCCATGTACGGCAATTACAACGAGCCGAAGTTCGATGCTCTGGGCCTCTCCTTCCGGGTGGAGAACCTGGTGGCCCGCTTGCTTGAGGACCTGGTTACCGAGGGCACCGACGCGTATGTGACCCGCGACTCCCTGCGGCGAATGGCCGTCGCCATAAGACGGTTCGAACGCGCCTTGGCGGCGGGTGGCGTTGATTCCCGCAACCTGGCCGCCAACCTGCGCCTGCTCGAGTCCAGTTTCAGCAGCCACAATTTCACCTTCCATCAGTATCGCAACGTGTTCCAGTTCATCGTCGGCTCGGTCACCGAGTTGTCGCGCACCTCGATACTCAGCCACGACCAAGTGCTGCGCGCGGTACTCGAACACGACCCCCGGCAGTGCGAAGCCCGCTGCCTCTCGCTCGACGCGACGGCCGAGGTGGTCCTGCGGGAAGTGCTGGTCACAGCTCTGGGCATGCAGACCCTGGACCGCTACGTCTCCGCTGCTCTACACCAGATCTCCACCCTTGCCGGGCGCCTTAGCAATCAGGCCTTGACCCGGATGATGAACTACGACCCCGAACGCCTGGTCTCCCCAATACACGAGGCCAAGCCCAGCACGGACGACCAGATGACCCTGGGCTTCAAGGGACTGGGGCTCAAGCAGATGGCTTCGTACAAGCATCGAGTCCCCGAGGGCTTCATCCTCAGCACCGAGCTGTTCGGCGCCTGGCCTGCCATGTCTCACCGGCCCCTTTACGACGACACTCTCGAGCGTATCCGCAAAGCGCTGGGCCGTCTGGAGAGAGAGACGGGGCTCCGTCTGGGCGACCCCGCCCGCCTGCTCACGCTCTCGATCCGATCCGGCGCGGCCATTTCCCTGCCAGGGCTCATGACCACCTTCGTCGACGTTGGCCTGAACGACAGATTGGCGGAGGCTCTCTCGCGCCGGCCTGGATTCGATTGGGCAGCCTGGGATTCGTACCGGCGGTTCCTTCAGTCGTGGGCCATGGCGTCGGGCGTCGACCGGGACTTCTTCGACGGGATCATGAACGAGTTCAAGCTGCGCTACGGCATCGAACGCAAGCTCGACTTTCTCCCCGAGCACATGCGCGAACTGGCCTTCACGTACAAGGCCCGCGGCCGGGAGCTGGGGGTCAAGTACACCGACGATCCTTTCCGCCAGGTCGTCGGCTGTATGCGGAAGGTCCTGGCATCCTGGGATTCGCCCGAGGCCAAGCTCTACCGCCGTTACCTCGGGGTGGCCGAGGAGTGGGGCACCGCCGTTGTGGTGCAGAGAATGGTCTTCGGGAATCTCAGCCGCGAATCGGGTTCTGGTGTCACGTTCACGCGCAACCCCTTGGAGCCGTATAGCAGCCAGGTTCGGCTTTTTGGCGACTTCACCGCCCGGAGCCAAGGCGAGGACCTAGTGGCCGGCCTTGTGTTCCCCCTGCCCATCTCCGAAGCGCAGCGCCTCGGCAGCCCCACCTACCGGGGCATAGAGCATTCTCTGGAGCGGGATTACCCGGAGGTCTACCTGGCACTGCTCGCAATCGCCCGGGACCTGGTGAACACGCGGGAGTTCGACCCCCAAGAGATCGAGTTCACCTTCGAATCCGCGTCCGGACAGGGTCTTTACGTCCTTCAGAAACGGGCGATGGTGCAACAACAGACGACGGAGATGCCCTATTTCGACACTTCCTCGCCGCACTTCGGCCCGCCCGCCGCCGTAGGCATGGGGGTGGCCGGTGGCGCCTACTCAGGAAGAGCGGCGATCAACGCCCGGCAGATCGCCCGCCTCCTCGCCCGTGCCCCTGACGACAACATCCTGCTGCTCAGGCCCGACACCGTGCCCGAGGACATCGCCATGATCGCCCAAGTCTCCGGCCTGCTCACCGCCAGGGGCGGAGCCACGTCACATGCGGCCGTCACCGCCAAGCGTCTGGGGAAGGTCGCCGTGGTCGATTGCCGAGAGTTGGATGTGGTCGAGCACCGAGGGGTCGCGTACCTCGCCGGAACGAAGATCAAGGCCGGCGATTGGCTCTCCATAGACGGCCGTACCGGCAATATCTTCTGGGGACGCATCCCTACTCTGGCGCGACCCATCATCTCCCTCTAGAGCCGCCCGCCTGGGCCGGCCATGAGGTCACCTAACGACGCGACCGTACTCCGATGCCCCTGCGCGCGCTGGAATCCGGACGCTTCTGGAAGTACCCTGGAAAGAAGAGACACGCGTCCGCCGCCGAACCGCAACGGCACCGGCGCTCGGACGGTAATCGGAATCTAGGAGATGGGAGGCCTGGCCAATGAGCGCGCCGCGCAAGCTGGGGATCAACGGGCTGGGACGGATCGGGAAGCTAACCCTGTGGTACCACCTGGGTCACGATGACTTCGACTGCTTCGTGATCAACGTGGGCCGCCAGGTGGGGACTTCGCTTCAGTCCGTCGTCGAGTACGTCGGCAAGGACAGCACTTACGGGCCGCTGCACCGTTATCTGTACGGTCATCAGGGCAAGAGGGACATCGAGGTGGTCGATGAGGCGGCAGGACTTGTCAGGGCGCACGGCAAGGAGATCATCCTCCTGCGAGAAGCCCGCAATCCCAAAGATATCCCCTGGCGTGACCACGGAGTGAGCCTGGTGGTGGAATGCACCGGCACATTCCGGGATCCCCACGCCGACGCCGAGGACCCGAAAGGGGCGCTCCGGGGCCATCTGGCCGCCGGAGCGCGAACGGTCGTGCAGAGCTCCCCGTTCAAGAGCAAGACCAAGGGACTGCCGCTGCCTGAAGACACCGCCATCCTGATCAACGGTATCAACCACTCCGAGTATGATCCGGGCAAGCACAAGATCGTCTCAGCCGCCTCCTGCACCACCACGGCTCTTGCTCACATGATGCGGCCTCTGCTGGCCCGGGACCTCACCCGGCATATGATCACCGCGGGGATGAGCACCGTCCACGCGGTCACCAACAGCCAGCCGGTGCTCGACGCGGTCCCGGGTTCGGGCGCTACCGACCTCCGCAAGACCCGCGCCGCCATGAACAACATCGTTCTGACGTCCACCAACGCCGCAAAGGCGCTCGAGCAGGTCATGCCCGAGGTAGCCCGCATCGGCTTCATGGCCGATTCGGTGCGCATCCCTACTGCCAGCGTGAGCCTGATCATCCTGAATGTCACCTTCCAGAGCGAGAGCCTGCCCGACGGGACGGTGACGGTGGACCGCGAAGCCATCAACGCCATCTACCGGGAAGCTTCCGAAGGCGAGGCCCGAGGTCTACTCAAGTACAGCGAGGAGCAGAACGTCTCCGCGGACATGTTGGGTGAAGACGCGGCAGTGGTGATCGAAGCGGTGGAGACCCACACCCGCACCGGTTTCGTCGATCTAAGGATACCGGACTGCCAACCCGGGGGTGAGACCGCCTATCGCGATCACCGCATGCCGCTCACTCACGTGAAGGTCTTCGGCTGGTACGACAACGAGATGGGCAGCTACACATATCGGCTGGGCGAGCTCACCAGCCACGTCGCGGGGAGTATGTAAGGCAGTTCCCTCACGGTCATCCTTCGCGACTACTCCCCCACGGTCAGGATCGTGGCTTCGATCCGGGGCCGGGCCCGCGGCCCGGCCCCGGACTCAGATCTCCGTGTTCGAAAGATCTCGAGCCGGGCCATGGTCCGGGGGCGGCCGAACCGCCGTGGCCCGGCCGAGCCGGGATTGAGATACAGCACGTGGTCACGCTCCTCGACCGAGGCCAGATGGCTGTGTCCGAATATGACCGCCGCGAGGTCTCCGCCGGCCTTTGGCCCGCCTCCGCCTGGTTCGGTCCGCAGCCCTCGCGCAATGTGGCCGACCAGGATACGCGCACCCCCTATGGTCACCTCGGCCCGCGCAGGGAGGCTTCCGGCCCAGGCATGCAGATCACAGTTGCCCCTCACCGCCGTGACCGGAGCCATCGCCTGCAGAGCAGCCAGCACTTGGAGAGAGCCCACATCACCCGCGTGGATGATATGGTCGACTCCCTGGAGCAGCTTTAGGACCTGGGGATACAGCTGCCCGTGGGTGTCGGAAAGAACGCCCACCACGATCGAGCCCCTTCCCGTTGGATCGTCCAAGCCTTGATTCCCCTCTGCGGTCGCTGGCGCGCATGCTTTCAAAGGTCATCCTTCTAGAGGAGATCCACGTACAAGTCCTCAGCCAGATCGTTGCCGGGCGGGAGATGGCCGTGCTCGTGGGCATATCGGGCGAGCAACTCGCTCTCGCGCTGCGTGTAGAGGGGGTCGAGTTCCACCTTGAAGAAGGCGACCGTGACGCAGGCCGGCTCCGCTAACGCCTCAGCCAGACCCTGCCGCAGGTTCGCTACTCCTCCGATGCGGAGGATCTGTCCTTCCGGGTCCATGAGTTGGAAGACGCCGGCCTCGCAGGGGACCGCCGTCATTATCGCAAGATCGACCGCCTGCCAGGCCTCGGGAGGTAGTACGGGCGTGCAGAGACTGCTCTTCGCGCGGCGATCGGCCAGCCAGCGCGCCCCGTCTTCCCCAGGCGCGGTGAGCGCACCCGCGGGGCAGACCATGACGCAGTGCCCGCAGAACGTGCAGCCCGAAACGCGCAGGGTGTCCCGCTTCGGACGCGCCACGAAACCTACCGCGGGATCCACCGACCGGGCGACCATCTCCAGCGCCCGACCGGCCTGCGGTGAAGTGTCGCACACCATCACGCACCGGCCGCAGCCGATGCACAATCCCGGTTCGCGCCGGATGCGCCCTTCCTGAACTGCATCGCGCGGCACGGTAACCGAACCCCGAGCCAGGCTTCCTTCCGAGTCGAGATGGGCTACCATCTTGCCCAGTTCGCAGCGACCGAACTGGTCGCAACACCGTGCGTCCGCAGGATGGCCGTACGTGCACTGGTCCCGAGTGCAGCCGTCGCGGTCAGGGCAGGCAAGGCAGACGTGCGGATGCCGGGCCAGGATGCGCGCCAACCGCTCCAGCCGCGCCGCGGCCAGCCCCGGGTCTTGGGTGGTCACCTCCAGATCGGCGGCAGCCCTCGTGACGCAGGCGAGGGCCACGGACCCATCCTGAAGCCGCACAACACACAGCCCGCACTCGACTCCGCCCACCCCAGCCCGCGCGCAGCAAGCCAGTCCAGGATAGAAGCAGAGACGAGGAACATAGCGCCCGGCCGCGTCACAGGCTTCGAGGAGGGTCGTCCCGTCCGCGACGGTGACGGCCGCCGCGTCGACGCGCATCTGCATCTCTACGCTCGAGGCGTTCACCAGCTGCTGCCAGGCTCCGGCCGCTACCAGCTGTGGCGCAGCGCCCCGGCCGGGCAGGCGCCGGTGCAGGGAAGCTTGTGCTCCGAACCGCCGCTGCCGTTCTGGCCCTTGCACATGGAGCAAACCTCGCGGAGACGCTTCCGAGTCTTCTCCACCACCACAGCCACCAGGTCGTCGTAGTCGTCCAGCTCGACCGCGTAGACGCTCTGAGGGCAGGCGGTGACACACGGGTGGTGGGTGCAACGGGCGCAGAGACCGCCGTCGATGGTGATGTAGTAGAAGCCGGAGCCGTCCTCGTAACCGTAGTTGGCGATCATGCCGCGGCCGCCTTCCCCTTC
>Ga0209254_10001294_pt1 | contig 22208 bp, 20 predicted proteins | sample FrelakmetDIP11DI_FD_187148 | JGI IMG/M metagenome (GOLD analysis project Ga0209254, IMG submission 187148) | Freshwater lake sediment microbial communities from the University of Notre Dame, USA, for methane emissions studies - DIP11 DI (SPAdes)... | ecosystem: Environmental > Aquatic >...
AGTGGTGATATGACAAGCGTGCTCCATCACAATCGCGCTAAGTATGATCGAAGCCAAAGTGTCGATGAAGCCATCGGAGCGAAAAAATAGAACGTCAGAACCAAATCAGTCTTGTAGCGACCAATCCCGAATCTGAGCTGGCCTATTTTTAGGCAGCAACACACTTAATAAACAGTAATTATGGAGTGGTGAAGTGTAGGGGCAATAGCCCCGCAAATATCACCAGTCAGCGCTGTAGTTGTTTGCGTGACAGTCGCTAAGAAAAATCATCACAGACAGGTACGGGGTTCGCCTGAATAAACTTTGGTGTTGAATCTGACGCTGATTTAAATGCAGCAAAGAATCCATTAGCGGCAGGACATGACACGTATTAGTGTGTGGAAAGGGGCCGCAATTAGACCGCTCTGTGAAGTACGAACCCACCGAAGCGCTCTACAAAAGGTATCGTGTGTACCCATGGGATCCCCGCTCTTTATAGGGCGGGGAAGATATCAACTTGCACTTACTTGATGCTGGAAGAGACTTCGTTCCAGCTTTTATCAGGGTTGAAGCTGGTGATCTTTGCGCCAATATTTTTAGTATTTTTGCCAAGGTCTTTTTCATAGATTTTACCGTTATGACTAACGATAAATGTCATCACTCCGCTACGTCCATAATCAGACGGGTATGCGACCATCGCGAAGCCGGCAATCATTCTTCCATTGATCACGTAGCTGTATGCGCCACCAGGCGCATTTTTGCCTTGACGGGTGATGATCTTGAAGTGATAGCCACGATAAGGATCACCTTGTTTATGACCTTCAAGATAAGCTGAGCTTTCAGCAATCAGTGGTCCAAATGGACTGATTTCTTCATCTTTGGCAATGTCAGAAGGCCAATACAAACCATCTTGTTTATTTGGAGAGCTTGCCAGCTTCTTCGCATATTCAAGTACACCGTCATCATTGCGATCGATAGATGCATACTGACGCTGAGCATCGAGGTAGGCGCGTAGCACATAGATAGCGTTACGTTCATTTCCGCCAATGCGTCGGTTCAGCATTTCCTCAACGCCTTTCTCTGATGCAAATCGCCATGCGCCACCCTCTCGTACTAAAGGAATTGGCACAGGCCATGCCTCAGCGCCAATGATCAATTGGCGAGAGCCATCGCTCAGTTCTTCAAGCGCATGATATTCAGAAAATTTTGCAACGGTTTCTGCGCGTGTTGCGCTGTCATTGGCATCGTCACCAGTGATGATTAAATTTTTGTACTTTTCCCCAAAAATAGAGACGATAGCATCGGCGTCATTCGATTTTAGCGCCGAAGTAAGCGCGTCTACAGCAGCTTCAGGCGTCGCGAAAGTCTGTTGTTCGGCGGCAAAGGATGTCAGCGGTAACGCCAGCATAAGTAATAGCGCTGCCCAGTTAAGCTTGGTTTTTGTTCCGAATGTTTTCATAGGAGTCATCACCTTGTAGATTGTATGTGTGTTTTTCATATCTATTTTCTAACGCCGCCCGCCGGATCGGCTTCGGCCTGAACCCCCACCTGAAAAGCCGCCACTTGATCTTTTTGACATTGATTCTCTACTGGAAGCACCTCGAGAGCTGTCCATTTGGGTCTGGCGTCCAGAAGAATAGCCGCCTAAAGCTGAATCACCGCCTCTTGAGCCACCTGCAGGTTGTGTTGATGCGCGTGGTGTTGCACCAGCGGATCTTGATGTCCCATTAGCAGGGGTTTGACCAGGGCGCGTAGATGCAGATGGAGCACCAGTTGTTCTGCCAACTTGCCCAGATTTTGCTTTTGGCTTCCATTGGGAAGAACCTCCACCACCTGGGCGTTGACCTGATCCTCCCGGGTTGTTGATATTGATGTTGTTACTTCGATCTATATTGATATTGGCATTGCCCCCATGATAGTCGGCATGGTAGTGACCGCCATCCCATGCTGCACCAATTGCAGCTCCCCAGATTAGTCCTGTAGCAAATGCAGCGCCTGGTGGGTATGGGTAGTAATAGACGGGGTATGGTGTTGGATAGTATGCAGGTGGAGGACTGCCTGTAACGACCACAGTGGTCGGATTGTATTGAGGTACATAAATCACCTGTGGATCGGCAGGCACGATCTTAATCACCTCTTTTTCGACAATTATTACCTGTTTATTGTCGCTATTCAGGTTGCCTGCAGATTGTGATTTGCGGCGGAATACCTGCACAGCTTCCAGCACAGCGCCCTGGTCAGCCACAACAGCCTCACCTAATGCTGTTGTCCAGTCCAAGTCTTTGTTCATGTTTTGAATGACTTCAGGGTAATTGAGCAGAGACTTAACCGCATCGTCCCACCCCTCATCAATTGCCAGTTTTGGATCAGCTTTACGTTTTTCAAGAAAACGTTCAGCCTGCACGATCTGTAATGGATTTGTCGAAGCCGGCAATATGATGGCGACCAGATCATCTGGATATAGCGCAATCGGACCAACAAGGGTTTCGAGTCCACCTGCAGATGCACTGGATGTTACATTTTCCTGAGCTGCAGGTGCCTCCGCGAATGCATTTGTCCCGTATATCGCCGATACTAGGGCTAAAAGGACTGTCAAGCGGTGCGTAAAGCCAACCCTTGAAATAGATGTAGAAAAGAAGTGTGTTGTCATACTGGGCTCCGTCTGAAACATTCAACGCTGTGACAAAATGTAAATTAATTATATATTCTCACATGATTAATGTTTTGGGAATTGGACTAAAGTCCTAATGTGGCTAATATTTTGCAATTATTCGCTTGAAGTAAGCTCGAATAAACAGCAAACTTGCTTTTGTAAACTAAGTGTTGAATTGCCGTTAATAGAGTTTCATTTCGGCCGGTTGTTATTAAACGATGGTTAAATTAGGACTAAAGTCTAATGTTTAAGATGAGGTGACCAATATACTATTCAATTCAGATGGCTAATTGCTATCTTGTTATTTCGAACGTAGTCGCAGGAATAAATCACCTGAGATGAATAATTTTACTGAAGGATGTTAGATATGAAAAATACAACCAAGCTAGCCATTGTTAGCGCGCTTATGCTGACAAATACGTTTACCAATGTAGCATTTGCACAGAGCGAAAATTCCGGTTTTCTGGGAGATTACTCAGCATTGTCTGAGACAAAGGATGCTGCCGGTGACAAAGTGATGCGATATATCAGCCCTAAACTAACTTCAGCCGATTATCAGTCTGTGATTATCGACCCGATCCAATACTACCCGGCCCCCAAACCTACTGATCAAGTAACAGCAAGTACCCTTACTGAGATTAGCAATTATGTAGACAAGGGACTACAAGAAAAACTTGGAGGCAAGCTGACGCTCGCGTCGGAACCAGGCCCAGGTGTTATACGTGTCAGACCTGCAATTACTGCAGTATCAGCAAATAGTCCCGGACTCAAGCCATATGAAATTGTTCCTGTAGGATTTCTTATTTCATCTGTAAAAGGCAGGGGCAAGGAAGCTGCCATTCAGATCGAAGTGGAAATGGTGGATAGTATAAGCGGTGAGCTTTTAGGGGCTTCCGTACGTAAAGGAATTGGTGCGAAGCTGGCAAGTAAAGATGCTAAGCTTTCACTCAAAGACGTGCAGCCTTTGTTGGATAAATGGATTGATACCGGCTCTTCTTTTGTGGCAGAACGCCTTAAATGAGGCTGATAAAAATTTAAGCTACTAATACTATTAACAACAAATGGAATATAAAACATGACTATTCAAATTAAAACTTTAATCAGTACAGTATTATTTACCGCGACTTTTTCTACTGCGTTAATAATGCCAGCTTTTGCTGCAGATGAGGCTGCAGCCTCCGCAGTTACAAGTACCGCATCTGCAGAGACGACGACCAGCGCGACTACCACAATGGAAATTTTGCGCGAGAAGGTAAGGGCTGACAAGAAACTGGTAGTTGCAAACAACATGAACCTGACTGACAAAGAAGCGAAGGTATTCTGGCCTATTTACGATGCCTATCAGAAAGATTTACAAAACATTAATAAACGTATGGCTACTCTGATCGATGCGTATGCTCTGGCGTATAACAAAGGTGCTGTACTGAATGATACGGCTAAAAAACTACTGGATGATTCTATTGCTATTGAAATATCCGAGTCGAAATTAAAACAGACGTACGCTGACAAGCTTTCTAAAGTCATTCCTGCGGCAAAGGCTGCGCGTTACATTCAGATCGAAAATAAGATTAGAGCTATCGTACGTTATGAACTAGCAGATGCTATTCCATTGGTTGAGTAGGCTTAAGGTGTTTTTGGCTAATTATGTGCAGATAAATAATTAGCAATTAGTTTAATAATAGGATATTTATATATCTCGAAAGGTATAGACATGATTTCAAAATCAATCATAGCAGCAGCGGTTGTAACATCAATTTTTTCTACCGAAGCGCTTGCGCAACTGGTGATTTACCCAGCTAAGGGACAGTCGGCTGCACAACAACAAAAAGACGAAGGTGAATGCTACGCATGGGCCAAGGGTCAAACTGGTTATGATCCTGCACAGGCTACTCAAGCATCTGCCCCACAGCAAGCTGTTGGTGGTGAGAGATTAAGAGGTGCTGCTCGTGGTGCACTTGGTGGAGCGGCTATTGGTGCGATTGCCGGCGATACCGGTAAAGGTGCAGCTATTGGTGCTGTTGCCGGCACAATGGCCGGCGGTGCAAGGCAGCGACAAAAAGAGTCTGCGAACCAGCAAGCCGCTGCACAACAGCAACAGTCAACAGCAGCTCAACAAGAAGGATTCCAGAAAGCCTATGCAGCTTGCTTTGAGGGTAAGGGATACACTGTTAAGTAAATGAACTCTGTCATTAAGTTTTTTGTTGTATGAGACTATTTTTATCACAAGTAGCACAATAGTTAGTTTGGCAAAATTTTAATGGCAATTAAAGTCGTAAAAATTCTTTGTTTGTCTGATTGTTTGTCTGGGGTGGTGTAATGTCTAATCTGGTCAGTAAGGTTTTTAGAAGACAGCACTTACGCATTATTAGTGCGGTTGTGCTGCTCTCATTATCAAGTTGTGCAAGCGTTTCCCCGCAGCGGATTACTACAGATCGAATGGACTATGGCCAGGTGGTAGCCGACTCATGGAAGCGGCAGACACTTTTGAACGTGGTGCGCTTACGTTACTCCGATGCACCGGTATTTTTGGATGTTTCATCTATCATCAATAGCTATTCTGTTGCTGGTAAAGCAAGCGCCTTGGCCAGACTACCTGAGCGGACAGACCCTAATGTATTTGAAATTGGTGCGGAGGGGGCTTGGTCCAACACGCCTACAGTAACTTATCAGCCTTTAATGGGGGATCGGTTCACAAAATCACTGCTGCAACCAGTGCCGCCGGCTTCAGTCTTTCAGCTCATTCAAGGCGGCTGGCCTGCAGATCTGGTGTTGCCAACGGTCGTCGGCTCAATTAATGGTCTGCGTAACAGCTCGATGGGGATAGGCGCTGAACCTAGATTTTATCAGCTGGTAGAGGTGTTGACCCGTATTCAGCGTAATGCCGGACTTGGTATCAGGGTTGAATCTCGCAAGGATAGCAACTCTATCATGGTGGTGATGAGGCGCGATGGTGCCAACGATGCGTTGATTAAAGATGCTCTTCTCGTGCAGGAATTACTTAACCTGGAAGCTGGTGTCAGCGAGTTTGAAATTGGTTATGGTCTGGTGCCAAAAACTAAACATGAGGTTGCAATGCTTAGCAGATCCATGCTGGAGATTATGCTGCAATTAGGATTGGGAATAGATATCCCAACTGAGCATACCAAGGATGGTCGTGTATTAACTGGCAAGTGGAAAGCTGGTGATGTTGCTACAAAACCGCTTGTGCACATCTACTCTGGAAGGCAGCGGCCAGATGATGTCTATGCCGCTGTGCCTTACAAAGGTTATTGGTATTGGATCGACGATAAGGATATTGCTAGCAAGCGCACCTTTACGTTTTTATTGATTTTATTCTCGCTTGCAGAAACTGGTCAGCCCTCGTCTAGCCCTATTGTAACAGTACCGTCGCGATGATACGCACATTTAAAATCGCGGGGTTGCTGCTGCTTGCGGTGATTGTCGCCGCAATTGGCATCTGGGGCGGCCTAGCTATCGCTTTTTTGGGGCCTCAACACGAGATTTTTCGTTTAAGCTTGACGCTGACATTTGCTGCTATATCAATGATCACTTTAATAGCACTGGCATTTCCTCGTTGGCGTTGGCGCATGTTAGCGGTCCATTATTTTTTATTCATGATAGTGCTGTTTTGGTTTTTTAGTATAAAACCATCCAATGATCGTAACTGGCAGACCGATGTATCAGTGCTGCCATATGCCACGGTACAAGGCAATCTTATTACTGTGCATAACATTCGTAATTTCGACTATCGCAGTGAAACCGATTACACTCCCGCCTATTATGATAAGCGTTTTGACCTGAATAAACTTAATGGTGTAGATGTTATTGCCGTTTACTGGATGGGTCCTGCGATTGCGCATGTGTTCCTGAGCTTTGCATTTGAGGGGGGTGATCATGTTGCTGTATCAATCGAAACTCGTAAGGAAAAAGGTGAGGCATATTCGACGCTGAAAGGTTTTTTCCGCCAATACGAGCTTTATTACGTAGTTGCGGATGAGCGTGACGTTATCCGCCTCCGCACTAACTATCGTCATGACCCGCCAGAAGATGTTTACGTCTACAAAGCTTCTGCCCCGATTGAGAATGGTCGTCGTTTATTTATGGCATACATTGATAAAATTAATTCTTTAAAGAATAAACCCAAGTTTTATAACACTCTGACGAGCAATTGCACAACCAGTATCTGGATGAATACGCATGTAAATGAAGGGCATGTTCCATTTAGTTGGAAGGTACTGGTGAGCGGTTACCTGCCTGAATTTCTTTATGAACAGGGTCGATTGGACAGCGATGGTTTATCTTTTTCAGAATTGCAGCGTAGCGTCCATGTGAATACAAGGGCGCAGGCTGCAGATACTGATAAAAACTTCTCCGCCATTATCCGTAAGATGCCATGACTTGTTGATTCCAAGACTGAATCATCGAATTACTTGATTAAAATAATTACCCATGAAAATTCATATTCGCACTAATGGAGATAGCATGAAGGCAGGGTTAAAAAATATAAATCCGGTTATAACTTTTTCTGTATTATCAGCTATTTTGCTTTCAGTTTTTGCGTTACCGGCTAATGCTGAAGTGCAGCCTGCAGGCAATACTGCAAAAAAACGACCCAAGGTGTGTCTTGTTCTGTCTGGCGGTGGCGCAAGGGGAGCTGCACATGTAGGCGTGCTGAAAGTACTGGAAGAATATCGCGTGCCGATTGATTGCATTGCTGGTACCAGCATGGGTTCTTTGGTCGGCGCTGCGTATGCGTCTGGTAACAGTGTTTCTGAAATGGAAGCATTACTTGAAGGACTTAACACCAACAGTCTTTTCCGCGATAAACCACCTAGAGAGGAACTGCAGATTCGTCGCAAGCAGGAAGATCGTAGTTTGCTTTTTAGTCCGGAGCTAGGTGTAGGCAGCTTTGGAGGGGATATGCTTCCCAAGGGGCTTGTAACAGGTGTACAACTTGAATCTGTTTTACGTAAAATTTCTGCATCTGGATATCGTGATTTTGATGAATTACCGATTCCATTTCGTGCGGTAGCAACAGATCTGGTTACCGGTAAGGCCGTGGTATTTGACAAAGGGGAGTTAGCAAACGTAATGCGCTCCAGCATGTCGGTTCCGGTGGCGATTTCGCCCGTTGAAGTTGGAGGGCAATTGCTAGTTGATGGCATGCTTGTTAATAACCTGCCAATAGATGTTGGTCGAGCAATGGGCGCAGACGTCATTATTGCCGTGAATGTCGGTACTCCATTGCTGAAACGGGAAGAGTTAGGGTCAATGCTAGGCATTGCCGGACAGATGCTCAGCATACTGACCGAGCAGAACGTTCAGGCTGCGCTCGCCACTCTTAAACCTACTGATATTTTGATTACTCCTGACTTGGGCAATTTTGCAACAAGCGACTTTGACAACCTGTCAAAAACTCTGCCAATAGGCCAGGCGGCTGCGCGCAAGGTTGCTGACCAGCTATCTAAGTTAAGCCTTCCGCCAGAGCAGTATGCAGCCTATCGCAAAAATCTAAAGTCATTACTTACTCAGGATTTGAGTCCTGTTGACGAAATTCGTTTTGAGAAAATGCAAAACGTTAATCCAGAATATGCAAGTAGTCTTATGCATACCAAACCAGGTAAGGAAATAAATCAGGTTGAGTTAGACGCAGATATGCGTCGAATCTATGGCACTGGTGACTTTGAACATGTTAAATACCGTATAGAAAATGAGTCTGGCCAGCGCGTTCTTGCTGTTGATGCTGCAGAAAAGAACTGGGGCCCCAACTATTTTCGCTTTGGGGTTGGGATAGAGCATGATTTTGCAGGGGATACTGCAGCTACGGTTCAGGCCCGTTATCGTAGAACCTGGATCAATTCACTTGGCGCTGAGTGGTTAACCGATGTACAGTTTGGCAGTACCGATCGTATTATGAGTGAGTTTTATCAGCCTTTGAATGCTGAGCATAAATACTTTGTTGCACCGAAAATTGAGCTGAAGCGAACCAATTATAACCTTTACGATGGTGACCATAAATTACGTAGCTACGATATCGAAAAATATCGGGTTGGCGTCGATTTTGGGCGTGATATTTATGAATACGGCCAAGCTAGGGTAGGGGTAGTTGTTGGCACATGGGACCAATCCATTGATATTGGCCCATATATCCCTTCAGAGCATATTACAGAAGGAGCTTTTATTGCCAGTCTGTTGCTGGATAAATTAGATAGCGTAGCGTTTCCTCAGGCCGGATGGGCATTGAATGCCGGGTTGTATAACTCGAATTCAGCGCTAGGTGCAGATGAGAACTACACAAAATGGGACGTAAGAGGAAACTACGTCAAGACTTTTGGTAAACATAGTTTCAACATCGGTTTGGTTGCAAATGGTAGCCTGGGTGGGTCGCTTCCGGCTTATGATCAGAATGTATGGGGAGGCTTCATGCGGCAGTCTGGCTATGGTAACGGCCAAATGCTTGGAGAGTCTCTAGCTTTTGGACGGCTGATGTATTACAAGAAGCTGGCTGATTATCAGATGTTCGACGGGTTATATGGCGGTTTCTCACTTGAGGTGGGGAAAATGAATCATCCAATTATGCCTAACAACTCTTCGGATGTGGTGACGTCTGCCTCAGCTTTTATCGCAACAGATAGTCCTATAGGTCCGGTTTATCTTGGATATGGACATGCTAGCAACGGCAATGGAAGTTTCTACCTTTTTGTAGGTTATCCATACTAGATACATAAAAAGGAGACTTGGCTTATGCGCTAAGGGCTGTGCATAAGTGAGTGAAGAGGAAGGCTTTCTGATATTTCTAAACAAGAAATATCAGAAAGTATACTGTGTGCTGGTAGTACGGTGTTATCTAGTAGCGCTGTGTTATTCAACCAGGGGAATAGCCTCTGCCAAATGGTAACGTACGATAGCTCGTACTTTATTTTCTATTTGTAAGTAACGTGCCACCTTGCCGGCCGGCAATCCTTTACCTAGTTTGGCAGCATAAGTTTTTTTCAGACTCACTTCATCGAATTCGATTGCTATAGCTTCATCCAGCAATTTCTGGGCAGCATCATTCAATACAGCATCTTTTTTATAAGCTGCTGCATAATCGTTAATTGCATTAGCCATACGTTGATTGATAGACTCTATGTCTTTCTGGTAAGCATCGTAGATGGGCCAGAACACTTTAGATTCAGCATCAGTCAGATTCATATTGGCTGCAACCACCAGTTTTTTGTCAGCTTTTACCTTCTGGCGCAATATTTCCATGTTAGTGCTACTAGAACTGGCGCTAACATCATTAGTTGCTGCTGCATCTGCACAAAATGCTGGTGTAGGCATTGTTACAGCGAAAGCAAATAAAGCTGGAAACACCGATTTTGATAAGTATTTTTTCATTACACTATTACTCCGTTCTTTAAGGTTTGTTGGTTAATTAAATTGATCGGCTTTTTGCCTCCAGGTGAATACTGCTCCTGCCAGGCTTTTAGCGCCTTCCGCAGACTGAAAAATATGCGCCCATGCCCCAGAGTGACTCCTAACGGCGTACGTTCTATGATTTTCAGCAGGTCAGGATTAAGCGCAGCTAGCCATAGGTTTATCCCTCGGGCACGTAGATTTTCTTCAGCCTCTGTCAGCATGACGAGTGCGGTATACTCAATATCAGGAATCGCACTACATTCCAGCACTATCACCTTAGGTTGATTTTCTGCTATCAAAACCTGCATTTTTTCGGCTATATTGGCGGCGCTTGCAAATGTTATGCGACCTTCGGTGCGCAGCATTAAAAGGCCAGAGTAAGTTTCATCTCCTGCATGCTCACCAATACGGCTAAATATATCTTTCTTGCGGTTATAGCCAACAACGTACACTGGTGGATGATTTGCCTGATAAAACAAGGTAAGTATAGAAATTGCCACTGCAATCAAAATACCGTTCAGTGTACCGATTAAAATCACGCCGGCTAATGTCGCTAGCGACCATATTAACTCTGTTTTCCTGATTCGAGCGATGGCGCGAAAAGACTCTGGTTTGATCATCGAGACGGCTGTCACCAGAATAAGTGCAGCTAAGGCAGATTTTGGCAAGAGCGCGATAGCATCTGACAGTAACAAAAGCGTTACCAGTACCAAAGCAACCCCCACCCATTGTGCCAGCTGAGTATTTACCTTGGCTGCGTTTGCAACAGCTGTTTGCGATGTGCCGCCTCCGGCAGGTAAGCCACCAAGTATAGCCGAGGCTACGTTGGCGGCTCCGATGGCTAGCAGTTCCTGATTGGCATTTACTGGTGTGTCATCCCGCTGGCAGAATGATCGTGCCGCTGCGACTGATTCGGTAAAAGACATCAGTGCAATGCCGAGTGCAGCCGGCCATAACAGCGGAAACAATGAGACATCGGGCAATGCCAATGTTGGCAGGCCTGATGGAACAGCACCCACAACTTTGACACCAAGTGCAGTTAAACCAAGGGTATAGGATGCTATAACGCTAAGCGTTACCCAGACCAGAGGCGCGGATAATTTAGGAAAGAATTTAGGTAAAGCTAGCAGGGTAATGATTCCTGCCAAGGTAACCAGTAAGGTAGGGATATGTGTAACAGCCAGAAGCCCGGACATTTCCAGCAAGGTGCCAATAGTAGTGTGGCTCGTTACCTGTACGCCAAGCGCTGATTTTAACTGTCCAATCAGGATAACGATTCCAACCCCGGCTTTAAAACCAATAAGCACCGGCAGGGAAATGAAGTTTGCAAGAAATCCAAGGCGCAGAATTCGCGCCAGTATTAAAAATATACCAACTAGCAGGGCTAGGCTGGCAGCAATAGATGGTGCATTAAAATCTGGCATCTGCGTAGAGACAGTGATGACAATAACAGCTGTTAACATTGCAATAGCCGAGGTGGTGCTGACGCTAAGAGGACGTGAGCTACCCAGCAAAGGGTATGCTAGCATGGCGGCCATAGCTGTATACAGACCCGGTTTCGACTGGTAGGCCAGCAATCACTGCGTAAGCCATGGACTGGGGGATAACCACAGCTGCGGTCGTCAAGCCGGCTACGATATCTGCGCGTAACCATTCTCTTCGATAAGCGATGAGCCAGTTTGCAAAAGTGACTTTCATAAATTCAATCTATTTGTTTCTATCTGGCTCAGTAGAGGAAGGAAGGTCAGGTGAGGCCGGCGCTGCAAACCAGTTATGTTTTTCTACTACAACTGGCTGGCTAGGTTGTGCCACAAAATGTGGAGACATGATTTGAACGCCAAATTCGTTGAATACATCCTGCACATTGCCGTTCAGTCTGGTCATGATGTATGGCCGATCAAGTGGATCATCAATGCTTCCAACAAGCTCGTACTCAACATAAAAATCGCTCAATGAGCGTTGCAGTACAAATGGGCTTGGTTCGTTACGCATGCCCTGCGTACGTTTTGCAGCCTCTAGCAGCATGGCATGCACACGGCGCCAGGGAGCATCATAGCCAATTGTTACTGAAGTTGAAATATGTGTACCTGTACCCTCGCTAAGTCGGGTGAAGTTGCGTATAGAGCCGCTAACGATAGCTGAACTTGGAATGGTCACCAGCTCACCGGTGGCAGTGCGGATTTTGGTTGAGAGCAAGCCAAGAGAGGTGACAACACCTTCATTATCACCGGTCTTAATCATGTCGCCAGGTTGTAATGCGCGTGAATAAACTAGCACAATGCCACTCATCCACTGCGAAGCAATTCCGGAGGAACCAAGTGTCACCAATAGCCCGGCGAACAGGCTTATACCCTTAAAAACATCTGATTCTGAACCCGGCAAATATGGGTATGCAACGGTGAGCGCAAATAGCCAGAGTAGGGTAGTCAATATACTGCGCGTTGCTGGTACTGTTTCAGGGTATATGCCTGGTACTTTTACTATGCCGTGCTCAATATTTTCGAGTATGCTATGCAAAGCACGCACAGTCAACCGTACAAGTAAAAAGATGATGACTACTGCAAATAGCCCCGGAATTGCGCCCGCTATACCTTGCATGAATCCGATTAGAAGATTAAGCAGCCAGTTGATCAGTTGGTCTGCCCATGGGCTGGTATATGAAAATTGTTTAAGCTCATAGGTTAACCAAAGATAACCAATAATCACAACGATAATTGAATAGCAAACAGCCAGCGCCTTTTGGCCGCTACGCATGGCAAAATCTGAGACTCCAAGTTCTTTTGCAACCTTACCTTTATGCTTGATTGCGTTGATAAACAATGCGCGTAATTTTCGATGCAGTCGCATGAGCAAGTACCATGCGATGATAAGCGCGAGCGATGCAGCTATCATAAAGCCAATTTTTTTGGAAATGATGTCAATATTTTCAAGCTCAAGATAGGCTTTTCTGGCAGCATTAAGTTCTGTTAATGCGCGATTTTTGACTTCTTCTAGACTCTCGCCAGAGGTGCTATCCAGATCTTCATGCACAATGCCAAGTATATGCTTGCCCCCGAGTTCGATCGTATACCCGGGTTTGCCATTGAATGTGATTAATCTTGCAGTGGCTGCCTGCTCTAAATCGGATTCTTTAAGTTCTTTAATGCGCCCCTGCACATCAGCGACTCTGGTTTTTGGGGTGATGCTGCCTGTGGTTGCCCTAAAGGTCACAATGTGACGATTGGCAACAATCAAATCAGCAGGCGCGTTATCTGTCTGGGTTGAGTCAGCAGCAATAGTGATGCTTGGAAAAGCCGCAGAAAGTCCAACAAAAATCAATAAAACGGCTCGAAAAAATATGCGCTTCATTTTATTTTGGCAAGGCGTGTTACTAATCCGCGGATGATAAGGTAGGGTAGGATTGCCAGTGTAAATGCAGTGATAATCGCTTCGCCAGGGTACACAAAATGCAGCACGATGATCTGATATACCACATCAAGAATCAGCGCCAGCACAAATACTTTACCTACACTTTTCCAGCCATCTTTTAGCATCTCGGCACGTGACTCGGGGTAGAAAAGCAGTGACCAGAAATAGGGCGGTCTGTCTGCTTTGGCATCCTTCAGTCCGGCCAGCACCGCAAAAATTATTGCCATCATAGGTTGCAGAATAAACCTGAATTTCATTGGTCCAGTAAGTCGGTCGCCCATATTTTCAATAATGCGCATCCAGATATCGTCCATGTAAATAATCCTTATATATAAAATTTATTAAATAATAACTTGGTTAATTTTTCTAACCTAGCGGTAACAGAATCAGCCCGTAAATAATGCCGCCAGATAAGAATGGAAGGTATCTTGCTCCTTTTCCGTCCGAGAGTTCCATCATCGCGCTGTTCATGATGATGGCACCTGATATAAAAGCTACCAGCAATGCCAGGATATGATGAGGCAATGAGAATAGTAAACCTGATGCCCAACCCAGTATCGCTGCTGTAGCGAGTACAAACCGACCAATCCGTTGATATGTTTCGCCATGCTCATGGCGTAATGTGTGATCTAGTGCAAGAAAATGAAATGCTATCGCCATGGCATACATTGCTGTTGATACGGAAGTTGTTCCCAAGTGGTGAATCAATAGATATGACATCAGCCATACATAAGCCGTAAAGCCGCCGACTTGCAGTTTGAAAGCCAATCCGATTTCACCTACTTTTATAGATTCATCCAGGCGATCACGTAGATGATCTAGGCCATAAAATACTAAAAAACCTAGCAGAGAGAGGAAATAAATTGCCATTCCTTCAAAGCGTAGTGTCATAGACACAGACTCAACAAAGGTGCGGCGTGCTTCATGCAGTTCTGGCATCAGATGCATAAAAACATAGGCAGCAGACATACCGGCACCGAAAGAAATAATGCTGCGCGGGTTTTTAATAAACCTTCGCAGTGGCTTTATCTTTCCGCCTATTAAAAAAGTAGCTGCAAAAAGCAGTGCAGCGATCCCGGTTTCAACAATCGTTTCCATATGATTAAACAACTTACAGTACTTTTGTGATTACACTTATAAATATGAACATACCGGCAATGGAAATAATTAACGCCATAATAAAAGCTGGTCGAAAAATGTTGAAATACAGCGTCCTTCTTAGCTCTTTGAGGTTTTGCCAATATTCGATTGTTCCCAAAGCCATGGAAACAGTGCCTAGTCCAATTAAAAACAACCCAACATTTTTCGGTGATGCATCTATTGCTACATCACTTCCGCTGCTATGCAAACTCTCAAGAACTTTATATATAGTGAAACCGAAGCTAATCATGGATAACGCTGTTCTGACCCACGCCATCAAGGTGCGGTCAGCTGCCATCAATGTTCGTTTTGATGCCATACTCGTCCTGGCTTCAGCTAATTCGTTGGTATCCATCTTGGTGTTATCTTCCGCCTCAACTCGGAAAAAGCTGGTAACTCTAGTGCTTATTATCGTTAACAACGATTTTTTGCCAATAGTGTTTTTCTGAGATTGTTCAGAAATTGAGCTTACGTTTTCTTCATTGTCTATCATGTTGACTCCAATTTTTTTCATTTATTAAATACTTTTAAAAACAATCACAGTATTAAATGTTTGCTTCTGGACCTGATATTTGCTGTCAAAATCCAACTAAATTAGTAAAAAATTTTTCCGCCAGTTCTGTTATTGGATATTTCAGTAGTAATAGCGGCAGCATTGGTACAAGCGCTGCTGACAATAAAGTAACCAGCAAAGGCATACTCATTGGTACCCAGCGCATATTACGCACCACAGAAATGCTGTTATTCAAATCTGCCAGAGATTGCAAATCAGGTGTACCTAATAGCTGTTCTTGTGTAGGAGCTTTGTTGTGAAGCCATTTATTGTCGAAGTCTTTAACATATTGTGCTGAGAACTCCATGTACTCGCTTAACGCCTTAACTTTGCAAGCCCAAAGTTTTGATGAGAAAATAAAAAGCGGACCAAGAAATAACACTGCGTCCACAATAAGAACCAGCAGGATTGGCGGATAGATTGCTCCAAAATCCATTTTTTGCGCAGATATTTCTTCTGTAAGCATCGCCGCCTGAAGTGCCGATAATGCGAAAACCAAAGGAATGAAATGGCTTTGTACAACTTCAAGATACCCAAGTCCGGCAGCGCCATCCGGGTGTGTAGGTAATAAATTTAAGTCTAATCTTGATATACGCCACAGGATAAAACACCAAAGGCCGAGATGCCAAAGCCAACGCAGCATCAGAAAACGAAACAGCGTTAGGCATACGATCCAATACCACTGATTTGCCATAGATAACTCTGTCACTTTGCTAGCAGTGACAGAGGCAGTGGTGCCATAGAGCTGAAAGTGTGAGTCTGCTAACGCTAGGAATGCTGACAATAATAGAAATATGAATTCAGGTAACCATGTATTGATCCACTTATTGACTCGAAATATTTCTTTATCTAGTGCGGGTAAGGATGACGGAATCACCACACCGGATTTTACAATGGCATTAATAAAGGCAGACATGCGGGGCGAAACGATGGTTTCGCATACAAAAAACATTGGTATAACAAGTAGAAGACGTACATGTATGCCGATGACAGAAAGCAAAAAAGTCTGATTAATTGTGCCGTCGATCAGAGACAAAATAATCATTATGCCCCACGTAAGCAACCCGAGTGCTAAGCCTAATGGAATAGTGTCTACATCACTGCGCACCAAGCCAAGCTTAGTTCCCAATCGATGAAGTGGGCCACCCAAAAGTGAAAATTTATGTAGTTTGTTAATCATTATTTAGAAAATAGAAACGTTGTATTAAAAATTTTATGGCAGATCAACAGCATCTTATGCAGAAGCTTGGACTGTTAAAATGCTGGCTAATAATCCGGCAACATAAAGTATTAAACTCTGATCAGTATTCAAATATTTCTGTATATTTGGTTAATTACACCGCAAGATACATTTGACATTTAATCTTACGCCCAGTAATTAGTCAAAGATTGCTTGAGCTTGCTATAGAATAGAGCCTCTGTAAAGAATATGAAATAAGACCTTAGTCCTACTTAATAATGACAAATTCTGACGCTACATATTTAACAGAACCAACCCACGCAGAGGCAGAGAGCTTAGGCGATGCAACCGTGTTTGTGGTGGATGACGATGACAATATACGAAAAAGTCTGTCACGCCTGTTGCGCGCCCATAATTTAAAGGTTGAAACGTTTGCTTCAGCGAAAGAGTTTTTAGCACGAGGAAGTTTTTTTGACAGGGGATGCGCGCTACTGGACTATCATATGCCGGGAATTAACGGAATTGAGTTACAGACAGAAATGATGCGTATTGGAATTGCCTTGCCGGTGATTTTTTTGACTGGTAGAGCTGACATCCCAGCGAGTGTGCTTGCAATGAAGCAAGGGGCTGTTGATTTTCTGGTGAAGCCGGTTGATGAAAATAACTTACTCGACGCTATCGATCAAGCATTAAAAAAACAGACCACAGAAATGTTAAGGAATAAGTCTTCAGAAGCTGTTACAACTTGTCTGAATGAACTTACCTTGCGTGAGCGCGAGGTTTTGAATCTAGTGATTAAGGGTTTTCTGAACAAACAGATAGCATTCAAACTTGGTATTGCTGAAAAGACGGTGAAAGCGCATCGCGGCAAGGTCATGGAGAAGATGAAAGCTAAGACGATTGCAGATCTGGTTCACAAGTGTGACCTTGTTGGAATTGGCAATTAAAGACCTATTCCAGATGAATTTTCTTATATGCAGGTTTTAATACCTATTGATCTGCTTTGTTAAATATCCATAAATTGCGTCTTATGAGACCAAAGTCTGATTGTCGATTTCTATTCTGAGGCCTAATGTTACACAATATTAAGTGCTTAGGAATAACCTAAAGTGAGTGCACTAAAACAAGATATATCTGTATATATCATTGACGATGACGAGTCAGTGCGTAAGGGACTAGCCCGCCTGATGCGCTCGGCAGGTATAAAGTGTTTTACATGTGCGGATCCAGAGCTATTTCTTTCTGAAGTGCAAAACGACTGCTGTTCCTGCATCATCATGGATATTACGATGCCGCATTTAAACGGATTTGAGTTGTGTGCAAAGCTAAAAGATAAAGGCATTACCATTCCTGTAGTGGCGGTTTCAGCGCATGATGATAATGAATCACTACGCATGGCTCAAGATATGGGTGTAAAGCTTTATTTACGCAAACCTGTAGATGACCAGGCATTGCTGGATGCAATCACTTGGTTAGTTTCGAGGGACTGCTCCTGTTAAGTATGCCGGGCGATTAATGTAGACTTTGGTCCTACACAGGATGATTGAAGCAGATAGTATTGATATGAATGTCACGCATAGTAAACATTCCAGCTCGTGCCAGGACTTAACACAATTAAGTTAGTTAGGAAAAAGGAACGTCGCGTATAAACGTAAGCCCCATCCTTGTGGCGCACTGTCCGGTGCATCAGCCCAGTAACGCACGCCAGCGCCAATTTGCAGAGGTTGATCACCCAATTTCAACAACTGGGCAACAGTGATGTTGATTGGCACCGTCCAACGATCGGATTTCCAGTTGTAAGTCGACTCTGTATTTAGCCCAAATGTAGTAGCGGCCTTGGTGGTATATGATAGGAAAGGCTGAACAAAGGTTGAGCTAATGTCTTGGCGATTGTCGTCGCCACCTACTGACCATATGTGATTTGCAAGCGCACCTATTGTCCATTGACCACGCTGTGTCAGCACTACGGCCGTTGGGCCTAGCCCCCATTTTTCAGCACCCAGCAAGCTGTCACTAGCTGTAGGTAACAGAATCACAGGGCCTGCGCCCCAGATGATGCCATTGGCTGTTGGTGCCTTGGGCGAAAAGAACAGGCTTTGTGTGATATCACCGACCCCGGACTGACTCCCGGACTGGCCGGCGATGTCATTTTGCTCTGTCACTAAAGGAACGATTGTGCGCGAGATCAGGTTCCAGTCTTCATTAATTGAAATCGGAATGACCGGCTGAACATTGATGAACGATTTATGGCCGTTGGCTGGGCCAATGTCATCGTCAAAGTTGTATTGCAGAGGCAGGCTGATCAGGTTGGCGATAGGGTTGGATAGCTTCTTGGCAAGCTCCTGCGCGTCCTGCGCTAATGACAGCCCGGGCATTGCCAATAACAGAGCAAGTAATAATGGTACGCGTTTCAAGTTCATCGAGCTTTCCCTTATTTGAAATATATGAAGATTTTTGGTGACAACTGCCTACTATGGATGCCCAGATAATTTAACTATTGTGAAATTATTTTCAATAAGCGATAAACGGCCCTTGTTTTTCAAGAGCCGTTGATATGAAGAGCTTAATCAACCAGTTCGATTTTTACTGCATTAACACCCATATTAAGTGCAAGACCTTCAGTTTTTGATTTCATTTTAACGATCACGCCTTTGTTTTCCCATGATGATGCGCCTGCGCCTTTAACTGCAACTGCGCCAACACCCATGCCTGCATAAGTACCAGGGAAGTCTTTGATGTCTTTCAGATTATAAATGGTACCCACTGCATCTACTTTGGTAACACCGATGCCGCCGACTGATGCACCGCTCATTTTGAATTTGTAATCCTTACCATTGAAATGCAGTATACCTGTACCTTTAGCACCACCAGCGATAAGACGCACTTGTGTAGCAGATACTTCCAATGTACCTGACTCAACCATTGGTTTTTCTTCAGTTTGTGCGCCTGGTGCTGTAGGATCAGCTAGTACTGCAGTTGGCAGTGCAAGTGCGCCACCGATAAATGTTGAAAAAATTGCTGCGATAATTGTTTTAGTACGCATTTGTATTACTCCAGTTGGATTGATGATTTACTGCGGTTTTATTACATTAATATTTAGAATCTACGTGTGTAATGCACAGACATAAAGAACATTTCCGGGATACAGCTAAAATAGATTTTTTTAACAGCATGGATTAATGTCTTTTTGTTGTTGTGAGCAATTTCAGCAGATTAATTTTTCCCATAATATATATGGTTAATTAATGTGCATAAATAAGACTTTGGTCTTGCAGGACTTAACACAACTAAATTACTTAGAAAAAAGTAACGTCGTAAAAAAACGTAAGCCCCATCCTTGTGACCCATTGTCGGGCACATCTGCCCAGTAACGCACACCTGCACCAAGTTGCAGTGGTTGACCACCCAATTCGCAGCTCCTGAGACCAAAGTCCTATATGGCTTGCCATAGGCATTTCATACTATTGCTAAATGGGTTTTGATAAAAAATTGTAAGCACTTTTTTTAAAGAATGTGCTCATGTAAATAACACAGGCTAACTACCATTTTTTTGCCAATCTGGTTGATGCATCCTGTTGTTTTTTCTATCGTAAAGAAAATCTATATCAGGCGGATAGCTACCTGATGAATGAAGAGTTGGCCTGGCATAATAAAACGGGTTGATCAAAAAAATGAATATTGTATGTAAGATTGCTTTACTCAGAAGACTGCCTTGGAGACGAATTGCTTTTATCTTTCTGATTATGTTTCTGTATCTTGGCTTACTCTTTTACAATTTGAATGAAAGTGACAGGCGCTCGCTTAAACTTAATCAAAATGGTCAGGTTGCTGACGGCATTCATGTGATGGTTGACGTTATTAGTGTAGATTTTGCGCACAAACAGATTAAGGCTCGCATACAGATGCGTTTATCAGGCAGTGTTGCAAAGGATGAGTTTACGCCGGCTGTTAATTTACGATTTCTGGCCAATACGGTTCAGGGGCAGCAGCGCTATGAGTTTCTGCGTGGTGAACGCCTGGTACCTATTGAGGCTACATTTGCTTTGGCTGGTGAGCAAAATAGGTATCCTTTTGATAAATACGAGGCTGCATTTGCTTTTCTGGCGACCAGGCTAGGTCAGGTTGCAAAACCATTACCGCCGCCTGTTACTAAACTTAATCAAAACAGTGAAATGGATGAGTTAGCTTTGAAGGAAAATTCTGAGAAGCTGGTAGGGGCGTCTGACCTGGCAAAATATGCGCCTGTACCTATTTCTTTAGATATGAAGGCATCTATTCCGGGCCTTAAGTTTACAGGTGAAAGCGCACGGAGTGACCTTAAAGAAATAATGGTGATTAAATTGAACTTACAACGTGCACAAAATGTAATTGCTGTTTCAGTAGGTATTCAATTGATGATGTTAATGCTTGCATTGAGTATTCTGGCAATGGTCATCTATGGAACGATTCATGGAAATGAATCAGCGCTCATACCTTTATCAATTTCAGCAACACTGATTTTTGGGTTACCGGCACTGCGCGATACTCAACCAGGGATTCCTCCACTAGGAGTTTTCAGCGATTACATTTCTTATCTATGGGCTGAGTCTATCGTTGTAATATGCACGATTGTCGCTATCTGGACCTGGATTTCGAGACACCACCCGAAAAAATCCCCTTAATTTCTAACGCAAATGTAGTCACTGATTAATAAGAAAATCATAAATTTCGATACATTCAGCACTCTTCATTAGTCCTAACATAAAAGTCCGATAGAGCTTGCCGGAGATAATGCATAATGTCAGAGAGCGACCTGTAACAGTGGTTTATAACGAAGCCTGGCCGCGTCAATAAACCTTACTTATACTAGAAAATATAGGATTTTCATTAAAGGATGTTTCATGCAAACACCGCAGGCTAACTACCATCTTCTTGCTAAACCCGCAGGTGCAGCCTGCAATTTGGGGTGTCAGTACTGTTTTTTTCTGTCTAAAGAAAATCTATATCAGGGAGATAGTTACCTGATGAATGATGAGTTGCTGGAAATCTACATCAAACAGTTATTAGAATCATCGCCTGGTCCGCAGGTTGATATTGCCTGGCAGGGCGGTGAGCCTATGCTGCGCGGCCTTAATTTCTACAAGCGTTCAGTAGAATTGGCTAATCAATATCGCAAGCCTCATCAGCAGATCTTGCACACCATACAAACTAACGGCACCCTGATTAATGACGAGTGGGCGGTATTCTTCAAGCAGAATAATTACCTGGTCGGGCTTAGTATCGATGGTCCGCGTGCCATGCATGATGTTTATCGTGTCAGTAAAAAGGGTGAAGGCAGCTTCGATGATGTCATCCGTGGCTGGAATTGCCTGCGTCAGCATCACGTTGATGTGAATATTCTTTGCACAATCAATGCCTCGAATGCAGATCATCCACTAGAAGTTTATCGTTTCTTTCGCGGTGAATTGCAAGCTGAATACATTCAGCTTATCCCGATTGTCGAGCGCGCAACGGCAGATACCATTACATTTGCCAACCGCGGCTGGGGTGGGTTAAAGGGCACAGACCGCCCATTGTACAAGCAGGAGGGGAGTCTGGTGACTGAGCGCACGGTAACAGCCGAACAGTTCGGCAAGTTTCTGATCGGCATTTTTGATGAATGGGTGCAGCGCGATGTGGGCAAGGTGTTTGTTACCACTTTTGATGTTGCTCTCGGCAGTTGGCTGGGGCAGCATAATTCCTGTGTCGTTTCCCCAACCTGCGGTAATGCATTGGTGCTGGAACACAACGGCGATGTGTATTCCTGCGATCACTTCGTTGAACCGGATTACAAATTGGGTAATATCAAGGAAACCACGCTGCAGGCGCTCGTAAACTCAGAGCAGCAACGCCGGTTTGGTTTGAATAAGTTCGAC